>Ga0065711_1028078_pt1 | contig 43824 bp, 28 predicted proteins | sample Hoacrofraction12_FD_59098 | JGI IMG/M metagenome (GOLD analysis project Ga0065711, IMG submission 59098) | Hoatzin crop microbial communities from Cojedes, Venezuela - Epithelial fraction 12 v2 (version 2) | ecosystem: Host-associated > Birds > Digestive system > Esophagus > Crop | place... | reverse complement strand
GTTGTGGAGTCTCCTTCTCTGGAGATATTCAAGACCCGCCTGGACAAGGTCCTGTGCAGCTTGCTGTAGGTGACCCTGCTTCGGCAGGAGGGTTGGACTAGATGACCCACAGAGGTCCCTTCCAACCCCTGCTATTCTGTGATTCTGTGATTCTATGGCATTCCATTGTAAATTAGCAAGTATGAACCTGTGGGTGAGAACGCTTGTTAACATGGTCTCATGCATTGTTAAAGTTAGTGAAGATACAGCAAGACAAGGAGGTACTGTAATGGATGAGGATGTTCAGGTTTTTGGTGTTGACTTTTCTCTTTATGGGGGTGTAGCAGATTGAATGTGTATCAGGCTCAGGAAAAATAAGAAGTTCCGTCAGTGTCTTTAAACCTATGTCTGGAGGAATTGTAGTGTGAGGTTGAGCTTTTGTATTAATGCAGAAATAAGACTTGTGATTAAAGTTTAGAGATGTACTTCAGCTTGCGTAATTTTAGAAACAAGCTGAATAATGCTCCAAAGAGCAAATACTTTCACTTCTGAATGTGTAATACAACAGAAAGAGCAGGACACATAGTGAGTGTAACTGTGAGTTCCATATATTTGCTCTGATGTTAGAGATGGAAAACAAAATAATCTGTATGCATTAGAAAGCAATAGATACTGTATCATAAATCCATAAGTGGCTCTTGTGAGTAGTGTCTGAACTTCACTGGTGTCTGCTCATTAGTTGATGTAAATGAATTGAATTGACAGCCTTGTGTTTCTGGGACACAACATCTTCGTGCCAAGATTTAAAGCCAAACTACAAAGAACCAGGTAGTTACCTGTATGAGTACTGTCCTCAGAGGTATAAATTGAGACCATGTCCAGTATGTTCTGGAAATGGTCACCCTGCAAGGTGACAATCTACATGAATGAGGCTTAGAAAAAGTAGGAGGAGAAGTAGACGCTAAGGAGTTGTGTGCATCTTGAAAAGTCATCTGAACAGTCAGTGGATCTCTGGCAGTTGGATGTGGAATTTGGGTCACTTTTTCAGAGCACAATTCTTATTTCTGGTCTTGTAAACTGCTTCTCAAACCAAGTCAATTCTGTTTGAGATTAAAACAGCCTGACAGTATGAATGAGGAAGCATGCAGCTGGAATAATTCTGGTAGATATATTCCAGTTGATTAAACAAAAATTGAAACATACTGGCAACTTGAAATTTTTAACAAGCCCATTCTTTAATATTAAAAATTCTCATATTTCTAAAGCTAACAAAGTTTTGGAATAAAACCCTCAAAATGCCATGAAGTTGCTACTTAAACTTTTTTTGTAGAATACAAGAGGAGCGTGATGAAAGACACAAAACAAAAGGTAGATTGAGTCGTTTTGAACCACCCCAGTCAGATTCAGATGGCCAGCGTCGTTCAAGTAAGTAGATGTTATTTTTTATGATTGTTTGGGCCACAAAATTTGTAGACTAAGTTACATTTTCCTTCTGTTTATTCAGTGGATGCTCCTTCACGAAGAAACAGATCGTCTGGTGGTAATATAGATTCTTTTCTCACTCAATATAATGTTGTCATTTAAGTGTGTAGCAAGGATTATGACTTTTTTTTTTTCTATTTTTTCCTCCATCATTGTAGTACTGGATGATTATGCACCAGGGTCACACGATGTTGGAGATCCAAGCACAACCAATTTGTATCTTGGAAACATTAATCCTCAGGTAAGTTGGGAGCCAAGAAGTGAAGTGCTGTGTTGGCATGTTTGGGTCCAGCTGAATTTTTTTTTCAGTGGCTATTTCCCACCCTTTTTATTTTAAAACACACACGTATGTTTAAAAGCATTTACTAGGTACAGTTGGTGACTGTAGGGGCAGTATTCATTTGATTAAATGCCATGTACAGGATCGTGCAAAAATTAAGGCTTTAGACTATTAGTTACTAGATGCAAAAATGCTCGGTTAAAATTATTTTTCCATGGATATCTCTGTGCAAGGTGGATCATAACTCAGAAATTTGAGTGTGCTCAGTTTAAAATGCAGACTTTAAACATTATTATTTTTGCAGTAGATCGCATTGGGGAGGTATCAATGAGGTGTTGTTTTTCGAGAAATTCAGACAATCAAAATCTCGACATTTGGACAGTAATATGAGCGAGTATCTTAGAAATACAGTAGCAAAATGCTAACTTTTACCTTTTTTTCATGTAGATGAATGAAGAGATGTTATGTCAAGAGTTTGGACGCTTTGGACCGTTAGCAAGTGTTAAAATTATGTGGCCAAGAACTGATGAAGAAAGAGCAAGAGAAAGAAATTGTGGCTTTGTTGCCTTTATGAACAGGAGAGATGCTGAAAGAGCATTAAAGAATTTAAATGGTAAACAGGTTTCTCAGTTTGGAATTGTGATTATCTGTGTGGGAATGTTGAGGACTAACTGTAAGCATATCTTGAAGTGGTTTTATCAGACCACTGATAGATGCGCTGTCACTCCAGTAGGTACCACACTGGCAGTTATTTTAGTTTACGCTGGCTGTTTTACTGGCAGCTGAATGTTATCAAACTGTGGCATACACAAGGGCTGGGAGTACTGGGGGCTTTTGCTCTGGGTGAAGATGTACAATTTCTGGCTGTTTTGAAGGTGTGAGTGGGAGGTAACATCTGATAATCTCTCCCCTGTAACAGACTATTTTGAGAAGAAATCTATTACTTGTAGTTGTTTAGCAACAATAATTTTTTTGGTGAATGAATTTTAACTAGTGCACAGGATGTAATCAGTAATTGGTTATAAATATGTTTCCTTCTTTTGAATAATGGCTAAATTGCTAACACTGAAGAGGTAACTGTATTACACCAGACATAATTTTGCGTATGGACTATCATGTCTATCTTTTTTTTAAAAAAAAGGAAAAAATATTTTATATGGTGAAGACAGGTATGTCCTCACAGTTCAGGAAGAGCCTGAAAATCAAAAATCAGCATCCTTGACAAAAAGAATAGAAAATGAAAGGTTGCTCTTTCATAGTTTACTCAAAATGGTCCTTTACTAGAACAATTAGTAAGTAGGCTTACAGTATCTAGGAGGTCCAATTGGTTATTACATTTGTTTTTGAATTATATATTTGAAATTTGTTATTACGAACAAAACATTTTGAAGAATTGAAGTGCAGAAATAATGTAATTTAAACATTACTCTGTTCATTCTGATATGCTGAATATCAAAAGTTCAAAATTTTGGTTCTCCCCAGCAATTCAAAAATTGTGTACTGTAGTCTCCTGAAAATGTACATTGGGGGAAGATTAATAAAATATTTGATGTACTAGGCTTTCGTTTGTGCATGATGTAGTCTGGTAGATGTGATACACTAATTAACAATGTAAGCAAGAAGTTAACCATGGCAGACAAGCCTCAATGCTGCACTTGCATGGAGAAATCTTGAGCGACGCAGAACCAATTTATAACAGATTTTTTTTTTGTTTTTGTTTTTTTTCTTTTTCAGGCAAGATGATTATGTCGTTTGAAATGAAGCTAGGCTGGGGCAAAGCTGTACCTATACCACCACATCCAATATACATTCCACCTTCTATGATGGAGCATACACTCCCGCCTCCTCCGTCAGGACTGCCTTTTAATGCCCAGCCCAGGGAGAGATTGAAGAATCCTAATGCTCCAATGTTACCGCCACCAAAAAACAAGGAAGATTTTGAGAAGGTAACTTACAGTACCCTGGGCCATATCTCATTGTTAAATACTGCATCTGTGACAGTATTTCAGTGGCTTCGTAGATTTGCATTGTTCAGGCTGACTTTGGCGGCCCTTAGTGTACAACCTCGCTGGCTCCCTGCTGTAGCCTGAGGGAACCTGCTTAATTCCTGAGGCTCTGTTTCATGTCCGTGTTAGGCTACAGTATATTTGGTCTTGATTTATTTTAGTTCTGCTTTAAATCTGGCTATCATTTTCCCCCTCCAGGCTCCCTGGATTTTTTTCTCCTACGTCCCCCCTTTTGTTGGCTGCCAAATTGCAGTATCTAAATTGTTTTCTTTAGAGAAAATACTACGTTTTAATTTGGGTAGCAGTATTTTTACACTAGAGGAGTTGATGTATTTTGTGTAGAAGGTAATTAATCTGGACATTGAGTAAGTATTTTATGCTACTTATGGAGTCAGTTTTCAAACTTTTTTTCTGGACTATTAGCTGATTAAAAAGGGTAAGTATCTTGTAATCACAAACCAACTTGATTTACACTTGTAAGAATTTGTTGATTCTTTGAATGACACTTAAATGTTAGGGCTGTTATTTGTGAGACTTGGGAATAAAGTAATACCAGCATGATCCAAGTCAAATAGTTTAGAATCTTTTCATAAATTTAAGAACTCCTTTCTTAATTATATTCAGCGTAGTACCTATTCAGTGCATCAATGTACATTCTGACAGGAATGTTCTGATACTTTGCAATTAGTGAACCTTTACAGTTCACTGACACAATCATTTGCATTTTGTGTAATTGCTTAGTTATAACTTCACAGCAGTGATTGCCTGCAAAATTTGTGATAGATGTGTAGTATTTTCATTGCATATGTATATTTTTGCTTGTTACTTGTTAACAATACTCACATATTCTATGTTTATTATCTGATGTGACTTCATATACAGACTCTGTCGCAAGCCATAGTCAAAGTGGTTATCCCAACAGAAAGGTACATATTTTTCTTTATTATTACTGATCTAAATATAGAAAATTTCCCCTTCGGATTTTTAAAGAAAAATGGTGATGTTGAGGAAAAGGTAATGGCTTGACTGAGCAATGGTTCTTCATGACACTTGGGAGAAATGTGTGTCGTTTACAGTGTTATTACTCATATCTTAATGACTCTTTTTTTTAGTGAGGATGGATTTAAGTAATTATCTTTGGCATTGAATTTGAGCACTAGAAATAGTTGCAGAGTAGTGAAGCTAACTAGTGAACACTAGGATGAAATAACAGCTTATCCGAGAGACGCTGTAGAGGTCCTGACGTGAACCTCCGAGTACTTCATAGCTAGGATGCAGCTGTCTCCAGTGTGGTACTGTGTGGGGTTTTTTTACTTTCCTTTTTTTTTTTCTTCTTTTTTACTTGTACAATTTATAACCAATTCACTTAAAAATCAGGTTTGATTTCTGGTTTTGTTTGTTTGTTTGTTTTGTTTAATGCCCAATGGTTAATAAATTTAGTTTCTGAAAGAGGTAGTTCTGTATTGCAAGAGTATTTCTGGTCCCAGTCAGTGCTCTTACCTTCACGCTAGTCTAGGTATACTCTTGCTCAGTTAAGCTAAAACCTTTTCCCAAACATAGGAACACAACACTGTTTTAAAAGTAAATAAGCACAAAAGATTACCAAATTCTCTTTGACATTGGCCTTGGTGAGCAACACCAGCTGAACTGTCTGCGGCAGCGGGGGACCAGGAAAACATCATGGGATGGATTGGGAAAGTATACAGTTTTTGACCAGACATTGGTACGATCGGCTCCAATAAATGTGGTTTTATTATAACTGAAAAAAATTTTTTTGTTGGCCAACTTAAGCTAAATGACATTTTAAAATAATGCACTTAAAGCTATCATCTTTTTTTACTACACTGTTTTAATTGTCACAAAGTCCCTTTTTTTTTTTGCGTGTGGGGGGAAGAAAGATTTGTGAAGCATTATAATAGTATATGAACATATTTCTCAATAGATGCTCAAATGCACTGCTATTTTTTATGAGATTTTAGGACAGTACAATTTTTGTTGGGTAGAGACATGAATAATTAGGGTGACCCACAGGAGTTGATTCTGAGTAGTAGGACAAATAGTTGTAAAAATGTACAGTGCTTACAGAGTAATTAGCTTTCAGAGAAAAGTATGTTTCCATTTTATTTACTGCAGCATTTTGAAAGCTCACGTGACAAGAAAAGCTCATATTAATTGAACTGTATGTGAAAACCCTAAATTTTTTTTTTCCTGGTGACTTTCAAAGATGCTAATGACAACTGCTAAGACTACTACACAGTGCATCGCATTGTGCAAAAATTTCGACTGACTTCAGTGGCTAGTAGAAGACCTCAAGTTTTTTTCTGAGAAATTCACTTTCACGTAGTCAAGTGTTATGTTTACCGAAAGGCATGTAACATGCTCTTGCAGATATGGGATGTCCTGAACCTTTTTTCACACATCTGAGCTCTTTCCAAAGCAGATGTTGTTCTTCAAGCATAAGCTGCTCTTACGCAACTTTATTGTACTCGATGGAAGAAAAATTAGGTGAAAAGCAGTGCCATGGTTCTGCAGGAAGCCAGAAATGATCACATTGAACTTGTCTTAAAGTAAATTAATGGTGTAATAGCTCAGAGGCTTGAAAGCCAATTGTAAATTTTTTTCTCATGGATTTTTTTTCAAATACAGTTCATATAACAAAAGTCTTGCTGGTTAGACTTTCAGAACACTGCTTTAAATAAAATCAGTACAGAATTATTGAGACTATGTTCTCTTTACAATGTTTCATGGATTATAAAAAGCAAACAGGAAAACTGAGCTGTAGGTAGCTGTTTGGATTTTTGTGTAATATTTGAGGCAAATGTAGGTTTAATGCTAGTTGATATAAAACAGAGCATTTGCTAAGTTTGCAGATGGCAGGGGCAGGTTTTTGTTACTTTTTTAAGTTGACTTTTTTTGATCTAGTGCATTATATCTGTGGCAGAACATTGAATACTTGTACAAAATAATAACCTCGTTACTAAGAAGTAATAGAAAAATCTGCAACTTTTCAATGTAACAATTTTTGAATTTTAATAATTTAAAAAGCTGCTAAAAGGAAATCTCATGAGATGCACGTGAAGAACCAATATCCATTTGTTACATCTAAGAAATTAAGTTTTAAACTGTAAAAATCTGTATTTTTTTTTTGTTTGCATCACATTCAAAGGACACATGCTGTGAAGCTTTTGATATATGTAGATAATCTACATTTGAAAATTCAGGATCCCGTTTCCAAAAAACCCCAAAAGGTTGGAGACTGAAGATCACTATTCTTTATAAAACTTATATGACTGTCTCCTGTTAGCGTGCGTATAAGTGGCTCTGCATTTTAAGATGTGGCTTGAAAAATGTGCATTTCGCATCTGCTTCTTGCCTGTCTCAGGATGTAGTGCTGAATGAAAGGAATACAGATTTTTTTTTTTTTTTTTTTAAATTGTGATTTAGTTCATTTGAGTGTATGAGGGAGGAAACTCTGGATGGTATGAGATGAAATGATGGACAGTTTTGTTCTATGCTAATAGTTGAGTCAGGAGGTTATCTAAATATAATAAAACTGTTGCCTTGTTTGGCATCAAGAGGGCTATTTGCTGTTTCTTTCATACTTGAATAGTTTGAAAGCTGAATGCAGTTTCTATTGAATATTCAAAAGTATGTGTGTTTGATTTTGAGCATAATATGCAGCCACTTGTTCCTCTGTAGAACTTTAGCTAACACTTCGGTCTTAGTTCTAGACAATTTAGGTGAGGACTTAGTTTTTGATAGTTAATTGTACTTCGGTGTTCAGTTGCCTATTTTTATGCTTAAAGACTACTAAGCTTCTCCTAAGCAAGAGATGGTTGTAGGCTAAGCTGTGGAAAATCAGGAATGAGGCCTCCTCTTAAATTCTTACTCCACCACTCCTAGGGATGTTTTTATTTAGAATGCCCGTGTCTATGATGCAAGGCTGTAACATGTTCCACATTACCTTATCTCTTACACAGTTTTCTTAACAATACAGCAAAATAATCTCCTGCACAGTTGTAGTATCTTAGGTGGAGTGTAGTTTTATATAGTGTTAGGTCTGAATCAATTTTTCTTTAACTGTGTTGTTGTTGTAGGAATTTGCTCGCTTTGATACATCGAATGATAGAGTTTGTGGTACGGGAAGGGCCTATGTTTGAAGCCATGATCATGAACCGAGAAATCAACAATCCAATGTTCAGGTGCTTACTACTTTGCTTGGATTTCAATTAGCACTAACTATTTTCACTGTTGCTAATATTTTGCATTTCTGAAATACTAAGAAGAGTTGTTTTTACTATGTCTATCTTTATGTGCAGATTTAAATTTTACAAATTGTACAAATGCTTATGCTATCTTTTTATGAAGACTGCACTTTTATTCCAGTTGCTAGTAATGTGTACATATAAATAAATACTGTATACACGCTATAAAATACGTTTGTACATATATGAAAATATATTTAAAATAATATTACGTTTAACGTCTACTTTTCTGAGGGATTCAAAGTCATCAGTGGAAGCAGTAGCATTGTTTTTAAAAAAAGAAAATAATCTCCCCCAAAACAGACAGACTAACTCAATGTAAAGTCCGGTCTTCCTGGAGCCGAAGTTCTAACCTTTAGCAAGAGCTGGGAGTCATTTTTCTTTGATATTAGTGGAATAAACTTCAGCTGACATAATGAAGTTGTCAGAATTTCCAGCTCTTGTCATTAAAGGAACAAAAAAGGATCAATTTCCAAATTTCTTGTGAAATACATTTTCTGGAAAACTTTTTCAGGGAAATAATCAGTGACCTTTTAAAAATGTTTTATTTGCAGTAAGGTTAAAGTGCTTCATTTTTATATACAAATTGAGAAAATATGCAAAAATATCCTGGCCATTAAAAATGAGGTGCTTTCCCTCTCCCCCCGATCCTGTCAGAGTGTTGTGATGGACAGTTTACTGGTGGAAGACTTAAAATCATGTAGTATTCAATTCTGAGCAACCCAACCCAACTGTACAGCTAAGAGTTCCTGCACCACTTATGCTGAGATTACGTTTGCTCCTGTAGTGACTCTTTGCACTGATGATTCTTCTACTTTGCTGTGGGGCTGCTCAGTCGTTCTTTCTCACCCTGTGTATTCTGCCTCTGTCTTCTGAGAAATGCTGTGCGTTTGTGGAATTCTTCCCTGTGTTTGTGTGTGGAGCACTTGCATTTGTCCTGCACAGCTGTGCTGCAGCTGTACTCAATTTTAGCTACCTTGAGTTCACTCGGTAGCTGAGGTGGGACTCTGAACAGGGTTTAGTTAGTTTTTATTTATTACTTCCTTTGAATTTGCTTCAGTTAAATAATTTGTGATATGTTCTCTGTCTTTTCTTTGCTCTTTGGTTTAGGTTTTTATTTGAAAACCAGACTCCAGCCCATGTATATTATAGATGGAAGCTTTATTCAATTCTTCAGGCAAGTAGAATTTTAGTGACAATTGATAAGTTCAAGCATAATGAAATAAAGGAACACCAAACTAAAAATACTTCTCTTTTTTTGTAGGGAGATGCTCCAACCAAGTGGAGGACAGAAGATTTCCGTATGTTCAAAAATGGATCATTTTGGAGGCCACCACCATTGAATCCATACTTGCATGGCATGTCAGAAGAGCAAGAAACAGAAGCATTTGTGGAGGAACCCAACAAGAAGGGTGCACTTAAGGAAGAGTATGAACTTCCATCAATTTGTAGTGTTGTTTTAACTGATAATCTGCTTGGGTTTTTTCCTGTTGTGTTGTTGCAGTTAGAAGACATCATCCCTAGAATGTTACTGTGCTTGTCATAGTATTCCTTAGAAACTCTCTTAACCTTGGTGCTTTTCATTTGTCTGTTTTTTTGATGGTAGTTGTTGCTAAAGATGTTCTGGATTTGGTTAGATTTATCAGCATTGAACAGCGAGTCCTTTCAGTCGATTGTTATTAACCCTTTAGTTGAAGGGGATTGGGAAGATGAGAGCTTTCCTGCATTTTCTGTTCCTGTCTGTTGGTAGGGGTATATAGCACCTTGCTCAACATTGTTATGATCTCGTGAACTAAACAGTTATTCTAATCTTTAACTTATTGATGCTGTTCACCAGAAATTAAAATTGGGAGCAATTGTTAATAAGCAGGAAGAGACAGATCATCTCAGTTCTTTGCTGTGAATTTTAAGTGTGGTGGGGGTGACTATGGTAGTGGAAATACATTGTTCCAACCGTTTTCTTAGTATGTGGAATTTCTTCTTGTTTTATTTTTTCTGTCATAGTTATGATGCCAGTTATGGTCCTGGAGATTTTAATACAGAATTTATTTCATGTATGTTCTTTATGAAAAGCTCAAAAAGATATTATTTTGAGAGTGTTCTATATATATGGACGTCAGGGAAAAACCTGAAATAATTGCTTCTTACTAGCTTTCTGAATCTAATGTTTCTCATTCCACAGCAGAAATTACTTGCATGCTTTAGATTTATCCATTTTGATTTAGGCTTAAACTAAATCCGAAAAGATAATTACTTTATTAGAGATACTGATCGGCTGCATTAGGTATTTCTCGGTTATTTTTCCTTGATTTCTGTATGTAGTCAAGACTTAAGTGGGAGTTTTTTTGCACTTTGTTTATTTAGGTAATGTGGATGCATATGCTTATGAGTCACAAAAAAACCCAGGCAATAGAATATAAAAATATTTAAAATTGCTTTTGTCCTAAAGATTGAAAAATCAAAAACATCATTGAATAGAAATTCCCCAAAGTACTGCTAATTTTATATTGAAAGTATTAAAATTCCTGATATTTCAGACAGAGGGACAAATTAGAGGAAATTCTGCGTGGATTAACACCTCGGAAGAATGATATTGGTGATGCAATGGTTTTCTGTCTAAATAATGCGGAAGCTGCTGAAGAAATTGTAGACTGCATTACAGAATCATTGTCCATTCTGAAGACTCCTCTTCCGAAGAAGGTGTGGAGATTTTCTATAATCTGTAGAGGTCACTTAACAGCACGTGCAGATAGTTTACAAGCATTATTTCAGTGAGTTTCAGAGAGCGTTGAGGTTTTGTGTTAAAATGTGGGCTTGAATTTAAGTATGCTTTTTTCCCTGTGGGATTTTGTTACATATTTTTACTCTTTCTGAACGTGCTTGTAAATAATGTTCTGCCTTACTGTGAAGTTGAAAACAGCAAAATGCAAAGAAGAAAATAAAAATTGGAATGCCATGACCTGTCCTCTGTAATGCTATGTAATACCATGTTACAGTGGCTAGTACCTTGTAGCGTAACAGGGGGCTGGTTGCCTTTTAGCATGTTTATTAACAATATGGCTGCGTTACACTTAGTTCTAATTTGATACTTCCAGATAGTATAAACTATCTTGTATCCTTTCTGGAAAAATGCATAGGTTTTCAGGATAATTTAAACTCTAGAATTACCTGAATTTGAACGTTCTTTATTGTAGATTGCAAGATTGTATCTGGTATCGGATGTGTTATACAACTCTTCAGCTAAAGTTGCCAATGCTTCCTACTATAGAAAATTGTAAGTAAAATATTTTATGTGATTAATTTAAAAAAAAATCCTATATTCAGTTTTGTGCATGTCTGGATAAATGTGATTGTAGGGAAATGCACACTTTGAGGATACTGTTACGACGCTGATGCTATTTATATCTCTTTGCATGAAGATCTGTAAGATGTGGCATGTTAGTGCAATGGATTGTTTTGTAATGCAAAAAACTGTATATATCCCATGCAAAGTATCACTTGCATGGAACCTCATAGAGGTGAGAATAACTTGTGCCTCTTTACAGAAAGAAAGTCTGTAGATAATGTTCAAGATACGGTATAGCAAATAATCCATGCAAAATATCAATTTTTGAAATAGATTTTTTTTGATTAAAAGGTGTTTTTTAATTCTCCGTGAAGTTTGTAGAACTTAGAAGGGGGTTATGTACTTTGTTTCTAAGGTGCTGAGCAAAATTCTGGAAAAATGTCCAAGGCGGAGAAAATTTCTCTATTTAGATATTTGATTGTGTCTGCTTCCTGGAGTCTTTAATGTTACGATAGCATGATGGGGAATATTCAGCATGTTACAAAACTCTCGCAATTGCAAATGGTGTTTCTTGTTGCAGTGTCTCTTTGCTGTGCCAGTTTATTTTTTGCACATTGAGAGAAGCTCAAGGGAAGCTAGGCAACTGTTACTCACTGTGCTTTCATTGGGGGCCTCATTGAGTCAATTAGAGTAGAAACATAGCTAAGAATTTTTTAAAAATACAAATTGAATTTTGAGACAGTTCTTTCATCGTATGTAAGGTTTAAAACTCCTTTTATCCTCCTCCAGTCTTTCCAGGCTGTATAAAGAGACTGCAGCAGATGTGAAGATCTCCCTTCACAGTTCTGTTGTCCAAGTTGATTTACTATGTAGTAATCATACTGGCTTTGTAGTTCAGTTCCTGGCTACTATAGGGATCAGAATCTTGTGCTTTTGAGTCCTGTGTCCCAGGTATTTTCGTTAATTATGTATGTCTGCAAAACATACATTAAAAAGTTTAACTAAAGAAATGTATATGTTTAATTCTAGTTTTGAAACAAAATTATGTCAGATATTCTCTGATCTCAATGCTACTTACCGTACAATACAAGGCCATTTACAGTCTGAAAATTTCAAGGTATGTATTTCATTGTTACTTACGTGACATAGAAGTCAAATAAATAGATGTTTCTGCCCAAGAGATTGCATAGTATGATAGGTGGCTTACACATCAAGCTTCCTAATTTAGCTTTTTTTTCTTTTAAAATAAATTTTCTCTCTTGCAAAGGTAGCCTTAAAATTAAGGAAGAAAATTAGCGTCTAACAGCTAAAGTTTACTGGTAAATATATACTTGTGGAGTTGAGAGGATTTCTATTTAGTATTTGAATTGCAAACAAGGCCTCCTAGCTTTCTGATTATTTTTGGACCACCTATATTTGAATTTCAAAAATAAATTTGGGCTGTTCAGTGTGGAAAGAAACTGCTGGACATAACAGCATAAAGTTACCTTTTAACATTTTTGTGATAGGCTTTATTTTTTGAGGTCTGATAAGCAGTCTGACCCATGGGTAGTGTGGATTTTTGAGATCAAGTGCTCTGCTTCTCACCATTCTCATGTTCAGCCTAGCTTTTACTCCTCCCTGTTTTAAAGATGCCTCTACAGTTTTTTTTTTTTTTTTTTTTTAATCAGAAGCTTTAAATACAAAGCTTACAGTGTAGTTAGTTTTTCTGTACTAAGGTCTTTGTCCTGGTTGTCCTACCTTCTCTTCTCCCAGTTGCTCTAGATGGAGAATCAGTTTTAGTTTTCCGCTATTCTAAAACTTTGTGTTAGATTCTGTGGTAAGGACAGGCAGTAGAATTTTTTTATATCTACATCTCCAGCTATATTTAATATGTCAAGCTTGAGATGAAGCCTGTAATTTCAAATATAATTCTACAAAAAAAAAATAGGAACATATTTTAGTTCAATGATATGAATAAGCCACTATTAGTTTTAGTTACTTTATTCTACAGAGAGAAATCTATTTTCTGTAGCATTTATGAACATCTAGGCAGAAAGAAATTTACTACCGGGATAGGAACTGTGAACAGCTGAAATTGATAATGTAACAGGAATTTAAAGAAAAAGTGAGACTGAAGTGAGATTTTTCAAAACATAGTTCCTATATGAATATTTTTGTAAAATTACAAGTCTTGCCGAACATGGTATCATTGTAATATACTCCAGTATGGAACTATTTAGGAGTAGCTGTCTACAGTAGTAGTTCTCTGTGGTGTATTTCCGATCGCTTAAAATTTCTTAATACAAATTTATTAACATTTTTTTCCTATTGCTTCTAGCAACGGGTAATGACGTGCTTCCGAGCATGGGAAGACTGGGCGATCTATCCAGAACCATTTCTGATCAAACTACAGAATATTTTCTTGGGGCTTGTAAATATAATGGAAGATAAAGAAACAGAGGTGAGTGACCTGGGTAGTGATGCTAGCAGATGGTGAGGAAAAACGTGTAGATATAAAATAGGACTGACAAGGATCATTTTGATATCCCTGTTAGGGTGAATAAACCTCTTTTTTTTTCCTCTGAATCCTTGCTATTAAATACAGATGTAACAGATACTTTCAGATGCAAATACTGTTCAATCTGTTTATGCATTTGTTGCTTGTAGATTAGGTGCTGTGATGGAGTTATGTTGTGAAACCATTTCAGAACAAAGACTAGTGCAGGTATTTCCTTTGTATTGGAAATACTCTAGTATCTGTCTGTGAATTTTTGAGTTAGAATTTCAGGCACTAATTTTAATTTCTGAGAGTTCTAAATAGCCAGCCACCTCGCTACCTGAATCATGCACTTTGTTTTTGTGTGAGCGTCGCACTTGGATGTAAGAGAGCCATCTGAGCTTTGTTAGTTTGAGGGGAAGGTTGTGATAGATCATGTACACTGGTGATGCTCTACTTTGACCTTTGCTGTGTTGTGTTAGAGCAGTAATTGCTAACTTTGTAGTTACGCTACAGCATTTATCTCTCTGGGTTTTTTTTTTCTTTTGTTTTTGTTTGATAGAGGTTATTTTAAACAGGCTATGAAGCGAGTTTTAGTTATTGCATACATAGTATAAATTATTATTCGGTATTTTGGAGCTCTAGGCTTAAAATTTCTGGAATACTGTTAGGACTGAGTGAATGTGTACTTATCTGTTTACAGTTATGTATAAATATTATTTAAGAGAATCGAGAGAGTGGACACTATTAAATGGATGTATGTTTGGGTTAAGTTCATTTTGTAACTCTGTGGAAATCTGCCTTTCAGAACAGCAGGAGGGAGACCTACGGTATAATTGGAAGATTAGTTTATTTCCCTTAGCAGTAGGGTTGGGTGAGTGTGCACATATGAAGGACAGTGCCTGTACCTAACAAGTTAGAATATGTAGGTGTATTTTATCATTCAGGTGTGTTCCTTAAGTTTGCATTCCTGCTGAATAGTTCATTTCTGTCAGTTGTTCAGATTAGTGGTTCTCGGGGAGTCTTTCATATGTAGTAAGTATAATTGATCTGACTAATTGGCGTATTTTGAGCTAAACCTCTGCTTAATGTCTCTTCTTTTGTATATAGGCATTGCAAAGCTTCCAGTACATCGTGAACAAATTCCAAGTTCTTGCTTATAATTTTTTTATAGGAGGATATTGTCATATTTTTCCTCTGCAATAAGCAGGTGTATATGGTAGCAAAAATTGTTAAAGTTGAGGTTTTGGGTTTCAGGTGTTTTTAAAGCTACTCCTTTTTTAAAGAAATAATCAGTAATTGGAAAAGTAAAGAAAAGTGATGTAGATTTGTTCTTGAAATAACGAGTTGTTATTTGCTTTCAGGAAGTACCAGATGATCTTGATGGTGCTCCCATTGAGGAAGAGCTTGATGGTGCTCCACTAGAGGATGTGGATGGAATTCCTATTGATGCTGCTCCTATTGATGATCTGGATGGAGTCCCAATTAAATCGCTGGACGATGATCTTGATGGAGTTCCTTGTACGAAATGTTTCAACTTTACTTTCAATTTGAATCTTCAATTTTTGATTTTTTTTTTTTTTTTCCCCACGAGTAGTTTTTATATGTACAGCCAAGAATTAATGTGGCATGTAGGTTTGTAAAACGCTGAATTGATTAATTTTAATTTGTTCTAGGAAGTATTAGTTTAAAAACAGCTTTTAGATTGTAATTGCTTCAGAGACACAGTAGGTGTCTACTGATGTTATGCACATCAGGTTCCAAATCCTAATTTCTTTTCTTTGCAAATAATAATGGTATCATATGCTCCAGTATTGAAATCTGATTGTAATATTAGGATTTTTCCATTTGAACTTTTGAAGAGCTTTGGAAATCATTTTTCTGCATCTCTTTTCTCCAACAGTGGATGCGGCTGAAGACTCAAAAAAGAATGAGCCTATATTTAAAGTTGCCCCTTCAAAGTGGGAAGCGGTGGATGAATCAGAACTGGAAGCTCAAGGTTTGTTTTCAAAGTATATACTAAACTAAAACACTTCCCTAAGTAAACTGAAAGCTTAATGTCACTTACCTATTTCATGATTATTTTCAGCTTATCTGTTTAAAAGTGCTAATATGATTTCTGTAGTAATACAGTAGGATTTTCAATTGTAACTTCTTTTTCTGGTTATAACTTCAGTGAATATAGTAGTGTATTCTGGTTTTGTTATTCTACTTCAATAACCTGCCAATCTTTAAAAATAATTTCCAGTTCATTAAGAATAAATATTGAAAAAAAATCTAGGTATGCAGTTGGCAGTCTTTCTAAATATTTGTTTGGAAGAGAAGATTTTACAGACTGACAAATACTTGGCTGCTTTTGAAGGATTTACTGAAACATGATACACAATGTAAATAAATAGCTCTGTAAATAGTAAATACTCCGATAACATGCAGTTTTGAGTGTTTATATAAAATAGTCTGTATTAAGTGATAGATTCTGGTAAATTTTTATCACATTGTAATTTTTATTATATCTACAAATATTAATTTTCGGAGTAAGTGATAGCTCTTTCTGTTGTTGAAATTATCTTACTGTCTCTTCCAGCCGTTACTACTTCGAAGTGGGAACTTTTTGACCAACATGAAGAATCTGAGGAGGAAGAAATTCAAAAGTAAATACTTTTTTCATTCTGATTAAAACATATTCATTTTCTGCCTGTGAGGTTGAGTGGAACTCCCTGTAAGATAGATATGGATATATATATGTATGTGTGTCTTTTAACAGCAGAATAAAAATGAAATTTTGAAAGAAGGATAATAAAGTGAAGAAACATGAGGATTTCGGTGCAGCATGCTTTCAACCCCCATAATTGTTTTCCAACATGATAACAATGCTACTGAAAGGTGTAATTTAACTGTAATCTTTAAATTGGTGCTGATTTGATAATGTCAAATAGTAAGAGCTAAGTTAGTAGTATTTTACAGTTTGGAAATCTTGGTGTCAGATGTGTATGAATGTATCTAAACCTCTGCCTTTTGCTTTTGAGACAAACACAGTGAATAATGTTCTGATGAATGTGTCTCTCTGGATGCTAATAGACTCCATGCCATCTGTTGTTTTTGAGCATTCTTTTATCTTGTTCTTCAGGCAGTTGAGAGAATCTATTAGTAATACTTTAAATATCTCACTGCATTGCATGTAGTACTGCAGCACTCTTGTGGCCAGTCTGGGAATGTAATTGTGAATGTCTGTCGTGTCTCAGGTTTGTCTCCAAAAAGCGAAAGTGTAGTAAATTTTGTTCTATAAAACTTACTTTATCTATAAAGCATGAGTACAGCACTTAAAGAGATTTTATTGAGACAGTGGACTTGTTTTGTAGCTGACTTAGATATGGATTTGGTGATTGTAAATTTCAAGAATTCTTCTGCACTCTGTTTATATGAAAGGTGTAAATTATCTGAGTAATAAAAACTAATGATTTAATTAAATGAAAATGGTAAGATACCTGTCTCCCAGGTGGAGTCTGTTTTGTAGCTGCAGACTTTTACAGAACATAATCTTACTTAACAGATTTCAAAACTAGCAACTGATCATAGAAACTAAGTAGGAGAGATGGTAAATTTTGGAACACATAATTTTCTTAAATATATACGTATCGGTTAATTCTTTGTTTTCTGTAAAGTCAAGAAGAAGAAAGTGAAGATGAGGAAGACACTCAGAGTTCTAAGTCAGAAGAGCAACACATGTATTCCAATCCTATTAAAGAAGAAATGCCCGAGTCCAAGTCATCAGTCAAATATTCAGAAATGAGTGAAGAAAAACGTGCCAAACTCCGAGAGATAGAGGTTAGCATGTGGCGTTTTGTGCCACCCATCTGTATTTTTCCAATCCCCCCGCCCCGAGTTCTCAACATATAATAGGGAGTTATATTTACTGAATTAATTGTAGTCTTATTATATAGTGGGATTTCTTCATCCAGTGTGTTTTTATAAAGATATGTTTGTTTACAGCCTTGTCTTGCCTTGTTTTTGCTTTCAGAATGATGCAGGAAAAAATGAAAAATTGAGTAAGGGGATATTGCATGTTGAGAATTACTCTTCTTTTTCAGTACCACTGATAGCCTTGGATTGCTAGGCTTCCTCTACACTTTCTGCCTCTTGGCAAATGGGAGTGACTTTTGGGTGTGGCCTTAGTCCTATGCCTTTCTTGTTCTCTCTGTCTCTTGCCTTGAAGTGTCTGTCTTTTATTGCATTTAAAAGTTGCTCTTTTCACTGTGTCAGCCATCAAATAAAGTAGACGCAACTAAACCAGGTGGTCCTGGAAATGGGGCATTTTAATTGAAGACATGCAGCTTATAGGGCTTACTCGTTCTTTTATCTTTTCTCCAAGCATAGTTGTTAGTATAGGTGTTAAGGTTGATGAGCACAGATTCTTAAGTCTTCATGCTGGCTTCTAAGCTTGTGGTTGACTGAGAAGGTAACTAGAACTTAAATTTAGCATGAGCTTTGTCTACCAGTGAAGCCTTTCTGTCATACAGTGCTGTGCAAAAACAGGTATAAAATTGCATGCTACTTGCCACCTTGTATTCAGTATTAAAACCCATGATACACTGAATACTGAAATTCTTGTACCTTCTGTTCCGTGCATTAAAATGATATTAAGAAGCTACCAAACTACTTACTGCAGTTGTAGCATGTCCAAGTGACAGGTTATAATCTGGGTAATGCTTTGAAGGTGGGATTATGGCTGCCTACCTATTTTTGCAGTAATGTACTAGTTAGCTAAAATCAGACATTAGCAAAGCCCCATAATGTTGTTTTACGATGTACAAGTAATAATATTTTAAAATGTCACAACTGTTGTTTCTTGCAAATATGCTTCTATTTAATAATTGAGATTATTAAAATTAATGGACTATAGCTAAGCACTTAGAAACCTCTTGCTTTGCGTAGCAGTTTGAAAGTTCATGAGGCATAGCCATTTGAAGTGAGTAGATTCTGAATTTGAGAAAAGCTAAATGGGATTTATGTCTGAGTTGACGCATGGTGGCAGTAGTTCTGTAGAAAACATATGATGTTAGACTTACCAAAGCACAAGTGAAACTAGTTTTCATTTTGCTGTAATGATGATTGTAGCGGTTATGGAAAGGGCTCCTTTCAGACTGAGTAGCTGTTTTATAGATGTTAATCCTGGCAGTTGTGGATGCAAATTGGGAAGTGATTTACTTCAGCCATTGTCAATTTTACATACACTGCACAAATGTTGTAAGTTCTTTAGTCAATGTATTCTGTCTGTAACAGTTTTAGGTGGTAAATATTTGAGACTTTCAATTTACAATTTGATGGCATGTTGCCATCTTCATTCTTTGTGGTAAATTGGCATCTCTTTGTCAGACTTTTGGAACTGCCAGAAAAGGATTGTAATTTTTTTTCATTTTCAGAACATTTCAGACACTATGTAGAAGGACTTAAAATTTCTCCTCAAGTTTGTCATTGACAGGAAAGTACTCCTGTACTACTTTAAAGCATTCACGCTCAAAGTTTCTTCTTAGTATCTACTCAGTCCCTGCCAAAGAACACATTTATTATTAAATCTGAGGGGAAGAACTGAGGAAGAAAACCCCAGTTACTAGCTTTAGCAATTATGCCGTCTAATATACACTATTAAAAATATTGTGTAAAATCTTTGGAAAAAAAAAAGGCAAAGTCTGATTCTCTAGCAGTTTACAGAGTGACTACCAGGGAGGCTGAAACACATTTTTTCCATGCATTTTTTGGAAATTCATGAATGCGAACAACAATTCTTTCTCTGGGCACAGTTAGTAATTGAAGTTTGTCAGCTGGGAGGGGCAGGTGCAGTAAGAAACAAATCTTGGCCACAGCCATCAGACCTGTGCCATCAGAGAGGGCGAATTATTAACCCTTTGTTTGCCTACCCCCATATCCCTGTTCAACTTGCTGAAGTGTGATTTCTTTCCAGAAGTTAGCAACAGCAGAGGCTTTTTTGTAACACTGAAGAACAGTGATTTCTTCACTGTTTTTTCTAAGTGTGGAAGGATGGGTACTTTTTGCTTTACAGTACAACTCAGATTTCATGAATGGTCTTTACGGTGCTGTGCATGTGTGTCTGTCTCTTTTGCTGCTCCAGGGACATATAAAAGAAAGGTGTAAGAGACACATCAGTACTGTGAAGTGTTAGAAAAATGGGAATTTTAGATTGCTTAAACTGTTAGTTAAGCTTGTTTCCTCAGAGCGTACAAACACTCACAAAATGAATCAGCATTGTCCTCCTTGGACCTTTGTCTAAGGTACTTTACTTCTGTCTCCATCTTGCTGCGCAAGATTTTATAATCCTATCCTGAAAAAGCACAGTGCAGGCTTTATCTGCAGTAGGAGACAGGCTCTTCACAAATCCAGACATATTGGTGCTTCCCAAAGGGCCAAACAGGAGATTTGTCCTCTTTAGTAGGTGCTTTTACTCACCTTTGTGTTAGCCACCTATGACCTCCAAGCAGTGTTTGATTGCTTAATCAAAAGTAGAAGACGAATGGTCTTCAGTCTTGCTGTGCAGCTTTTCTGCTACGTACCACTGAGCTCCAGGAGATGCAGGGCTGGATTTTGTTAGACTGTCCTCTGTCAGTACCCCCCTGCGCGGTGTGTAAGCAGAGATTATTGCTCGCCCCCCCCCGCCACCATGTGCCATGGTGCTTGAGGTGCAATTTATTTTTCTACTAAGAGCCAAAGAAGTTTTCTCACAAAGGAAAGGAGGCTACTCTCCTTGCTTTCTTGATAAGAAGTTGCTGTACCAGACAAGGTCAGAGTTTCTTTAATGTAGTATTCAGTCTCCAACAGAGAATGACTAGAGCACAAGATGAGAAGAGGTTAAGCATAGTCCACAAGAGTGGATTGTATCCAAAGTGTGCTGGACTTCAAGGCCCTGTATACCTTTGTCAAGAAACATCCAGTTTGCTTTCTTTCTTTCGCTGGATTATGGTGCTCAGTATACAGAATACTCACTTTTGTGTATTTGTTCGTAGTCATAGGGGCTCTCTGAAGGCTTGAAGTCATCAGTAGCACAATATACCCCTTTGGCCTTTACAGTTTGCGGAGGTTTCCATACCTGGCTCATTTGAGGCCACTGCGAAATGGCAAAAAGATATCCCATGAAATATCTTACTGATTGTGGCTTAATAATAATAGATGAGACAGATTTACCCTTGCTTGACCAATAGTTTTGCTGTTTGTAGCAGTTGTTCCTTAGAAGATAATGTCTATCTTAATTTAGCAGATTCTGGCCTATTTTAAATATTTGAATCTACTTCTGTTTTACACAAAGACAAATGTGAGGAATTGCTTGGCTCCAAGACATGTGGCGTTCTGTGAGTGTGATTGAGCCTGCCAGAGGTCTGTTACGGCTGAAGAGGTGTTTCACATGCATACATCAGGATTGCTGTCATCTGTTGTTGATAATATTGTAGCTGCAGAAATTCCACTGCCCATAGACTTGCTGGAAAACTCAAGCTTTCAAAGAAATATTTTGCTCAGCTTCTAGTAAAGTCTAGGACTTGTTTTTCCTCAAAACAGACTCACCCCAACAATGGCTGCAACAAAACACTTTGGTGTGCTTGGACATCTAGCCTGTCTGTAATTAATCTAGATTTCAGTGCAGTGGTATATCAAGCAGAAATTCTTATCTTTCATCAAGCATCTGGTGATTAACTTCCTAGTTAATCGTGGTGTGTAGTATGCGGCTAAGTTACCTCGAATAAGTGATGTTTGAACCTGGCCACTGAAGTTCTGAGGCTGTGTAACTGTGGAATAATCTCTTGTGGAAAAGCTCTTTTTTCCACTTGAAGACCACTGTGTGTGGACTCGGTATCAGCAGAAGATTAGAAAACCAAGAACAGCTTTTGAAAATAGATTCATTTTAAGCAAGCGAGGCTACCCACAGCACACCAGTTTGTGTCAAAATGCAAAAAGCTGTGGGCAGAGCTTCAGTTTGCATCAGTCTGTGGTTTCGCTGAACCGTGGTAGCAAGATGTTACGGGTTTGCATGGCAAGGTTTTGGTAGCGGGGGGGCTATAACGGCGGTTTCTGTGAGAAGCTGTGAGAAAATTCCCCCATGTCTGACAGAGCCAGTGCCAGCCAGCTCTGAGACGGACCCACCGCTGGCCAAGGCCAAGCCAATCAGCAGCATTGGTAGCACCTCTGTGATAACATATTTAAGACGGGGAAGGTGCGTTAAGATCTGATTTTATTTCTCACTATCCTACTGTGACTTGATTGGTGATAAATTAAAGTCCCTTTTCTCCCGAAGTTCAGTCTGTTTTGTCCATGGCAGTAATTGGCGAGTGATCTCTCCCTGTCCTTACCTCGACCCTTGAGCCTTTCATCACATTTCCTCTCCCCTGTCCAGCTGAGGAGGGGGAGCGATAGAGTGGTTTTGGTGGGCACCTGGCACTTATACAGGCCAAACCAAAACACAAGATGCTACCCTATTGTGTAACTTGCTAGCTTACTGGTTAGTCTGTAATCAAGGCCTCAACTTCTAGGAAAGGCTGAGTCTTTTAAACTGTCCTCAAATGAGAGGAGAGATGAAACTCAAATGAGTTTGAGGGAGAGGGGAAAAATTTCAAAATGAGAACCAGTAGACAAGAGGCATGTTGTGGAGCTGTTTGGCTTGAACTGATGAGAGATAACCTCCTCCTGATTAGCGAGAAATACAATCCCTGCATTGGAACATTTAGTAGAGATTTCTCGCAGGAGATGCAAGGTTATTTGACACTTCTGCCCTGCAGTCTCTGAAAACCCTGAAACTGTTTCTGCTGTGGGAGACTGCTGTGTCTAAGAAATTAGTATTGCAAAGTTTTGGCATAGGGTTTTGAAAAATTTTCCCCTTGCATATTACCATGCGTATTACTGACTTCAGAGATGGTCTAGATAAAGTCAATGTATCTGCTTTTAAGGATGAACAGGCTTAATGGTTCTTGTCTGTTGGGCAGGAATAGTTAAAGAATAACCAATGCAATGGGAATATATTAGTTCTTTCTAAATGCAAGTTTATGGAGTGGAATGCTTACAAAATCCATCTGTTAAATGCTTAAGCAGATTTAAGCGTAAGTTTTAAGTATCTCTTTCTCCTGGGGGGGTGTCTGGAACTGTATGATAGGAATATAAGCATCGTATACTCTACATGAAGAGACAGCCAATATGCTATAAATAGTGACGTAATGAAGGGAGACAACCAAACGTGTAAGTTTATGTAGTAATTTTGAGTGGTAGAATTCTTTAGAGATTTCTTTTCTGGACTTAGGGACCTAAGTTAATTCCTTTTCTTTTAAAACATAGTTATGGTGGTGATGCATTAGACCAAGTAGCAAAAGCTGCTATCCATGAAGATGTAGGATGAGCTGATCTGATCTAACTGCTCACCTCTGCTGAAAGGGAATATCCTGGTCCTACCTGCGAGCTCTGGCACTTGCTCATTCTTTCCCTGAGCCAATACATCTCACTAATGCAGGGGAAAAAAACATTGAAGGTGAGGGGTGGGATTCTGCTGGATTAGTGAATTGGTCTGGCTTATGGAAGGCTCAGCCAAGCACCACAGCTGGTGAAAGGGCAGGGTGGAGGAGGAACCCTTTGGAGTGCAGGAGTAGAGAAGGAAGGTGGAAGAGAATGATCTTCCTGTAGCGAGCAGTTGATATCATTTCAGCATTTTGTAACACTTAGTCTCCTTTTCCAGGGCACGTACTAGAGCTGATTTCATCTACCCACAGCATCTTTCTAAAAGGAGTCAGTTTACGTGGGTTCAAAGGGAGATAAAAGTATGTGGAACAGGGATCCATTGATGATTGGTCTGTAAAAGACCACAGTTGTCTCGGGAAACCATACAGTCTTAACACAGTGGGAGTTCAGGGGTGTATTGAGTCAGTGGTTATCGTATAGGCTTTTCCTATTTTTCCTCTCTTCCTCCAGGCACCTGCTAATGACCACCTCCCCCCACCCACCCACAGTTACTGGAAAAGTTACATGCAAATAGTTCCTCTTGGCATTTTAAATTTCATGCCAGCAGTGGGTTGTGTGACATGCATGTAAGATAGGCTGCTAGAAGTTCAACATTTCTTTGCATCCAGATTAGCTTATTAACTCCAGTAAAGCCTATTGGTCAGATTCCTAGTTTTCCTTTGTTTCAGGTCACTTTGGGATATAGGCTTATGCTTCTTTGCTTTCGAAATACGGTTAAACAGATATAGTGTCACAGCTTTGGCTAATAATGTAAAGAAATAAAATCTTATAAGGAAGGGTTTTTGTTTTGTGATTTGTATTTGTTTGTTTTAAAATTGTGTAGGTGATTTAGTTGGGAAAACAAAGTAGAAGTCTTAGGGGCATGTTCATACCTGACAGCCCAAGAGGCCTTCTGGATCAGCTAAACTTCCTCTGTACTCCTGCTGTTTGGCACTGAATGTGCTAAGCACCTAATGGCCTTGGAGTTCCCGTGATGGTAGAGAATGCAATCTTGATTTGTTACCAGGGCAGCTGGTACAAGGTGACACTGAATATATGGTTCCAAGAGGTATTCCTGTTTTTGCAACTTCTACATTGGAAGGGAGGGAGAAGAAAAAATGTCGCTATGGTAGTTGGAGTGGTACGTGACAAATGACGATGTCAGTTTTCCATTGGCTGCTCACTAGCTGGCTGAATTGTAAGCAAAAACGAAAAATGCTCAACCATAGGTAGAGCATAAAGAAGGGAGGTAAGCAGCACATTTGTCAGAAATTTACTGTGGTACAAGATAGCAGTGCTCCCTCCTGCCCCGAGTTGCTCCATCATCTTTGAGACTAAAATGAAAAATGTGTTGTTGGCATAAGGAACCTGTTCCAAAGTAGTGCTATCCTTACCTGGGTTTTATATTTCTTAACCTATTTGTTCTTGTGATTAGTTTGTTTTTGTGATACCTTTCCTTTCTGCTCCGTCGGGGATTGGAGGGGCTGATGAGAATATGTGGTATCTTCATATCCAGTCTGGCCTGCTGCTTTTGAGAGGGAGGGAAAAACCCTTAGGGTTTAATTTTGTGCCTACTTGGTGTTAGGGAATTGAGGACCTGGAGAATAAGAATCCTTTCAGATAATGAAAATAGACACAGTTGCAAAGTCCTTACCTTTGTGTGTTTTCAGTGTGGAAGAGTTAAATATTTCTAAAGAGAAAAATATTTTGTGTGTTCGCTAAAAATGATATCTCAAGCACTAGAAAAATCCACTTACATATTGACTGTGCAGGCCGGTATTGAAACAGGAAATACAGGAAGGTCACAGCATAAACATTTGGAAGAGGGCTGACAAATACATGACATTACCAAGCTCCTCCCCACCTCTCCAAAAAAGAGACATCTCTTCATCCAAAAAATGGAAGGGTTGTCTGTAAAACGCCATGACAGTGAGAGTAAAGAATTGACAAATGAGAGATATGACTGAAGTTTTATGACGTGAATCAACTTGGAGAAAGGTTTTAGTGTATCCAGAACAACAGAAAAAAATCCACATAGAAAAATTCTGACCTTTGCTTAACTTTTGTGACTTGGTTTGGGATATTATTGCAGTAAATTTAGTAAAAGTTAGTATTTAGTAAATAATTTAGCACCACTAGTGAACTGAGTTTTGTTGCCAAGCTTGATAGCACATGGAAGAGTATTATGTTAGCAAAAATTACTTCTTTCAAATCAACCACTCTGTACAAACAGCCCTGAAGAGGAGATGCATTTGTTTTATGTCCTGATTATATCAGTTGCTTGATTTTAATATTTAGGGTTAAATGGAAAAAAAGCAATTTCTGAAGGAAAACTTTGGAGTAGACAAGAGAAGTTGAAACAGTATATTAAGATGCCTGCAGTAAATTATCTGATTTTGAAAGAAAAAAAAACAGATAATGATCTAAGAAATATAAAGGTTCTAATGATGGGAACAGAATTTAGTAGAATAACAGAAAAAATCCCTGTTTTTTTTAGTTCTTGACATGTCTGTAAACAACTGCAAGTGCCTGCAGGCGAGTATGCGGTTTTGTTGCTTTGATCCAGTTTAAATAAAGCCAGTATCTTCTTGTGCACAAACTTGTATAGAAAGAACTAAGAACAGATTATAAATCATCGAAATTTCATTTTCAGCCACCTGCCTAACTGGATAATAATAAGCCCAATAACCTAATGGTCAGTATTATTTTCACAGCTTAAGGTGATGAAGTTTCAGGATGAGTTAGAGTCTGGGAAAAGACCCAAGAAACCAGGCCAGAGTTTTCAGGAACAGGTTGAACACTATAGAGACAAGCTGCTCCAGAGGGTAAGAAATGTTCTTTATGTTTGGCTCTGATTCTGTGATAGGCTTTTATTGAGTTTATCAAATGTAAGGTGGCATTAAGTATAACAACACATGGTTCTCATTAAAATTCTACTGTAATGTCAAACTGCATGTCTAAATCCAAGTGCTTTCTGCAGAGTAGATATAATCTGTCTTTTTAATCAAAATAATGTAGTATTTCACACTGTACAGATGGGTGTCATTAGAATGTATTGAAACCTTAAAGCGGTCACTTCTGGATCTATTACATAAAGTAAACTGTTAGGTGTGGGAAAGGAAGGGGAGAGCTGTCAACTGAAGATGTTCTGTCAGACTTTGCATTTTGCTTTTAGTAATTGATCCGTTGTGTTAAAGGATTCTAAAGGAAGAGAAAGAATAGTATTAAGCAGCATATGTGCTTCTGATTCTCCAGTGTCTAAGATTTCCTGGGTAATTACAGCTCATATTGTCACCCAAAAGTGAATAATTCTGTACTGTTACCACTTTTAGTAATCCTCTGTGGACTATGAAGTCAGAGTGGCTTTAAAAATTAGCATCATATGTGTGCTGTCATGTGATCTTGAATCTTTGAAACATAACGAAAGAACACATAACCTGTTTGGACAATGCGTTTAGTGAGAGAGAGTAAGTGGCAGTTGCTTCTCTAATCTGGTTTCACAGCCTTGACAGATCAATGATGAAATTAGGTACTCATGCAGTTGCTTGGAAGCTAAATACAATTAGGCAGTTTTCACAAAGTGTTTGTCTGTTACTTGTTCTTTGCGTTATTTGGTGCACAACATCTGACTAATTCACTAATTCTGCGTAGTACCTTGAAGAAAGAGACTTGTAAAAATTAAGAAGGCTGATCCCTGAAGGAGATTTACACACTTGGAGGCTGATGTTAGCAGTTAAGACTTCAGATTTTTATAAGTAACTTTTCTTTTAAATGTAGTTGTATCCTAAAACTTTGCACTTCCTCAGTGTTTTCTGTAATTGGAGAAAGAAGTGATTTGTGTAGTAAACACAGAATGTTTAGTAGTTTAAAAAACCAGAAATTGTATTCCTGATAACTTTGTTAGATGGTCTGTGGCTTGTGTTGAGTTAGTTCAACCAGATTGCAATATTTTAGATTTTAAATAATTATCTTGTTTTTCTGTTTTCACTTTCTATGATGAAGGTAGTACTTAGCTAAGAAATATTTTGTGATAATAATAACAGGTGTTCGTTAAAACAAGAACAACCCTGTTGTTAAGGGACTAACTTTATCTTTTGCTTTAATGCCATAATAAAGTTAGTTTGTATAAGAATTATGTAATATTGGTTCTGATTGCACTTCCCATGAACTTAGTGGTTGGGCGTCATTTTTTGTTTGAGTTACGATAGAATGAGCTTTCCAAGAGTAACTTTGCTGGTAGTGTTGTATATTGCTAAGAGAATAGGAACTTACAGCTATTTAAAATACTGTTTATTCCTGTTTATGAAGATGAAATAATTAGTTATGCTATCAGATAAACTAGGCACATCTTAAGAGCCCATTGATTTTAGTGGAATCTAACAATAGTTTGCAACAGTAGGTATAGTGATACGGGGCACTTTGAAATTGTACTAGTAAGTCTTCCATGTAAAGACAATGTGAGACTAGGTTAGTATAGCTGTCCTGGTATTTCCTGCACTTGTATGATTATCTCTCCCTTGTTCTTTCTTTTTTTTTCCCCTCCCCCCTTTCTTTCATTTAGCTAAACCATCCCTTCTTTGTCTTCTTTATGGGGTATGCAGGGAATATCTGTTGATTTTTTGCCACAGAAGGAGTTTATGCTAGTACTGAAAGAAGCATCTCTCTTGACCTCTGTGTTCAGACTTGCTGATGATTTAGGTTTATTTTTGTATAATTAAAGTTTTTAACTATTTGACAGAAAAACGAGGTGTGCTCAGGGTGTATCTTTTCTTTCAAAGTGGTCCTGTTGTGTATAGAAATGGACCATATTTGTGGGATTTTTAGACAAAGTAGATGTTACTGCAGAATTTTGTTTGTATTTTTGCTTTGTCTTTAAGTGTCTTGTAGTTACGAGATTATCTCAATTCTTAATCTGGATGAATGAAGGTGAATACATATGTTTTAAGTAGAAAGAGGTTCCTGGTATTCTTTCATGTTTAATTTTGTTTAGAAAATCTATTACAGCTGTAATGTCTCCCTGAAATTTCTAAAGTTGAAGACTGTTCATTTCCAATTAGATACTCAGACTTTCTCACATAGGAGGACATCTTTCATATTTTTGTCAGTGTTTGTGTTACAATAAATGTTTCTGCTGTGTACAAAGCAGTAGGAAAAATTTGGAGAGTGGGTATGGTGTGACCATTAGTTCCTTCTCAGATGATGTGCTGTGTTCCTTCAGTACTCAGTGCTTTTATGCAGTTGGTGATTAGCTTGATTGTCTTTACTTAATAGTTAGTCACACCTCATCTGAAATAATGAATGCTTCTAATAATTTAGGAAAAAGAAAAAGAGTTGGAAAGAGAACGGGACAGAGACAAAAAGGACAAGGAAAAATGTGATTCCAGGTCCAAAGATAAGAAGGAAAAGGAGGAATGTACACCAACAAGAAAAGAGAGGTACGGCTTTCCTTAGGGGATGGGGAGAAAAACCTCACAGTTAGTATCTTTATATACAGTGGCAGCCTTGGAATTATGTTGTATCGTGCATCTTGCTTCAAAAGAAAACCACAAAACCACCCGAAAAAAATCCAAAACACCCAACAACAACAAAATGTACTTTGGATATTAAAACATGTTTCAAAACCTTTAAAGGAATTGTCATTTTTATCCTGCCCCAAGTGACGTACCCTTTTGAATAAAATCCTCTTTTGGTTCATTTAGGCCCTGAGGAAACATGGTAAAATAATGACTAGTTGAAAACAGGGTAGATTTAATGCTCTTTTAGCAGTAAATTTGCAGCAGTATATTAGTCGGAAAACTGTACTGAAGTCATACCATAAATTATTTGCGATGATTTAAATTTTGTTCATCTCATGGTGACGATTCTTCAAAACAGCTAGTTTTAGGGTAGCTGATTGTACACTCCGATCTTCTGATACTTGTGTAACCAAACTCTTCTATGCTATTAAGTGTAGATAGGGTAAAATGCCTTGCTTTTCGCGAGACTATGACGGAATGTTTTTCATTGCAATCAACAAAGATGTGTCACAGCCCTGAATTTTTTTTTCAACCAGAGAAAGTCTGGTGTACATGTTGAACTTGATTTTTTTTCTTTAGTAAAAAGCCTGCTACTTTTTAATTACTTAAAAGATTCTAATGTTACACTGGTGAAAGAAAATACCTGCAGAAAGGAATGTGTGTTCTTAATACACGTTTTCACTCCTCTGTGTGTCTCTGCGTGTATGTACATGACTATTTGCTTTCTTTACAAAGGAAAAGACGACACAGTGCTTCACCTAGCCCGTCTCGCAGCAGTGGCAGTAGACGAGCGAAATCTCCATCGCCAAAATCGGAACGCTCAGAGCGCTCCGAACGGTCCCACAAAGAGAGTTCACGTTCTCGGTCATCACATAAAGATTCTCCCAGAGATGTCAGTAAAAAAGCCAAAAGGTAAGCTGGTATCTTCTCTGTTGTGGGTTGTAGGAAAGTTAAGTACATAGGTGTGTTTTGGTTGGATTCTTTTGTTTGTGCGTTTTTTAGCAGAGCGTATTTGATACACGAGTGTGTTCTCTCATAGTGGACTATACTGCATGTTCCTGGTTAAGAGTCTTTGGACTCTTGGTGTCCGAAATGTATACAGCCTCCTGCCTCGATAGCTCGACTGTTCACTTCTGTGGTCCTGTTTACCGGTTTGCTGACAATTTTGAGAAATACTGCTTTAAACCAAAGTACCTTGCTGCCTTATTAGCTTTTTATTTTCAAAGGACAAATCTTCTGTAGCTCACAGCATGCAGTCTTTCACTGATTTGCTTACATAAAGCTCCTCTCCCATGGTTTGTTTTTTAATGAGACACGTCTAGATTAGATAATTCTTATGGGTTTTTTTTTCCGAAGTAGGTATTGTCAAATCTCCAGACTGACACAAATATTTGTCTCTAGTTAATGTTAAACTTAGGGTGAGATTTTATTATTGTATTGATGTTTTTGTAGCTCAAAACTCGAACGTTCAGCTTCCACTTCTTTTAGAGGTGTAGAATACCTTATTGGTATAAGATTCCTCAGACATGCTGAGGAAAATTCCTTTGATGCTGTTGTGATAATCGTAGTATGTATTTAAAGTAATCAGATGCTTGTGTTACAAGTTAGGAATTCAAACAGAAGTGGAAAAGTACTTGAGAGGGTTTGGTTTTTTTTTTTAGAGTTAATATGGTGGTCATTCAATTTAGATTATATCGGATTAATGTATTAGGTGTGGGTTAGATGACAATAAGTTTATTCAGTGTCCATTCTTTTTCTGTGGGATTACATCACAAGCTGAACGTGTTTGAGAATCAAAAATATTTCAGCATAACACAATTCAACATAGTTTTTCACTTCTCCTCTATATGGATATAGGCTGCTACTAATACAAGAGGCAAAGTGGTTGAGGCATATGAGGAAGGTTGTGAATTTATGTTGGTTTAAGAAGGACATGAGTTAATGTTATTTTTCACGTGGGTTCTAAGCACTGAACTTAAACCCAAAATATATTAAAAAACCTTACAATGCAAAAATGGCCTTTTTCTCAAAAGCATGATACTGTTCTGTCATCCCCTTGCTGGAGAAAAATATTTTCTGCCTTGTTTAGCTCAATAAATGCATGCCAAATAACTGCAGAAAAAGTTGGTATTATCAATTAGCGTTTGACATAAAACTTTTTTTTTTTTGCAGGTCACCATCTGGCTCCAGGACACCCAAAAGATCAAGAAGATCACGATCCAGAACCCCTAAAAAGTCAGGGAAAAAATCCAGGTCTCAGTCCCGTTCTCCTCACAGATCTCACAAGAAGTCAAAGAAAAGCAAACACTGACAATGTTAATATTTTTTATGATGCTGTCACTTACTGGAAATGCGGTTTTGTTTTTGTGCCTGAGCAGTCTGTTAAAAAACAAAAAAGCATTCCTGATTTTTATGGGTTTCTTTTTTTTGTGAATGCACGTGTATACTCATGAGTATCGGCATCTGTAGACCTGTCTTTGTTTTATATTGTACAAAATATCTTCCTGTGACTATTTCCCAAAAACAAACATTTTGTGTTTAGAAGTTTCATCAGAAATGTGTGTAACTGATCTGCTGGCAGTAGTGATATTTTGTTTTAGAATGTTGTGACATAGCAGAAATAACTGAAATGTTCCCCCTTTTTGTAGCTTTGACAATTTGAATTAGATTTCAAATAAAATCTGAACAGAAAATGAAGATGTTGTTTTCTTGCCCCACTGGTGATACAGATCTCGAAAGGAATTCATAGTTTGTTTGGAAGTGCTGTGTATTTCAGACATAACTATGGTGTTTAGATCTTTCAGTACAGTGGTAGCTCTGTTCCTGTTTTTGCTAGTTTGACTGTCCAGATAAAAGCACCTTTTGAATCCAGCGGATGGGTTTTCTGTCCTACCGTGACACTTCACTGTAAGAGCAGTTGAATAGTCTGGTACCTGCCATGAGAAGCATTACAAGTAAACCTTTGCTTTCTATTTCTCCATTTTAATTGCAGGGAATATTTGTGATGCCAGAGTATTGTTCTTGTTTGTTTTTAAAAAAGGGCCTCTGCAGAGATGCATCATATGTATGGGTATGTATATCATATATATATATATATGTATATGATGTATCAATAACAAGCCATATTTATGGCATGCATGGGGAACAAGAAAAGGACAGCAAGCCTGAGGCTGTAGGACTTCTTTCTTAAATATAGGTAAAAAAGTTGCAACCTACAGTACACTGTTGTTCTCTAAAACTGATTTTTACTCCAAAAGGATAGCTTTTACATTATTTTATTGAATTTATTCCTCTGTTGTGGACATTCTTCAAAATGGGAGAAACGTAAAATTTTTAATTAATATTTTATTTATTAATATTTTGGAATCAGTAGGCTGTTTAACTTTTTTTAAGGTTAGGCTTTTCCCTTCTCCAAACCTGTTCTGTGTGTTAGGCATTGATGTGGCTTTAAATGGCTTTACCTTGGTCTCTGATCATGCAACCTTTCTGTGGGTGGGTGGAGGGATGAGAAATGGGGAGGGTTCAATGTTTATACTTGGAGGTGTGGGCAGATTGTAATAAAAACGTAACATGCAAAGGGATCTGGCCTCCTGTGAACTGTTTCTAAAAGCTGTACTTAACTACAGGTAGAGAGTGCTGGATGATGGCCTGCTATTATACTTGTGAATCTACTGGTTTCAAAAATTTTGTGAATGTGCCAGGGAAAATCTTATGTTGTACATGTATATAGCCTAAGAGGCAACACTTTCAAAAGCAGGATCTAAAATGTCTTTAAAAAATGTGAATATTTAATTTTTTCTAAAAAATCAAAATATATATATTTTCTTTTTTTTTTTTTTCCCTGATGGCAGGCTTTGTTATAAGATTACATAGATTTTTGCAAATGTGAGAATTAAGTGGAGAGTTCTTTGCTGCTGAGAACTGAGAGATGATCTGGAATACTGAACATACGGAGAATGCATGTGTACTGTAAAGACTTTCTTAGAATGAGTCTTGAATAGATGCACTAATAATGAGAAACTAATACACCTTACATCTGTTCATATTACGTTATAAAGAATCTTTTAGAAATATGCAGAGTTTATTTTTCATATTTTTCTTCCTGTAACATAAGGTGCTTTAGGTGTACAGGTTTTGGTAGCTAAACCATTAGAAACTCAATTGTTTTTTTCTTAAATGCTGTGTATTCGCACCTGGCACAGAGCAGGTAAGATCTTGTAGAGCAAAAAGTAGGTACTGAAATAGTTGGGGACAGGGAGAATCCAAATTTTACAACAGGAAGAAGATCACTTCAGATCCAATTAACTCTTTTATCTTGTAGCTGTTTATAAATGGAAGAGTGATAAATGGCACCGTTCTGGGTGAAGTGAGACTAAAGATAGTTTGCCACAGGAATATTCTGTCTGCAGAATCAATTGTGTATTTCATTTAATAGCTAAAACCCCTCAGGGCAGAAAATCACTTAGCATTATAGGTTAGCCATACTTTTCAATAATTAATTTTGATTTCAGCTTTTGTAAAATTCTCATCAGTGATTACAAAAGGCTCAAGCCAAGTAGTAGAGGAGCGCACCCATTAGACTTTATTTCGTAACAGCTTTATTATGCAGTACCTTTTCTCAGTATCTTTATTCTCTTAAATACCATTCTCATACCTCTTGTTCTTTCCTTCATAGCCTGGGCTTTAGAAAAGCTGTCTTGTACCTTGTCTTTTAAGAGCAATGAAGAATCTATATACTTAACTGGATGCCTGTTATTTCTCCACTTGAAAAGAGCATCTTTTGATCCTACTTACTCTTTTCATATTCTTCCCTTCTTTTATAAATAGTTTTGTTTATAGCTTGGCTTTTCTGCAAAGAAGAGGGTGGGGGAGACAGCATCTGGTAACAAATCTTTTGTTAAAGATGCATATTAATACTCAGGACTGAAAATTAGGCTGCCTGTGAAATATGTTTTTCTTAGGTCCTTTTGCAGCAGTGAGGTATAGTCTCAGTGTGCCATTACTGCGTGACTTGTGTTTCTGCAGCTTTGGAGGGTGAAATGGTGAAAACCGTCCAGTTGATGTAGGGTAGGGGTAGTTTAACTATTGATCCTGGGATTCAGAAAGTAGTCTGGAGATGGCTCCATGGGGGGACGGGACAGAAGCTCTGAGCTGAGGAGGCGTGATGCAGTGTTTCCACGTGGTTTTTTGTGGTTGCCGGTGAAGAGGAGAGCCCGTTGTCCTCTACCACCCCACAGCCAGTGAGCACCTGACCCTTTGCTTTGGGAGGGGAAGGAGGCATGGGTGGGTAAGGGGCTTCTCTGTCCTCTCCTGCCCTGCCTTATGGATGGCACCAGAGGTAAATAGTCATGCCTTAGTGTTTAGGTTTGTCCAAAGCAGAGAAACAGTGCAGCCTGAAATGGCGGCTGGTGGGGCCCACCTCAGCGTGGGATCCCATCAGAAATGGAACGTAGCTGGTGTGTTCCCAGGGGTGTACTGGAGACCGTGGTGCTGGTACATCGTGCTGAGCCTACCCACCGCTCTGTAGGACATTCAGGTATTTATGCAAAGGCCTGCTAGGTATGGAGTTGCAAGTTCATCTCCATGTTTTCTGAGCCCCTCCTGCCCTCTGTCTCTGTAAGAACTGGACTCCGAGCAGGTGGGCCCTGGCTTGGTGGAGAAAAGCTGCTTGGTTGCATAGAGTCTGACAACGAAAATCTTTCCTTACCAGTGTTACAGAAGCGTTTATATTTGAATTGCCTTTTTTGAGCTCTGTGACTTCCTTTGACTGCTGGGCGCACCAGCTGCATGTAGGTTCTGTAATGCTATTTGAGGAGGAGTCGGTTTCTGACGGCCAGTGTCAGGCTGTTATTTGGGCACTAGGCACTCTGCCCGTGTGCTGTCCCCGCCTCCCCCGCCGAGGTTCTGAAGTGTAAGAATAAACCACTGATGCACAAGGCTAACAAATTCTGTTTTCCCAAGCACGTTTTTAGAATCGCAACTATCGTTAACATGGGTTCACCTGTCCCGGTGACACCACATGTGCTCCCGCTTTCTGCGTTGACAAATCACCTTCTGTACTGATACAGCAGCTCTGCCTGCACAGACGTGAACCCTGTGAAGTTGCAGGATTACTGCATTGATTTTGTTTTTCTGCATGCAAAACTACTGCTGTGCTTTTTCAATTATGAACTTACGATTATCCCCACTGTTGTGATAGTTTTCAAACTTGTACTGGTTTTATTTAATAAAATTCTGTGGAAAATTTGATAGCTGAAACTGTAAAAATTGCATCAGACCTCCAATCTGGCGTGAGCTACTATCTGAGACATCTAAGTTACAGAGCACTAAAATGGGAAATCGAGATTTATCTTTAGGGGGTTCTTGGGGATCAGCCAGGGTTTGAGGCATGTTCTTGGCATGTTGAAAAGAAAATAGCACTGTCTGACCTGTGCCTGTAAGTGGAAGGCATCTGGAAGGAGTTCATGTGACATGACTTAAAAACTAGAGTCTTCTGATGAGAAAAGCAAGATTGGCCAAAAATGGCAAATCTCTTCTGAGTGTCTTTGCTTTAGGCAGCTTGTGTGCAGCTTTTTCCTCCACAGGCGTTTACAGTCTTTTGGTGGAGTTAATGCTTGTAATAAATAAAAATTAAAAGCATTGTATTTCTGCAGATGATGTGTTACGGTCTGAGCTTTGTACCTGGTTTTAGATTGCTGGCTTGCTGTGTACTGTCATATAGCCGCTTGAGGAATTTGGGGTGAGACGTTGCTCAGCTCTTGTGGGTCGACACTGAATACTTACGTGAGGACACATGTATTTGGCTGCGTTACGGTGAAGGTAGTTCTGAAGGATATTTCAATTGGTGCCTTTTTAGTAAAGATTGGTCTACTTTCTATGCATTTGCTTTGTTGAAAAATCTAGATTTTTGGGCAGTTATGGAGGTCCAATGAGAGAAGTGAATTCTGTACAGCTGAAGACAGCAGCAGTGGAGTAATCTAGATGAGAATTCTACAGTTCTCTTTGAAAATCAACTGTTCAGTATCATGAGATCTATCAAATTACAAACCTGATATTAGCAGTCAAACCATGAAAATGATCTGAGAGTTTACTTTTCTGATTAAGGCTGTTGAGTTCACAAACTTATATTTTAATAAAACAGCTCAGCATTCTTTGAAAATGTCATTTTGTTCTCATTGCTGCATGAGCTATTGCAAGACTCTCAGGATACTGCCGGTTCATGCCGCAGCTGTGACTGCATCGTCCTCAGTTTTGATCATAACTAAAGTGCTAATTTAATTTTGTCCACGTGTATTTTTCCCATATAGAATGCAGAAGTCTTAAGCACTTGCATACTACTCTTTTCTCCACCTGCTTCTGCCAGCACAGTCAGTTTTGATGGGTAAGCCTGCTCCATTTGCCGCTGCTGATGTCTCGTCTTGCTCAGGGATGTTTTACTGTGTATCTCTGTCATAAGCTGGAAAGTTTTCTGTTTGTCGTTGTTTAAAGAGGAAATGGTAGTTTCACATTAACTTTTTTGTCTTACTTGCTTTTAGTTTTGTATTTTATGTAGAAAATTTTCCAAATGACAGGACGACAATAAAATGGTCGGTTTGCCGATATCAGGAAATGGTTTTATTTTTAACCTGGAGAAGAGCGATGTCTGTGCTGTGCTGAGGGCAGTTTCTTGGCCTCGCCAGCTCTTCTGTGGGTTGATGCTGATTCTGCCTGTGTTGTCGAACTGTCATTGCTGCTGCTGTTCTGCTGTCAACAGTGACCTCTGCGCTTCTCAGAAACTCATTAATGAGGCGTGGGCTGCTGCTCATTGTGTCATTGCTTGTATAATCCTCTCTTGAACAAAGAACACCCCCCACTTGGAACTGCTGCTCAGATATTGAGATGATGAGCAGCTTTCAGTACCTAGAACTGTTTGCAGGAACATCAGGCGAAGGAAGGAGCCCATGTCATGGTGTAGCATGAAGTTGCAGGTTCCGTCTGGGCCAGTGCTGCAGCTGGTTGCTGCTGTGGGGTGCAGGTCCTGTCCCTGCCTGCCCCGTGCCTGCTGTTCTCTTGCTGTTCTGTCCTTTCCGCTGCCTTCTGTGCCCTGCGAGTAGCCAGTTCCATTCATAAAGGAAAACGCTTTTTCTGTGTGCTTGCTTTCACTTAGCTGACTTTCTCCTGGCTTAGGGAATGGAACTGGCTCAGCGCAGGGAACGGGGGCGGACAGTGAGCAGGATGGTCCTCATTTTTGGTAACGGTTCACTTCGCATGCAGCGTGACCCACAGTATTTTCATTAGGAGCGTGTGTTTTGATCAGATGGGCTGATTCAATGCTGCGCTCTGCATCCTGCTCACTTCTGCTCTGGTCACGTACTCCTGTCGCTTTCCCACCACCAGCTCCAGCAGCTGTTTAACACTTCCCTTGTGGAAAGGTGGGCTGGGCACAGGGTAGGCAGGTTTGTGTGATGAGGTGCATTGGAGGAAGGAAACGCAGAACTGGGGCCATCTCTCTTAGCAGCAGTGAGCTGTTACACTGGCTGTGCCTCCGTCTCCCCTTTTCTCCAGTGGTGCTTGAACCCGTCAGTCAAATCTGAGAGGAGCAAATGCCTCTGAGATAATTTGATTTCTGCAAGATCTGTGAAAGACCAAAAAGAGGATAGAGACCTTGGATGCCCCCACAAGATGGGAAAGGCTGGAATATGAACTCTTGATGTTGTTAGAGCCCAGAGGATTAATCTGGGAGAGGTTACAAGTCCCAGTTACTAACAATCTTCACTTAGAGCTCATAGTCAAGAAATACAATGTGTTGTGGTATCCCTGGACTGCCTTGCTCTATTTTTATTTTTACTCTTGTGAAAGTGTGTAGTCTGTTGCCTAATTCTGCTTCCTGGGCTTCCGAGGCGGGACCTAGGTCTCAGGCTTCGGTCATTACAACTTGTGGACAGTAAGTGTGCCTGTAGAAAGGTGAGCATGGGGCAAGGGCAAGCATAAGGTCTGTGTAACAGGTCTCAGAAATCTCTGATGAAAAGATTTAACCTATCAGAGTAGGTTAATTCTGTATGGCAGGCTGTTCTGGGTATAAAATTTAGCTGGCGTGGGAAGTGGAGGGTGGAATTCATGCATGCCGTTTGGATTTGTGGAAAATGGATCAGGGAATAGGCCTGTACTCAGGACTCAACTTTTGAGATCATTACCAGCAGCCAAGACCTTCACCAAAGTCAGCACTGGAGGCAGAAATCAGTTTTCATCTGTTTAGCCATGCTAGAAAGGTACACCTTTGGTGTTTCAGGAATGGTTTAGCCGGATGTTTTCACCTGCTAGATACTGTGGGAGCTAATGCCACACTTGCAAACAGAGAAGCTCAGAGACTGGAGATGAACCTTCTGAACTTACTGTGGTATAGAGGTCTTCATTACAGCTGACGCTGGTTATTTTCATCGTAAAATCTGGTTCTCTTAGCTTGCTGGTGACTTTTTTTTTTTTTCCCCTGACACTTTATCTTCCCTGCGCTATGGGAGAAGAACCGTCTGCTGACTGACTGAATGGAGAATATTGCCTTGGGCACACTTTGAAAAAGAACTGGCTATGAAATTCAAGACAGGAGACTGGGATTGAATTCTGGCTGCTGTATGAACCTAGAGGCTGTGGGTTCTTATGCTCTGACTTTACAGACGGTAACTATACTAGATAATTTAAAAAAAAAAAGTTTACAGTAAAGTCTGATTTCTCAGCAATAAAGTTTCACCGGGGGTGCTCATTTTCATGCCAGCCCATAGGAATTCCTGACTGTGATACAGAGTAGAAATTTGATAATGTTACAGGTAGAGAGTCCCTTTTTTCTCAGATCCTGAGGATTTTCAAGAGTTGGTAGCGAATGATTTGTTACTGAGTTTTCGAGAGATGCGATGGGTTAATTTCAAGATCTTTCCTGGACAGTCATTTGTAGCGTGCTGCCTGTTAGTTAGGTGAGAACCACTGAATTCTTCCTGCCGTTTGTCCTGGGTTTGGAGGACTGGGGAGTCTCTTCCCTGGGATTTAGATTTGTGCGATCTGTAGTCAGATGAGGACGAGCTGGTGTGCCCCGTCACCTGAATGCTGAGGTCCCGGGGGGCTGTCAGGAGGCTTCTGCTGCCTGCTGTCTGCAGGGAGGTGAGGGGTGAGTGAGGCCCCTCACCCCACAGCATGGCAGGGGGTGCAGGCTGATGCCCTGCGTGGCTCCTGTGTGGGGCAGAGCCCCGCGATGGGGCTGTTGGCGAGGGGGAGAGGAGCACTGGCCAGCTGAAGAGGTGTAGGGGTTCCCGGGCACTGTGAACCGCGGGGCTGGGGGGTGCCAAGACGTTCGTTAACTCTGGTGTGTGGTTTTGGTTGTAGGGAGTTCAGAGATAGCCTGATGTGTGTGGCAGGTGACACGTAGCCCTTACGTGTCACCTGCCAAAGGTTTTGGAAGCTCTTGATGTGAAACAGTGCATTGCCCCTTGTTTTAAGGTACACAGTTATATAAGTAAAAATTCCTGATTTCCTATAGAGCATAAACCAGTTACACAACAGCTGAGAAAAGATCTCTAATGTTAATAAAAGTCAAATAGAGACTTAACGACACCACAGTGTCCTCAGGACATTCATAAAGTTCTGGAATTCCTTCAGCTGCAGAAACAGGAATTTATAAATATTTATTGAAGTTAATGTTCTTGAAGATGTCACCTGTGCAACTGGAGATGAATATAAGGGAGAAACGGGGCAGGGGAACAGCTTGCTACAGAGAGGTTGTCCACTTTGCTGTTTATTTCTGGCGTATGAGTAGCTGGTTTAATTTCAGTCCGTGCCAGCTGCTTCTGCAGCGCAGCGTCTGCACGCACAGGTCAGGAGGGACATCCAAGAGCAAATGGGTACTTCAGAAGGCAGATTGCTGCACCCATCGCTTAAATGGATGGCTGCTGAAGACTTCAGCATTACTGGAAAGAAGCGTGTTTCGAAGGAAATTCAGCTGCCACTACTGCATGAGACTTTGAATAAGCTGCTAGAAGCTGTGCACAGTGCTAAAAGGAAGGGTGCTAGCCAGAAACATCTGCAGCTCTAAAGGCTGCTGTGCAGATTTTTCTCACCCATCTCTAGTGGTGATACCAAAATACAATCTTAAACAAATTCATAGATCTTCAAGTTTGGGCAGCTACTCAGTTTTATATAAATTATGTTCACATTTTGTGATCTATAACTTGCGCTTTAGTTTGAAGAATCTCACTTTTGAGCAGTGTTTGAGGAATTTGGCATCTAAATTTATCCTGAATAGATTAGGCTAGATACAAGAGCTTTTTAATCAGCATCCAGAACTTCTCACATGCCATGTGTAGAACAGCACAAACCTCCATCTTTCATCCAAAAATGATTTATTTTGAAAGATAAAGTCTTACTGAAGTTTGACTTCAGGAAAAACTTCTGCACATCATGCGTACTCTGTCCTTGTGAACGCGAGAAAGGCGAGTCTTAAAGCATAAAAAAAATCGAGTAGGGAAGTGTTTCAGTAAGGATCAAACCCTTTGCAGCCCCATCGCTTAAACGGAGGGATGTAGGGGGGCATCTCGGAGGATTCTGGCTGGGGCAGTATTGCTTTCAGGGGGGAAATAAATCATTCAACTTGTCAGGAGTTGAGTTGTCTAAATATTACATGTAAAAATCATAAATATAATTACTAAAAATATTAAACTAACATATAATATTTAAGCATTAAATGCAAAAAATTAGGGTTTTTTTCCTCATAGTATAAATTGGGGAATTTTAATCAGTTACTTACCCCTCACTTTACACATTGATCACTGCAGAGCCTGAGGTAGATGCAGCCACTTTATATCTGAGGGATGACTGGGTTGCAGAGTGTAACTACCTGCACAGGAAAAAATGCATTCTTTTCTGCTCTATCAAAGCAAACAAGATATTATGTTTAAAAAGTGAAGCTGCTGTAGAAGTAAGTGTTAAGCTTTTTTGGGTTTTAATAGTGAATTTTGCTTCTTGAGGAAAGTTTTTTATTATTTGACATGTGTTATGTAGTGTACGGAAACTAATGAGCCTAAATTAGACTGGCATGAAGTAAAATAGAGGGTGGAAAATGTACACTAAAGTATATGAACAAATTTGTGAAGGGCTGTATTTGTTCAGCTGCGGAATGTTCCTCTTTCACAGACTTACTGTGGCTCTATCACTGAAGTTTTGTTTCTTTTGGTTTTGCACGTAGGCGAGATGGTAAGACCATGCAGAGCCTGAACCGCCTGCTGGGATACCCTCTACCTGCTCCCCAAACTAGGTTCAAGAGACTGAACAGAACGCTTTACCCTAGAAATTATTTGAAAAAAATGTAAAATAACTCTTTCACTACGGTGCTGATTTTAATTCAGTTTTCAGTTGGCTGCAGTAGTATTTAAGCCTGTGATTAAAATCAAGCAAACACTTAAATATTTTGCTGATCTGGGGCTCTATTTCGTGGTAGCTTTGTTGAAGTCTGAGGGCAACTGTAAAAATCAGGGGGGTAACTCTGCAAGTGGGGCAAGTTGTCAGAGCCCTCTTCGGTGAAGGACCTTGTCCCTGGACTCATTGTTACAAAGCCCTTCCCCATCACATTCTTTTGTATTTTTTTTATCTATGACATTCTACATATCTTTTCAGTGCAAAAAACGAGAGAAGTTCTTAACTGCCAGTTGCCTGACGATGATTTTCGTTAGTGCTTGGCAACAGATGATCGATTCATCGATAGAATCTCTGTTTTACAAAACTGTCTTTTAAACTTGGGGGTGTGCGTGTGAGCTTTCCAGCTACCTGTGGGAATCGGAATTACTGTCACAGCGCACTGCTCTGGCTGCACACGCTGTCGTGCCTGCCCAAAGAGCTGGTGCCGGCAGCGCAGCCAAGAACTCACGGTTACAGCTCTTGGCGGTGACTGCTGCCCGCTTGCCTGCCTGCACTCGTAGTCTTGAAGAGCAGCAAATATCTTAAACCCCAGAGTGCAGAAGAAAAAGCAAAATTCAGAATCCCTTGAAGGAGAGTTCTTTGTATGCAATGACCACGGCCTGGAGCAGCGTGCCTTGGCTTCATCAACAGATCTGTGGAGGAGCCATCTCGTTTTTTGCTGTCTGTTTGTAATACTTTGCATCAGATGTGTAGATGATTTAAAAAAAAACAAAACAAACCCAAACTGGGTGTGAATTGAAAGTTGGTTGCATAAAACTTTTCCATATAAACTTATTAAATATTCATTGATATTGAGTTGTTTAAAGTGATAGCTTGACTACCAGGTCTGAAACTTGTTCTGTGAGGACCGAATATTGCAGCTGCGCTGAACCTGATTGATTTCAGCTGGGTTCTGCATGGGTGCTTGAGTCCACCTGCACAGAATAAATACATATATAACTCCAGTTTTGAAAAATAAGATTCCATTTTGCAGCTGTGGGTCGAATCAGAGAGCTGCTCAGACCCGTGTTTTCCTAGGTCGAGGTGGAGCAGTATGATGAAAGCAGTGTCGGTACTCGTACGCTCACTGGTTCGGAGAGACAGAACTGCCGTGTAGCAGCAGGGAAGGTGCAGAATCCAATTACAGCTTTTAACATTTGCATTTACTGATTAGTTTTGCCATTTCAGATGTTAAACTTGCAGTTCATGTTTGCTTATCTTTATTTGTCACTTGCTAAATTTTAAATTGTGTAAGAACTGTAGGGTGTTTTTTTTTTTACAGAATTTCATACCTGTCTTCAAGTGAAATGGAAAGAAGAGATTAATTTGAACTTCATGATATTTTAATGATTTTTTTCACTGCTATGAATTGTTTTTACTCCCTGTAGTCTCTGTCCTTTATTGCATTAGTGCTGCAGCACGATATTGGTGGGGAATACTGTTTTTATGAACTGTGGTGTCTCAGTGCCGCTGTTGTTATTCATCATTTAGTACAGCCTAAGTGACGCTGTTACAGACCATTCCAAAATTGAAAATAAACATTTCTGCTTTAGCTGGGTGAGGGTCACTTCATCTTTAGTGAGCATGTAAAGCCAAATAAATATTTTTATCTGTACCTTTATAAAAGGGATATAAGCAAAAGTCCTTTTGTATGCGAAGAACTCAAGGATTAGGACTAAGCAATAAAATAACTGCCAAAGTTTTACACTGCAAGGTGCTTCAGAGGTATATCCTTTTTCATTATACACTATGTTTCAGAAGCTATGAATCAATCATTTGAAGCTCACCAGGTTTAAACTTTGCATTTATTTTGCCAACTGGATACAATTCTGTCAACTAGGTACAAATTATTTTCGCAGAATGTGGCTTTGCAGTGCTGTAGGTACAAAATGGCTCCCCCTTCCCCCTCAGGGTTTGATACTCACTTATTTAGGTGGTGGTCTTAATTCTGCTGTTAACAAGTTACTTCTACATGAAGGGTCATGGCGCTATTTTGATACTGCTCCCAGCGTCACGGGCAGCCTGAGGTGGCTCCCGGGGGAGCCTGGCGTGGTTGGGTGGGCGCGGGGCGGAGCAGCCTCTGGCAGCGGGGTTCGCTCCCCTTGCCCCCAGCCCCGCGAGACCTCGCAGCCAGGAGGGAGCAGGGCCCTCCTGCTACCGCTGTTGCTCTCCGCTTCGGGCCTGGAAGGGGCTGACGAGCTTTCCCGTGACGGGAGCTCGGCTGTTGGTGGCCCTGCGGCACATCTGCCAGAGGCACAAACCCTGTGGGTAAGAGGGGCAAGGACTGCTCCCGCCTGGCGCTCCTTCCCCCCCGCGGGCCTACCCCGGCCCTGGGGGGGCTGGCGAAGAACGCAGCGAGCCCAGCGGGGCTCCTTCTGGCGCGGCAGCCGGGGACGGCCGGCGCCCGGCCGGGTGTCTGCGGCGGCTGCGGGGCCACTTTCCAGACCCACGGGCAGACAGACCCCGGGTTTGGGGTTTTCTCGCCCTTTTGGAGAAGTTGTCGGAGGAAGCGCCCCGGTGGGGCCCTGCGGCGGCCGCGGGACGGCGGCGGCACTGACTGACGGCGGCGGCCACCAATAGGGGGCGCGGGGCGGGGCGCCGCCATTTCGGGCCGCGCCCCCGCGGCGTTCGCTG
>Ga0065711_1003600_pt1 | contig 43825 bp, 31 predicted proteins | sample Hoacrofraction12_FD_59098 | JGI IMG/M metagenome (GOLD analysis project Ga0065711, IMG submission 59098) | Hoatzin crop microbial communities from Cojedes, Venezuela - Epithelial fraction 12 v2 (version 2) | ecosystem: Host-associated > Birds > Digestive system > Esophagus > Crop | place... | reverse complement strand
TGGTTTTTTTTTTTTTTTTTTTCCCTTTTTTTTTTATTTCCCCCCCTGAGAAACAGAAAGATATTGAGGGGAAAAAGGCATCCAGAGGTTCCAGAGGAAAGAGACTACCTCTTCTCAGCTTGTGGTAAAAGTGAAATCCTGCATGCGAAGGGTAAAAAAACCTGGGTATTATAATGCCTGTTGGATGTTCTGTGTTTTGGATACCCAGCAACACCTGTAAAGATGGTACTGAGTACATGTGAGCTTGATTAACTTGGTCTTGCTAAACTTGGTCAAAGCACAGCTTACAGAAGACAGTGCCCTGAGCATGTGAAGGGTAAAGGGACAATAAGTGAGGCTGGAGCTCAGTAGTTCCTGACCCCTTTGGAAGGATTTGAACTATTGGTTTGGCTGAAGGTAAAGTACCAATCAGTCGTTTACAATTAAGATTGCAGTAGCAGAGACGACTCACAGCTGAGAATAGCTATACTCCAAAACAATCAAGAGGTTTTTATTTTGTTGTAGTCGTAGCTGTGCTTCTGTCAAATTCTGTCAATGTAAAAATTCTGTTACTGTGAAGAAGATAGTGAATTCTCTAGAAACTTGATAAAACATCATATTGATAGTGTATGTTGGTTGAGAGACAGAAACTAGATGTGGAAAAGCCCCACCCTCCTATCTCATAGTGGGGAAGAGAGTGTTCTGCCTTGCTTGTGGCTTTTATTTCGTTGAATGATATTGGAGGGTGTTGGAGTTGTGTCCTGTTGCAAAAGAGGACCAGTTCTGTCCATTCATAAAAGGTACATCTGTACTGCAGGTGCTTCTTTTTGCTTCTCCTAGAGTACTCAGTCTCTAAATGCTATTGTGCATAAGCAAGGAGGTGTGATCAGTGTTTGAGACCATGGCAACTAGCACTCACTGAAGCAGCCATTTGGAGCCACAGTGTTTTAGTCTCTTACAAGGTCATTTACCCTTGCAGAGCTGAGATAATGCTGTTTATCCTCTGTTTTATAGTAAAATCTAGATTGTGGTTTGTGTGATGTGAGTGGAGTAACAATTCCAGAAGCTTCATTTCAGCAAGGAAATGTCTGTGGGGAAAAGTGAAGGGAGAGGTGAGGAAAAAAAGAAACACAGTAAACTGAATGTCGTGACTGAATGAGGTGATGCTGCAGTGAAAATCCATGCCTGTTTATGTTGTGTTAGGGCAGGAAGCAGCATACTCTCGTGAAAGGCCCCTTTGGCTTTTCGTATGTGGCACTGGGAACTTTTGTGTTCCCAGTGTTGTTCTCTCTGGGTCCTTCACTCAGTGCTCAGGTGTAGAAGTCTGGAGGTGAAGTTGCGTAGCTCCAGAGAATGGTTGCTCCTCTCTGATACAGCTCCATGCTAGACGTCTGTTTCGGTCAAATAACTCAGTGCAAGCCAAGTGAGGCTCAGCACCTTGATTTGTGTCAGAGCTCATCCACCTGTCTATAACATTTTTGTACTCTTGCACAGAGAGAACGTTTTAATAAGCTGTGGTGAGAAACCTAACATCTCAGTGCTTACATAGGTCTTCCTTTTTGTAGTCTGTTGATTGGAATACATTTGATGATTAGGTTGCAAATAGCACTGCTGCTAATGGATAGTGTTCGTTCTTTTCTTTACAATATTTCTGCAAAAGGATTTAACTTGATTAAATTTTTAGTCCAAAAACTTTACCCCATAATTTGCATCTGGATCTCAGTTTAGTGAGAACACTTGGCTTTATGCTTTATGGAATTAATCAGCTCGTCGCCACCCTTTTTGTAGTTAGAAAACCCTAATTTGATTCTTAATATTGTGGCATCTGTATTGTTTAACAGCTCAGCAGAGTCCACAAAATTGCTTCTGCTTTTATTTACAGCAGAGCAAACAACATGCATTTGTTTTTTCCAGCTGTGACATAGAAACATTCAGGTTTTGAATCAAAATATGTGAAGTAAGTGGGGAGGCATGGTACAGTTCACTTTTTGCTCTGAGGCACCTCTCTGGATTGCATCACGGTCTCTCTGGAGACTCCAGTTATCATTAAGTTGTAAGCTAGCCTAGGGCCTTCCTGTGTTATTTCTGTGCAAATAGAATGGAGTTTGAGCTTCATGGTTTCAGCTTTGTGGCCAAACAAAGTGCATCCTGACTGTAGTCCAGTGATTAGGACACTTTTTTATTTCCAGTGAAGCTTGGCCGAGAGTATTGTGGAAAACACTGTCATCATGGTCCCAGAAGAGATGTTGAACACCATCACGAGCGTCACACTGATGTGACTGTTTTGCAGAGGAAGCTGGGAACAACAAGAGGATAGAATTACATTCCTGTACTTCAAGCTCAAGTACTCTGTCCTGTAGTAAAAGCATATGGGATATGATATGCTGACTAATTTAAATACAAAATACGGGATGCAGAGGTAGACATTTTGTAGTAAGAATTTTCCTTCAGACAGCTTCTCTGAATTAAAAGAAGAAAACTTAGGTTCTGACTACATTTTGTAAGTGTCATGGTCTTGGGGGGGGGGTGTGGTGTGTGTGGGGTGGGGTGTGTGGTGTGGGTGGGTGTGTGGTGGGTGTGCGTGTAAGGTAAACACAGGTGAAACAAATCGATTCCTTTCATATTTAAGCACTTGCACGAGGAGTGTGTTGTTCTGTCTGGATTTTTTGGACATGGGCAAGCTACGTATCTGTCATTTTTAGAGCTGAACGAGAGGCCATGTGTGTGCAGAAACCATCTGTATAGTTAGAAGAATGTGCTATCTATTGCAGAGAAATAAAAAATTATGAAACTGTTTGAGACCTTTACATGTGTACATCTACTTTTGTAAGAGGTTTTGGTTTAGACTGTTTGTGATTACTAGTAGCACTTGTTCATCAGTATGTTAAAAAATGGTTTCCTGAGTTCATCCCGTGTATTACTGTGGGAAAAGAGAAACTGTAGCAGAACAATGACCCTCATCGTCAGAAGAATGGACTTCAGCTTCTTGAGTGAGATTGTAGATGACATCCCATGGGAGACAGCCGTGGAGAGTAAAGAGGGCCAAGACAGTTTTTGATTGTCAAGAATAGCCTTCTTCAGGTATAGAAGCTGCATGTTTTGAAGTTCACAGCCTTGGGGCGGGGGCGTGTGGCAGCAGGTCCACGTGGCTGAATAGAGAGCTGTGACTGAACGTAAGTGCAGAAAGCTCTTGTACATAGGTGGAAGTGGGGATGGGCTACATGGAAGGAATGAACATTGCTCAGATGGAGTAGAAGAGCCAAGCTCAGCTGGAACCAAAATTTGTGGTGGATGAGAAAGGCATGAAGAGGGCCTGTTATAGCTACTTAAGCAGCAAGAGTGAACTAAGGACATGTAGATCTGCTGAAGAATGGGGTGGTGGGCCTAGTGACAAAGGAAGTAGAAAAGGATGAGTTACTATATAGGTTTTTTTTGCTCTGTTGGCAAGGTCTGCTGTTGGGTCTCCTAGATCTGTGTGCCTAAATGGCAAGTTTGGGCCGTGATAAAGGAAAATTGAGTTAGGGACTTAAGCAATCTAGACATACACACAAGTTCATGGGGCTGAGCGGGGTGCATCCAGTGCTGCTGAGGGAACTAGTCTGTGCCATTGCGAAGCCTTTCTCTGTGAGATTAAAGAAGAAATGATGACTGGGTGAAGTATGTTATGACTGGAAGAAGGCAGGCATCACAGCTATGCTGAAGAAAGGTAAGGTGGATTTTGGGAACTTCAAGACAGGCAGCCTAATTGAAGTCACCAGGAATACCGTGGAGCCAGTCTTCCTGGAAGCCATTTCCAGGCGCATGAGGAGGTGATAGGGAACAAGAAGCACAGATTTACCTGGACCAGTTGTTCCTGACCAACCTGATTGCCTTACACAACGGTGTGAATAGCAGTGGGTGTGGGGAGAGCAAAACTTGGACACAGCCTCTTTGTTTCTGAAGTGGAGAAATATACGCTGGATTGGCACATTATCAGGTGAGTGGAAAACTGGCTGGACCAGTAGGCTGAAAGAGTAGGAATTCAGATAGTGGCTGTTTAGGCATGGCATTCCTCAGGGGTCTATGTTGGAGATGCTAACATTTAATATCTTCATCAGTCACGCAGAAAATGGGATGGAGTACACCCTTAGGAAGTTCACAGATGACACCAAATTGTGGAGGGGAATGACTGATAAGCTGGAAGTCAGGGCTGATACTGAGAGGCACTTCAACAGGTTAGAGAAGTGGACTGATGGGGACTTTTTGAAGTTCAGCAGTCAGGTGCAGACTCCTGTGCTTGAGAAGGATCAGCCTCATGCAGCAGGTACACTGAGGATTGACTGGCTAGAAAGCTGCCTTGCAAAACAGGATCTGGGAGTTTTGGTGGACAACAAGTTAAACAAAAATCAGCAGCATGCCTTTGAGCAATGAAGGCCAAGTCCACCCTTGGCAGCATTAGCAGTGTCTTGACTGAGGGAATTCATTAATGCCCTCAATTCAGTGTGCAGTTTTGGGCTCACAAGTACAAGGAAGATGCAGATGTACTGGAGAGAGTCTAGTGGTGGGCCACTGAGGTGGAAGCTGGAGCCCATGATATGTAAAGAAAGTCTTGAGAAACTGTTTTGTTTTGAAGAAGGGATGTCTTGGAGGGGGCTTTGTAGAGAAGACAGGCTATTGGAGGTGCAGAGGGAAAGGGTGAGAAGCAATGAGCTGTGTTGCAGCAGGAGAAATTCTGAATAGATACTAGCAAAAAATTCTTTACACTGAGGAAGGTTAAATGCTGGAGCAGGTTGTTCAGAGAGGCTGTGGCATCTTCATGCTTGGAGATGCTGAAAGCTTGACTAGACAAGGCCCTGAGCAATGAGGATCTGACTTCAAAGTTGGCTCTCGTCTGAGCAGGGAAGTGGACTAGACAGTCTTTAAAGGTCCCTTCCAACATTGTTCTGTGCTTCCATTAACAGCAGCATAAACATCTTCAAAGAAGATTCAAAATAAAGTGATGGAAACAACAAGAAAACCACAAGGCAAAGAAGCAGAAAGCAAAAATTGCAGAACTGAAATAAAAAGCATGTGTGAGAGAAGAGTCAGTTATACTTCAAGGCCTGTAATTTTAAAAAGATAAATTTGCTTTTGTAAGACTTAATATGTTTGTTTAGAATTTGTGCTGTATCTTGCTCCTTTTGTTTTGTGAGTGGGAGAAATACCATATTAAGCTGCTCATTGTTAGCCACAATTAATTAGAAATCAGTGGCTGGAAACTATTAGTCAGAATTTGGAACATAATTCTTTTGAACACCAAAGGAAAAGAAATGGAACAAAACAGAATCAGCTGTTATGAACAGACTGAATTTCCTGTCTTGAAAAATGCATGACTGTTTCTTGCTTTGCATGACATAAGTGGTAAGAGAAATGTGGATAACGTCCCCTGCCCTCTTTCCATCCCCTGATGGACTGCAACTTTCTTGACATGTCAGTCAGACACTGTTAATCCCTGTGTGAACTCAGACAATGGTGCCATTTTCAACCTTGTTACCTGGAAATGACCTTGCTCTCATTTTTTCAGCTGATAGACCTTGATGTGTAAAACTATGGGGACACTGATAAAGTTGCCAGTCTCAGATAATCAGTGGTGGTGACTGAAAAAACAAAAATCAAACCTAAAATGGTGCAATTTGTAGTCTGTCTAAAATTTTCATTTCATGGAAATTGTGTGAGCTGATGCCCATCTCGGATGCTTGCTTGGTTTAAAATGTATGTGTAAAATGTACATGTGTTACTTGGCTGAAAAAGGAAAGCAGAATGTAATGTGTAGGAGTTATTTTTTGCCTTTATGCAGTAGTATCTGGACTTTTGACTACTGCACAGCAATCCCACCTGACCGCTGTTTGGATAGCATGAGGCCACTTCTGCGCTTCCTGCCAAGTTGCCTGCATCAAAGAGAACCTCAACATTTCTGCTGCCAAGCCAGGTCAAAATGTCTGGCTCATAAGAGGAGCAGATCTTGAAAGAAAAGCTTTTGTTCAGGTTTATGTATTTGAGTTTTAAGATGTTCTGTCTGGCATTCTCAGGTTTTTTTTTTTTCAGCCTCTGTTGTTTTATATAGCTGCATAGATTTCAACATGATGACTTATCAAAATGGTAAATTTTTTATTGGAAAAATAAGTGATTGGCTACATGTGGTTAAAAGGCTAGATTCTGACGTAGTTTTGTTTCACAGTACTTTGTTATAAACTTCTATAAAATATGCATGATGAAGTGTCAGTACATAAACTTAATTTGACTGTTAAAAGGCAAAAAGCAGATTAATTTAATGTTTTATTAATGATAAGCTGTCTGGGAGCGGTTACAGCCAAAGAAAAGCTGTTCTATTAGTATTGCAGTCTGAAACTCCAACCCCCAAACTTCAGGTTGAATCTTAGTCCTTTTGTGTCTTCTTGTATCTAGAGTATTTAGAAAAGCTAGCTCCTATTTTGCTTATGTTTAGGAAAAAGTAGAAATAAAGGTGTACACCTGATGTAAATATACTTGCCAATATTGTAAACTGTGCTGCAAAGATTTACAAAGTTAATTTTGTTAGTTGGTATTGTGATGTAATCAAAACAGGATAAATTATTATTTCCTCTGTCACCTGGATTTTTCTGTCTTTTGAACTTCTAATTCAGGACAGCGTGTAGTTTTCTTGGATTAATGAATTGAAAAATGGCAGTATTTGGTGGGCGCAGGTGTTTAAAATTTTCTTCACTGCCCTGAGGGAAGTGACCTGTGGCAGTTCCCTGGCAAATCTAGGGACTTGTGGCCAGCCATGAAATTTCTTCCTCTTTTGTTGCCCCAGACAAGACAAACTATTGCTGGCTAGCACTACATTTTTGTAACTCATTGTGATCAGTCTGAACTTTCTTGCAGTTCCAATTTTGAAAAACATTGGGATAGATTTAAAACCAAGATAACTTTTAATTAGCCTTTCAAAAGGAAATATTTTATCAGTTGTTTATCCTGAGCTGCTAAAACTGATGAAATGAACCGCATCTGACGTGTTTTAAAGGTAATGTGCCAAAATGAGTTTAAAAAAATTACAAAAAGTTAATACGTTGTAAATGGAACAATGTATAACTGAAGAAAATAGAACAAGAAAGACTAGGATAATCACAAATCTAATGATTACGTAGTGTAAAGAAAAGGAAGAAGGTGCATTTCAAGACAGATGACAGGATGATGGGAAAGTGAGACTGAGAGATAGGAGATTAAAAAATTAAGGCGTACTGAACATGCTTTCCAGTCCAGATGTTAGTGTTGCAGGAAGTATAATTTTAATGTATATTTTACTGAAGTATTTGTCAGATGTTCTTAAATTTTTGCCTTTGAAACTGCACTGGTTTCAGTGGGAACCACATTCAATCCTCCCTGAGCACTTCGAAAAATTCCTTATGTCCTGTCTGGCCCCACCAGGGCATATCAAAATATAAAATTCTTGTGGTAGTGAAAAACATATTGGTACCCAATGAAGGATATCCTGGTTCTGGTGTGTATTCTGGTGATAACTGAAATAATGTGTACTTTGGTAAGCAGGTAGAATGGAAAATGCCACACCCGGGTATCCACAGTGTCGTGTCCTTGTCGCTTCGTTCGTAATCAGCATGCTGTCTTTTTAAGAACAAATCGTCCCTTAAAACGGCAGATAAAACGTCTGAGCTGATTTTCCTAAATATACTTCCTAGGCGGGGCCACGTGAGGGCAGTGTAAGACTACTCTTAAATTCGGCCTCTGGGTCGGTGCCTGTCTTGGCTTTTCACTTCATTGTAACAAAATGTGAATGCTAGTATCAAGAACTGTAAAACTAAGTGATTCAACTTTTTAAATGCCTGCTTCTCTGATGCACAGAATTTCTTGTTTGCAGAAGAACATCTGTCAGTTCATCATGGTTGATATGGTTAGACACCCTTTTTCAGAGTTTTAGATTTTAATTAGCTTGATACAATCTTAAGAGCTGCTGTGTGGTAGTTCAGAAAAAAATCTTCCTGGTGCCCTTGTGCATCATGCATTGATTGCCCTTGAGAATTTGTCACATGCACTCATGTTAATATGAAACCTGATGTCTTCTGGAGGGTTGTTTCCAAGAATTACCAATGCAAGTGCTATGAAAATTATACTTAATACCATGTTTTGGAGGTGCAATGTGCAAAGATTTATCTTCAGATCTGATAAATTGTCACTGCAGGCACATAAAACATAGGTGGTTACATAGCACTTTCCTGTAGAAATCCTGCCGTTGCTTTCTCATTATTCAGACAAGTACTGGATTGTTGCAATGTGTTATTATATTTCTAGGACTGTATTCAGAACGGGTCATAAAAAAAATCTCTGAGTAATAACTAGAAGTGGACTAACAACCACTTAAACATAGTTTTCTTCTTAACTGTTACTATATATCCATGTAATCTTTCTTTCAGAAACGCTTTGGATTTATGCACAATAGTATAAAACATTCTACTGAGTAATGCTGTCAGTCGTGTAACATTGATCAAATTTTTTCAAATCACTCTTTAGATGGAGGGTTACATTTCAGTCAGGAGGAGCATTAAAGTATAAAATGAGGGACCAAATGCCACATGTTATCAAGAGTATTCTGAATCTCACTGGTTTGTGGGTTTTTTTTTTTTTTCTCCTCTCCCCTGGAAGTGGACTTCTCATATCTGATTCACTAGCTCCTTCCATATGTTTTGATTTAAACGGCTGGCAGTGCCATGCATGCCTCAGAACCTTACTGAAGCAGGAACCAATCCTGTGTATTTCATGGGCAAACACTGCAATTAATCTAGGGAAGAAGTAATTAATCTTACACTATCTGCTAAGCAGCGATGATTGTATGCAAAGGTGTTGGGCTACAAAGATCGAACAAGGAAAAAACAAGCTTTAGAAAGCTGCTATGTGGAAGCAGTTTTGATTTTGAGAGAATGAAAAAGTGAAAACAGATAACGTTGTAGTCTTAAGCATGATTAGGAATATGAATCTAGAACGAGATGGGAGTCAGGTTTGACTGCAATCCTGTTATTTTGTTGTATTACTAGGGTTTAGTAACTGAAATGAGCAGAGACTTTTCTACCCTTTAAGAAGTCCTGTTGTCTTGGGGGACTATGGCTTAGAGTAAAAGGGACCATGTTCTGGCTCTTTGCTTCTAAAATTACGCTGTAGTTGACTAAGTTCCTAAGATGTAAATGGTAAAATAAATTGTTTCCTGAACTCTGTGGCATATGGGCTGGGCCTTAATTTCTGCGAGTGGGGAAAACATCTGCCTGAATACTGTCAGATCCTATCTGCCCCAGTAGGGTAGCTTTATCGTGACTGCTACCTACCTACCTGTTGCTGGGCAGTGAAGTTTTGGAGCTGTCAGCCTGCTCCTTTCAGAAAGTTTCAAGTTCACGTTGAGATTTGCAAGAATGGGGCAACTCACAAGATGAGGTCCTTGAGCTGTATATTCTTCTAAGCAGACGAGCCTGTTTGTTTGCCAGAGCATCATGAGTATGTGGTGCTAAATAAATTGTTCCAGATAAAAGGAGAAAAGTAATGTAGGAGTGCTATCTTTAGGTTAGCTGTAGACCCGTGTTTGAGTAGAAAGCACAGTAAAGAAGTGTGTTGTAATTCTGAAGTTGAAGGTTGTAGCAATAGTTAATGAAAACTAATGAAACTTTTGTATTTCAGGCTACACTGCTTCACCATCTGTAAATATCCTTCTCAGTCCATAAGAAAAATACATTGTTTTCTTTGTGCTTTTTCCTAGTTGCTGCATATGTGTGCGTCTGTGTACATTGCTGTTGTTGAAGTAACAAAAACAACAACATAAGACTTATGCATGGAATCATAAACTGGATGAGACTGTTAACCCAATGCATATCTCATTTCTGGCTTTAGGTTGCCAATGAGTTGAAAACGTAAAAATGAAGTAGAGAAAGATATATTTGCTGAGTCTTAATAGCCAATTCAAAATAGCTCAGGAATACTTCTTACAAGATGTACGTTGTTTTGTTTTTTTTATTTAAAAAAAAAGTATAGTGAAACCTGATAGGTGCAGTTTGGGTCTATAAAATCAGGAATGATTTCTCCTGTGGCATCCCCTCCCTTACTCTGGGAATCTGCTGACTCCTTGCAACTTTTCAGAGACCTGATTTGCAGAGGTCTTCAGGGCATGCTGCTTGCTTTATATGTGTGTCCTGCACTTGACAAAGCTCCCGACAGTTTGAAAGAAAGTGCAGTGCTTTAAATTCACTGGATAAGATCTTCCATTCTCTGTAGTGCAGGCACTTTCAGAATGTCACAGAGTGGTAGGTGACAAGCAAGGAAGACTTGGGAAATAGGTGAAACTGGAAGGCATTTAGTGTTGAGGTGTAACAGTAGCTCAGGAAAAATATTTTCCAGTTAGCTCTTGTAATCCTTATAAACCAGTAAGAGTTGCTGCTGGTGAAGCTCGTGTCTTGAGTGAGCGTTTCCTATTTGTACATGACTGGTGCAGTAGGAACTAAAGGTGGTATCTTTATTATATTTGAGCCTCAAAATAAGATCTTACAATTTTAATTTTATCCATCTGCTTCAAAAATAGCCTGTGTCTCTTTACAAAGTAGTGTAGTTAAAAAATAAGAAGAGTTGTAGGGAGATTTTAATATTTAATTAAAGCAGCTGATATGGGAAGAAACAGACCAGCTTTTGTTCTTGGATGCTCTCTTCATGTTTGGTGTAAAAGCTGTAGAAGTGTTTGTGCAACTGTGTTCTGTTTTATGATTGCTTGCATTAACAACCTAATACAGGTGACAGAAAGCTTAACCAGAGGAGATGCCTTACTGGACCTGTTGCTCACCAATGCAGAGAAACTTTTTGTAGGGGTCTGAGCTGGTGGTAGCCTGAGCTGCAGTGATCATTCGCTGGTAGAATTCATGATCTCCAAGTATATGGACCAGGTGAAAAGTATAATAAAGACTGTAAACCTTAGGAGAGCGAACTTTCGTTTGTTTAAGGAACTGGTGGCCGGGACACCCTGAGGAACAGCTTTCAGGGGTAAAGGAGCAGAAGAGAGCTGGCATCTGTTTAAAGACATTTTTCTTAGAGCAGAAGAACTCTCCATTCCCCTGTGCAAGAAATCGGGCAAGGAAGGCAGGAGACCAGCATGGCTGAGTATGTCGTGGTCAAGCTGAAACATGAGGGAAATGCATAGGCAGTGGAAGCAGGGACACATATCCTGGGAAGAATACAGGGGTACTGCTGGGAGTGTAGGGGTAGAATCAGGAAAGCTCAGGCACAGCTGGAGCTGAATTTGGCAAGGGATGTGAAGAATAGTGAGGGCTTCTACAGGTACCTTAGTCAGAAAAGGAAGACAAAAGAAATTGTTAACTCCACCCCCACGCCCACCCCCGTAAATGAGACAGGAGATTGTGACAACTGAGATGGAGAAGGCTGAGGTATTCAGCAACTTCTTTGCTTGAGTTTTCACTGGCAATTGCTCTTCCCACGGCATGTCAAGGCAGGGACTAAGGGAATGAAGTCCCACCTCCTGTGGGAGAAGATCAGGCTCAAGACTATCTGAGGAAACTGAACATACACAAGTCCATAGAACCCAATGAGATGCATCCCAGGGTCCTGAGGGAACTGGAAGATGAGTCACTAATTCAACAGCTCGGTGTCCAAGTGGAAACAATTAGTGTCCCTCAGGGGTCTATACTGGGACCACTACTGTTCAATATTTTTATTAATAACATTGACAGAGGGATTGAGTGTACCTTCAGCAAGTTTGCATATGACACTAAGCTGACTAGTGCAGTTGATAAGCTAGAGGGAAGAGATGCTATCCAGAAGGACCTTGATAGGCTGGAGAAGTGGGCCAAAGTGAACTTTATGAGGTTCAATAAAGCTAAGTGCAAAGTCCTGCACCTGGGTCAGGGCAAATGCCAGTATAGGTAAAGATTGGGTGGTGAATGGATTGAGAGTAGCCCTGCAGAGAAAGACTTGCAGATATTGGTACATGAAGAATTGCATGTGAACTAGCAATGTGCACTTGCAGCCCAGAAAGTTAATATATCCTGGACTGCATAAAAATAAGCGTGGCCAGCAGGTTGAGGGAGGTCATTGTCCCGCTCTACTCTGCTTTTGTGTGACCCCACATGTACTACTGCATCCAGACCTGAGATCCCTGGTGCAAGAAAGACATGGACCTTTTGGAGTGGGTCTAGAGGAGAGCCACAAAGATGATCTGTGGGCTGAGAGAGTTGGGGTTGTTCAACCTGGAGAAGGGAAGACTGCAGGGAGACCTTACTGCGTCCTTTCAATATATAAAGGGGCAAATTACCAGAAAGATGGAGCAAGACTTTCTGAAACTGAAAGAGGGTAGATATAGATTGGATATAGAGAAGACATTTTTTACAGTGAGGGTGGTGAGACACTGGAACAGGTTACCGAAAGAAGTGGAGGCCTCATCCCTGGAAACATTCAAGGTGAGGTTGGACAGGGGTTTGAGCAACCTGGTCTAGTGAAAGATGTCCCTGCCCAGGGCAGGGTGGGTTGGACTAGATGATCTTTTAAGGTCCATTCTAATGCAATCCATTCTACGATTCTGTGTTATTTGCTTGGCAGCAGCTCCAATTTCCTACCTGTACTTTGTGATTGGCCAGCTGAAAAGGTGCAGTGTTGTGCTTGCTTTTTCTGGTTGGAATATGCACGCTGGTGGCTGGGCCTCAGTAGATAAGTGCAGTTTTTTCACGGGTTAATTCAGATGCTTGCTTGATTTTATCTCACTCATACACTAAAGATCTGCCTTCTGTGAGCATTTATGGGAGTGGAGTGGAGTTTAATCATTGAATTAATATATGTGAAAATAAACATGACAGAATAAAACGTGAGTCAGAGTTAGCAAAAATGTTAAGAGTCATATTCCCACCATTTTGCTCAGTACATCTGGGCTGTGATTGCCTTAGCTGGTACTATGTAAACATAGGTTTTCTCAGCTTTGTAACAGCACTAGCAGGAAGTGAATGTATTTTAAGTAGTGTCTGTGACTTGACTAAAGAACATATTTGTAATAAACTGTTTAATGAACTGCAAATATAAAATGGTTGTATTTTCTTCTTTAGATTTCAGCTTTAAATTGATTAAATGCAAGCTGCAGAACAAAAAACTCACTGATTTAGCTTTGACACTTTTGGCGACTGCAATAGGGAAAATTAGTGTTCAGCTGCAGCTAAGTTTATTTTTATGTTTTCAGAGAGAAGAGATATGGATGAGAGATGGAAAGTGAAAAGTGAATTTGGGAACAGGCACTCTTCATTTAGCTGGAACCTCTGAATAGCTTATGAAGCCACTGTATCCACAGGGAAATACAATGCAGCCTTGAGATGCCGGGCAAACCAGGAAAAAGGAGAGTTGCGAGAGGCAGTGCCTCTGTGTATTGACCTGAAGAAGGATTGCTCAAACTTCTGGCTTCTCTCCCATGAAAAATTCAGTCAGAAAGCCACAGCTCTATGTCACATCTTTCCGGTACTTGTGAGTTTCCACATTGTTGCTCATTTCTGTCTCATTTTTGAGAAGCACTGACTTTGTGCTACAGTAGTTTCAAGTGTTCGTATCTAAATAGTTAAAGATACTGGACTCACTTTTCTTCTCTCAGAAATAACCAGCACCCTATTAGCAGCAGATCCTGGCAAGGAAATGAGCAGAGCACTACTTGAGATCAGAAAGGAGGCAGACAAGTACCTTGGTAAGAGCTTTGTCTTGCTTCGAAGTGGAAGTTAGAGCACTTGCAATGAAGAGGCTGTTAGCAGGGTTAAGAGTGTTTTGCATATCACAGCTATTGTGCTTTTTCCAGAAAACAGCAGATAGCTACTGTGAATAGGACTCTTAGACACACACGAAGGCTGTGGATTATTTTCTGTTAATCTTTATTCCACTTCTAATGTGAGCATTGATGTAGCCATATCCACCAAAATATCAGGTATTACCATGAAAGCTAGACGTGTGATCTACTACTAGGTGCTTCACTGCTAATTTCTGTTTATGTAATTGGAATTAGTTTGGGGTATTTCAAAGATGCTGGCCAGAATGCTGAGCCTACTGAAAGGTTTTGGTTAGCTATATGTAAAGAAGCGTATTAGTGTAGGCTTCCCTACACTGCTTCCCATAATACCTGATCATTAAAGTGAATAGTTAATCAACGCTTCAGTTCTTGACCTGTCTGCCACCACTGGTAATGTAGTGTCAGTGATAAAGATTGCCAGTCTGTTGGATATAGGTGAATTATTTTTGGCCATCTGTTCAGGGATGTAGTCACTAAAGAAGTATGTAAAAAAAGAGTAAACTCCTCTGGACTTCAATGTGCTGATCAGAAAGCTCAGGACAGCATGAAGGAGCCTCTGTCAGACTGTCAAATGTCCTTGTAAGGCAGTTTATGGGGGGACCACATCTAGCAATATTTCGGGTGAGCCAGAAGTGGGGTTAGGAGTTGGGAAGGTATGTTAAAAGCAGACTACGCTCCGATCTGACAGCCTGCAATTAGAGCAGCTTGAGGGTGCTGCTGTGGTTTTGAGAACAACAAGCACTGTCTAATTTGCAAAGTCCTTGTTAGTCCGTGGAGAATACCAGAGAATCAGAAGGTTGCAAAATGCTGTGAAGTCATTTTAACATCCTTTCCCAGGGTATTTGTTGATTGTGGGCACTTCATTCTGCATCGTGCCTAATGGAGGAGCTGCACTGCATCTCGCTCAGTTTCTGAGGGCACCCTGTATCTGCCTATGTTATTGCCCCTTGTTTTGACAGCAACTTTCTAATAGCAAGTTTCTTTAAATAAAACCCAGTGGTAGTGAGGAAGGAGACTGCGACTGAGATTCTCCCAGTAAGACTAATGGCAATTACATTTTCTAATCTGGGGAAGAATTTATCCCCTTTTTATGCTGTCAGAAATGAAAAAATTTTGTAACTTAAGGAAAATATTATTTCTACAATCTGTGTGATAGATCATAACTGGTGCTTTCCTACTGACACAAGTGAAAGTGCTAGGCAAGGGTGAAGAGTAAAACATTGAAACTAAGGTTTACTGTATGGTTCTGATATGAAAATGTGTTCGTAGTATTTCCTGAAAATTTATTAATACATAGGAAGCACAGCTGATTCCTGATTGCTTACACATAGTGCAGTCATTAAGGTGGAAATAAACAAAATAAATAGACAAGCTTCAGTCTTATGGGACTGAGACTAACTTGTTTGTCAGTATTTCAGCTCAACTTCCTACCATCCTGCGACTGAAATTGACTGTTAAACGAAGGTGGTCTCATCCCTCTAACATGGTATTTGACTGGGGTGTGCTGTGAACCTCAAATAGTTCCTGGCATAAGGGCTCCATGGACCACAGTGTCTGTTTGTACTGAACCCACTGTAATGAACTGCCTTGTTTTTGTGATCCGCTGCTGCAAACAATAGATACTGGACTTCTGCAAATATTTTTTTATATTGTTTTGTTCTGTTGGTTACACCATTGAAGCCGTCCATCTGGCTTGCAATGTGAGAAAAAATTGTGTTTATTGTACAAAATATATTTGATGCCCAGACTATTGTTTTGTTAGCTCTGAACTATTGTCCCTTTGTGAGGCTGAGTATTATTATCTCAACACCAGAAACAGAGACAGCCTGCACTGACAGAAGTTAATTTTGGCTCCCAACCTAGCTTTCTTCTAAGGAAAATGTTGTATCCTTTCCAGAGAAGTGATAACGTTAAACTGAGTTCTATAATTAGTTTGTGCCTTTAAACTGAATATTTGTAAAATGGGAACAAGTGGTTAGGATAGGTAAAATTTAAATGGGTTATATAAGCATCTTGCCAAGGGGCTAAAAGTTATCATGTCTCACGTATCAGAATTGTCAGATCTTCCTTTCAGTACATTATTCTTATTATAAATATGAGAGTTTATTATATTTTTCATACCTCTGTTTTCCTTCTGTGAACATAGTCTTTTAGCTTTCCATTAGGACTCCAAATCCAAAAGTGATTTCTTTTTTTGGCTGATTTCTTTCTTTGGCTGCTGTTGTTGCTATATTTTGACACCATGTAGAGATCCAACATATGGTGAGACTGATTTTAAATTTTTTGAAATTCTCTTAACATGGAACACCCTAAAACAGGCACGAATAATAGAATATCTTACTAAGATTTGAATGTGTCTTCTGTACTTATGCATTAACTAAGTTCTAAATGTGTGTTCAGATTTTTTTTTAAACATTATATTATTTTTTTGTAAGCTGTTCCACTTTTTTCCATTTTAAGAAAATTTGATGTTTCATGAAAAGTTGTATGATATCCAATTAAGTAACACAAAATTTAAATGAGAGTCTTTTAAGTAAGAGAATTATACAGAAGAAAGTAAAGAATGTTAGATAATTGTGTTGAGGGGTGATTCTTCTTAACATTAACCTGGTTCTAGTCAAATTCATGAGATTTTAAGGTCCATCTTTAATATCCAGCAGCTTTTTCACGCACCAAAGAATGAATATTCACTCATAATCAATTTATTTATATATTTTTGATTTTATGATATAAATTTAACACATACTTTTTGTGTTACTCTTCCACATCTATTCAGTAAGCCTACCTGTGCTCTGTGGAGCTCTGCCTCCAGACGGATGTCATGATGTGACTTATGTTTGAGAAACATCAGTCACAAATGTGAGGAATTCAGGCAAGGAGTGATATTCATGCTTACTCTGACATAGTGTTGCAACACAGAAAATGACATAGTAAGGTTGGCTTTCTGCAAAAGGAGTGGCAGAATAATAGGACTTTCTGTGCTTTGCTTTCGTTACTGGAGACCAAAAAAGCTTTCACTCTAGCCTTACTCGGGATGCTGTTCATCCCACTGAAGAGAATGAAACTACAGCTTGTGTTTTAAATGTTCCCATAGACAAACATTCTTTAACAGGGAGCTAAAACATTGTGCAGTCAAAACTTCTACGAAAGTTCAAGACAGATATCAGGCATCTTCAAGTGATAGTGAATTAGATGAGATTTGGGAAACTCAGTGTGACATGCTTCAGAATTCAGTTTGTAATACTGCAGTTGCTGGAAGCATTATATTTGTTTCCTAGCTTTCAATCCTACAATCATATGTGTTTCTTCCAGGTATTTTCCAAAACAGCAGTGTTTGTGTTCCAGTAACTCTTATTTCTTTGTGCATCTGTCATGTCCATAGCCCACTGACCTTTTCAGTGTGTAACTTAGTGTCTGGCATAGCACTGATGAATGCATTAGTCTTTTAGGCACGGAAATAATGCAGAAGATAGTAGGGGATGTTTGGGGCTTGTTGTTTTTTGTTTGTTTTTTTGGGGGGGTGGAGTGGGTGTAAAAAATGGTGTAATGAGCCAGTGTCTACGCACAGGGATGTCCGTTTTGACTTTGGCTCCGATTTTGTATGTTGCTCTGGGAAAATCACAGCATCTGTAGAGGTGTATCTATGGGATTTGTTGGTCAAAACCAACAGTTCATGTGCCAGTCACCTTCTCAGTTGTGCTCTTACAGCGGAGAGTACAAGTCCAGAACAGTTTAAGCCTGTCCATGTTTGGGCTGTCATGTTTCTCACCTGCCCCTCGCTGTGCTTTCTGGTCCCTCTTCTTGTGCCAGTACCCACGCTGGTTCCATTGCATGATGAACTGAGAGGTGACTAGGCTAAAAAATTGTACGACTGCCACCACTGAAATACATATATTTTCCTGGGTTTTCTTCCTGCCCTGGCTTACCACACTGATCTAATGCAGAAGAGGAGGTCAAAAGATGGGCTATGGGGGGAGTGCAGGACCATTGCTTCCAGGATTTAAAATGCCTGAGGCTGCCATGGCAGCATACTACCTTGCTACCTTTGACTGAGCTGTAGACAATAAATAGTACATGTCATATAAGCCTGTGTAATTTCCTATTTCAGTAAAAAATGGAAGTTCTGGAGTGTGATATGAACATTAAGACCCACCACATGACATGTTATTGCTGAAGGAAAGTGCAGATGACAAATTGTTTTTCGTCTGTTCTTTAGTTGTTCATAAACAGATTTTACTGGTTTGAATCCATAATGTTTTCATAATTCCAGATGCACTGTGTATATTTGGGCTATTCATAAACTGCAGATTCCTCACAGACCCTTTTTTCATGTTGTATACTCATTTCCACTTTGTCTGTCATGGAATGAGTTGTCTTTTGGGTGATGGCAGAAGGGGAGGGGGAAAAATGACATCAAGTTCCTGGTTCCATGGTTGTTTTTTTTTTCTCTCAAGAAAGTGAAAACCTTGATCTGAAAAGAGCCAGGATAGAGGCAATGTTGTCTGATGGGACAGGGCTTGTGGCTGGGTAAACTAGAATTAATGTAATACTCTACTTCTGTTTTCTATATGATTTTGAGTCATTTGCACCATCCTTTTAGTAGACCGCATTGAGGTTCTTAGCTCTGTTAGCAGGGGCTGTTTCTTTTCATACATTTTTACGTGTGCAGCACAGGAGGGTGATGGTATCTCTTAGTAGTGCTAGTGTTCAGGTTAGATTGAAGCCTTAATCCCTTGCAAAATATTTTTATGTAAGACCAGTCATAGGGAATGCATCTGAGTAATTCTCTACCTTATTTAACTGACTTTTCCAGTTAAATAGCTTTGGTTATCTAACTTTGATTTTTCTGAAGCCCCATCTGCTCTTACTTCCCTTGTTTAAGACTAAAGTCCTTTAACTGATCTTTTTCTTTCTGAGATCTGGAAAAGCTGGTGAACGCTGCTTTCTGTTGAGGACAACTGCCATGAGGTTTCAGCTGGCTGTGCCTTGTGGCATTGGTGTGCAAGTTCTGATCCAACTAAGTGTGTACTTCCTAAGTCGAGGGTAGCCTTTAGGTGAACTGCACTTAAAATTAAACACCTGCCTTACTGGATTGACGTTTTAAATGTCAGAGTGATTTTACCGCAGAAACCCTTAAGCTTGAAAAAGGTAGTTTTATTTTCCAAGGAAGATTTCTAGCAACTTCTGTGTAGATCTGTAGTGATAACCCTATACAGATTTCTTTGGTTAGCTCAGTCCTTGTGAACTTTTTTTGCTAACGTTTTGGCAATATGTAAGAATGTGTTGCTTAGCCTTTTTTCCTTCTTTGCCTTGGGGGGCAATGATGTAATATACTCTACATCTTCATGTTATGTCTTTCCTGTCAGAATTTGTTCTAGATCACTAGTTTGCCTGATTATGATGGGGTCAAAGCACAAATAATTGAAAAGTGTCTCAACTGCTAGCTGCAGTAATAAAGTTCAGTAAGAAAGGTGTTAAATCAAGCTTGATTCTTAAAATTTTTATAGCTCATCGGGCTAATCTGTGAATGAAGACAAACCTTTTTTAAAGTGTATTACATAAAAGACTAATTCTAATTGTCATTTGACACATGGAGCAACTTCAGAATCAGCTCTTGTGTCCTCAGCTGTTTCAAATGATCAGGGTGTCTTTCATAGTTGTCGGTATCAGTCTGCCACAGAGGGAGATACAGAAACCAAAATTTTTAGGGGTGGGAAGGAGAGAAATGAAGTTAAAATATTTATTGAAGAGTATAATGCTGGAGACATACTTGTGCTTGCTGTAGTTCCTCACTAAACAGGAGAGTTGCTGGATATGTGTAAGGAAGCCATAATTCTTTCTGGCTTCTGGACATCCTTATTTCATGGGACAGAGCACAGAAATAATCTGATCTGCACTGATGTCTCTACACCCGTGGAAGCATTTGACCTTCAGAATAGTGTTTTTGCATGGACAAAGTTAACAAAGCAAGGGTTGAAGAGAGTGGGTGATTCTCTGATTTCTGATTGAGAACTGATGTCTGCCCCTTGGAAGTGACATCCTCATGTTGCCTTTCTAATACGTTAATAAAGGCAGAAAAAGAATTTTTTTTTTTTAGGATTTTGTTTTCAGGGCTGATAATGGGCACACCTTAATGTGCATTTGTAAAGTGAAGGGAATACAGTATTTGTTGTACATATAGGTGGAGCAATACATCTTGCGATGAAGGTAGTAGTGCTTTCATGGGCACCATAGCTGCATTTGTGGACAAATGGTCACCTGTAAATTTTAATTATAATTTTTCTGTTTCTAGTGATAGATTGTTACTACTCTTGACATCCAACCATAAAAAATAAGGCTGTAAAAGTCACAGTAATTTGCGCAGCTCTGCAAGGTGTCCCAAGTAATGCATGATATCCATTATAATTTATCTAAGATGATATAAATTCAACCCAATGCTCTGCAGCTTCTTTTGGGACCAGATCAATAGGAGGCAAGGAATATATTAGAGGTTTGCCTCTCCCACAGAGGGAATTGGGCAGGGAGAGAACTGCAGTGGATCTGCCTCCTTTCTGTTGAGGCAGTTCTGGCTCACTAATGAATCATGCAATTACTGACTCCTGTGTGTTAACAGAATGTAAAATGAGGGGGAATAAGATACATGTTACCTCTTCTCTCCACCCTTGTGGAATAAGCAAGATTTTTTGTGTGCAGAGACAAAGAGTGTTGATTTTACGGGGAGTAGACGTTCTGGGCTTTGTTTCTCTGGATGTGTGTTTATGGGGATGCTGGCTTGCAACTTAGGTCAGTGTGCCCTTCTCATCCACACTGCTGATGTGCTGGTGTACATACTAACTGGTTTGCAGCCAGCAAGTTATATCGGAGTGCACTTCAAGTGAGAAATGAAGTTTGAGTCTTTTCCCCTGGTATTACGCTCCTTATCCGGAAATTTTGGGTAGTAAAACAAGTACATGGGATTATTACAGCCTTGTCATTACCAGGTTCTGACGTTAATTAGCATGTTGACACTTACAAACCCATTTATGCTGATGCACAATGCTATGACACTCAATAGTTCAATGCCCTTAGCTAGTTAATAAGACTTAACTTCTGCAGGTGTTGCAACAAACAAGTGTGAATTCTAGATGCTCAGAAAAAAACAATTAATTAATACAGTCTTGCAGAGGACTGAATCTAATCCTATAGGAAGTCTAGCAAGCATTAAACGGAAAAGAACAGTGACAGAAAAAAATAACTGCTCTGATCGGGGTGTGTTGTGCCTGTTTTCCTGAAAGGATACTTCACAAGTACAGATTTGTGTATGTACATAACTTGACCTCAGTGATCTGAAGCCTCTGACTTCAGTATGAGCCAGACTGCATGTGCCCTGCTTTGTTTTCAAATAGACAATTTGTGATCTCATTGACAGTTTTCTGCTGCTTACTCCTATAAATACTTTCTTTGAGTATTTCAGCAGCTTTTCAGACTGTCTTCTGTCCAAACATCCTGCCTAACTTTTTTGGAAACTACATTAATTAACCTTTTCTAAATAAGCTGTCTAGGTATCCTGAATGAATCTAAGAATCCGGTGTGTAAGGTCATCTTTCTTCCATCCTTCTTGAGATTTTTCTCCAGCCACGAAGACTGTAAAACTTTTCAATATGCATTTACAGTTTGAAGTATTGGAATAGGCTGTTACCGAGCTGCCTGCTTTGTCCCTATAAGTGGCCAATGCTCATGAAAAAGTTAAGAAAGGCAGGGAGAAGTGTGGTGATATTTCCTCAGTATCCTTTTCCAGCAGGCTGTGACTGAAAGACTTCCTGGTCTAGTAGTAGTATAGAATCATAGAATAGAATCATTAAGGTTGCAAAAGACCTCTAAGACCATCAAGTCCAACTGTCAACCCAACACCACCATGCCTGCTAAACCATGTCCCGAAGTGCCATATCTACACGTTTTTTGAACACCTCCAGGGATGGTGACTCCACTACTTCCCTGGGCAGCGTGTTCCAAAGCTTTGGGGTGTGGTTTGGGACTTTTTGACTCTATTTAAACATTTTGGTTTTTTACCAATGGATTTGTCCAATTTCTTTTTGGACTTTAATATGCCGTTGTTATTCACAACATTTTGCAGCAGTCAGTTCCTCAGAAAGGAGTGAGACCATCCAGCTTGTCACAGACACATTGATTTGCAGCCATGAATTTCAAACAGAAGACACTACCTCTCTCTAGTCTATGGTTAGAACTGTAACACTTGTTTTGAAATGGGGTTAGAGTCTCATTCCTTTCCTGGCACTTCCTCCCAACAGATTTAAGGAGCAGATTGAATCAATATATGGATTTCCATAAAGCTTGTTTTTTAGGCTATGAATTCTCCCTATATATGACATAAAAGGAACATAAAAGAGACCGAGCAGCAGCCATCTATTAGCTGGATATTACGATGCCTAAATTCCACTTGCAAATCTAGCTATAAATTCAAATGAAGACATTTTGGCTTACAGAATTTAATATTGGTGAATATTAAATATTATAATTATATATAATATTAGGTGAATATTAGAATATTAGAATATTAGGTGAATATTCCCTATTACAAGTAATACTGAACCCTAAGGGCATCAAATTAAAGTAGAAAGTGTCAGGTTTTAAAAGGTTTTTTTAATTGTTTATTAGAGGTATTCTACCACCTACCTAACAGACTTGTATCTTTGTTATCTTGATGCTGGGAGAGGTTAAGAAACAACTAAAATTATCGTGGCACCACTTCCGATCACATAGACTTTTGCACTCAAGGATTGCAAAAGATTAAAGCCACAATTAAGTAAGGCTTTGCAAGTGTTCAAATGCAGTAGTCAAATTTTTGAAGCAGCCTTAGGAAAGGTCTACTACATTTGTTTGCATACTACGTTTGTTTGAGTTTAGCATTTCCTCCCGTAAATGAAAGATGTTAAATACTCAGTTGAACGATTTTGTAAAATTCCCAGATCTTCTTGTCCCTGGGGACATTACCACTAGTATCTAAACTATATCCCAAAGTTGTTCTTTTGTGTTTGGCCTTTATACATCTTGTTCATGCATTTCACTGCTTGCGATGAGTCACAGCTTTTCCATTGACTCATATGCTTTTAGACCTTCCAACTGTGAATTTATGAAGTCACAGTCTGCAGCTGAAAGATAACCATAACTAGTTAGAAAATGTAAAACTTGGCTTAGAGGCACAAAATCCTGAGGCTGCTGTAATGCATCGTCTGTAGGCAGAAGCTAGGCCAGTTTAGGTGCAGCCACTGCAGCTTTTAACATGTTCCAGTGCTGCAAACTACTGCTGCAGAAGCCAAAAATTGCCAGTGGACCAGGAGCTTCTTACTGCAAATCCTTTTCCCTAGAAACTGTTACCACGGAAAGAAAGGACAGTGTGCACTGAAGCTGCTAAATTGTGCTTCCCTCCTGCAGGGATGGTGGTCCAGTGCTGTGTTTGCTACTGAGATTGGTTTCAGGTCAGCTCTGTGTGTTGGAGTTTTTTTCTGTTGTTGTGTGGGTGGTGTGGAAACAGAAAAAGCAATAAGATGAGATGCTGTTTTTTCCAATTTCATTTTTTTAAGTCTGTGTGAATGCATTTATTTAATAGGTTCCAACACCTGTAGTACAGAAAGTGGATGCTGTAATCCTATCTTCAATTTTGTTAAGTGTTTGGTCTTTGGAGTGGAGCCTGGTGTTCTCCTGTGTTTTATAAATCCCCATGTACATTCACAGTCATGTAGGAATTCTTATTCCTAATGGAAGAGGAAAATGTAAAAAAAAGCCATGAGAAGATCTGTGCACCTGGCAGCACTAAATCTAGTGCAAAGATTCCCGAAACTTCCCAAATGTATTAACATTTCTAATATCTACAGTAATGTTCTTACACAACATGGGTTTCAGCCAATATTTTCCAGTGTTCACATTCCAAAATGAATCGTCTTTGGAGGTTGAAAGGCAATTTTTTGTTTTCAAGCAAAAACATATTCATATCTCAAACATATTTACAGACAGACACGAATCTATTTATGGATGAATCTGAATCAGCTTAGTTTTCTCTGGTTTATGTGTTTCTTTCTGCAACTGCAAAAAAAGATGCTGGCCTGCTACAAAGGGACTTGCTTTTTCATGACCTTAAAACATACTTTAATTGGAAAGAAGCAGCTGTATAGTTTAGAAGTCTGTAATTAGCTAAAGCTTTACTGTGCTTAACAGGTGCATATATGTCTAGTACAAAGGAGGCTGCCCTTCACCTCTCCTTGTCTTTCAAGAAAAGGTGCTTCTACTGCAGAAAATAGCCGCAACATCTGCTGATATAAAGTATGAGAGACCCATGAGCTGTGGATTCTGCTATACTGTTGGGTTGATTACATCTCCTGTAGATTAGCAGCCCTTTAAAGAGCTTTGGGAAACTGTGCAATCTGGTCTTCCAAAGATGGCTTTCTCTCTACCAGAAAAATAATTCTCTTTTCTGTGAGCATGTGGAAGGAGTACGTTGGCAGCACGCCAGCATCCTCAGACATGTGTGGCTGTCTCTGGGACTAACTGTAAACTTCTAGGCACTAGAGCCATTGCAAAACAGTAAAGAACAATTCTTTTTAAAGTGTACTGAGAGATCTCTGTAGAATAGACCAGTTGTCTTCTCTGTGGTATGTAAATGTGCCACAAAAGTGTGTATAGTAGGTAAAAAAATACTCTGTTGGAAGGCTCTGCATTTTGACAGCACTCTGTAGGCACGACGTCATATGAAGGAAGACATTTATTTCAGCTGTCTTTGATCTCATTGATACTGGTGGGATTTTTTTAGCCAAAGATGAAATGTCTTTTAATACATTTTCCAGTTACATTTAGTCTCTGAACACGGTCTCTCCTCTGGTCCATGTGTACTGAAATTTTAGGCTTACAGTTTGCAAAGCAGGAAATTCTCCCATCTGAAAGAATCCCTTATGTAATGGTGAATAGAGTGTTACTAGTGTATAATTATATATGCATCCAACGGCTTTGATGCCAAAATTTTCGTTGATTTTGTTGTTAGTCAATCCTTTATGTTGATTTGGGAGAACCTTGGTTTTGATTGTTCAGATTAAGTCAAAACCCCGTTGTTGATGGTGAATGCCAACTGAGAGAATAAAACAAAAATATCTTTAAAAATAACATTAAACAAAACATGAAGGTATTTAAAACTGCTATTTTGTATTTGTTCTGCTTGCTTTTGGGTGACAGTGAGTTACCTACTGCTGTCTGTGAAACCTAGGATGAGGCTGCAAGTTAACAGGTCCCCGTGGATCAGTACACGAATATCAGCTGTTGAAGTATAAATGTAAAAATAGTTGGTAGTTCTTTTTTTAACAACAGACAGAAGTTTGTATGCATCTTGTGTTACAGCACCAACTTTCCTACTGATTTTATTTATACTTGTAATATCTCCTGCTTCTGTAGAGCTCAGCAACATATTGATCAGCATCGGAACTTCTGCAGATCCTGTGCATGTTCTCATGTGGGATTTTGGTCAAAACCCACCTGTCCTCTCAAGTTATTAATATGTTGTAGAGATGCTTGGATTCTTGTTTACTAAGGGATTGCTTTGTTTTCTAGGCACTATCAGATATATGAAACTTGGAAACGGTAAGATGTTGTGGGAGAAAGAGTACGGCACATTCTCTGCCTCCCGTTACTGTGAGAGGAGGATTGTCTCTCTTCTGCTTGTGCATTATAAACCTTTTTAGACATCTAAAAACAAGATGGACTTCAGGAAGAAAGCCTTTTCTCATTTACTGCTCCTTAAGCATCAGACACTGCCTCGTCACAGTCTTGCTGCAGGCGTTGCTGCTACAGTTGTATGGCTCTTTAAATGTCGTGTAGTGATCAGGACAGGCAGCACCTACTCCAGTAAGTGATCCTGTAGTTTTAGCCGAGTTCTGCGTTGATCTGGTATTTTGCTGTATTTCGTAATAGTATCTCCTAAAGGGGTCCAGGAGAAGATTACATTTTGTGTGTGTGCTGGAAGTGTTACCTGCGGTGTATCTGAGAATCATTTCCATGAGTGAGTGTTAACAGCTGATGGCAGACAGTGGTTTCAAGGTAGAAAAAGCACTATGTATGAGTCAGAAATTGAGACTGAGCGTATGCAGACGGGGAAGTACTTCTCTCTGGGACAACAGATAAACACTGAGAAAGCAATGCATCATTCAGTCGCATACATGAGAAGTGGTGAGAAGGACCTTTGATAGCAATGCCAACATGTCTTATGAGTAGCCTTCTAGTCTGTAGGATTGTTTCAGGGACATTTCATAAAGGGCTGATTGCTGAGAGTTTTGCTGATGGCAGTGCGATTTCTTACACAGTCACAGTCTTCTTGAGGTACTAGGTGGATGGTAAGCCAGTGAGCAGTAAGGAGGAGTGATAATTCTGTGCAGTGAAAATACTACTTGACAGGGCTTTCCAAGCAGGACTTGGAACAGGCAGTGGCTATGTAACCAGGGTGATAGAATCAAGTGACCATAAACATGAACAATGCTGCTATGTTCCCTGTACAGCCCGACACACCTGGACATTAGGTCTTGGAACGGAGTGTTTAGTCTCTAGGTAACCTTTAATGCTAACCCAGATGGGACCCCGCTTGTGAATACCGATGGATCCGTGGGATCACGGGATCTCCAGCCAGCATTGAGGGATTCTCGAGGAGAACCTCTGATCCTCGGACCAAAGGATTCCAAGGAAGTCCCCTGGAATTTAATTAAGGCATTCTTTTAAGAAGTAACAGAGCTCCTGACAGGACATGGGTTGGAGTCCCACTGAAGCCTGCTCGTAGGGTGTGGTGAAAGCCACGCAGAGTTGGGCTAAAGAGGTACCTCGGTTGGAAAGTCTCTGCTCAGTGAAAGCCAGTGGAGTGGGGCCCAAGGGGGGAGTCTTCAACGGGGGGGGTGTGTGTGTGTGTGAAGTCTCCAAGATTCTGGCAGGGAGCTGGAGAGGGAGCTCCCACAAGAGTTGGGATCCCTCTGACTAGTGCCTGTGATATAGTGCACAATCACAACCACTGGTTGTTCGGGAAATGGGCACATTTCCGAGTAAAAATCCCATCCCAAGGGGTACACCTTTGGGATGTATTCTGAAACATTGAAAGGATTTTGGGGAGTGATCCTTTAACTCGGAAGCAATTGACTGAGTACTGCAATCATTGGTGGCCAAAGTATACCTTGGAAAGATGGGAAAAATGGCCAGGGAATGGGACATTGTGTTATAACACCATCTTGCAATTAATGTTGTTTTGTAAAAGAAAAAGTAAATGACATAATATATGAAGATCTGTTTTTCACACTAAGAAATCATCCGGAGTGGCAGAAGCAATGTGGGATACATCCACAAAATCCTAGGGTGATGGTTTTAAAGAAAGGGAAATCTGAAGAGGATTTTTAAAAGTGTTGTTCTGCTTGTAGTATTGGTAAAAGGTGTTTAAAATATGGACTTGAGGAAGATGATGTTAAATTAATGGTTGTGCCTCACCGGAGATGGGGAGATAATCAGGAGGATCGAAACTTGGAAGCTGATAGTCCTTCTGCTTCTCCTATGGAAGAGGGGGGCAGAGGGGTTCAGCCTGGTTTCAGAAAGGACGTGGGGAAGAATGGGGAGGGTGGGGTGGCTGAACCAGCTCCCCTCCAAGCCCCTCTCCAAGAAGCTAAGGAATGAGGAAGGAGAATTTTTAGTAGATACAGGGGCCACTTATTCAGTATTGAACACATGTGAAGGGAAATTTAGTCATAAATCAGTAGATGTTGTTGGTGCGACAGGGCAAAAAGAAAATTAGCCTTTCTTAAAGCTGTTGAAATTTAGATTGGGAAAATAGTGGGTAACTCACCAGTTTCTATATATGCCTGAATGTCCGTTGCCTTTGTTAGGATGAAATTTATTAAGGAAATTAGAGGCACAAATAACTTTTAAAAATGCGGAAATTGAATTACTGATACCGGAATCAAAAGCCGTAGAGGCGAGAGTGTTTATGTTGCAGGATTCTTTTAAGGAGGAACAAATTCCAGAAGAGGTGGAAAATGCAGTAATTCCCTTGGTTTGGGCAAATGAAGTGTCGGGACGGTCAAGATTAGCAGAACCAGTAACCTGGATCCAAACCGGTAAGACAAAAACAATATCCGATTAAGTGGGAGGCTCAAAAAGGATTGGAGGGGTTAATCACAAAATTTTTGGAATATGGACTTTTGGTAGAAAGTGAGTTGGAAGATAACACTCCCGTATTACCGGTAAGGAAATGTGGAGGAAAAGAATATTGACTAGTCCAGGATTTAAGAGCTATAAATCAGATAGTTCAAGATATACACCCAGTAGTAGCCAATCCCTGTACTTTACTGACATCTCTGAAAGAGAAACATAAATGGTTTACTGTACTAGATTTAAAGGATGCCTTCTTTTGCATACCTCTGGATATACAAAGTCAAAGCATATTTGGTTTTGAATGGGAGAGCCCTGCAACAGGCATCAATTTGGTCAGACAGCTGTAAACATAGGTAATCTATTGGCAGACAAAACGGCAAAAGAGGCTGCAAAACAAAGTATCCTTGCACTAGTACCAGTAAAACAGATAAAAATCCCGAATCTGAAACCAAAATATAGTAAATTGGATGAGCAATTGGTGGAACAATTAAAAGCATCACAAAATACAGAAAGGTGGTGGGTAACACCAGAAAAACAGGTAGTAGTAACCCTGAAAGTTATGTTAGAACATGCGAAAGAAAAGCATAGCATCTACACCCCAACGTGTCTGCGCATGGTCTCGAGTATAAAATCGTCTGTAGTGTGTGTAGGAATGACAGGAATAATTAAATCGATAGTGGCCAAGTGTCCAGTTTGTCTCAAAAATAATCCCTTGAATTGGAAAAAGGCACCCTTAAGAGTTACACAACAGGGTAACTCCCCAGGAGACTATTGGCAGGTTGATTTTTCTGAATTACCTAGGCAAAAATGGATTTAAGTATTTATTAGTATTAATTGATACATTCTCTGGATGGCCGGAGGCCTTTCTTTGTGGCACCAACAAAGCAAGAGAAGTGGTTAAAATATTGCTAAAAGAAATAATACCAAGGTTTGGAGTACCAATAGGCATGTCTTCTGATAGGGGACCACATTTTGTAGCAAAAATAGTGCAACAAGTAAGTAAAATTTTAGGAATAAATTAGGATTTACATACCCTCTGGAGGCTGCAATCAAGTGGGAAAATTGAAAGGATGAACCAAACATTTAAAAGACAAATAAGTAAGATCTGTCAAGAAGTATCTTTAAAATGGCCACAAACCTTACCATTAGCACTCCTGAGAATCAGAATCCAACCAAGACCTAAAGATGGTGTAAGTCCATGTGAAATCTTGTATGGCAGACCTTATTGAACTCCTCTAATCCCAGGGGATATGAGAATAGCAGGGGAAACTGATTTCTTTAGGAAAAACCCTCGAAGCACTCCGAAAATACATTGTGCTGACCAGATCGCTTGTTTTGGATACACCTGTGCATCAGTATCAACCAGGTGATTTCGTGTATATAAAGACTTGGAACTCTGAATCACTGCAGGAGAAGTGGAAGGGACCTTTCCAGGTACTGTTAACAACTTACACTGCTATCAAAGTAAAAGGAGTGGAACCGTGGATACACTACACTCGAGTGAAGAAGGCCCCTTCATGGAGGATCATCAATAGAGATCCAGAGACTGCAAAACTAATCTTAAAATATGTCTGAAAAGGATGGTTATCATTGTAGAATATGGGGGAAATGGATCTTGATTTGGAAACTGACGATGATGGGAACATTGTTTAAAGTATTAAAAATGAAAACAAGAAGTAAGGATCCGCTGTCAATAAAAGCAGAACAGTTAATGTACTTCCCAAGAACTCTGGAAGAAAATTGGCTTGACAAAATTTTCAACGAATTCGGGTGGAATCTGAGTTCCTAAGTAACATCCTTAATCAGTACTGGGCTACATTTGTTAATTGTATTTTTTAGTGATATTACTCATTTATTATTGTTTAGAAAAGGAACTCACCAACAAAACAGCTTTCAATTGAATAATTATTCAGGCAGTAGCCACAAGACAAGATTTAAGTGATTTGGTCACGACGCTCCCACTATCATATAGTGGATAGTGGATAATTGAATTGTTATAGAATCATTATTGACAGTAGAGTATTGAATAAGTGTTTAACTAAAATATAATTTAATTTAGGATGGAAGTATTGAAAAGATGATTTTTTCAAAACTTCCAAAGGGGTGAAATGTAACCAGGGTGATAGAATCAGTTGACCATAAACATGAACAATGCTGCTATGTTCCTGGTACAGCCCGACCCACCTGGACATTATGTCTTGGAACAGAGGGTCTAGTCTCTAGGTAACCATTAACGCTAACCATAGTAGGGAATTATGTTTTTGTCAAGAGAAATGATGGAGTGTGGTTCGGTGAAACGGACTGAACAAACTGACCAGGTTTGCCAAGCTTGCGAGCCTAATAGGTAAAAGGTAATTCCGGCAGGGGGAGATCGCGACCACCGACTCAGTGACCCCCTACTCAAGTAATACCACCTACTCAAAAAGGAACAATGGAAGAGGGTGACTGAGTCTGCGCAACAATTTACGTAAGAAGCGAGAAAAGTTGACACCAATTGCCAAAGAGAATAATATTGAATATGCATGAATAAAATAAATATGTATATTTTTGATCTATACAGACTGCATGGAAAAGGTATGAGGTATGCACGTTCGGTGGAATTATCCTCCGTGCATCCAGCAGTGCAATGAAGAATGCCTGCCTTTTAACACTACGTTGGTGTTACAAGGTTTTATTCCTGGATTTTCAGTGACAGCTAGAGGGGCAGAGCCTGCTGCGCTGGAGCAATGACAGTGTGAACTTCTTGGAGACAACAGCCTGGGTTGTGGGACAGCCAGCAAGTTACAGGGAACTGATGTATTGGGAAAGTAATTTGAATTTCTGTTGCTGTGTGGTGTAATGAAAGTCTAGCTGCTCAAGGTGAGGACTGAAATAAGTAGTGGGAGAGCATGCAGAATCATAGAATAGAGTACGTTGGAAAAGGCCGCTAAGGTCATCAAGTCCAACCGTTAACCTAACTCTGGCAAGTCCACCAGTAAACCATGTCCCTATGTGCCACATCAACATGTCTTTTAAATACCTCCAGGGACGGTGAATCAGCCAGTTCCCTGGGCAGCCTGTTCCAATGCTTGGTAACCCTTTTGGTGAAGTTTTTCCTAATATCCAATCTAAACCTCCACTGGTGCAAATTGAGGCTGTTTCCTCTCATCCTGTTGATAGTTACTTGGGAGAAAGGACTGACACCCATCTCACTACAACCTCTTTTCAGGCAGTTGAAGAGACCAATAAGGTTTCCTCTGAGTCTCCTTTTCTCCAGGCTAAACAAGCCCAGTATCCTCAACCACTCCTCATAAGACTTGTTCTCTAGACCCCTAAGCAGCCTCATTGCACTTCTCTGGACACACTCCAGCACCTTGATGTCTTTGTAGTGAGGGGCCCAAAACTGAACACGGTACTCCAGGTGTGGCCTCACCAGTGCCAAGTACAAGGGGATGATCACCTCCCTGCTCCTGCTGGCCATGCTGTTCCTGGTACAAGCCAGGATGCCGTTGACCTTCTTGGCTACCTGAGCACACTGCTGGCTTATGTTCAGCTGGCTGTCAGCCGACACCCCAAGATGTTTTGCCACCAGGCGGCTTTCCAGCCACTCCTCCCCAAGCCTGTAGCGTCGCATGGGGTTGTTGTGACCCAAGTGCAGGACCTGGCAGTTGGCCTTGTTGAACCTCATACAGTTGGCCTTGGCCCATCGATCCAGCCTGCCGAGATCCCTCTGCAGAGACTTCCTACCTTCAAGCAGATCAACAATCCCACCCAGCTTGGTGTCATCTGCAAAAGATGTTAAGCACATCATTGATCCATGCTTGGATCTCAGGTTTACAGGAGACAAATGCTTGTGTCCTCATGACTCTGCTCTGCCCTTGATGCATGGATGTGTGAGACACTGTCAATAAGCTCTTGAACTGCTGCACTGTATACAGCGTGATGTTAGTTTCAGGGTGAACTTCACAGGTTTTTGCTTGCCTTTGAACAGCAGGCTATAAACTGTGTTGTTTTAGGGGCTGGTTGGTAAGCATTGTGATTGGGACAGAGAGGGAAAACATCCTGGTCAACTTTCACAGACTTGAGCAATCTCCTCTGTCAGTCAGAACTGTCACCCTGTCAATAGCAACTGAAACTGCATTTATTGTCTTTGGGCATAATAGTGTTCGCCGTTCCTTCTGTAGGATGAGATGACATGTAGAGCTGCGAATCTGTGCCCTCCCATGGCTTGGGTTTCTTGATGTCTGAATTTACAGAGACTGGTTGTGTGGCTAACAGTGCCCAAAAAGAAACCATGGGTTAGATACTAAAAGTGAGGAGGCTGAGGTGCTGCTTCCCTAATGGTTTGTTGTGTGAGAGGGACATGTTTCTGCGGGGCACAGCGCTGTCCAGAGGAGGCTGTCACTTCCTGACCCCAGGCTGCCCGTGACCACCTCTCCTGGGCTGGTAATCTGTACTATGTTTTCTCTAGGGCTTTCTAACTGTAGTATTCAGGCTTTAGCAAGTGGAAAGACACGTGGCACTGCAAGGAATTGAGAGATGAGGGTTTGAGAGAAAGTGTTAAATCTGTCTTTGTATAAAGAAGTGAAGGATACCATTGCTGGAGCTGGAGGAACGGATGGGTGGGAAATGAGCGTGCCAGGAAAAAGACGATGATTGGCTTCTTTAGGAAGATGAGAAGCTGTACCAGCATGGCTAGAAAAATCATCCAGGAAAAAAAAGTCCTGCCTGAAATGTCCTCTGTGTGTGTAGCAAGAGATACAAAGAGTAGTGAGAAGACATTTGAAAAATATTTTAGAATGAGTACCACTGTGATTATGACATGCCAGTATGTGTGTGAACACTTGTTCTCTCAATGCAGCATGCCTGTATTGAGACAAAGAGAAGGACGAGCGATGAAGAGACTGGGCAACCATTCTAACAGAGTGAATGAGAGAACTTGGGAGTTTCGTAGCAGGTTTCTTTAGTTCAGTATGTCAGACCAGTTGTAGAAAAATTTCTGGTTTGTGCTTAAAGACTACAACTCAGTTCAGTGTTGAACAGACGAGTCTACCTATGGGTCTGCTCTGCCAACCCGGAGTGTGTAGGATCTAATGTGATTAGGATCTAATGTGATTAGGATCTAATGTGATTAGGACCTAATGTTATAAAAACAGGAGCTGTGAATGGGCTCAACAACAGAGAAAACGTGTGTGAATGACAGACTGCAGGGTCTCTTAGAATTTTTATCAGCGAAATGGTGCTTGTAAACATTTTTCAGCTAATTTTGTATGGAAGAGATGTATTAAAGTGACTAAGATTTGTCCAGTAACTAATCAGGTACTTTTGCCTTAATGTTAGAGGGTTTTTATTGCTGTGTTATCTTGGCATATAGGAAACAAATCTTGCTGAACTGTACCGGAGTTATCTACAGATGTCTGATAAACTTCGGCTGTCTTTAGGCTAATATCTTCATGCTGCTTTAATGCTGAGATCACTGGATCAATTCATTATTGGGCAGTGAAACTACAGACAATATAGATACTTCAAGAGGTATTTAATCTTTGGCTATATCTAGTTATTTTAGTAATTCCTTTAAGGTCTGCCACAAGAGACCCAGACCTGGGCTTTGCCTGTAGGTGCTTGTTTCTGGAAGGATAAAGGTCAGATGAAAGCATGCCAAGAGATACAAAGGGTAGTGATAAGACATTTGAAAAATATTTTAGAATGAGTACCACATTGTTATTTTGTTATTTGAAATACCCTTAGTTTTCCTTTGCACTAAGCAAATAATATTTCATAGATGTAAATTAAATCCGTGAAATACAGGTTTCTAACTTCATTATGAAATATGACTTTCCCTTTTTGTTGATCATGATAGTTTTCTGTATATGTTGGAAAAAGCAAGTGCATGCATTCTGGTTTTGTTAAGATACCGTTTTCTACAACAAGATTTAGTAGGATAATTGGGTGGATAGCATTGATTGATCATACAAGCAAATATCAAACCACAACTGCTTTTGTTATAGATATGTCATTGTAGGGCAAATTTGCAAGCATTAAATGAATTTGTGAAATTCCCAATATTTTTAAAATCACATGGGAATGAGAAAGAATGTATTTCTTTGTTGTTTTATATCACAATCTGAACAGGTATCAAGCCCAAAGTAAAATTTCACCCAGAGACAATTTGCCACAATTTATTGTATTTGTCACAAAGTCTTTATACAAGACAGAAGAATTTGCATGGAGGTGAATTAATTTACCATACAACCTCTTAGTTCATTGGCCTATAATTAAAAATGGAGTATCTTCTTTGTAAATTTAGCCTCTTTCCACATTATACTGGATGCCTAAGATACGAATCACATTCATGTAGTAATTATGAAAACTTCTGGGAAGAAAGAAATATGGCACTTGGCCTGGATTTATCCTGTCCAATTGTAGTTATCTTTTCATATGGACTGCAAGGTACTTACAAGCAAACTTTGATAACTCGGTGGATCATATTATTTTATGCATCATCGTCTTTTTTTTACAGTCCCATGACAGCCCTGTGCAACTGTGACAACTATTCAAAGAGAACAATGCAAGACTAGTACTTAGTATATTCTTGGTGTGCTGAAGTCATGTATTACTTTAGTCTTTCTGAAGATTATAAATCTTACTGTCTACTTCTTTTCTGTCAAGTGCTTCCACCCATTTGTTTTGGGTTTTATATCTATTACCAAGAAAAGAGCTAGAATCATGTGATCAGCCAACTCTTTATAGATCAGTAATAAATGTTTGGTCAACAATTAGTGGTCTACAGAGGAAGACTGACTTGCCTCAAAATGTTTTTCTCCAAAACAAAAAAACCTGTGAAGATCCCTAAACTAAAATGTCTCTGAAAAAGAGGAGAGATTGGAGTTTATGGCAAATACTCTTACTTGCCTTTTTTCCCGTAACCTTGATAATAAAGCCTGTTAAAAATGGCTGTTGGCCATTACTGGTTGTTTAAAAGCCCTACATTCCACATCAAAATTAGAGTTATATCTGGTGAGATGTAAGAAGAAACTTCACAGCTTCTCTTGGCAGAATGCCTATAAGAACATGTGAAAAATAAATTAACTTATCTAGTGATTAGTTAGTAGGAAAATAGATGTACAGGTAATGCCTTTCTGAACAGAGCTGATTACCCATTTGTTTAGAGAAGATTACTAAAAATAGGCTTTTTAACTAGGCTTTTAAACTAATGCATTAAAGGATAAATGCATTAAGAAAAGCTAGGGCAGAAGTATGTGAACAGCTGAAGTTCAAGAATACGAAAGATGTTTTCTGGAAAAGTCTACAGTCCTTGGAGTCTTGGTGGCATTGAGCTTGCCCCCCAGGGGAATGAAAACCACAGCAACTGCTATACTCTGAAAATCCAAAACCCACCTGATCTTGTATCGTACCCTATAGGAATCAAACTGGAATGTCTTTTTTTCAGCCAGCAAGAGATGCCACATTATATGCTGTCACAACATAGCATGAACAACTGATAATGAGGACTCTGCTCTCCATGATGCAAACATCATTGGTAAATGATGATTTGAACTGATCTGGCGATGGATTTACGAAAAAGCAAATGGTTTTGATACTGAAAATTGTTTCTATTTTTGTTTTCTTTTAAGTAAAGGCGTGGTCCACCGAGGTATACATGCTTTAAAAGCTGACATTCTTCTCTGTGTATTGGTAGTCTTAGGTGAGTAAAATGGCAGTGTTTTCCAGTCCATAATGGGGTAGCTTGGGAAAGGTACTGCAAAATAGAGAGACTAATGGCCTCTGTCATGCTGCAGAAGTGCTCGTTGCTGCCAGAAGACATGTATTTTAGAAGAAGAATACAAACTACAAAGAATGGAAATTAAATTGCACTGTAAACATTTTGAAAATGGTGAAGAAGCCCTTAATGGAGAAAGAATAAATGAAAAATATTATAAGAAAGTGGATAAAGGTGATATCTGTGTTGTCTTAGTCAACTTTGAGGCTTTTGTTCTGCTGTGGGTCTAATAAGAAACAGAAGACAGCCTTACAGAGAGATTTTCTGCTGGGTGGCATAAAAATATCAGGTTCAATCCAAAATTAGTATATATTCAGCTCTCCAGCACAGCCAAAAATTGCTTAGTTGACATCCTTTTGAATTAAAGTGGAAAAGTTCCATTGCATCATTGACAGTACTGACAACTCTTCTCCCTTGGCTAATAAGTTACCTGGTTGAGCACACTTTCTTCCAGTGAAAATGTGTGTGTAATAAACTTTTTGAACAGCACTAAATGTTTTCCTTTTCTAAACCTTTAGTTATGAACTAAATTTTTTTTTAAATATGCCTTAGTTTTATTGGAAACATTAAAAAAGCATGGTTCTTGAACAGTGTAAAATAGTTCAGCCCTCTAAGCTGTGTGAAAATACCAGCCCTAAAGCATAATTTTGACAAGCACAACTATTCCACAAAGCAATCATAGAACTAAAAATTATTCAGAAGAATGCTCATCTCTGAGTGGAGCAGAAGGAGACAAGACTATGCTTTCCCCTCAGAAAGCCTCATATTGATGTGGAGAATACATTTTTACGATTACTCTTTATTTGTAATATAAAGATAATTATGAATCAAAGCGGTTTCTTTGTCATGCTGTGACAGTGGCCACACTATATGTTATGTCTCACCTTCGCAGTCCAATTGGTGATGTTTTTGGAGTTTAGTACTTACTGGTGTTTACCGAAGTGACTCAGAAAGTATAAGGGCTAAATTTTACCCATCAGGTTTTCCACGGCAAGCAGAAAGATCCATCTGTAAATGCATGAGTAAGCTTTTGCCATTTTACCTTCTTAGAATGTTAAGTTCATCCTATTTCTTGATCATCGTATTTTGTATATTGTGAAAAAAATTTGCAAGATAAGAACACAAAGATGCCATCCTACTCAGCTCATGCATTCTCAAGTTGAAGAATGCTTTTATTTGTAGCAATAGTTTCACCTATTTATATTGGGTAGAAAAAGGAAAACTGGCTTTATCCTCATACTAATCTTTTTCCTTTCTTTTTGACAGATAATATTTTCAAGTGTTTTGATACTTTATTATCAAATAAATAAGCCTCATCAACCCGTCCTTTGGCTGTATGCCCAAGAATAGACTTCTTGCAGTGAAAGACATTGTGAGAGTCTCCGTCTGTATGGGAGTTTCTGGTCAGAACAGTCACGTCCGACTTGCATGTTACAGTTGCTCTAATACCGTCATTGCAAAACACCATGGGAATATTATTGTCTCTTCTATTTGCTCAGTTTGTATAGCTTCCTCTTAAAAAAACTGACCAAAACAGCCAGAGATACTTACTTTTTAACTAACTGTGTTTTCAGTGGGGTAATACTGAAATGGGAAAGATTATGTGGCTTATGTGTTTATAAAGCAGTGATGTACCAAACCACTACATTTGGTTTCTTTATCTTTTCTCATCATACTGTGTAAAAATTGAATGAATTGACAAATAGAATCATACTTTCATGTAATCTTGAAATTAAAAAAATTAAGAAAGGAGATTTTGCAGCATTGTCTGAAGTCTCACATTTTCTATAACTTTTCTCTTGAGATTGGCTCATCAAAGAGATTTTCTTCCATCTATATGCTTCCTTTGAAACCACTCATTCATCATAGAATTTTAATGCAAAAGGCATCTGGAATTCTATACGTAATCATAGGGAAAACTGAGGCTACATTGATTTTGTATATTGCAAAATTTAAGAGTCTGTGCCTTGAGAACAAATAAAATGTTTGTCAGTCAGGCAACAAACTTTACTTTTTTCTCATACCAAACTCTCGATCCAATATTCCCAACAGCCTCCCCACCCTCTTATGATACCCACTGGCTTACCAAACTAAGTTAGGAGCTATCTCTTCCCATTCTCCTCTTTGACACCCTACCCTTCATTCCCTTGCAAACCCTCCCTGTGCTTACTGACCACATCTATCCCAGAGCTGGCAAGCACACCCATTCCTCTAAGTGTGGTCATATCAGGGAGAGGCTGAATCAACCTCTGTACCAAACATGACAAAAGCCCACTCCTGATACCTACGAGCATGCACTTAACAGGAGCTGGAAGGCAGTTATAAATATTCCTCTCCCTGTCTTTCAGCGAGATGTATGGCTTTGAAGGTAGGGGACCTCCTGAGCTGGAGGTGAACTTACAGCATAACAGCTTCCTCACTTTTTCCCATCCAGATTCCTTTTCTTTTCCTTTAAATTTGCTACAAAAGGTGCTTTCGTGTGGGTTATCTTCACATACTTCTGAAGCAGATGTTTAAAGGGCATTAGCAGTGTGAACTAGGGAAATGCAGCTGCGAGTAAGCAGGAATTTGAGTGTCTGAAATAGTATTGGCTCAAGAAAGAGAAGTAGTTCTGTCTGCATTTTTCAAGGCAGTAATATTCTCTCTGTGACTGGAAATTCAGTGACGTCCTGGAAATATCACTCAAGACTTTCTTCAAAATGACTGTAAAATGCTGGGGTTTTGCAAGGTGTATCGTGAAAAACATCTCTGGGACTCTCTTGGTCGCTGCTTGACAGGTGATAGAGCTGCTGCTGGCACTTTTGAACTGATACTTCTTGAACTTACACTGGTAATGATACAGCAGTGAGCTGTGATCATGATGATACGTAAGTGGGAATAAATTGCCTTTACGGTTTTGCAGTGAAGTAGCCGATCAGGGCAGCATGTGTTGTTTTTGACTGACTTAGAATGCTAAGATGTCTCAGAGATCTCTCTTCAATGTAAGACCCTGAAAGAATAAAATGAAATGTACTTTATTCCTGAAAATAGCTGCAAATCAGCATCTGCTTCCTGTAAACCCAGATAACTGATATTTTTTTTGCTAAAAGGGACTTCAGGAAGTCCAGAAAGTGTCAGATTTTCAAGTCAGTATCGAAAAAGTTGCCGGCAACTACAGGAAGTAAAGGGTGGAAAAAGAACCTTGTACTTTGAGAGAGGGCAAAGAAAGTCGGTGGCCTATGTAGCAGAAGTCCCAAATAGCAGAGGGAGGGAGGATGTGCTCCTGTACATGGCAGTTGTGAGAGTACTCTTGCAAAAGGGATGCTGGCTTTTTTGGGTGGTGGCTGAAGCAACATCAGCATTCAGGAAGATCCTGTACAGCATGGAGCTAAACTTTCAGAAAGAGAGCTCTGCGTTTTGAATTGCTACAAAACTGAAGTAGGATCATATCTCTGCAGCATCTTTGTGAAGCTAAAATTTTTCCTTCCCCTTACTGTTACTAAAGCAAAACTTCCATGCTCTCCAGAGTTTCCTGTTTTTGATGAATAGGACTCCAGCATGCTTCCCCATTAATCAGAAGTGGTATGTCAGCATTGCTGACTCAGCTGGGGCATTTTCTGATGATCTGTGGAGGACTGATTTGGTCACTCTCTCTTTACTTATTGGCTGCCAAATGCCTACAGAAGGAGTTCAGGGTACCTAAATAACACCACTTTCCTACACAGAAGGCCTGCGATTTCTTGAATGGTGTTTGTGTGTGGGGATCGGGGATCGTCCAGCTCTGAAAATGAAGGGAAGCAATCACCAGGGAATCTCTCCATTAAGAACTGCTTCTCTTCACTAATACAAAGAAGCTTAAACAAGTGAATGGATTTTTCTGCCTGATAGGTGGTGAACTGAGTTACTTCAGACAAAGTTAGCTGGGAAAATGGACACAGGGAGATGATGGCTTTTTTTTTTTTTATTTTTAAAAAGCATAGCTTTGTTGTTCTTGTATAGAGAAAACCAGAATGTAGTATGCTTTCCAGGTGCTATGATAGATCTTAATTTGGTCCCATGCCCCGTGTTAGGGAGGTTTTAAAGTCACAGTTACACTTTTTTCCTCTTTCTTGATCTCTAATACTGGAGATACAGCGAGCATCCTGATTTCAGTCCTTCCCTTGCATGCAACAGTCAGTATTAGTAAATTGCACTGTAGTCTGTATGATCTGTATTGAAAACTATAAAAAGGTTACAGTTACAAAATGCAATTTTACGGAACCTCTAAACAAATAATGACTTAAAGAATCAGATACCACAATGGAAAGCCCACCTTCTATCCCAGAAGAGCAGAAATCTCTGATGCGCCTAGGAAAAGTTTCATGAATAGAAATAGAAAGACTAATTGCTTAAAATATTCACAGACTATTGTTAGGTAGTTAGCCTGTTGTGGTGTTATTAACACAAGACTAAGTGCAATTCAAATAATTTAAATACAGGAGAGAAGGAACACTTCGTTCCTTCTTGTGCTGCCACATGAACAGGCATGCAATTTACAAATAACCCTCCAGATGGCTCTTCGAGCAGGCTGAAGCAATTTGCTGTTGAAAAGCTGTGAAGTATTGCCTGACAATGATGAGATCCACTTATATCGACTAGCCTAAGGGGTGCTGAGGTATAGAAAGAGTTGCATGGCAGAGCCTGCAAACTTGCATAGCTTAGTGCTGCAAAAGGAGGTGAAGGCCATAAGTTTGGATGGTACTTAACCAGTGCTGCAGATAGGGTGATGCCATTGCTCTGATCCAAAGAAGAAAAGAGCCAGTTTAGCACTGCTGGATAAATTTTTACCCCAGTGGAGTTCACAGACTTTTGTGTGGCCAGACGGTCCTCATATTGTTTGTAAAACTGGTATTGATCTCCCCACAGTTGTAAAACAGCAAGTCATTTGTCCTCACTTGTTTGGAGAATTGTGTTCTTCCTTCTTGTGTTTGCCAGCTTTTGGTGGCATTCATTTCTGGGTTTGCCCCAGAATGTTTTGGGGCTATGTGATTTTTTCCTTGGGCAGAGTTCATGTTAATCTTTTAAAGTGTTTTGGAATTGAAAAATGTATTACAGGAGCATAAAAGAATGATGTAATGATAGTAGCAGGTTGCAGAAGAATTTAATAGGATAAGAGGTAGCAGCTTTTCCTGTGTTGTGCCAGAATTATTGCAGTAAGAACTTTGTAGAAAGAATGCCCAAGTAACGAAAGCCCTAACAGAAATGTCTGCCCATGTGCATTCCCGCTGGTGTAATTCCTCTGACAGCTACCGTGTGCAAATTTTGCACAGCCTGTAATTATCTGTACAGCTGGAGTGGCCTTGTGCTGGTCTGAATCTTGATCTTAGGCAGAACCTTCTTTTCAGATATCTGAGTAAGGTGATGATGAGCACGTTAGTCTTGACAAGGTTATTCTTTCTGCTATGGGATTACACTAACAAAACAAACAGCTGTTACAAGAAATGATTTTTTTCTGGTAGAGAGAAAATATCTTTCAAGGCTTTACAAAAATATTGTAAATCTCTATACATTTTAAGCATATGTGTTGTGAGCAAAGAGGTATTTAAAAGATATTTATTTTGAAATGTGAAGATGTTGGCACTTTTTAACTGACTCCTGCTGTTCTAATTTTTCTGTAGATCTGACAAATACATGCTAAGACACTGCTGCCTCAAATTTCAAATCAACCTCAGTTTAGGTTTCATCTAACTAGTAGTCACATTAATATCTTAAATGCCTGAATACCTTCATTGAATCTGCTGGGGCTGTAAGCATTGTGACCTGGCACTATGCTGAACACTTACTTGCTGAATATGGATACTATTAATATCTGCACAAAAATGCTTCTGCTTAGAAAAAATGCAAAGGCATTGAATGGTGGATGAAGGGTGGAAGGGCCATTGCCTGCTTTTGCCCTTCTCTCTTCCACAAGCAGCATTCAGGTCAGTGTGCCCTTGCTCACTTGATAGGCTGCAGCCACATGGTTATTCTGTTCTCTCTTCCATCCCACTTTGACCTTGCTGGGCTTATTACAGGCTTCTCAGCAATGTAAAAGAGAATCTGGACAAATCGAGAATGAAGGCTAAACAAAAACAAAACCTGTCTCAAAACAAGTCTCTGGGACTAATGGCCAGCTGAGAGCTCAGAAACCGGGCTTCCCGCTTCTGATGCCACTGAGGAGGATGTGAAAGGTAGCTCTTGCTTCTGAGAGAGACTATGATCTCATCCGCCTTGATCCTCCTCATGAATATACAGGCGGCAGCAGCAGCAGCTATAACCAAACCGTCTGTATTTAGTTGTGCAGGTAGGAGGCAGAGAATGAGGTTAAGTGCGGCATATGTTGTTTAGTTGTGCTGGATAGGACAAAAATCTAGCTGGCTGAAGTAGGTAAAGAGATAATGAATTCTTACAGAGGTGCATTGAAGCAGTCTGTAAGAGTTTTATTTGCCTGTGCCGAAGGGTGCTTTGCAGCTCTGCTGCAACTTAGCAAATACAGAAACAGGCTCTTTCAAATTGTTGGCATCCCTTTTTACAAATTCCTGAAGTGTGTCTGCACTTAGTAATGGCTAAGATAATATTTTTTTGTGACTTCAGCGTCAAGGACCCATTTAGGACTTTGAAAGTTAATAAAGCATTGATAATGTTCTATGTAATAATAATGCAGTTGTGTTAGCTGGATGGTACATTACACCAGAAGACCCAAATGGTACGGCTGTGAAGCAGCCGCAGCCTTTATGTAGGCAGAGTTGACAGAGAACTGCATCAAAGCAAATTTTAGTGTGGGCACGTAAATTCCGTATTTTGAGCATATGTTGAAGTACCGTAAATGTTAAGGGACAGCGTTCAGTAATCTAGCTTATGGAAGGTGGAATCAATTGGTGGATAATGAGCTGAGGACTCAGTCTCCAAAACATTGTCCCCTCCAGCCAAAAATGGCAGTCTATGATGTTCTTTGTCATTCATAGACTGGGTGTATTAGAGTGCTAGGAAAAGACACAATTGCTGTATTCATATGAGGATGTGAATACTTCCTCATATCTCTCTAAATCGCATGGAAAAATGAACATTTGTTAGAAAACAGCAGTAGATATTGACAGGGCCATCCTTGTAATGAAAAGCTGTCAAGAATTTGTGGATCACACCATTGCCTGCTGCATGCGTGTGGTCAAACTAGGAAATCCGAATTATCTTCAGAATAATTTTCCTGAGTGAGAAAGTTAGTATTCAGTTCTTCAGGGATTAAACATGATGATGTAAAGGTTGGAGACTCACAGTTGCATTAAGTCCACATTGTATTACTTCAGCTCCAAAGGGTGTAGAACTGCAATTGATGTACTATATTTAAGTGCATAAAGGAGAACAAAAGGGCCATGTCTGTCATTTTAGGTTTAGGTTTTTTTTCCATTTTACCCTTCTGTATGCATTTCATGCCATCTCAAGTCCTGCTAATTTTTAGCATTTTCAGATGTAACCAGTTCTATTCTAACTGGAGTGTTTTCTGGCTCTTTGGTATTACTTAGTATATTTCCTGATCTAACTATCAGCCAGCTAGCTGATGTCCTCTGACATTTCCTCAGTAATGAGCCTGAAGCAGCTTTGTGCACATGGAGGTGTTGTTTTTCAGAACCCTTTTAGGATGGCAGTATGTACGTGCTGATGATGCTTTAATACCTTTATTTGTATTTGTATGTGTGTATTGCTCTTGGCACTATCCAGTCTCACAGCGATTTGAACCATTGTTAGAGTTCCAGGTAGACTGCTTTGGTTGCACTGCACAAAGGCATGCAGCCAGGAGCTGATTAGCTGCAGGCACCAGATCTCCGTGTCTTCCTGTGACCACCTCCAGAAGGGAGGTGGGTCAGCTCTGGAAGTGCTGCAGTCATAATGCAGCGTGTTACAGGATACCGTATGTGATCTCAGTTGCTACGAGTCAGGTGTCAGGAGGATGGGGCCAAGCTCTTTTCAGTAGTGCCCAGCGACAGGACAAGGGGCAATGGGCACAGACTGAAGCACAGGAAGTTCTGTTTGAAAGTGAGGAAGAACTTCTTCCCTCTGAGGGTGACGGAGCACTGGAACAGGCTGCCCAGGGAGGTGGTGGAGTCTCCTTCTCTGGAGATATTCAA
>Ga0065711_1028077_pt1 | contig 43826 bp, 52 predicted proteins | sample Hoacrofraction12_FD_59098 | JGI IMG/M metagenome (GOLD analysis project Ga0065711, IMG submission 59098) | Hoatzin crop microbial communities from Cojedes, Venezuela - Epithelial fraction 12 v2 (version 2) | ecosystem: Host-associated > Birds > Digestive system > Esophagus > Crop | place... | reverse complement strand
AGCTGGGCTTGTTCAGCCTGAAGAAGAGAAGGCTGCGAGGGGACCTTATAAATGCCTATAAATATCTTAAGGGTGGGTGTCAGGAGGATGGGGCCAGATTCTTTTCAGTGGTGCCCAGTGACAGGACAAGGGGCAATGGGCACAAACTGAAGCAGAGGAAGTTCCATCTGAACATGAGGAAAAACTTCTTCCCTCTGAGGGTGACGGAGCACTGGAACAGGTTGTCCAGGGAGGTTGTGGAGTCTCCTTCTCTGGAGATATTCAAGACCCGCCTGGACAAGGTCCTGTGCAGCCTGCTATAGGTGACCCTGCTTCAGCAGGGGGGTTGGACTAGATGACCCACAGAGGTCACTTCCAACCCCTACCATTCTGTGATTCTATGATTCTGTGATTCCCAGGGCAGCCTGTTCCAATGCTTGACAACCCTTTTGGTGAAGAAATTTTTCCTAATATCCAATCTAAACCTCCACTGGCACAACCTGAGGCTGTTTACTCTCATCTTTGTTATCTGGAAAAAGAGACCGGCATCTCTCTCTCTACAGCCTCCTTTCAGGGAGTTGTAGAGAGTGATATGGTCTTCCTTGAGTCTTCTTTTCTCCAAACTAAACAATCCCAGTACCCTCAGCTGCTCCTTATAGGACTTGTGTTCTAGACCCTTCACCAGCTTTGTTGCCCTTCTTTGTACACCCTCCAGCACCTCGATGTCCTTCTTGTAGTGAGAGGCCCAAAACTGAACACAGTACTCGAGGTGTGGCCTCACTAGGGCTGAGTACAGGGGGATGATCACCTCCCTACTCCTGCTGGCCACACTATTCCTGATACCAGCCAGGATGCCGTTGGCCTTCTTGGCCACCTGGGCACACTGCTGGCTCATGTTCAGCCAACTGTTGACCAACACCATCAGGTCCTTTTCCTCCATGCAGCTTTCCGGATGCTTTTCCCAAGCCTGTAGCATTGCATGGGGTTGTGGTGACCCAGGTGCAGGGTGCAGAATGTTGTTGAGCAGAATCTCCATGTTGCAGGTTCCTATCAGCAGTAGAGGACTGATGTGGACAGTCAGTAATGCCTATGGGTAGGGTGAGGTGCATACTCTGTGGCTTCTGTCCACTTAGGTCTCTGAATTAAATTTATCTGCACAGCTGTGCATGGGACGCCTTGAACTTTCCCTCTAGTTTCAAGGAAGTTCTTGGGCCCCATGAAGACATAAAGTAAATGGCAGTCTAACATTGCAGATGCTAAGCCTTTCCCAGGCATGGTTTTGGAAGTGAGGTACTAGGATGGTGTAACACTCAAAGCAATCACAGAAGGGCAGTTTATTTTTTATAATCCTTTCCGGTGTTTTCCCAGGAACCCAAGTATGTGGACTTTTTTGGTACCTGCCATTCAGACACAGCTAAGCCAGCCATACTTCAGGCAAGACACCTCTCCTGGTACCGAACCAACATGGTGAGGGGACTGACATTCTACCCCCCTGATATCCTGAGTGTGATGCTGAAAGATGGGAAGTTGCAGATGGATGAAAAGGGAGCCCTCACACTGCCCCCCGAGGTATGAGCTGCCCTCCCTGGAATCTAAGATACTCCTGTGCTGTTCTCTGCAGATGCTGGGCTTCTGTTGCACAGGCCAGACAGATCTAGAAGGACTTGCAGGTGCCAGAGTGATTTCTTTAGTATCTCTGCTGTTAATGTTCCCAGCAGGCAACAGCGCTATCCGTGTCTTTCCCAAGCTCAGCCACTAAGCCACTTTCTGGCTTTATTTCAATCACAGGGTCTTCTTTTGCTTCTTGTAGCTTCAGATTGAGGACTGGCTTACAAACAGGAGCCTCCTCGAAGCTTAGATTTTGAGCTGTCCTGAGAATTGTTAGTGAAGTGCATCTTGCATGCCCTCTTGCTTGTGAAGGCAATCAGGACTGGTGTCTCCCGCAGGCACACTTCCCCTGCTCACACTGAGATGTTTCCTTCCTGCAGATCTCTCAGGACAAGCCTCCCAAGGAATACTTTGAATACTTTGAAGCCAGCTCCATGACTGAATATTTCTACAATGGTGTAAGCAGCTACCTGGCCGTGTTTCCCTGTCATGTTAGTGTCAGCCCCAGGGAGTATGATTTTGGTTGCTGCGTGCCGCTCCACAAGGTAGAACCGCTTCCTCTCTGCGTGACCAACCACACCAAAGGAAAGATCACTGTTGCCTGGACTCCGAGCCATGGCAGTGCCTTCCAAGTGAGCCCTGAAATCTGTGACATCCCTCCTTTGAAATCTTCAGCCTTCCGTGTCCTTTTCCAGCCCACTCAGCTCAACAGTCTCTACGCGGCGGAGCTGGAGGGTTTTGCCTTCTACAAGGTTAGTAGGAATTACAAGGACCAGCTTCCAGAGAGGGCCTGGCAAGAGACTGCAGGCTAAAGGCTTCGGAGGGAGTTAAAATTCAGATGGAACCTTTTATTGTGAGTTTGGCAAACTGACATCTTTACTGACTTCTTTGGCAGCTGTTTTGATACGCTGGTGGGTTAAAATTTCTCCTTCACCTGTGTCCTGGCAAAGATAAATCAGCAAAGCAAGCCACAGCTCATTCATATGGAGAGTTACACTTGCTCTTACCCTCAGTGAATGTGAAATAATGTACACCTCACAGAAGGAGGAATTACTGTGAATTACTGCATGATTATTGTGGGCGGGAGCCTGCACAAGGGTGGTTGTTGTGGTCTGGGTGATGGGCAGTAACTGTTTTTTTGTATCTGACCCTCCACAAGTAAAGCTGCTGAGGGCAATACAGTGCAAATCACTGCAGTCTCTCCTCCCATGTGATGTGGGATTCATGTCACACAAGGCTGCAGTTGCAGGAGCTTAGGAAGCCAGAAACATCTTGGTAGGTGAGAAAGATCTTCGTTACGTTGTTGATTACTATTCTTGCATTTTTTTCCCTTCTAAGCCAGTGTGGAGGATATCTGGGTGTAACCTTAGAGTCAGGAGTTTCTTAGGCTCAGGTAAAGGCTAGATGATTATTTTCAGTGACTTACTGCTAAGTGCTAACTATAGCATCTGCAAGTATCTCAAACTGCACTAGAGTGTCTGTAGACCCTCCTTCCCTACGGCAACCCTTGTAGTATCACAGAATAGCTTGGACAGGTCCTTTTGCTTGAAAGTCACTCAGTGGTCTTTCAGGTCTGAAATGTAACTATTTGTGAAAGCAGCACTCATGTTCCTCATCCTGCACTGGTCAGTCCTTCTTTCCTGAAAAAGTCAATTCCTCAGCCCCAGGGATGTCATTGAAACAAACTGCTGCTAGTGATGGTACGTGCACTTGAAGGCACCTTGCCACATTCCTTTCCCGCATACGCTCTATTCTGTCCCTTTCGTGCCTGCAGGTGCTGAGAGACTACAGCAACATCGAGGAGGATGCCACCATCTGTCCATCCTGGTGCCTGACTGTCAGGCTGAGAGCGCACACGTATGAAGCAGAACGGGAGCACTTTATCCCACAGTACATCCTGGATGTCCCCAAGGTGTGTAATTGGTTGATGTTTGGATCTTTGCAGAGAAGCTCAGTGTTTACCTCTGAAGCTTTCTCCTTGGCTCCCATTGCACCATCCTGAGATGTGGCTTAGGTGGTTTCTGACAGTGTGGAGACTCCTGCTTTGGTACAGATGTAGGCTGTTCTTTCTCCTGCTTTAGCTTCCCAGTCTCCAATGTGTCAGGTTGCACTAAGCATCTTATTAGCTCTGAGAGAAAAGCTGTTGGACCTCCTTCCTTTCTGTTTAAGTGGATGCAGGCACTGACAAGGGTGCTTAGTCCCCTTCCAGGAGCCTCAGACGCTCTGCGTGCACTTAGACAAATGGAGGGCAGCACGCAGAATCCACACTTGGGGAAGAGAAGTGGTTGCAAGGCAGAGTGGAAGTTTCCCTGGCTGTCTCTGCTATTTCTGCAGCATGAGAAAGTATTGTTCCAATAAGGTAAAGTGGCTTCTGACCCTAGGAAGTAAGAATTGTCTTGAGAACCTCTTAGAAAATCTCATCAGCTAGTTCAGGACACACCGCCTGTATCTGATATGCATGAACTGGAGCAAATTCCAGCCTGCTGGAATTCTTAATCCAGGAGGTCACTATCCATAGAGAGACTGCACGTCCCAGCAAGCAGCTCACTTGTTGGATGGTCAGAAAGCATTGCATAGGTAAAGTGGCTTCGTTGGTCCTGTGAGCCTATGAAAGCTGACAGCCACTGTGGGAAGAGAAAAGGCCATAATCTGCATAACCTTGCATAATTTCCTTTCTTCCTTTGAAAAGAAGCTGTTACAAACTTCCCCATATATTCAGGACAGTACTTGTTGGAACCTGAAATTCAACATAGTGAAAGTTTTTTCTTTAAGATGGCTTTCTAAACCCAGTGCAAACAACTCTTCTTGCTTGTCTCCACCAGACTTTTCCTCCTGCGGCTCCTAACACTGATACCTACTGCAGTATGCTGCTCTTGAACACTGGCACCTCTTTGATAACCTTCAGTGTGAACCAAGCTGCCTGTCCCTCTGTTTTGGTCAAGCCCTGCTCAGGACATGTCATTCCAGGAGGCCACCAGATTTTCTTTCTCTCCACTCACCCACTTAACACAGTCTTACAGCAGCATGTCCTCCCTTTGCAGCTGAACTCTTGTCCTGGATACACCAAGGTAGGGAGAGGGAAGCAGAAGGTGGTGAGCAAAGTTTCGTTCCCTTGTAGTCTTCCCTTTTCACTGTGACTTGTGCTGTGACCCCTGTTACATCTCCTAACGATTAGTTTGGGTTTCTCCCTTTGGAAATAGGAATGAAAGAATATTTTCAACATTTAAGGCGGGATTAACACACTGCAGATAGAAGGTGCTTGTGGTGCCAGACATCTGTAACCCTTGTTCACTTGGGTTTCTATCTCTTGGAATGCACTATATTGTGCTTGAGGCATTCTTTGACAGCACAACCTGAAGTCCTTCTCCTCCTTCTTCAGACCCAGTTTGTTCTTGCTTCTCTCTTGGAAGGAGCAATGTCTTTGCAAGGCCCCTCCAGAGGTAGATGAGACTTCTAGCTAATGTCTGTTGTTTTCCTTTAATTCCACAGGAGATTGCTCTCCAGAGTTGTGGGGAGTCCCTTCTTTTGCTCTTAGAAGGTGATGGAAATCTATACTTCAAGCCTGTCTGTATAGGGACCTCCTCTACACGAATGTATACCATAAAAAACTGCACAAGGCTACCCATGATTTTTACATGGAAGATCCATCAGTCTGACAGTAAGATCCTGTCTGTCAGCCCCACTGCAGGGATTCTCCAGCCTTATGAAGCCATGGTAAATTCAAGTTCTACCAAAGTTGTATTTTGCTCTCTACGATACGGCTGTGGAGTGTTTAGAGCAGAAATGAGAGGTGCCAATCATTTGGTTCTTAATGCCAAAGTTGGAGGATACCAGTCAGTGTCCTTGCTTGGGTTGCTAGTCAGCATCTGCATTTGTGCTGGTTCCTACAATGTGGATTTGCCCAACACGATGACATCCTCCTTGACTACAGGACCAAATCGGTCTTACACAGACACTAGGTAATGATACTCTGGGTAGGTCTGGGCATTAACACAGCAGCAACGTTGTTGTGTACCAAGAGATGTTAATAGATGTAGGACAAATGAGAGCATGAGAGGGTTTATGATGCTCTTCTTTTCTTGAACCTGTAAATTCAGGTTCTAAACTTCTACTGTATTCCCTGAGTGCTTTTTAAGAGTAGTGAGGACTAGCGTATCTCCACGGCCTGGCTCTGAATATCTGAATGTGCATTCGCAATATGAACCTTTGACACAGGCAGAGGTGGTGGAGGACGGAAGTGAGTGTCTCCAGAGTTGTCTGTAGAGGACTAGGTTAGCTGTAACAGAGGGAAGGGCTGTGCATTGAATGTAACTGTTGTGCTGTATAGTCTGGGCTCTGGTCTGAGCTCCTGTGAGTGCTTTCCTTCCCTCTTGTGATTTCAGGCTCAGGCATGGACTTTTACTCCTGACAAGGAGACCAAGTATCTGCTGCGTGCTATGGTGTTTGTGAGGAGGAAAAGCCCAGACCCCGTGTCTCCCAGAAGTGTTCGTTATGCCTTACGGATTGTTGGAGAAGGGGTGCTGGGCACCATCAGGGTAAGCAACTGGAGCCCATTGGGTAGTAGGGAGGGGTGATAGGGTGGGATGGGCGTCTTGGGCTTCCCCTTTTTGCACTGTCTGTACTGGAGGGAACCAATAAGGATTTACAGAAAAATTCCCAGATGTTGGACTCGGTGGAGATGACAGAGCCGATCTGGCAGCCTAATGGCAACAGTATGATGTAAATGTCCTGTCAGATCATATCTGACCTGCCTAAATCCTCTGGGATCACTCTCAGCTCCTCTGTTCCAGACTGAACTGAGCAAGCCATTTGGCTCCTTGGGACTCCTAGCTCTCTCCTCTCATGCTGCCTTCTCCATTTGTCCTGCTGTCAGTCCAATTTGTAAGTGTAGTGGACCTGACTGTTAAGGTGGCGTGGCCAACACATATCTACCTGGCTTTCCTCCTATTATCTGCAGATCTGTGCAGCCACCTTCATTTTCAGGCAGGTGTCCTACGGAACCAGAGCTATATAAACTAATACTTAGTAAGTCATTGCCCAGTGTCAGTCATGTTGGACGGATGGGTAGAAATGTCTTAGAGGTGTTTAGTCACTATAAATTGCATGCCAGTGGTTGACTAGCCAAAATAGAGGTGGACTTTTAATGCCTTCACGGAGGGACCAGCAGACTTGTCCCAGGTGCAGCTGGCCAGCTAGAGTCCTCACAGCCCCAAATGTGCTGCATCCTACCCAAACAGCAGCCCAAATAACAGTGAGAGAGCACCTTTGGAGGAGGGAATGAGCCCCTTGCAGCCCTGTTCCAACATCTCCCGGAGCATTACAGGTCCTACACAAAGTAGGGAGCCCTTTACACTGCACTATGTGTGCCAATGGATCAGCATGTGGTGAGATAAATGATGGCTATGCTGCATGTGTAACAGTGACCTTTACATGGTGGGTTTGAATTTCAGGCACAGAACAAGCACCTGGACCTTGGAAATGTTCTAATTGGTGACCTGCAGAACTGCAGTGTTGTACTGCTAAATGATGGGGTCTGTTCTCTGAAGTACATCCTCAGCGTGGAACAACAGATCACTGGGCCTTGTGACCCCAAGGACGTCTGCAGAGATTCACTGGGTACTGTAAGGGAATTAGCATGGGATGGGGCCTTGGTCTTCCCCTCTTTTCTGTAAAACCATTCTAGAATGAACTCAGAGGTTGGGCTGCTTGCTGGCTGGCTTGCATTAACTGTCGTAAGTGCCTTAAGGTACCTGTTCCTTTGCTTAGGGATTTTCTACAGGTGGCTCTTCTATCTTGCTGGAAAAAGCAGAACCCAGAGCCTGACAATAGAAGTTGGACCGACATGGACCTTGAAATAAGATGTGATTTCCCAGCAAAGCAGGGAGTTAAATAAAGGAGCTTCCCAGAAGAAATGGTGGAGCGCAACCCTTAGCTGCCTTTCTAAAGGACCTCTTCTGGGGAAGTTCCCTGTTCTTTGCCTGCCAAAGGCAGGCTGGGTGCTCCCATGGAGCTGCCTACAGTTGTAGTCTGGGAATCCCAACTTCTGCTCCCGAAGCTGGTCCTAATGATTAGGCATGGGGGGGCAGTGTCTTGAATGCAGGTGGGCTTAAGAAGCGGTGTGCTGAATACACGTGTGGTGTAAGAGAGATCAGTCACACCAGGGGCTCACACCATCTGTTTTCTCTTACAGCTCTAGAGCTGGAACCCTCCAGAGGGACAATCCCTGCAAGGTCAAAAGCTTTTGTCCAAGTAACAGTCAGGCCAGCCCGTCGGCTGCATTACACCTGGTCAATCAAATACGCTATTTGCACCCCCACAGGTAAGAGACGGATATGTTTTCCCAACATACAAGCAAGTAGACTGTGCCATAACAGGCTGAGCTGCAGAGTTCCCAGTGTACGAGTCCTGCCTGAGGAAATCCCTGTGCTGAGCAATACAGCAGAGCCAGATGCTATGTGCCATCTCATTTTTGCTGGACCTTTTTGGGATTAGGTGTGATTGAACCTTGAGACACAGACAGGGAGAGCTCCAAATTTGCTGCTGCTGTGGTCACAAGAGCCCCTGCTCCTCTGCATGATCATGGCCTTTGACTATGTGTCCCAAAACATATTCTGAGAGCTTCACGCAACCAGTCCTATGCAGCTGGAGTCCTTTTGTAAATCTGGATTGGTCCCAGTATGAGAGAGAATGCAGTGGAACTAGAAAAGGCATGGAAAGGGGCAACAGGGATGTACAGAGGTGAGGAACAGCATTTGTACAAGAAGAGACTAGTTAGACAACGAATTTGCAACTTGCAAAGTGGAGAATGGCAATGCTACAAGTGGTATGGAAAAGACAAGATATAAACAACTGTGTATGATTTTTCAGTGTGAGAACAAGGGTCACTTTGTAAAATGACTAGGCTGTAGGTTTAAATCAAAAAAGGGGGTCTTCACATAGTGCAGAACTGAACTGTGTAAATGCACTGCTTAAAAGCACCACGTTCATAGTCTTTTGGTGACCTCTAAATGCAGAAGTCAAGGTACAGCTAGAAGTCCATGGTTTAGAGGTTTTCAGAAGCTGCCAAAGACAAGACCTACGTGCAAATTCTGTTCTTTCTTTCTTTGGTCTGGGTAGAGCCTCTCTCCATTTTGCTGTCCAGACAGCTGCCTCTTGATGGTGCATGGCTACTTTTTGGTGTTTCTTTCTCTCCCAAGCTACAGATTCTGCAAACACAAAAGAGGAGCAGCAGCCCCTCTGCTGCATCGTAGCAACAGGCGTCTACCCAACTCTCTGCATCGCAGATGCCTGTTCAGCAGGGAGTGCTAGTGGTATCAGCAAGTTACACCTCTGGAGGCTCTTTTCCTTGGACACACTGAACAAATGCTTGGAGCAAGACCCGACTCCCAGCGAGCTCACCTACAGAGTTCCCACAAGGCACAGGTGAGACGAGGAAGCACCTCGGAGGATCTGTCAGTCCTTCACATGAGCCAGACAGAAATGCTGTGGCTCTTGGCTTGTTTGCAGCTCACTGCTCCATGGCCCTTTGGTATTGTATCTTAGCTCCTGAAGGCAATTTCTCACCTCTGCTTCTCTGCTTACCCTCCCTAGAGAGGAGACACAGAAACAAAGAACAATTTAATTGCAATGGACCTCTAAAGGTCTCTGGTCTAACCCCTTGCTCAAAGCAGGTACAACTAGATCAGTTTGCTCAGGTCCTTGTCCAGTTCAATGCTGAATATCTCCAAGGATGAAGAAACCACAGCCTGTCTGGGCACCTGATTCCAGTGTTTGACCACTTTCATGGTAAAAACTGTTTTGCCTAGTATCTAATCGGAATACCTTGTGTTGCAACTTACGCAGTTGCCTTCCATAAGCCCTTGCTTCAGAAAGCTGAGCAAACCAAGGTCTCTTAGTTGCTCGTTGTAAATAATGTGCTCCAGCCCTCAACCACCTTGGTGACCCTCCAATGGACCTGCTCCAGTATGTCAGTGACTTGCTTGTACTGGGGAGCTGAAAAGAGGCCTCAGCTAAGCAGGACTTTCAGAGCCTCCATGTATGCCACTCACTCCCATCGGGCATATATAAAACCAGATAAAATCCAAAGGCCTTCCTTACACCCAAAAAGGCAAACACCAAAAGGTCAGAGAAAGAATTATAAGGAAGAGAGGCAGTGTAGAATGACTCTTTCTCCTGTCATGCCCTGTTGACCCTTCCTGCTGTCTCAGTTTAATCTCTTCTTTCTCTCCTGTGACCAGTACATGCTTGATCCCTCCAGTGTACACCCCTGTTCTGCTGGACTTCAACTTTGGGGTTGCCTCGATTGGCTCAGAGCCTACCCTTGTGATGCTCCTGCTGGCAAACAAGGGTGTGGTGCCTGTGGAGTGGTAAGTGGTGCTTGCTGGAGCTCAGCCTTCTTTCTGGGGTCTGTCTGGGGATGTGGAAATGCTCACAGGGGCCTTGAGACGCTTGCAAATTAATAGGGTGGATTTTGTAAGTACAGCTTTTGTTGTGGAGCTGCAACTGAGATCTGTTGGTGGGTCTGAGTGGGGAAGAAAGCAAGGGATGGCAGACAGTTCTGCAGATCAGACCTGAAGAAACGTGATGTGTCCACCAGCTGGGCTAAGCCTGGCTGGACTAAATAAGACGACCATGGCCCTGAGGAAGTTGTGTGTTCCTGTTGCTGACCAGTTGACTTGTTCCCTAGGGCCTTCTTGTTTCCTTCTGATCAGAAGATGGACATGGAGCACTGGGCAGAGGATGTTGAGTTTAGCCCCCATGAGCTGCACCAGATGAGAATTCAGGATAACCAGCTCTTCAGTATTTCCCCAAAGTCAGGGAAACTTCTCCCAGGACAGCAGGAATCAGTCCAGCTCTCACACAGGTGACATCAACTTCCTGTACTTCAGGGCCTCATACTGCATGCTGGGACAGCACACGACATCAGTCCCCTGTGTGTCCACGCTGGATCCTTTCCCTTCATGTGGCCCTTGCCTAGCAGAGATTCGGCAAGTAAAAAGTCCCTGAGTATGTCCAGTTTCTGGACCCCACAAAGCTTGTCTTCCCCAGGGGTACGTTGTTAATGTGCTTTAACACTACAGCGCAAGAAGCATTTAGCGTGACGTGCTGGGGACGCTGCTCTGCCCTGACCTGAGGGCTGGGGAGACAAACAAGATGCTGCACTTCCTGTGGTTTTGACTATACAGTGATATTGCTATTTTTGTCATCTATTATAGCTGCTAGCCCTTGTGTGCCTGTGGAGGGTATGAAGAAAGCTGAGCACCTCCCATTTCACAGCAGACCTGATCTGAGAAATACTGGCATTTCAAATGGCATTGGCCTAGAAACTTGGGTCTCTAAATTGGTGTATGACTAAAATCAACATCACACCACTCGCTCCCACCCAAACACAACTGTCTCCCTCCCTCTGTCTCCCTCCCTCTCTCAGTGGCCCTTATGCAACAGTGACTCTTTAGCTGGGAAGTGAATTGTCTCTAATGTACTGTGTGACCCTGATTCTGTCACCCTGGGCACAAAGTTGGTTTCTAATGTTTTTCTCTCTCTCCTCTTGCACTGCTAGACATGATTTCATTGGCACCGATCACCTCCCTGTCCTGCTGAAGGTTTCCTATGGCCGTGAGATTCTGGTAAGGTAGCAGGTATCTCTTTTCTGTTTGCAGAACAGCAGCAAGTAGGAACTGAATTCCAAGGTGTTTTCCCCAGAAGCTGCGTGGCATGCAGGGGGCTGTGGCCTGCCCCTGGAATCTGCACTGGCCAGGCAGTAACACAGGGCCAACCAGAGACATAAAACCAACATCCTGACAAACCCACGGTTCCAGCACGGTGTGATGTGGCAGTGTGCTGGCTAAATGGCTATTGGATGTAGCATATGCTGGTTTCCCCAGAAAGGGATTTTTTTACTGTTATTATTAACCTTTCTATTTTATTGGTGGTGTTAGTGCAGAATTGCTTCCTCCTTCAAGCCAACTTCAAGTCCAAAACAGTCTTCCTGGGTTTTACAGTCTCTGCATGCTTTCCACACTCAAGTATCTCTCATGGACAGGATTTCTGTGCTTGCTTCCCTACATTTCATCTGCGTTACCATGAGTTCTTCCACACAGCCATCCTGGAGATCAGCTCTGCAGCCCATCTGACTTCTCTTATACGCAGCTTTCCTGAATCTCTACATCTCATCATCTCTCTATGCTCTTCAAAACCCCCTGGAAAGTGCTTTTCTCCAAAAGTACCATCTGCACTGGCTGAAGTTTGGGGACACATGTGCTGGCACAATGTTGGCAGACCGTCCTCCAGCTCTGGAGTTATGGAGGCACCTGCTTCCCTGGGCCAAGAAGATTCTCCCTGATTTCCTGGTTGGCTGTTCCCACTGCAGCCCTGATGCCTGTGTCCACCCACTTAGTTCTCCTGCCAGTTGTCTGGTTTTGGGTTAAACCACAATGCCAATGGTGAAGCTTCCCACTCATTCTTCCTGCTTCGCTGCTTGCTAAAGCATCCCAGAGCTGATCTGCAGTGTATTTTCCCTGAGCATTTCCTCAGGCTTGGGACTGATTTCTCTCTCTCGCCCTCTCTCAAACTGTCAGTTAGAGTCAAAGTCACCTTGTGCTCTGCCGGGCACAGCTCATACCCGGTTGAGCCTTCCTGTCTGTCTCTGAATTTTCCTATGAAACTATTGTGTTCACACGTCTCTTATTTTTCTTTTCTTTATGGACTGTTGTCAGCTGAAAATCCAACCCTTTGACCAAGCTGTTCAAACAGTGGCTTAACTGTGCCTTCCCTCAAAGCCCTTGGACAGGCTCCCTGTGCTCTGCCTGCCTGGCACAATCCTGAGTGTGGATGTGAGCATTTCACCAGCTGTCCAGTGAGGGAATAGGCTCTGGAGCACCAGCAGCCTACAGAACACACATCCCCTCTTGCCACATAGCCCGTGGCTTTGGTGGCTGCCAGAGGCCACCACCCTACTTCATGCTGTGACTGCAGAAGGGGCTGAAAAAGCATGGCAGGCCCTGGGGGTGATAAAAGACCCCTGGGTGCACTGGAGCTCTGGAGGCCAGTCCAAAGACCTGGAGCAGTGCAGGTGGTTACAACCTGCAGGGCTGCACAGTGCCAGTACTGAACTGCTAATATCAGAAAGTAGAAAAGGAAGAGTCTCCCCTTTCTGCAGATAGGGCAGCTGAGGGGCTGAAGACAGTGTGCCTTCATTCCTCAGTCACGGCGTGAAGAGCACAGAGCCGCCAGCCCCCATGGCAGAGACTGCTCGAAGTGTACTCATGTGCCAAACTTGCACAGATCCTCAGTTGGGAATCCAGTGAAATGTGCAGAACATATGCTATCCTTAAGAGAAGCAAATGCTGTGATGTTGTCCCAAAAGTTTAACTTTGGAAACTTGAGATAGCAACAATAAGCAGAGGTGGAGACCGTAGGGCTGGAGTATTGCCTGATTATTCTGTCAAATTCCAAATTGCCTGGCTTTGGAGCAGTGATATTAGCCAGCTGCAAGCCACTGCATGATTTTTTGGGGGGTCTGAACTTGCCTCTGTGATGGCTTTACCCATGTGGACAAATTTTGGCCTCCCACTCCTCTGCTTCCCCAACAGAGTCTGTCTGCTTCGTTTTCAGGAGGAGCTCTTTCTCCATTACTCCTTCCCCACTCAGTGGCCACCTTTCAGTCCTGAGATGACTGGAATTTTAGGTGCTCTGAAGGACCCAAACTGATTTCCCATTGGCAATTCCTTCTGACTGCAGGATGAAAGTTCTGTAGACTTGTGTGTTACCCACTCCCTTGTGCAGGAGGGAAACGGGGCCTCCTGCTGCCTAATGCTCTCACAGGTTGTTCTTTGCATCAGCGCCATAGCCTGCCTGTAAGAGCGCAGCTGTGACCTTGTTCTCAGTACTCTGGGATAGTTTGGCCAGGCAGAATCTGCACCCCTCACCAGTTTTAGTAGGAAAAGCCCAGATGGCTGCAGCTGTTGCGGGATGAGGTAGGCTGGTTCCCAGAACTCGCTGGAGAGAAGGGAGAATCCCCGAGCACACAGGATCCAAAAACTTGGAAGTATTTGTGCTCTGCTTCATAGCTGCTAATTGGGTGTTGTGAGATGTTGTCACCTGCAGCACGTGTTCTTCAGGCAGCTCTCCTCCCTGGGAAATCTTGTGTCTCTGTCCCCTCATGCTCTAAGTCATTGCTGTGGGACAAAGTCTGGGCACTCTGGAAGCAGAACTGATGGCAGCAGGTCTTCACGTTTCTCCATTTGTCTCCCTTTAACTGATAGTCCTCTAATTGTCGTATCCTGAGTCTATGGAAACTGATGACAGCTTTTCCTCAGCAGTTGTGGTCTGGTGTAATCCAAGCTGGCTTTTTGACTCAAGCGATATAAATGGTTGTTCCACTCCCAAAGCTCAGGCAGGTTCGTGTCCCTTTTTCCCTTGCAGTTCAAAAGTGTCGGCTCTTGTCCTCTGCCTATTTTGCATTGCATCTGGCTTGCTGAGGCCCTCAGGAGACTGAATGCTCATGTAGTGCTTTGAAAAGATCCCGTGTGGGACTTCGTTAGCATTGTATTTCTAGTCTTCTCTCCCTCCTCCCTTTGCTTATGGAGCTGAACTGAATGGGCTGTTTTGGAGGAATCAGCATCCTCTGCTCTTGTTTAAGCAGCTGATACAGTATGTCCTGCAGGTGTCTGTCCAAGGCACCCACCTGCCATTGCAAACATCCTCTCCATCTTCTGCATATGCACTTGAAAAATAGCTATGCTTTAGGCTTTGCTAACTGTGAACTGCAGCAACTCAGCTCCCTTTGGCCCATGCAGAGATGTTACTAGTTCTGTGACTGCTTTACAACCTCTGTCTCTAGGTAGACAGCTCAGGGGTGCTTTGGGGTGATCCTGCAGGAAATCATGCATCCTGACTCATCTCAAGCTTGACTGCACTTCTGTCAAAATGCAGAATCCTGTGTATCTTCCTTCCACGAAATAGCTCTATAAATCTCTTTGCTTTGCTTGAAGTGCCTGGCAGTTGCTTTGCTAACAAGATACTGTTGGTCATTACTTGATCACTTAAAATTCAGTTGGGATCTTCTTGCAGCTTTTGGACCATTAGACACATTCTTGGAGCACAATGTCCCCCAGAGTGAGGACATACAGATGGTCCTTTCCAAGAGCAGGCCATTACTTACCTAAAATCCTGTCTTTCCAAAGGATTTGGCTGTCACAGCTCCACACTCCCCTACGTACAGTCCAGACGCTTTCATTCATGGAGAATTTCTACCATATACTTTCAACGAGCAGCACCGAGGCTGCTGCCTGGCACAGCAGGGAGAAAAGTACATTCTGTCTGAAACAAGAGGCAAACTTTGCAGATGTGAGCCAACAGTTGAGTAGGCTCTCCATCTCCTTGCTTTTTTCTTAGGACACACTGTCCTGCTGTTATCAACTTAAATCTCTGTGTTGCCCTCAGCTTATAAAGTCCTTCAGAGTCCTTGTGCGGCTGCTAGTGATGGGGCCAAGGCCTTGTGAGAAAGTGACTGCATTTCTTTCCACTGTAGCTGAACTTCAGCGGTGTGACTGTGGAACAGGACCAGAGGTACATTCATTTTGCATCCACTAAGCACCTCTTCACACCCATTGCCGTTGGAACCACCCACCCTCCCACACAGGTGAGCATTCTGGAGCCAAACCCAGCAGCAGCGGAGGGAATGAGCTAATGTTATTTTGTCCCATGGACAGACTGCATCTGAGGCATTTCCTAGGAAACAGAACAGCGTCCACAGGAAAGCATCACAGCAGAACTTTGAGACTAGTGCTAGGCAGAGCCTGGAGATGGCTGATGGAATGGCAGCAGGGAAAGTACCTCTCACCATCTCCAGTTTGACAAGATTTGGCATTCGCTTTAGCCAGAATGCTTATGAGCTGTGTTGGGTGGTTCTGCTATTCTCTTGCATTGAATCCAAGTGAAGGCTCGTTGATTTGCTCCAAGCACTCTGGAAATAAATCCTAATTAGTTTTTTAGTAAATTTAATTAAAATTCCTTAAACACTTAGCAAAAAAGGCAGCTTTGATTCTGTTCTGCCTAATTTACTTGGGGAATGAACAACTCTGAATTGAATTAAGATCACTTTAATATGAGTGGTTTTGCTTTCCAAGTAATCTACTTTATAGTGATCCCTTTAGCTAATTTGTATTAATTTTCTCCTAGACTGAATTTGCAGGGCACCACTTGGAAGGGCACTGTAGTTATCAATGTACACGTATGGTGATATACCTTCATCACAGTCTCCTATCAGACCCTCAGTGATAAATTCTGACACTACGAGGTCTCTTCATTCTTTGGAGACAAGTTGACTAATTAATTATTAGTGCTTATCAGAGTCCTCTGGGGAAGCGTTGACTAGTTTAACTTGTGTGTGGTATAATAAGTACTGCTCTCTCTGACTCACTTCAGATTTATGAACTATACAATGGTGGCTCCGTGCCTGTGGTGTTTGAGGTTCAGCTGGACAACATTGTGAGGCTGCAGGAGGAGAATTTTCGACATCCTGTGTTTGTCTGTTTGACTCCTAGAGGAGAAATTCCCCCTGGCACAATAGGTCATATTGAGTGGGTCTTCTCACCATTGGAAGCCAAAACGTACTTGGTAAGACCCTCCTCATGACAGCTAGAAATATTTTGTTTGGTTTTTTTTTCCTGCTGCTCTGTGCCTAAAATTCTTTAGATCTCGTATTGATGATTGGTCCATGTCATGCTACAGCTGAATTGAGCTCCATTTCTCTGAGAAGCAAAAAGACTTGAGAGCAAATGAGTGGTTGGTCTGGTCAGGAAACGCAGCAGATAATTTGTTGTGTCATAAATTTTTTCTTCTCAAAGAACACATTTCTTCCACAGCCAGAGTCATCCCAATATGTATTTCTCAAGGATCAAATGGTGACTAGGGGCATAAACAGTATCTGATCAGATTTTTGGTTCATTGTTGGCCTCCAATAATTCCTACCAAAGAGAGTGGAGTCAGTGTCTTTTATCATGGCAGTGTGCACTGCTGCAGCCCTCTGGAAACAGCCTGCCCAAAGACCTCTGTCCTAGGCTGCAGCAGGCAGGCAGGGCTACAGCTGGAGCACTACTTACTGCCCCACTCAGTGGTAGATGCATGGAAAAATAAATAAATTGAATTTCAGACCTCCAACTTCTGCTCCAAGAGGGAGTCCCTGCCTATCTCATACAGTAACTGGCTAATTGACTCCTTAACCAACTTTCCTGGGTTAGCAAGGCCTGAAAGAGCAAAAGAGACTAGATTTCTCCTGACCTGTGCATATGGTGCATTTAGACGAGTCTATTAGCAAGTACACTAGCTGCTTGCACGTCTCTCCCAAGTATGAGTCTGGACTTAATACTCTTATCTTGTCGAAGGCAGGTCGATGTTCCCATCCACATCCTAGGAGGTGAATCAGCTCTGATCACCTTCCAGGGAGTAGGCTACGATCTGAATACCATAGGAGACACTGCCACATCCAGTGAAGTTTTGCCTCCTACAGTTTTTGCAGGCTCTACAAAGCTAACTGTGCCCGGGCAGGTGAGTCCATGTATGCTGATATTAATAATATGGTTAGTCCAGAAATGTGTGAGAGAGACTGAAATATGGTATTGGCCCCATGTAGCAATAGCCTGTGTTGCAGGGGAGTTGCCGTGAGACAGAGCAAGATATTTCCCTTCCAGCAGGTCATCTAGAGCTTAACTCATAAAACCAGTTCTGAAAGGTGCCCTCCTTCCAGCTTGTTGCTTCCACAGCTATTAGTAACAAAAACATTTTAGGGTTTGTTCATTTTCTGAATTTTCTATTAAAAGTTATAGTCCACCACAGCTACCTTTCTTATTTACAGCTAAAATACCTTTTCTTTGGCAATTCATTCACAAAAATACTCCTGACATACCCTGTGGGGGCTTGGCTGCCTCCCTTTCACAGCCAAACTCAGGCAACGAATTAGCTGAACACAGACCGCGGGGTGGTCGCGAATTCGGGCACATCCCGAGGAATGCACTTCTTCGACCTGTCCCTGGCTCAGCGGGAGCTTGTTGGGCCTGGCTGGAGCTGGCCTGCCAGCCTGGACCGTCTGTTGTCACACTCAGCCACTGATCTCCGCGTAGTGAATCAGCGTTACGCAGCTTCAGCAGAGGCATACTCCAGGCAGGTAAAGGGTTCATCCTGTGTGACATGAGCGTGCCTGCCTTGGAGCCCAGCCACAGCTACATCTGCCCTCTGGCTTCCAGCAGGACAATTGCATTCCTGGGTAAAGCAAAGAGAAGACGATTAAAAGTCTGTCTCAGGCTGCCAATAAAGTTGCCACTCCACAAGGCTCTGTTGTCTGTAACCAAGAGTCATTAGCTTCTCTAATGATCACTGTAATCAATTAGAGTTTGCACTGTGGCTGGAGAATGAGACAGGCTGGTATGAGGATTTTGCACAAGCACACACTTCACGTGTTTGCCGACTGAAGTAGGAAAAGGCCCCGACTGCAAGCGCTGCAGAGAGAATCTTGGTGCTACCGGTCCTCTGCACTCCCGAGATCCTCTCCTGTCCCAACACCAGCAGTGGGTTCTGTTCAGTGCATGCTCAATCCCACTGCAACAGGGCTGTCCTCTTGCTGCAAAGAGTCATTGTAACCAGAGCAAAAATGCAAGAAATGCAACACCCCCCAAGTTGTTATGGTAAAGGTAACTGGCTAATAGTGTCTGTGAATTGCTGGGTAATCTGAAGATGACTGTGTGACTGCCGTTCTCCAATGGCCACATCCCATCTTCCTTCACTGCTATTCCTCCCGGTTTCACCTTGCTTCCTGCAGGCAGCCACCTTGTCACACCACAGGATTTGCCTTGGAAATATCCCAGACTGCAGCAAAGCCAGTCGACTTGTCTTTCTCAACAATATCTCAGAGAGTAAAGCTGTTGTATTTGCCTGGCAGATAAACACCTGGAAAGATGAGAGGGTGAGTCCTTCCTTCTCTTTCCTCTACAGCCTGCTTGCCCATCTTTTCTCTGTTGTGCCACAAAACAACTTCCTGCTCCATTTGCAACCAGACAATCAGAAACGATCCTAGGGACTTGGCTTTTGTACTAGCTGACAAAAGGAAAGGGCAGAGAAAAGTGAAAGCAAGGGTTAGGACAGGGGAGGAAAGACAGGAATTCAGAAGGGGCATCTGAAGACTTCAGTGAGGATACATGAACCTGGAACTACAGGATGTGATAGTGAACCTCAGGACCCTGTCTACCAGGAAAGTCCGTGGTCATTCTTTGAACATATTGGCTGCATTGTTCTCACGCTGCATACCTCCAAGCAGAGCAGGGAATTCCCATAATCCTGTTTTTGCTGCAAAACGAAGGCAGATATGAAGGTCCCAGGGCAGTAAACAGCTCTTCTGTGGCTTTTTATTTTCCCCAGGTGTTGCAGATTGCTCCAGAGTCAGGGACTGTGCAGCCTGGAGAGAGCATCCCCTGCTTCATCACCCTGCAACCTTTAGGGTGTCCTTCCTTCTACAGCATAGATCTGGTGTGTGAGGTGAGACCCAAGAGTTACCTGTGCATTACCATCACCTGGGCATGTAACTGCGGTTCCCAAGTAGCTGGCCCCAGCAGTCAGCTGCCTGCTGCTTCCAGCTGAAGGAATCCTTCTTTGCTCCATAATGCTGGGCAGCACTTGCCATTACTGAAGATACTGAGCTTCATCTCTGCTGATGCTATGTCTCTCTATCTGTGTGGCACTCTAGATGCGGTGTAACTGCAACATGTGGCTTTGTGAGTTGAAACCAGCTACTGGAAGTCATGGTTTGGATGGGAGTGCCTTTCAGTGGGTGTCCGACATAAATATCTGTAAAAAGCAAGTCTTGATTCTTTAATACTAGCCAGGGCACAGACTTGCAGTAGTGTCCCTCTGGATGATTTCCAGGTGCCCTGTGGCAGGAGATTGTGTTTTCTCTGTATGAGTCTTATACCAGCACTGTTGTCTCCCCTTCCTGCCACTGGAAGACATGGAAAGGGAGTGGGCTCTGTCTGGGACCCCTTGAAAGGTATGGACTTGAGCCAGAGGCTGTGTTATTTGCAGCTCCTTTCTAGTCCTGCTCCCTCCAATCATGGTTTGCTTCATAGGTACATATTCAGGAGTCCCTGGTTCAGTACGAGAGGGACCTGCAGGAGTGGGAAAGTGAGAAGGAACGGCAGGCTGTGGAATTCACCATCACAGAGAAGGACCTTGGGACTAAGCAGAAGCCGAAGTCACCTGCAGGGGTAAGTGCTGCCAGAACTTCACACCCGCTTAGTTCAGCTCAGAAACAGCAGCCAGGTGTCAACAAGAAACATTTTTTTAAGAAAATCTAGGCAAGTTGACAAGAGGACATGAGGCTTAGATCTACTCAAGATCTCATAGCTGGTCTGTGGATAGAGGAAAATGAGATCTTGGTTTCCAGCAAAGGATCCTCTTGCACTCTCTTTAACATTGAGAAAGGGGATAGCAGTTGGAGAACTTGGAATTAAAATGATTTTTCTGATAACCTTACAAATTCTGAATTTGCTAACAATCATCTGGAATGTGGAAGTGCATGAGAAGCCTTAGGAAAAAAAAAAAAACACAAAACAGTGGCACTGGAAGAAAGATGGTTGGATTTTTAGCCATGAATAAGCACTGGAGAGAAATGTGTCACTAAGATTAAGAATGTGGCCCTAGTGAAGAATGGGAGGATGAGATCATTGACTCTTAGCTGGGGCAAAGTAAAACAAGATCCTGGAGTCTTGTTCTGCTTCATGTGTTTCCTACACTGTGATTTCTCTTCCTTCTTTCTTTTTCTTTTTGCATTTTAGAGGTCATCAGATTCTGCTGAGACAGAAAATCTCCCTGAATCCTCAGCTGTGATCAGGAAATACAAGGTAAGTCAGGCCTGTCTCACCCATAGTAGAATCAAACTGGCTGCTTTAGAAAAGAGGCAGATGCTGGATGTCACAGCGTGGGAGACAGGACAGAGAGCACAGCAGGATTTGTAGCTTCAAGGCTTTGGGAGACAGACTGTTTGAAGGAGCCAGAAGAATCAGACTGTCTGGCTGTGTCCTGTGGGCAGTAACTTTCCAGCTGAGGTGAATGGGAAGTGAATCTGGAGCCAAACATACACCCGTGACTGGAGAAGGGGGGAAAGGCTTTGAACAAGCAGAAGAGATGCATATGGGCAGGGCAGCTGGTACTTGGACTGGTTTCGCCCTGGGGCCACAATGTAATGTGTGCCATGACGGGAAGTGGCATGACCCCTGGTGTGACGTGGTGCAGACTTTGCCCTTGCCTCTAAAAAAAGCTGTGCTCTGTGCCTCGGGAGAAGCCTCGGGCAGGAACTGCCTTGGCTTAAGTGCGCAGCAAGCTTTAAAGCTCCATTTGCCTGGTTCATCTCTGTTTCCCCTCGAGTTTGCGCAACTGTGTGCAGTGGTGATGAGGTGTGAGACAAGGTCCCCGTGAATGCTCCACAGAACTGCCTGGGCCCAAAGGCAGAGCCGTGCTGCGCCTACAGTGCTCAGCAGCATGTGCTGTGGGAATGACGTGGCTTGTGGAGAACTAGCTAACCCAAGACGTGGCAGGGTTAAGGGGAGCTGACGTGAGGCTGGGCCTGAGCAGGTTGACTCAGCTAGGAGGCACAGCTTGTTATCTCAGGACTGCCACCATAGCAAGGCTGTGGCAGGGCTCCTGGGGCCCTGCAGAGTGCTTCTGCGTGCCCTGCACTGTCCTGTCTGAACGTATCAGCTTGGGGTGGCTCTAGCTTGGGCTGTCTGCCCTGTGCCGTTGGGTGCGATCAGTGATGCAGGTCAAGACATCCACTAGGATGAACATAAGGAAGGTTGAGGAAAAGTAAAAGCAGTTTAATTTAGACCTCTCGGGTTTTAGCTCCTGGTGACAATCTGGAGCCTGAAATGACCTGCTGTGTCTGTGTCACGAGCAGTGAAGGCCTCTGGCCTCATTCCCAGAAGCTGGACAGCTATGTCTCAAAGGTCATTGAAGTACTGTGATACCCAAGGGCTTCTCCAGAGCTGGGAGGTGTCCTTCTGGCCCAGACTTCTAGACTGCTCCTGCCATGAGAAACTTCCCCCAAAGTGACTGCTGGTAATGCAGCCCCAAACTGGCCCATGTAGCATGATTGAAGTCAGTCTCCAGTCCTTGGTTTCTTGCTGGGCGCGGGGAACAATCTCTGCATGTGTTTCTGCACATCCGTTCTCCGACAGCACTCTCAGTGTGCTCAGAAGAGAGTAGATGGTCTCCCAGATTTCCTCAGGAATGGATTGGAGCATAAAAGCCCCGAGGGCCCAGGGAAAACCCTGAAACCCTGCTGACACTCAGAGCTGGCACACTAGGCAGTGAGCAGGTAGCAGACCCGATTTCCAGCATGGCTGCTCATGCCTGATGGGGCTACTGCAGTGCCAAGATCGTTTTGATGCTGTCTCCTGTCCAGGATCTGGTGGCTCTGGGAACTGGGCTTTCCAGTTCTCATGCCTCACACCTATACCAGCCTACCTGTGGCCAAAGGAGCAACTAAGTACCTACCATTTCTTTCTCTCCAACAGACATTACCCGCTGTTCAAAACCACCCTACGCCCAATCTTCCAGCTGGACACTTTCAGAGGAGGTTGCTGTTGGACAAAGCAGCCAGCCGGGTGTGGGTCAAACCAGAGCCTCCCACGCCCATCCTTTTACACCTTTCTGTGACAGCCAGGTCCTACTCTATTGAGGACTTCTTCAGCAACTTCACCTCGGAGATCCCCAAATACTTCTTGTCCTGGTAAGAGATCTAGAATTTTGGATTGGCATCTTCATCTGAGCCAGGGCTGCCCATGCTGTGATCTGAACTGAACTTGGAGCTCTGCTCTGCTCCTCTCCTCTCTTATGACAGTGTCCCTGCTGCTGTCGCAAATGCAGCAGCTCCCACTCCTCCCTGGCGCCCCACACTGTTCCTCACTTGCCTGCGGTGCTGCTGCTCAGCCAGGGGCATGCGGTCTTTGGTAGTTTGGTTCAGCAGTGCTGCCACTGATGGAACAACTCCTTCTTCCTCAGCCCCATCAGCAGCTGGCCCTTGGAGAGCAAGTTGGTGGACGGGAGTAGGGACAGAGACAGGATGGACATGGACCCCAAATGGCTGTCCCTGGCTGCTGCTTCCAACCAGGAGTTGCAGATAGTGACTGCCATACTCACAGATGTCATCAGGTGTGTGTGTCCATTCACCCTCACGCGGTTCTCAGAGCCCCTGCCCTCCGAAGGAGTGTGTGCAGCCTGGCCAGACCTCTGCTAATCCCAGAGGAGTCTGTGCGCTCCTGCTGCACCAGAGCGGGGGATGAAGCCTGCCAAAGGCTGCCCTGGGGTCTATGAGCTCAGGAGTACTGGTGTGATAGCCAAAGGCAGGGTCTTGCTCCCCAGCTAGGGGCTGAGCCCATCCCTGCACAGTGAATGATGTCACTGCTGAGGAACCAGGGCACTCTGCCTGCCATGATCTTGGGAACAGGCTGCATTGGGATTCACCTATTTTGTCCGTCAGCTGCAGAAATGTAAAGAACCAGTGCTGGAGAGGCAAAGGTAGTTTCCTTAGCTCAAGCCATCGTGCTGCCTCCCTTAAGCCCAGAAAGCAAGAAGGGACAGACTGAACATTGACATTAGTCAGGTTTTTCCTCTGATTTGTGCTGTCTTGTAATGATCCTCTGGGGTCATACGGATATTTGATTTGCTGGGACTCATCCCTTATTTTCCTCCTCTCAGAGGCATCTTGGAGAACACCCAGTTCCATGACGCAGTGAGAAGAAGCCTGGATGAGCCAATTCCATATTTCTCCCAGTTCCGGTGTGCAGAATCACCAGAGCTCCAGGACAGGAGACGTTGGTCCACGGTCCCCTCCAGGGTCTCTGCTTCACCAGATCTTTACCCTGAGAAGAATGGAGAGAGGAAAGAAATGGAGCAGGAAACCTCTCCCAAAAGTGATTTGCTGGAGTCTTGGGAGATTTTTCACCACGAGCAACTGGGAGAGCAGAAGGAGATGATGAGCAGGTGAGGAAGAGCTCACACATAAAAGGTAAGAGCTGCATGGGCAGGAAAGCCATGGCGGCATACTGCCTGGCCAGAAACCCGTTTCTCCTTCAGCCCCGTAGCATTTCTTCTGGGGTGTTCTGTATGCTCTGAGTGGAAATCGATGCTAGCCCACCCAGCCACCCTCTCCCGAGTGTGGTTTGTGAAGAGTGCAGGTTTGCTGTGTCTTGGGGTTGAGCTGTGGGCAGTGCCAGGATGCGGGTGGTGAATGAAGTCTGCTTTATGCTCAGACGGTCTTGGCCGTATTGGACATCAGAGTGCAGTGTGTGCTTACCTTACTTTTTATTTTCATTGCAATATTTCATCACCTTGCATTTGCTGTGGCTATTTGCTTGCACACTGCTACAGGCGTATGCAAAAACATGAAGTACAGCACAGCTTGGAGGGAGAAACCAGCAAAACCACAGTCACCCAGCTCTGTCCGAGGTCAGGGCCTGTTGCCAGCTGGTGGCAGTTCTGGGAGAGATGGGTCAGCACCCCATTGCTCAAGTCTGAAGTTCGTTGGCCTCAGCATGTAGGAAACAGCGTGTGCTCCACCGCTGTGCCTGGTGTGTCCTGGGAGGAGTCACAGCCAGCAGCCTGCCTTATCTGCTTTCTGATAGCTGTTCTCTGCCTGTACTTTTGCCCCTCCAGGCAGCCAGCGTTAGGGAACCTGGTGGAGTTGGTGCTGGAAAACACGCTGCGGAACATCCTGATCGAAGCCAGCCGTGGGGAAGTGGTGCTGACAGCCCGGCCCAGGGTCATTGCTCTACCCCCCAGGCCTTCCCCAAGGTAGCAGAGTGTGTCTGTGCTGTGGCGGGGGACAAGACCTGTCGTCAATATGTCAGGCTGAAGCACAGCCCATTTTCTAGCCCATGTGGATTAGCTGGATCACTGCCTGTCAATGCCAAGGCTGCCCGTGCAAAAGGGGCAATCCACTCCCAAAGCCTTTGCCCCTTCTTGGCTCGTCCTGAGCCCCAGGGCAGAGCTGGTAACACTACAGCCTTTCTGCAGACCCCAGAGGATCGTGCAGCCCTGGGGCAGGGCCCTGTGAGTGAACAGCTGGCAGAAGGGGCTGCCCTGAGGCACTGGAGATCTCAGCACAAGGGGGGTCCCTTGGGAAAAGGGGTCAAGGAGCAGGCGGCACAGCCGCTGACAGCAGAAAGGGCGCAAAGCCTTCGTAGTCCAAGATGGTGTGGGATCTAGTTAGGCTGAGGGAATGGCCACCTGGGGCTGAGGGCGGAGCGTGGCGATTTGCCCCAGCTCAGGGAGAAGTGCAGGCAGATGGAATTGAGGGAGGACGGGAGAGAGCTGTTGGATGGAGATGTCATCTCCAAAGCTGCAGGAGTCTGGTCTAGATAGACAATGGGTTTTCACTGTGATCCCTCAGGGAGAGGTGATTGCCTGGGGGGAGGCAGCAGCAGGCTGCACTCTCCCCACCCCAAAAGCTATCTCTTCTTCTCCAGAATCACCAATCCAGCACCCCCACCCTCAAGAGCATAGCTGCTGGGCACTGTGCTGCTTGAGCTCTTCAAGCACATCAAGTGCTTCCACACTTCATCCTGTCCCTGTGATGTCCAGAGCAACTCCAGTCCTCCCACGTGGCGACCTGAGCTCAGCATGCTAGCTGCCTCGAGGAGGTATGTCCTGATTATGTCCTCAGCTCCAGTTTGAATCCTCTGGCAACTCCACAGCAGAGTTCATGCGCTCTCTCCCCTCTGTGGCTGGCCCCATCATCGGAGAAGAACCTCCCTGCGCTACAGGGAACAAGCACATGGACAACCTCTGTGACTATTCCCACTGGGAGAGGAGTAGAATCTGCCTTGAAATGTAGCTGAGGAAGGACTGACAGCTGGGACTTGAGCTGCTGAGCCCCTGAATCCTCCTCCCCTTGTTGCTCCAGTAGCTGCTGTGGGTCCCGTGTGCAGTGACCCAGCCCGAGAGAGCAGCTCAGCACCGTCCAGCCCAATAAAAGCAGCTTGGCCTCTGGGCACACGGACACCGGCGTTTAGTGTATGGAATCCACGCATCTGGATTTGGGAGAGCCCTGGACCAGCTTCTCCCCTTCTCCAACCCGGGAATGGGATGCCTGGAGCCGTGGCTTGGCTGCGGGAGGGTGTCGCCGCGAGGGAGCTGGGTTTGTCGCAGCCGGGAGGTGGCACTGTGCCTTGTCACAAACCCCAGAGGTGGCACTGTGCCTTGTCACAAACCCCAGGAGCCAGCGGCGAGATGGGGCTGGTGCTGGGCACTGGCTGCCTGCTCCCTGGCTTTGCAGCATCTCCCGCCTTCTGCAGCCCTTCTACGGGCTCTGCTGTGCAGGGCTCACCCAGCCACCCTGCTCTGGTGGGGGTGCGGCTGGTGTCCCCCTCCAAGCCCTCCCGCCCTGTGTTCCCAGTGCCAGCGCCCAGGCAAGACTGGAGCTGCACCTGCTCCCCTTGCAGCCCAAGAGAAGCCCATGTTCGAGGAGCTGCAGAGGGCTTTCGCCCTGCTCGGCAGAGGACAGGTGCCTGCTGTGCCGGGGCGTGCTGCAGCCACCCCGCACCACCCCAGCGCTCCGCTCTGCAGGAGCCCTGCATGCGTAACCGTTACTAACCCCCAGGGCTGAGCTGTTCCTGTAGTCAGAGACACAGCAAAGGCAATGCCAGCTCCTGAGCTCAGCCTGGGCGCCTGGGGCCTTCACGTGGGTGCTGGATCCTTCTGGTGAGAAGTGCAGACCCTCTCCTCCCTCCCCAGCACTCTGGGTGCCAGGTCTTCTACGTCACAGCAGCTTTTCTGTCTTCCTCCACACTTCAGCTGGTGCTGAACAGGCGATGGGGTACCACCTCCTTCCTCCCAGCTCAAGCTGGCAGCAGGGCCTGGCTGTTCAGTCCATTTGGGGTGGCTCTGTCTGGTCCAGGCTCCTCTCTATGATTTGCTCACTACAGATGCTCTGTAGTCCTCCAACAGCCTTCCCAAAGGGGCAACACAGGCAGGGGCAGGAGCCTCACTGTCCTCCTAAAGCAGGTTGAATCCAGCTGCCTGCAGTAGGCCAGGGGCAGCCTGGAGCAGTGGGGACAGAGTCAGCGAGTTTGTCCATCCTCAGACTTGCTGTGTGATCTGATGCTCTCTGGACTCCGTCACTGTTAACTCCTCTGCCTTGTTGGACAGATGGGTCAACATGGGAAACGCTGTGTGTTAGTCTGATGTAACACACGAGAGGAAATTGATGGAACCTGAGTGCAGACAGATGTGCAGGGAATGATTTTTTTTTTTTGTCATTAAAGCTCACATCCTCCCTGCTCTCCTGTGCTGAACACAGCCTCGACCTGGAGGAAACGGGACTGGCACTGCACCTGCCCCTTGGAGCACTATCAGAGAAAAAGTCACTTCTCTGACCAGCATCTCTCTAGCGAGAGAGCCCTGAGAGTGCCTTCTGCAACCGGTGAGTTGGGGAATAAAACATTTGAGAGCTACCTCCGCCTCTGAGCAAGAAATCTTTCTTCCCTCAGCTCTTTGCAGGGGCTGTGAGATGGTGGTGTGTCACCTCTGTTCCAGGTCTTCTCTGGTGCCTGTCAACCACACAGCATGCACTAAGCAAAGCCATTAGCAGCTGTCACACACCTTACTTCTTTGCTCCTCATCCTAAGTTAAAAATACACCAGGGACAGCCCCTTTCCTGGGCTAGGGAAATTCCTGCTTCCTCTTCCCAAGCTGGGAATGGACCCTGGCCCTGGTTTTGGAAGACACTCGCGTGTGACGGAGCCACACCGCCATCCCTTTGGTGAAGGGAGTGTGTGGCAGCAGCACCCCCAGGCACTGCTGGGGGTGAGCCCTGCTGAGCGGGGAGCCCACAGCAACGCACTCACCCGGGTCGCCACAGCCTCCTCCCGTGCTTCCCTGCTGCTCCTCCTTGGATCCTGGGGGCAGCAGCGAGGTGAAGGTTGGGCAGAGATGTGCAGCACGGGCCGGGAGGTCTTGTCCCTAGCAAGAAGCTGTGTTGCTACCCACTGCCGAGGCTGAAGGCAACGAGCCACGGGACTGCAGCACAGCCAGACCCACAGCCCACCTCCCAGAGGAGGGGAGAAGCCTTGCTGCTGCTAACCACAAGTGTGAGCTCGTACTGGCTTCCAGGGCTGGATTTGGCCCCTGTCCCAACACTGCCCACGTTTCTGATGCACATATCTCTAACGGAGATACCGTAGCTACAGGTCCTGCTTCTTGCCCCCGGTGTTTGGGTGATGAAGTGGGGTGAAGTACCCATGGAGCGGTGGGTTGTTGGCCGGGCCATCCAGAGCAGGCTGCCTGCAGGTATACGGCGTGAGGGAGGATGGCTGAGCGTGAGCTTGGCAAGCTGATGGGGCTCTCCTGCTCCTTGTGCTAGAGATCAGGAGTGCTCAGTCATCAGGCAGTTAATGCAATACACAACAGGCCTTTTCTTCTTGTCAGTCCTGGCTCCTAGGGAGGGGGTGAAATGGCCTTGGGGCAGGTGGGCAACAGAAGCTATCCCGAATCCCATTAAAACATTTAACACCTGCTGAATCGTGCCATTGTCTGGGAGATAAAGGGAAGGGAACAAAGCTGCCCTTGGTCTTCCCTGCCAGAGAGCCTGCAATGCTCTGCTGTCCCACTGCAGCTGGGGGAGCCTGAATCCCCCGCAAAGACCTGCTCGGCCCGGCTCTGTGTCCGTGTGGGGAAGGGGCAGTGCTAGGGGACAGTCCCCTGAGCCCCCCGCCCCCGGAGTGCACAGCCCCTGGCTGCGATGTGCCCCTTCTCCCCCCATGCCCGCTGTTAGTAGGAACCTGGAGAGGTCCTACCCTGACTAGCCTGCAGTGTCTGTGCAGGCAGGGCAAAGTCTGGAGGGCAAAACCAAAAAGGTGATCCTGCCAAAATCCCCTGGACAGAGACCCATCCCGCCTGGCCTCCCATGTCTGAGGTACTGGGCTTAGCTGCAGTGCTTTGGTATTTGGGAATGGGGACGCTTCAGTCCATGCTCTGGTCAGGCCAGGGCACAATGGTGGCTCCTGATGGACAAGAGAGGTGCTCTGATGAGAGCTCGTCAGTCCTCATGGGACAGCAAGGCAGCCCAAACCCTTGGGAGCTGCGAGAAGAGGCTGAGCCAGCCTCTGCCAGGGCCAGCCCTGTTGAGTCCGTAGGCAGGTGCTTGGTCCCACCACTGCCTGCCAGGGAAGAGCACACATCTGTAGGTGCTGCCCTGGAGATGCCAGGGCAAGTGGAAGATGCTCCTTGGGACAGCTCTCTGGTGCAGGGCATTCTGCAAGCTCAAGCGACCCGCTTTTCTCCTGTTTTCCATGGGGTAGCCCTGCAAGAGCAGTCTTTGCTGTTATTTGGTGCATGGCGGGGCCCTGGCCTTGCAGGAGACGGACTGGGATGAGAAAACATTCCAGGCAGAGCACATTGCACTGTCTTGGAGATGTCTGCTGGAGCTACAGCAGCGATGGTGTGGTGTTTGAGGGGTTCCTGGCTTCTCCAGCAAGTGGGGGTCAGCCAGGCAGCCTACACCAGGAACTGCTGCTCGGCTCTGCCAGTCCGTGGCCGGGCAGGGAGAGGCAAGAGCCCTGCCCAGCATGTTTCCCACGCTGGAACAGAAGAATTGGACAAGCTCGAGCGTCAAGGCCTGTATGATATCAAAAGGAGAGGGAACATCACATTTCCTCTTAGTGCCACAACCCAGGGCAGCAGTGGTTCTGCATTTCCTTTGCTGGGAAAACTACTGGAAAAGAGGATCGGGGCGACCAAGCCCAGCAGGCTGGCATCGCTCCAGCTCGTTCCCGTGCCAGGCTCTGCTGGGCTGGGAACCTGCAGGACCCCAGAGGCAGCAGCAGGCAGGAGGGATGGGCCCTGCCTTTCAAAATCCTGACACTGAGAGGAACAAATCTCCAAGGAAGAGGAGTCGAGTGGCTGTGGCTGGTGAGGGTCTGCAACCATCCAGTTCGATTTGGGAATCCACTGCAAGCATGCTCCTGGCTCTGGAAAGGGCAATGGTGGCAGTTTCTAAAGCACACCCAGGACCAGGATACCTGCAGGTGTCCGCCGTGGGGGTTAAAGCACCGTTACCCCTTTCCCCACCTGCAAACACACCCATCTATGCAAACAAACACGCCAGTGCACTTGCACAAAGGAGCTTCTCCTGCCACCTCAGCTACACTTCATGCTCTGTTATCCAGGGAGATGTGGGTGCCAGAGTAGCCCAGAGAGGTAGCCCAGCTCCCGCTGGCTCCGGCTGAGATCAGCTGAGGACCATCAGGGCTGAGCAGCGTGGCTGGGTGCTACAGGAGTGTGTCTGAACTTCTTGTGGCTCCCGTGGGCTCCGCACGGAGCCCCCAGAGCCAGCATGGGGGTGTCCGCTCCGGTTACCCCACTGGGTAGTGACACCGCTGGAACACGGGACAGCGCTGGGACTGTGGGACGCAGTCACCCCGCTGGAGGCATGTGCCCACGGACCGAGAAACATCTTGTTCTCGTGGCTGCATTGGGAGACCTGGCTCCAGGCCCACGCGGCTGTGCTGGAAATGCTCCCAAAAACAGTGAGCAGAGGTGGTTTTGTCGAGCTCTGCTTTGCTGCCCGGCTCAGAGGTCTGTGGGCTCCTGTCAAAGCATCGCCCTGCTGTGCCCAAGGGTCTTCGACATGAATGGGGGATTGGGGTCGGAGCTCGGGGGTCCTTGCCATCACCAGCACTCAGTGTCAGGCTGCTCGGGGTAGGCACTGGCTTTGCTTTCCAGCACCGGGACCTTACCGCTCCCTCACCTTTCAGCAGCCCAAAGAGTTGCAAGCAAGCAGCCCCCACCCCAGAGCTGCCCAGGTAGGGTACCCCCACAGCCGGCCCCTGCTCTCCCCTCACCCCCAGCTGCAAAGTGAGCCAGGCAGGTGGGTGGAAAAGTGACAGCTGGTGTTGTTCCAGTGCAGGTTAATGAATGTTTCCTCCTCTCCCCTCCACCACCACCTCCTCCCCACCGCCCACCCCAACACCCAGGCTCCTGGCTCCTATCAGCCCATCAGGCTCCCATTAACAAAGGCAGCCCTGGAGAGTTTGCATAGAGACCTGCTCTGCCTCCAATCTAGGTGGGCTAATCGCCTCCCTTGCCCAGCCTGCCTTCCCTGGGTCAATATTTGCTCTGAGCAAACACAGAGCCGTGACAGGTGTGCTGGGGAGAAGGCTCGCCGCCGCCAGCCCAGCCCTCTCGCCTGTCTCTGCTCAGTTACATCTCTCCGGCCCCCCGATCACCAGCCAGCCAGCGCTATTTTTATCAGGGCTATAAAAGCCCCATCCAGCCGGCGTCACCCTCATTTTCTGCTCGTGAACCGGCGGGGAAGGCGAAGCCGCTCACCTGCCATCTGCCAGCGTGTCACCGGAGCCAGGTGAGCTGCTGCAGCCCGGCACGCCCGGGCTGGGGTCCTGACTCCCTGGCTGCGAGCAGGGTGCTGGGCGTGGGGGACACCCCATGGGGGGACACCCTGGGGGCTCCCCCGGGACAAGCACTGGGAGCCTGGTGGCACCCCTAAACTCCCAGGAGGGAAGGGGATGGTCTTGGGGGGGACGCCATCCCAGCTGTCCCCTTCCCTTAGCTCTTCCCTTCTCTCTCACTTGTATTTTCCGATCCTTTCTGCTCCCCTCCCCTCCTTCACTTACTTTCTTACTTTTTTCCTTCCTTCCCTTGTTTTCCCACCCTCCCTCCTCAGCCTGCCGTGCCAGTTTAACCCGCCCGTACTCTGTTTGGCTTTCCCAGGCAGCAGGTGTCAAGCATCCAACCTTCCGGACTTTACCCCCGGAGAAGCTGGTTCGGAGCAGCTGGTGCAGCGAGGACTCGGGCTCCCAGCCTGGAGGGACCCGGCTTGGGAGCCCCGGGGAAGGGGCTGCCGGCAGCCCGCGGCAGAGCACCCCTCCAGCCCACTGGACTTGCAACTCTGCACTTGCCTGGCGTCGAGCCCCACGTGCAAGACCTGACCTGAACGTTTTGTTCGTTCGGCTCGCGTTAGGCAGGTCCAGCCCGTCTGCAAGCGTGCGGCTGGCGTGCACAGGCGCCACATCGCCCGCGCCCCGGGCGCCCGCGACCCGCAGCCCGCGTAGGGAGCGCGCGCTGCCTTGCAGCTCACGCAGGACACGCAAGCAGCACGTGTGCCGGGACGAACACACGGCCCGTGTGCGGAGAGCGCAAGGGACGCGCACGATACTCAGCCTTCACCCAAACGCACACGTGCAGCACGCGACCTGTGCGTGGCGCACGCGTGAAGCGATGGATGGGCAGCGCACAGGCGGTGCGATCCACGCAGCGTGCACGAACGCCATGGGACGTGCACACGCGCGGGGACATCAGATGCGGGACCCATGTGGCGCTGGCACACGCGGCATTTCTGACACTCACAGATTTGCGGGATGCACATCCGTGTCCCCGCGGCAGGACAGGCACGTGTAACACGCTAGGCACACGCATCCCGCCTGCAGCAGCCTGCTGGGGAAGGGCAGCCTGGCCCTTGCACCCCGGCAGCGCTGTGGAGCTGGCCCAGGGTAGAGCTCGCTGGGCTCTGCCAAGCGCGCAGGTAGGTCTCAACGGTCTGCTGGCTCCAAGGGAGCTTGAGCTGCTGACACAGCGCAGGCAGCGGGGAGGGAGGGCAGGAGCAGGCGGGGGGGGAGCAGGGCAGAGGAAGGGGGGGATGTGGCATCCTTTCCCACACACCTCTGCCCAGGTTCTCTCCCAGGATCTGCACTTACCGGCCCTTCCAGGGTCCGGCTACCTGCACACCGGGCTGCCCAGGGCAAGCGTTGCCTGCTGCTCACCCTCACCCTGCGGGCCAGGTACCTGCTCCTGCTGCAGGCAGTGGCCCTGCTCGCACTTGCTGCGGAAGGTCTTGGGGGGGGTCTCTTCCAGGTCAGCCCTACCCCCTGCCTGCCCTGCTCTCAAAGCGCAGTGTAGTGCTTGACCTGGACTCCTGTCCCACCCCAGGTCCTGTCCTGTCCTGTCCCTTCCCCCCACAGACAGCGCAGAGACGTTCAGAGACCCAGGCTGCTCCTAGCCCCACGGACACAGCGGGGAGTTCCGGAGAGCTAGGAGATGGGACAGCATTGGACCTGCTTTCCTCCCACCCCAGGCCTAGGGATGCCGCTCCCGGGCGCTCCCCAGCAGGCACAGGAGCTTCTCATAGCGCAGGATCCAGCTCTGGCCCCGCGGTGCTCAGGGATGCTCTGAGTTTACAGATGGGTCCCGACCAAGCCCTTCCTGCAGCCTCTCCGCAAACGCCATGGAGTCTGAGCCCAGCCCCGCAGTGTGGAGGGAGGAGAGGCTGGAGGCAAAGAAGCCCAGGAGCGTGCCGAGGGACAGGATGATTCCTGCTGCTTTCCCTGACCCCTGTCTGATCTGTGCGCAGGACAAAGCTCAGCAGCCCCTGCCCTGGAGCAGGAGAGCCCGGCTCCCTCCCTGGGGTGCCCCTGCAAGGGATGGAGATAAGGCACCTCCTGGGCTGCCTGGGCAGAGGCTTGGAAAATCGCCAATGGCGTGGAAAAGCACCAAAATCAAAGAGCATTTCCAGGGGTGCTGAGCTCCCCACGTTTCTCCAGAGCCAAGTGCCTGTCCTAGCTGGGGAACAGCCACCACACGGTGCGGTGACTGGCCATCGCAGTGGCCACGGGCCCCTGTGGGCTGTGTCTCTGGGCAATGTCTCCTGCCACAAGCCTGGCAAAGTTGAAAAGCCGAGAAAGCACAACACATCCCCCATCACGCGTGACCCCCCACAGCCGCCCCGCTCAGGCTGGGATCAAACAGAGCACGGTTAATAACGCTGAGCAAAGCCAGACCCTGCTGCCCGTGCTGCTCCAGCCGCCGCACGTGTGTCCCCGCGGCAGCAGAGCCCGGCGGAGATGGTATCTGGCAGAGCAGGGCTGCGGAGATGCTGCCCGGCCCCCTCGCTCTCCCTCGGTCACTCCACGTACCGCTGGGCTGCCTTGTGCCCTAGCTCGACCCGGCATCCCGTGGACCCGTGTTGCACCCTGTAGATAGCCCAGATGCTCCAGAAAAACATTTTTTTTGGCTTTTCAGGGTGTCCGGGCAGCAGCCAGGGAGCCAGACCCTGCTGGAACCAGCAGCAGGTCTGTGTGCAGGGCAACACGCGTGTCCCAGTAGGAGACTGCACACACCCCCACCGCCATCTTCCCAGCCTGCTCTCCCTGTCCCGGCTCTGCCAGCCCAGTGACACTGGGAAGCCGTGCCACCCTGCAAAGCTGGGGAAGGCCCCGGGAAGCCACGCTGCCCCGCGGGCCGGGGAATGGCCCTCTGGCAGGGTTAGCACCCAGGGTCAGCTGATCCCCAAGCTGGGCAGAGCTGGGGACTTTACACACCCACCTCGCCCACGTCAGAACCAGCACTGGTGCCAAGGGCTGTGCCAGGCTGGCAGGGGACAAGGCAAGGGGGGGGGTGCCACTGCCTGCGCAGTGGGATGCTGTCCCCCCACCCCCTGGGTGCCCTGCATGGCTGTTTTCATGGCGCTGGGGACCTGGGGACCCTGGCTGGGGATTAGCACGGCGCAGCTTGGCACGGGGAGGATTTGCATGGGGAGGGCAGGGTGCAGGCATGAGTGTCCGGGTCTGCGTTTGCATATAGGTAATACAGGTATAGCTGCGTACAGGGGTGTGTGCGTACGTGCATGCGTGTGCATTCACCTGTATGTGTGTGCACGCACGTGTGTGCCCTCCCGGGGCTGGGCAGGCGGTGTGGGACTGGTGCACCTTGCTGCTGCGTTCACCGCCCTGCGTGTGCACGCGTGTGCTCCCGTCGGGCTGAACACGTGCGCTGGCCGTGCCCCTGCCACGCTCACCGCTCCGCGTGCGCTTCGCGTGAGGGCGTGGGTGTCAGCGGAGGCGCGCACCGTGTCGTGTTGCCTGCGGGCTGCGCGTCCTGCCCAGCCAGGATGGGGTGTGCCGTCCCAGGGCAGGGTGCCCTCCGCACCCCGGCGCCCTGGGGGTGAGCCCAGGGAGCTGCTGCGGCACACAGGGCTGCGTGGGCACCCCAGGGGCTGAGCACCAGGGTTGTGTGGGCACCCCCGGACCTCAGCTGTCCCCCACCCAGGCTATTCACCACGGCTCTGTGGTGCCTGGGGAGATGCCCAGGCTGAGCAGGGGCTCCCTGCCCCTGAAAGTCGCTCTGTCCCAGCACCGCTATGGGGACCCAGCCAGCTCACACAAGGCGACTGGGGCTGCTTCTGTCCCTGGAGCTAGGCTAATGTTGGAGGTCGGGGTGTTGCTGAGCACCCCATGGCTGTCTCCAACCCCACATCTGCTCCAGACCAAGGCAAGAACCAGGGCAGGGAGCATAAGGGACTGTCCCAGCTCTGTGCTGGGGTCCTGCACTCCCTGTGCCAGGCCGTAGCTTCAGATACCAGCCCCAGGCAATGGGTCCATCCCACCCACATCCCCCCAACTCAAGTCCATGAGGAGAGGCAGCCTTCAGCTGAGCTGGCTCTGGGACAAGCTTACTGCTATTTGGCAGGCAGGCTGGAGGGGAGAGGTGGGTCCCAGGCATGGAGCTGCACCCTGCCATGGTGAAACAACAGGCAGCTCTGCCCACCCCCAGCCCATTCCTGGCCGTGGGGAGCACTGGGCACAGGGTGGGTACAGCCTGACATCCTCCCCTCTGCACCCACAGGCCACCAGGGTGTGGACAGGTTTTTCCATTGCCCCAGGAAAGGGCTCTGAACCCCGATGTGCAAAGAGGATGAGGGGGGTGGGCCCTGCTGAAGGACTCCAGGTGCTGGGGGGAAAAACCCAGAGCTTACACTAGTCCCGCATTTTGGAGGGTGTCAGCCCCATCCTCCCACGGGGCCTCCGGGGAAGCGGTGAGCGACGGGGCTTCCCTCTCCCGGGCCAGCCGGTGGCCCCGGGGAGCGCGTGGGCAGCCTGCCCAGGGGATGGAGGCTGAGCAGGGTGCCAGGGACGCTGCTCCTGGCCCAGCCGTTGCAGCTTCGGGAGCCCGGAGGCAGGATGTTCTGTTCCTGCCGCAGCGCCTGGCTGGGCCCCCGCCTGCGCAGCCCTCGGAGCTGCTGGAGGAGGGGACCCGCCGCTGCCAGGCTTTCCGTCTGCTTACTGGGTGAGCGTCACCCTGGCTCGGGGCGCCTGGCACCACAGATGTTGCCGACAAGAGAGAGGAGGAGCACTGGGGTGGTGCGGGACCTTGGCCGGGCGCTGGCTGAGCTGGCATCCCTGGGCTCTGGGGCTGAGGGAGCTGGGGAGGGGAGGTCCAAGGATCACCCCACAATTACCCATCCGTGTCTTCACGCTCTCCACCCCCATGGCAACACCCCAGGTGCTATGAGTAAAGCCGGGACCCAGGAAGCTGTGCACACTCCGTGGCACCCCTCCAAACACGACAGGATGTACTGGAGGAGAGGCACACGCAGTTGCATTCAGCACGGGCTGGGTGTGGGCAGGACGAGCTCACCGTGACTCCATCATCACTCCCCTGGGACTGGTCTGCACTGGGCACTGTGGGGGTGCATGTTTCTCCAGGACACTGTAGCTATGGGTGCCCTGGGGGTGCCAGGCTGGGGTCATCTGGGGTGACAGGCCAGAGATCGCAGTGGCTGGCACCAGTGGTCTCCATTTCAGGTCAGGATCTGGACCTGAAGACCAGATGCCAGCTTCTCTGCCCCAGTGCCCGGCATCCCCACCTGGGTAGGGTATGATGGATGTGAGGGGGACACCCGAGGCTGTGAGGGACCTGCCACCCTGGGGCCACTTTTGGAGCAGCCCGGCTAGGTTTTGTCCCACTGTCAGTCCCATGCTGGGGTCAGGCCAGCCTGGGGACGCGGCAGTTGCCACCTGCTCACACCCAGGCTGTAATCCACAGGCAGGAGGTGAGCAGCTGGCGGAGCCTTGCTGACCTTCAGGTGGGATTAGTCCCCATGGGAACAGTGGGGAGCAGGCGGGCGAGGCCGCGGCTCCCTGGGCAGCTCCTGGGGACCGAGCAAGGCTGGCACAGCCGGGGGACCGAGCACGCCCCACTCCCAGGGCAGCCAGAGCCAGGAGGGGCAGGTCCTGGGTGGATGTCAGGGGATGAGCATGGAAGCATCCCTGTCTCGGTGGGTGTTCATGGGTGCATCTCTAGAGCTGTGGGTGCCACGGGGCAGAGTGGGCACCCACGGTCCCACAGAGAGGGGATGAGCAGCGTGCCCGGGGGTGGCCAGGGTGCCTACTGGCGGGGGCAGCGAGTGGGCAGCTCTGAAGAACCGGTCCCTGCAGAGGTACTGGTGGCTGGCTGGGGACCATGGGTGCATGAGGAGAGCAGAGGCTGAGGGAGGGGGGAGACCACCTCAGCAGGCTGTTTGCCAGACCCAGCTGTGAGGAGGCATGTGGCTGTGCCTCCCACCGCATCCCTGCCCTTCTCCAGCCACCGGTGATGGTACCCAGAGACCAGCCAGCATCTTGGCCCCCAGTTCCCATCAGGGTCCCTCTCCCACTGGCTGCTTACCCTGGGGACTCCTCCTGCCCTGGGTGCAGCAGGAGTGGGGCAGGTACCCACCGAGCTCTGCCTCGGGGTAGCCCGAGTACCCAGGACCTCTCGGGCCCCTCCAGGCACGGAGCAGCTGGCAGCCGTCGGCGTGGTGTGCGCCTGCGTGGGAGCTAATCCCAGCAACATCTGCCGGGCTGTTTGCGATCCGGGGAGTTTCCGGCTGTGGGAGGGAACGGCCGGGTGCGGGGGGTACACGTGCGTGCGGGGCGGCTGGCGTGTGCTGGGGCTCCCTGGGCAGGGGAGTGCGCCCGCACACATGGATCCTCTGCAGCCAGCAAGGCCCCGGGAGGGGACAAGTCGCACTGGGGACCCCAGCAAGACCCTCAGCTCTAGGATTTGGGAACCCAGCAGGTAGCAGTGAGGGTTTTGGCTGGGATTTACTAGTCCTGGTGTGGCCGTGTTCAGAGCAGCCCGGAAGGGGAAATGCTTGGGGAAGGAAGAGGATGCTTGCATCCTTGCAGAGGAGGATGATTTCCCAGGGAAATGAGGCTGAGGGAGAAAGGGGAGGAAAAACGAGCAGTGGGGCTGGGGCGGGGGGGACGACATGCTGCTGCTGCTGACCTAATCAGCCAGACCCTGCAAATAAAAGCCACCTGTTTCAGCCCTGGGAGCAGGAAGCCATCCCCAGAACAAACAGAGAACCAGGCAACTGGGAGAAAGACAAACAGGGGCTGGCACCAGCTCCATCTGCTCCCACTCGGCCCAGCCCCTGGACTTCCAGCCCCTTCGGGTGACGGTGCAGCCCCCGGTGGGTCTGGGGGCAATGAGAGAGGGGCTGGCAGGGCTTGGGGGGGTGGCCAGGGCTCAGCCTACGGTGTCAGCCAGATGCAGGACCGCACACAGCAGTGCTGTCCCCGTCAGCCTAGCGCGGATACTCATAACGGTGGTGGGAAAGACACCATGCTGTGACGAATCCCAGATTTGACATTGGCACAAGGATACCCAGGCAGTCCCTGCCTCCCCTCCCTCGCAGCTGCCTTTCAGCCTGTTCAGCTCCCCAAGCCATGCACCGTCCCGGGACCAGCTCCTGCACAAGGTGTAACCCCATGGCCAGGGACCAGGGAGGGTCCGGGCTTGGCGTGGAGCACTTGGGCCACCCTGTCCTCTCTCTGTGCCCCGGGGCTGCCGGTCGCCTGCGCTGTGCCCACTGGTGTGGAGAAACCCGATATGTTTTGCTAGTGCTGGGAACAGGCTGAGCTGGGAGCGACGCAGGGACCTTATTAAATTAGCCTATGCAGGAGGCCCTGGGCAATCATGAACCCGCTCCCAGAGCCAGTATCAGCAGCCGCCCTTGAGCAGAGCCGCTGCCTGCCCCCGCACCAGCCTCCCCCTGCCCGTGTCCCGGCCGGGCAGGATGGCTGGGGCTGGCGGGTGACCCAGCCACAGGGATGCTGGGTGGTGACAGGGACTGCCCGGAGGCGCTGGGAGATGCCCCGGGGAGGCCAGGCTGCATCCTGGGGAAGGGCCCTGGGCACAGCCCCTCGTGGGTGACCCCCCTGATCCACTGTCCCCGGACACGCCTGTGGCTGCCCAATGTGCCAAGCAGGGGGTGACGCACATCCCAGCGTGTGGGAACGTGGCTGAGAAGCAAGGATGGGGCACAGCCTGCACCTGGGGGTGGGATTGCCCCCTGTGCCCCCCCCCAGCTTTTATTCAAAGGGCTGTACGGGGGTGACTGTTCGAGCTGCCTGCATTCCCCTCACGGCACAGCACCAGTGCCCCACAGATCCTGCAGCACACTGTGCAGTGCCCCACACATCCCACGTGCATGCCCCGTAACAGGCCACAGCATCCCATGCATACACCCTACAGTGCCCCACACCCCGTAACCCCAGACTGCCCTCACATCCCATAGCACCCAAACTAACCAGTGCCCCACACAGCCCAGGTAAGGGGCAGCAGCAGCGTGGGAGGACCCTGCAGTGTGCTAGCTCTGTGTCTTTCCCCAGCTTCCCCAAGGTGCTGGGGCTGCCCAAACCTGTCCCCTGGAGCTTTGAGGAATGTTCCAAGGCCACCCTGAGCAAGCACCTTCCTAGCCAGCAACAGGACAGCGTCACCGGGTTGTGCCCCACACAGAGGTGTCACACCCCTGGGACTCAGGAGTCCTTTGTGCTTCTGGAAAAGAGGCCACGGCAATGCCACAGCATGCAACTGGTAGCAATGGGGACACATCGGGACATACAGGTGGACAGAGGTGGGACAGGGTGGAGGGGAGCAGAATGAGGGACGATGTGTGGGGAGCTGGGCAGATGGAGCCAGGCTGTGCCCTCTCCAGCCCCGCCAGAGTAGGTGCCGGGGCTTGGGCGTTGCACCCCAGGGTCTGCTTTTCCCCACGGACCCCCTTCCCTCCCCGGGGAGCGTCCCCATCCCTCCCCCCATCCTCTGCTCCCCCAGGAAGCTCCCGGGGGTTCTCCCTCCCTGCTACCAGCTCCCAGGGCGTCGCAAACTGAGGGTCGCCTCCCCAGCTCCTGTCCCCGGCCAGGGCCACCAATGTCCCTTAGCTGGAGCCAGCTCCAACCGCTGCCAGGCTGCACCCTCTGCTGGGACCCGCAGGCATCGGCGCAGCCCCGCACCGAGCGTGGGAGCGGGGAGGGAGACCCTACCTGGCACCCTGTGGGGAGTGGGGGGGACAAGACACACGAAGAGGACCCACGAGTCCTGGCCCCAGCCCGTCCCTGCTGTCACCCCAATTCTTGCTGAGAACGGGGTAGAGATGCCCGGCGTCCGAACACCACCCCCAGCTGCCCGCTCTGTGCCCTCCATCACTGGCACTGCTGGGCTCTCCTGGGGTGCTGAGCCCGTGCCCAGGACCGTCAGGAGGGCTGCAGTTTTCCTGGGAAGGTTTGGGGTGCTCTGGGCCAGCCGTCACCCCGAGGCCAGCGTGGCCCCTTCCCCCTCTGACGGTGGGGAGTGTCCGGCCTCACCGCAGGCTGCCCAGGGTTGCTGCACGAAACGCTGCTGCCGACAGACCTGGGACTTCACGTCTGAGCTGGGCATTCTTCTTCCTCTCCAGCCTGTGTCAGCCTCATCCAGCGCAGGTCCTGGTGGGGGACAGTGAGGATGTCTGCAGGGCAAGGTGCAGTCCTGGGCAGGGCTGGACCTGTTGCCCAGGTGAAGGACACAGCTCTGTCCCCGAGCCGGGGTACATGGGGTCCCCTGCCTGGGCAGGAGGTGTCCGGGTGAGCGCAGCCCTTTGCTGGCCCAGCAGACATGCCCAGGGTATTGCAAGTGAGAAGCATGCAACTGGGGTCCATCAGTGCCTGATCCAGAGCCAACACGGGTACCTCCGCAGGATACTGCAAGTCTTCTAGAGCTTGGACTGACCAAGCTGTGGCTGTGCCAACACCTCCTCCACCCCTCTTGCTCACCCTAACCCTCTCCCATCCCCACACGCAGCCCTGCCCATGCAGACTGAGCCCCTGCCCTGCCCGGACAGCTCGGGACAAGCAAGGCAGAGCCTGGCTGGAGGAAGGACCTGCGATGGCAGAGCTGCGGGCAGAGGGGCAGATGCAGCCCCAGGTGAGCCCCACATCCTGGTGGGAGGACATCAGTGCCCCACAGTTCCCATCTGGCTTCATCCTGGCACCTCCTTCCCACCAGCCTCAACCCTGGCAAAGGCTGTGGGTGCCCTGGGAAAGGCTGCGTCCCTAATCCCCGGGCCAAGCAGGGACATTGTCCGGGGACAGAAAGGAAAGCGGCGTGTCAGGCCCTTTGCCCATTGTGCCCTGAGCCCCTGCGCAAACACAGCCCAGCACTTTCATTGTCAGCCCGGTGGGGCGCGGGGGGGCCGCTCTCGCCACACTGCCTAACTGGAATGGACAGCCGGAGCCCAGGGTGGGTGCGCAGCCCGTCCCGCCGTCCCCAGCCTGCTGACACAGCGCCCTGCCCGCCTGCACCATCGGCACTTCGGTGCCCGCCTATAAAGGGTGAGGGGAGAAGCGGGCGCCGGCATCGCCACCTTCGCCTCTGTGCCCTGCCGACCAAGTAAGTACCAGGCTGTGAGCCCCCAAGCCCCCCCCCACTGCACAGGTGCTGCCACACCAAGCTCCCCCCACCCCCACAACGCACACCCTGGGGAAAGGCAAGATGCGGGGTGCTGTGTGGCACGGCTGGGGTACCCTGTGTGGGCAGCAGAGATGCTGGCACCCACCTTTGGAAGAGCTGGGCTGCTCTTCCCCCCAGGGCTGCACCCCACAACCGCATCTGTGTCGAGGGTTGCTGCTGCCCCTCACCGGGTACAGTGCCGCTGCGCCCGGCCGACCCCGGGAGTCACGGCAGGGGGCTTGGGAGAAGAGAAACGGAGGCAGACCCGGTTACATCACATGGAGAGATGAGGCGTTGCGAGGGCCCCTGCCACTTGTGGGTCACCAGAGATCCCACAGCACCGAGGGAAGGGGAATGGGAAGGGTCCCCTGTGCCAGCCTGGGAGGGTGAGGGGCCGATGGCACGGGATGTGTGAGGGCAGCACCCCGGGTTCGGTGGCAGGCGGCAGGGGGACAGGGGGGCTGATGGCGGGCAGCTGCCCTGGGTGATGTGTGGGGCTCTGCCAGCAGCCGAGCGACCCGCATGACCAGCAGCGAAGCCATGGATACCCTGGGGCAGCACAAGATCACGGTGTGGGAGGAGGAGAGCTTCCAGGGCAAGCGCTGCGAATTCCTCATGGAGTGCCCCAGCATCATGGAGCGCGGCTTCCGCAAGATCCGCTCCATCAAGGTGGAGTCTGGCCCGTAAGTGCCCCACCGGCCCCACGAACCCGCTGCTCCCTGGGGACTGTCGGGAGCTGTCAGGGAGCCAGGACACCCGGGTCCGTCCTTGGCTCTGACACAGCCTCATCATGTGACCTCCCTCCCTGCGCTCCTTAAGTCATGCCTCAGTTTCCCCATCTGCAAAACAGGGAGACCCTGCCGAGCCGAGGCGCGGGTCAGGGGCAATGGTGTGGCCCTGGGGAGAGGGATCCCACTCTCAAAAGGGGAGTCTGCTGCTAGCAAGGACCCCAGCCTCTGTGACAGACCCACACCCTGCCAGGACATCTCCATCCCCTGTGCAGGAACGAGAAGCCAGCCCTGAGCTGAGCCTGGGAGCTGCGCTGCGCATAACTGAGGGCTTTACTCCTCTCCCCTCCAGCTGGGTGGGCTTCGAGTACCCCGAGTACCAGGGGCAGCAGTTCATCCTGGAGAAAGGTGACTATCCCCGGTGGGAGGCCTGGAGCGGGAACAGCGGCTACCGGACCGAGCACCTCCTCTCCTTCCGGCCCATCAAGTGCGCGGTGAGTTACGGGATCCCCGCTGCACGGAGAGCCACCGCCGGCAGCCCAGCACGGAGGGAGACGAGGGACTGACAGGAGGGATGAGTTAGGTGGGGACCTGGGATGGAGGGGTGAGGCACGCATGGAGGTGCCGTGGGGTGGAGGGGTGGCTGCACACACTGGCTCCTGCCTCCCTGCATGTATCCTGGGATGCTCTTTAGGCTTCATATTTAACCTGAAACACCGTCCCAGCTCCTTCTGCTTTGTGCATTGGAGAGTCGCATCCCAGGCTGGGGTCCCCAGGCCTCGTCCCCCAGCCCCAGCTACCCAGGGTTTGGGTGAGCAGAGAGGAGCCGGCAGGACCGCAGGGATGCTTGGGGTGCGGGATCCATCCCCCTCCCGCCTGGGGTACCCGAGCCGTGCCCAGGAAGATGCAGCCTCTATCGCTCCATCTGCAGAGCCACTGGTGCTCGCAATAGCGGCACGTCTGCGCCTCCGAGCGGGGGGTCCCCCCCCCAACTTTTAATAATCACCAGGCAGATATGCTTGGGCTTTAATAAAGGGGATGCGATAAGATCACTCCTTACTGGCAGGACTGCTCCTCGGTGCAGATAGATGCGTGTGGGGGCTGGGCACGGGGGACAGTGCCGCATCGCTCAGTGTCCCAGAAATTAACCCCTCGGTGCCCAGCACCCAGCAAAACCCCACAGAGCCAGGGGGACTGCTCTCAGTAGCCCCTGCAACCTTCCTGCGGCCTCAGGGAGCTCGAGGATGCTGAGGGCAGGAGGCCATGTGGGTGCAGAGGATGTGGCCATTGTCACCCTCACCGGCAGCTGTGCGTGGGGACCACAGGGACATAAGAGCAGCATCCCCTGGGCAGCCCTTGGGTGTCCTGGTGAGGGGGTGCCAGGCTGAATGACACTCCCATGCCTTGCCCCAAACCTGGGAAAGGTCCCAGGCCTCCCACGGTGCCTTGGTGCATGTGCCCCTGACGCCACATCCTCTGTTGCTGTGCAAGGCACACAACCCCACTGACCCCCAGCTCTCTCCCTCCACAGAACCACAACGACAGCAAAGTCATCCTCTACGAGGCGGAGAACTTCCAGGGGCACAAGTTTGAACTGAGCGATGACTACCCCTCGCTGCAGGCCATGGGCTGGGGTAACAAGGAGGTGGCATCCATCAAAGTGAACGCCGGAGCGTGAGTCCCATCGGCGGGGAGATGGGCAGTGGGGGCCAAGAGCAGGGGTTTGGCAAGCACTTCTCTCCTGCATAGCCCCAGGGATGGGGAAGAGGGACCCCAAAAAGGAGAGGTGCCTACCTCCTCCCCTTCCCTTGAAAATCCAAGCTGTGGGGTGTTTTCTGTCCTCCCCTCCTAGGGCAGAGGATGGGATGGGATGGGATGGGATGGGATGGGATGGGATGGGATGGGATGGGATGGGATGGGATGGGA
>Ga0065711_1001389_pt1 | contig 43835 bp, 20 predicted proteins | sample Hoacrofraction12_FD_59098 | JGI IMG/M metagenome (GOLD analysis project Ga0065711, IMG submission 59098) | Hoatzin crop microbial communities from Cojedes, Venezuela - Epithelial fraction 12 v2 (version 2) | ecosystem: Host-associated > Birds > Digestive system > Esophagus > Crop | place... | reverse complement strand
ACCCGGGCCTAGGGCTTCGCCGCACCCGCCTCGGGCGCTAGGCCGGGGGGCGGGGGGGCCGCGCAGGGCCCCACCGCGAGCGGGGGGCGGCTGGGCTGCGCCGAGGCCTTCCTCCGGGGCTGCGTTTGTCCGTCCCTGTCTGCCCTCGTTGTCTTCCTCGCCGTGACCGCCCGCCCGGTGTCCTTGCGGCGCCCGGAGGTCGGGAGCCGGTCGAAACGGCAGAGCAGCCCCGCCGTGGCGGGCAGCCTTTCCCTCCCTGCCAGGGAGCCGGAGAGGGCGACGGCTCCTTCCATCGCCGGCACGCCCTTCCCAGAGATTCGCACCCCTTTGGCCTGTTCTGTACCCTGTAGGTTCTCCTCTCTGTTCCCTCCCCAAGATCTGCTACTCTTTTCGGGGGATACGTAGCTACTCTTTCACCGATTCCTCGAAATAATGCTGGAAATCGCTTTATAATTTTTGGTGGCGCTTTGCTGTTTGTTTCTTTAATGCAGGGAGCTGTATTGAAAGTCCAGTACATGACCTAACCTCTAGTTGAGGATGTGTGCATGTGTTTACTTCTGGCACATCACAGGACTTAGGTTTTTGTAAGACTCCCTTCTAGTCAGGAGAAAAAATACAGTTCAGTGCCATTAACTGGGGTTTGGAGGGTTTGCTCTCCGTGCTGCTTGAATCTTTACATATAAACATATATGCAAGGTAGTTTCAGTAATTTTTTAAAAATCGGTGGGGTCTTTATATGTGTTTGTATATATATAAACACACACAGCTGTACGTGGACACATATGTAGAGAAAGAAGGACTATGGCCATACTATATTTTCTCAGTTTTTATGTTCTGACACTCCCATTGCTTACCGCTGCTTCCTCCCTCTTGGAATGGCACCTGTTTTACAGTGCTGAAGATTAATCCTCAGTCTCATAAAAATGGTTTGGAATTTGCGAATATGAATTTAGGAATTCCTCTGTGCTAATGCAGAAGCTTACAGTTCACGTTTGACTGCTTGTTTGTGCCATTCTTGTAGTCTTCTGTGGTGGTGACACAACTGTTGCCTGTACCATGTGGTAAATTAGATCAGTCAACTGATTCAGGTTAAAAATAGTCTTGTTTGTTTGTTTTAAAGTTTTACCACTCCATTTTTTAAGCAGTTATTCCAGAACAAATAGTAGGATGTAGCAGGGGAATGAACAGCATGGAAATGTGAGGTAGGGACTCAAGTTGGCATTTCTTCCAGGAAATTTCTTCTTTGAAATAGTGCCTTAGGTTCCTTCCTGGCCACAGGGGGAGGCTGAAGAATTAGTGTCCCTTAGTATTTTCAATAAGAGGGAAGCTGAAGATAGTTGCTTGAGGTTAACTGGAGCTTCATGTTCTGTAGGAGAGTGGCCTGATCATAAATCTGCAGGTTTCTTGGTGAAGAGGCAGGGAGGAGCACTATCAGTCTCTCTTATCTGAAGTTGTATACTTCTTTGCAATCATTGCATATTGGAAGAGTGAGAATAAAATTTGCCATGGAACAAGGAAAGGATGTTTCAGAATAAGATAGTTTTGGCAGTATGAAGCAACAGTTAAGGCTGTCATTCACTACGTGATTTTTGTGAAGTAGTTAACTATTTTCTTGGTGAAGTAGGCACTGAAACTTGCATTTTCCCTCTTCTCAGTTCCTGTTTCATGTGAAAAGTATTGTTAAGAAGTTTCTGCAGTCTGCCTGCTTGGAAGGGAAAATCAAGGTACAAAGTTACAGAAAAGGATTCAGGGCTCTAAATTTTGAATTCAAGATGTCTTCCTGCAGCTCACAGTGAGGTAATAAAATTAGAGGTACTTGGAAGAAAGTGTATCTTTCGCTTCTGTACTTTCTGTTGCTTCTTGAAAGCAGCTGTTTGGTTTGTTTTCGTTTGTGGATACTTTTCTTATATGGTATATAATGCTTTGTATTTTACCAGAAGTCTAAATGACTCCCGTATAATAAATTTCATAAGACAGGTAGACGCCTCAAAGCTTGACAGTATACAAGTCCCATTTCTGGCTTTAGTATCACATGTCTCATTTTATAAAAAGAGGATAAAGGAACTTTCCCACCTCACAGAATTGTGAATGGTCGTATAATACAAACCACTTAAGCTTATTTTCCAGTTACAATGATGAGCAGCTATCCAAAAGCCTGCTTTTTTGAGAAGCCAGTGGTTTGCAGCATATCTTGCAACTGAATGTACAGAACCTGCGATACTGGTTTCCTTTCAGAAAAGTATTTTGACAGATACAGTTTGGTGCAAGTAGCTTCTTTGTTACAACAGTTTCAGAGTATATTTAAAGTCTTTGTCTGTCTAATTTATTATTGGAGTAATCTGTGTATTTGTCAGTCTGTAGAAAGAATGTCCTATACTAGTATGCTAGATGTGTGTCTTAAAGTAAGTGAAGGTGTTAGAATTACTGATAAGAAAAGTTAACACTGTCCTTAGGAGATGACCGAAGAAGGTGCTGGAATTGTCAGCTGTGAGGGCATTTGAATGATTCTTCTGTCACTTCAGCTTTAGTTTACTCAGGTTCAGAGTGAAGTGTGGTCAGGTCTGGTACAACTTGGTTAAATTACAGTTTCATGTTATTTGCCTAATTTAGGTTATGAGAATAATATAGCTTATTGTTGGAGCACTGTGGGATTAAAGTTAAAACCTTCAAGCAGTAGTTTTATTTGCATTGGTTTTTGCAGATTTTTGTATGTGAAACTACTGGTAGTTCTCCAGTTTTCAAAACTTCAATTACAGAATAATATAGCTGCCCTCTGATGTTGAAAATTATTCCCAAGATCACTTTCCAGTAGTCACAAGAGAGATTCTATTATGATTTTCAGGAGTTATATTTGGTTCTTACAAATATTATAACATCCTCTAATGCAAAGATTGAATTTATCAGTGCATATTTAAGCACTTCAGAATATTCATACCCAAGCTGCTTGGTTATTCTGAACTGGTTACTGGTAACACAACAAGGAAATGAGCGTTCAGGCTGAAGTTAACAGAACATGCAGCAACATTCCTTGCATCTTTATGAAGTTCTGTGTGCCTAGTTTAAATCACTGAAGCAGTGATTACTGAGTCCATCATTATTCTGTCCGGTGGTGAGCCTAACAGACCATCAGCAGATGGCCTGAGCTGATACAGAAAGTAGAAGTGCCTCTTTTGCTTAGATCACAGTTTTGAAGCTTTCATACTGTCAAGGTTTCAGGAGCTTGAAATTATGTTGAACGTGCTTTTCTGAGTTTGACCTCTTCAGGAGGAAGGTTGTACCTTGTTTGTCTTACATCATTACTTCCAATTTTAGCTCCTGGTTGTCTGCAGCCAAAATTTGATTAAGTGGTATAATTTAAATAATACAGTTACATTTCTGTAAGTTTTATGTGAATTGGAGGAAAGCAGAGGAGGTACTCTTAAATGCCTTTGTCTTGGGAAAGACTGCAGTGTCTCCTTGCATTAGAAAATACGGGTAGGTGGAGCTGGGAAAAGAAAACTTCAAACAGATTTCTGCTGAGCTGGGAATCAGCTGTTTGTTCGAAAACCAGTGAGTATTTCAGAGATTTCATGATAATGGATTGTTCTTATCACTTTTCAATGATAGATGATGGTTCTTCAAAATGTATTACCTTACTCCTTTAATTCTGGTGTAAAGACTCTGAGCATGGTAGCAAAAGTTTTTCTATTTCATAATAAATGGATACCTGAGGTTATAAAAGCAAAGAATTATGGACATTTGTGTAGTAGAAAGCCTGTTGTTCACTCAGTTCATGCTATACGCTCAAGAGAATGAGGAAACCTGGGATGCAATTTAAATCTTATTCTTCAGTTTTCGTATACATAAGCAAGCTTCACCCTTGGTAAAAAGAGGGGGAAGCCATTTTTGTGGGAAAATAAAGGACTTATAAGATATGGAAGAAATCTGTTTCATTTTTTGTCTTGCTCTTTCATGAATAATACAGAAAATGTTTATTAACTTTTCAAAAATTTTTTTTCCTCTCAAGATAACTAGCTTACTCTTTTGTGGTGTTACTGGTTTTGATGATTGTTTGTTTTCTTTCTTCAAAATAGTGTTGGTTTTCTTGTTGCTGTATGTTAAAATAGGGTTTAAAAGACTTCCTGGATCTAGATCTGTGTAGACCAGAGAGCTGCACAAAGATGCACAAAGCCCTGTATGCATCTGGTTAATAGAAGCACTGTTTAGCCAGCATTCGTTCTAGACAGTGTGACATTTTTGCCAAGTTTGGAATAAGTAGCATGTTGCAGCAGTTATATTACTTGTTATTTCATCCAGCTGTAATGTCTCTGCTCCTTACCCTCATATACTGTGCAGGATAGTGTACGTGTGGTGTTGTCAGATTCAGACACATCAGAAGCTTTGGTTTTCATTAATTAAAGAAATAGGTCTGCAGCAATTAACTTTATCAAAATTAATTCCAATGGCTAGCTGCATCTGCAAACAGTACCTTGAATAAAAAAATATCTGTTTTGGTTTTAATGCATATCAGAGAAAGTACAGTGAATCAGAGTATCTTGCAACAGAATAGTACAACTGTAAACTGAAATGCGGCTAAATCTTTAGGGAGTTTTTTTGGTCATAAGAATGTGGTGATGTGGAGGTTGGTAGCAGACTCGAGGTGAAAGATGTGGAGAAACAAATGGACATAGCAGGGGGAGAAAAAGATGAAAAACACTGCAGTTTGTACACTTAATGAGCATAAGTTTGAAAACAAGACTCCAGGCAGCAGTGAGTGTTTGTCTGATCTTGCAGACAGCCTGAAACAGTAGTTTGGGAGAAGTAGATGTTCAATATATCTAAGTGTATAATTCATTCAAAACCCATTCCCTTCAACTTTGTCCACACTATTCAAATAATGATTGTGTGGATAAGAAAGGGTTTAGCAGCCAAATCTGGAATATTCACTGTGACTGAAAGCATCATCAGTGGTTATTTTTTGTAGTCACATGCCCTTAGATGATGACCTAGTGCCTGGTTCTTTTGAAGGCAGGCCCTCTTTTCTCATCAGTTTTGCATACTTTGAGGGAGGGAGAAGGAGATTTCTGACAAGTAGGAGGACTTAAGTCCTTTTGCAGTACCTTACGTGGAACTCAAAGTTGGTAATCCATCACTACTTGCTTCTTATCTAAGAGCTGATGGGACAACAACATGGTATCTTACTCACGACTAGTGTGTTGTTCACAGATACGAGTCTTTGTAACTAGGTCAGAGTGGCTCTGGTGAACCAGAATGTTTTAGATTTCCTGCTTTTGGCTGCTCTGTTTGGCATTACGGGAAGTAGGGTGTAGGAGTGCTGCCTGTTTCCTTTAAAATGAAAAGAGGAAGCTTTGGAACGCTGCCATGGAGGAATGAGGATGTTGGATGTTATAAAATATTAGAGCAGTAGGACTTTGCTGTCAAACCAAAGAATTTTATCATAGAATACCACATAGCATGTAGTTTAGCTGCCTTCTAATGCTCAATTTGTCTCCTGGTGAGCTGTGATCGTAATAATTCATATACTTAAAGTTGTATGGGATTCCCATAGTGTTTCTTATCATTCAAGTACTTTCTGGTCTAGGTGAGGAAGAGGATGGGTAGAAAGATGTGAAAGGAAGAGGAGCAGAAGGGGAAAAGAGATTGGGAGAGCCAGAGTTTGAGAATAGGGGCGAGGGAGAGGTGTGTTATTCTGGAAATGGGTGTTTTTGTGATGTAGTTGTGGAGAAGTAGAGCAGGCATTATGACAGAGAGATGTTGCTGATGAAGCTTCTTAAATTGCAGTTCATTATTGGGCATATAACTTGGAGTGACTTACTTTAATTCTGTTTGGTTCCTTCACTTTTGGAATTGGAAGCCAAAAGGGGGAGCAATGACAGCCTTTTCAGCAAACGAGGGTTTAACAGAGACAAGCAGACAGACATTTAAGGTGTGTTTGTGTTGAAAGAAAACTAGTAAATAAGCAGTGTGCTTGCTACTGCACTAGAACAGCTGAAAACTCTTCTTACCAGCTCTGTGGCAATTAGTCTGACCTGGGCTCAGAACCGCAGGTCACTTGTCTGAAGTTTGACGTATCTTTAAAAAAAGCATTATTACATGTTAGAATAACTTTTTCCTTAAATCTACTGAGGTGAGAACCTAATAATCTTCTCTCTACTTCGAAGATTCGAAGAGGAGTGGAGATACAAGTAAAAACCCCAAATCCCACCAAAACAAACAAGCAAAAACAAACAAAAAAGCCTTGGAGGGTAGAGGTGAAGTTTCTTGGCGCTAGTTTCCTGAAACAGAAGGACATAATACTTTCCTTGAGGGACTAAACAATTTAAAATAGGTTCTGAGGCTGCGTTTGAGAATGACACTTCCTTTGTTCTCAAAACAAACCCCCTAACCTTTTTATGGAGAAGTCTTTCCTGTTGGTATTTCCTAGTACCAAATATTTGGTATCTCGAAATTTGAGACATGTATTTGCAGAACTTTTTACAATGACTTCAAGCACATTTTTTTTGTCAAATAAATAAGAAATTGATAGAAAGATTATGAAATGCCATATGGATACATGAAGAAGGGGAATTCAAATGCCAGCTGTCAATAGATAGAATTTCAAAACTATGTTAACAAAATAAAAAAATTTGATTTAGTGGTGGTGGTTTAATATATACTGTTCAGTGGGTTTAACTCATACTGGAAAAATACAACTTTTTCGGCTTACAGAAATGACCTTGGTGTTGCTTTAATGTAGGTTTGAGCATTATGACTCAATTAACCTTGTTATTCCATTACACATCTCAAGTTGATGCAATACTTGTATATCATTGGAAAAGCCCAGAAGACAGTTGGGTTGTATTTCTGACTGATGGGAACTGTCACTTTCAAAGCTGTTCTTCACAAAACACAGGCGCTATCAAAATGCGCCAATGAGATTCATAAGAAGTTAAGTTCCAAAACCCAAAGTAACTTGAGAATTTAATTGGTACCATCTACCTCAATAACATGCTGCTTTGGTGTTTCACTCACAACGAGACACAAGCAAAATCAGTATCTGGTATTTTTTTTTTAGGGACGAAATAAATGCAAATCAAATCAACAGTAGGAGTTATTAGACTGATGTGTAATTCTCAAAGTATTAGACCAATATAATGGGTCTTCCCTATGGCACTGTGGGAAATTTTGCCTATTGTTAAGGTCATACTGATGACCAGCGAGAATGGAAACACTGCGAACATAGTTGATATTTTTAATTTCTGTCTTCATTCTCAATTTTGAATATTGCTTTTACTGATATCATTGTATGGTTTACTCTGTGGACAAATCATCTACTTAGTGTGATAATAATTTCTTGTCATCACCAACTTTGTGACTCTAAATTTTTTTTCTTTTAAAGGAATTTGTGAACTTTAAGCATACTTGAAAACAGTGTTAGGCATAAGGTATATTTGTGGAGATACAGAGGCAATGTCACTATTTAGTTCTGTGCGGGACTAACACAGAGTCTTGTTCATAGTTCTGTTTTACGCGATTCTTTGTGATGCAAGAAAATATGTGTTCTTAAACTTGTGCATTTTTGGTTCTTTGAGAGTAAATTATGTCTGACTGCAATTTTTTTTGTTACTATAGGGTCTGAAATTAAACTTTTAGCATTTTGAGAAAAACTAGAAATTAAAGATATCCCACCCTGCCAGGCAGCTGTTGATTTTTCTGCCAAATTGTCTGTTGTAGATGGAACTGTCTGTTGTAAGAGATCATAATGCTGAGAGGCTCATATATTTAGCAGAGAAGCTCGAACCTACTCACAAATAGTTTTAAAAAATCCCAGGTTTAATAAAAATCTTCTTTTATACTAATAGTTTCAGTGATTTGTACAATCCTTAAGAGCTTATAGTTTTATACATTTTATCCATGTACATGTTTTCCTTCTCGCAACAGAGTGGATTTTGATAAGCTTTTAAAATTCTGTTGTAAGAGTTTGATTCAGAGTGTGTTACAAAGTATACCTCCAAACTGTCTTAAGATCATATCCTTTATTGTTTCTGATAAAAGATATTGTTAAACTAGCATGAGGCAAGCTGAACAGTTAGCACTACCTTTTATTATAATGCTTATTTCCATATTTTCAAAGAAATGAATGGCATATTTCTGTCAGAGTTTAAAAGTGCAGTTGTTCCCTCCTGGCAGTGTAGCAGTATGTTTAGGTACCATTTTGTCAACGAGGCACTTTGTAGCTGCAGTAATTTCTGTCTTAATTGTCCCTTGACCTGTGACTGATGTTGAGGAAGTAAATTGACTTCTGACTCAGCTAGACAGACTGTAGGCAGCTCTAGAATGTGTGTAGGCAAACGATTCTTGCAGCTGCTTATTCTTGGAGTGTTAACATGGAAGGTTTCATAAACAGCTTCCACTAATTATTTTTAAAAAATCAGATTTGATGAATTTTGTAAAAAATATTTGAAGACCTGTCTTTTATGAATATATACTTTATATGTAAATACTTCTGATGTTGTCACTTGCTACCAGTCTAATGAAGTAATGTTCTGGTAAATGTTAGTGATGTCATTTATATTAAAGTCCAAGCAAAAATTTTATTGCGGAGGACGACTTTAATTTTTCATCTTTTGTATGTATTTCTGTAGTTTTAAGTAGAGATTTTTATGGCTATTACATCTGAAGTCAATAATGTTCAGAAGTACCATCTTTTATTATGAAACCAGAGATGTATTTTGTGGCTATTTAAAGACTTACAAATAAGCAGATAGCTTACTACTTTCAGTAGAACCACTATATTTTACAGGAAGGAAAAAAACGCAGAGCTCTTCATGCAGTAGCTTTGACTGTTCTGTCATGTATGCAAGGAGTATTTGTATGTGCTGCTGTAAGTCACCTGAAGAGTAATTCTGCAGCAGTGATGTTTTGTCATACATCAGTGTTGATTGTGCCTACCAGAGAAAGAGACAAGTAATCTGAATGTTGTTGTCTGAACTGGAATTCGAGAATAAGGTTTGCATTTGAAGCACCAGTTTTGCCTTAAGGGTTTATTCCACTTTAGAAAAGAGTGAGCAAACAAGACCAGCAGTCTCCTTTCAGACAACGAACAGCTGCTCAGATAGTAAGAATATGAAAAGAGACTAGCAAAAGAAAAGAGTAGTGCTAGTGGAGGAGATCAGTATGTAAGTAAGAGTACAAGAGAACACATAAATAGGGTAGCTGATGAGGTTATTTTTGTTCTCAAAGGCGAGTTTTCAAAAAATGCTTGTAAGATGTGTTTACATTAATAAATAGCAGTAAATGGGAAGAAAATGAAGCAAGATAATTATGGAGCAACAGGGCACTCAAGCTTTCTGTTAAAGTAAACTTCATTTAAGTAGCTTGGCAGTTTTATTATGTTACTATTGTAACATACAATACTCTATCCTTCATCAATTTAAAGAGTTGTTGTCCTAAGACTGCAGATGCTGGTACAGCACTCTTTAGAAGAAAGGACTTCTTTTTCCTAAACTGGTGCCACGCAATTGTTACTTGCACTTGCATGTAGAATAGCAATTAAAGTTTTGATGTGATAATTTTTTTAAAACTTCTGTTGGAGGCACTGGCATAGGTTGCTTACATTGCAGGCAACCATTTGTTTTAAGCTAAAAACAGATGTGTATTGTAGAAGCTAATTTATCACACTGTTACAACAAAAAAACTGTCATTAGTATCTTTTTAAAAAGAGATAAGATTTAAAAATGGTCATTACAGAGAGACTACATAAAAATTAAGCTCTGTGCTTTGGTTGCAAAGTAATGAGGCTGAAAGACAAGTACAAATACATTGCATACACTGGAAGAAACTGGAGTCGTACTGCAGCTTGGGTAAGGGATCTGGCCAGGCTCTCAGACGGGAGCCAGAGCAAGGGCTGGAGGCAAGTACGCTTAATGACGTTGCTCAGGCAAAGGCTGAAGACCCGGAGCTGAGCTTAAATGGAGCTCCAGGGGCACAGGCAGGGGCTGTTCATGGAGGTCCTGAGTGTGACTGGTCATGGCCATTAAGACCTGTTAACAAGGGCCTTAGAGTTCCTGATGCATGGTCTGACAGTTTGTCTTCAGACCATTCGTATTAGAGCACAAGTTGACTTGAAAACTCTACTTATATTCTTGCTTACATGTAAGATGGCACTGTTGGTGTGTCTTCTCTGCATGCAACTCAGTAGGCAAAGATTTATTGAAATATCGTGCGTGTGTCAACAAAGGAATGATGTGGACAGGCAGAAGAATTAAAAACTGGGCTGTGGTGTGATTAAAGTGTAGGATATAATGGAAAGTAGCTAAGGTAGCTGATTTGATGTCAGAAAGGAAATTGAGGAGTAAGGTGACTGAGACAAGGTAAAGTTGACAAGGCAAGGGTGAAATGAAGTCATATGTAATAATACTAGCTAGATTTTCCCATTCTCGTCTAGAAAAACTGCTGAGAGCATGCAGTTGTGAAAAAGCTGCTTCTCTGTATGTCACATTCCATTTGTGAGACATTTGGTTGTCTCTAGCTTTTACAGAGTACTACAAACATAAATGAATAGCTGTTAAATACACTTTTTCATAGCTGCCTGACAACGGAGGCTTACTGGCCAAATAGCTTCGTTGACTTCCGTGAACCATTACAAACCAGGATGTAGTTTTCCAGTAACACTTTATAGGACTTTTTGTACTATAGTTTAGTTCAGAAGTTTACAGTACAAGTGTTTGAGGGCATTAAATAAGAAAGAAGTTGCCTTTTTTTATATATGCCATGTTTTATAGACATTGCTATTACCTTAGATTGTTAAAGTGAGTGTTACTTAAGCCTGTAAGTGCAGTCAAATAGAAAGGCTAAACAAGTAGGGAAGGATAGGGATGAAATACAGGACCGTACTATGCCATAAACCAGTTCGCAAACACAAAGGAATCTTTACTCATATTTTTGTTTAATTTTGCGTGATTCAAAGGCTCTTGTTCAAAATGCATAAACTTCCCTAAGACAGAGGTGGGTTGTGGAACATTAGTTTCATTCCTCGCGGTTTTGGAATTAAACCCTTTGACTTTTGTTGTTCTTGCTATAAAGAGAGCACAGTTTTTAGTTATTGTCCAGTTGCATGAATGCCTGAATGTGTATGTGTGGGGAGAAGTTTGACATTTAGAAAGCACAAACAGAGCAAATATGTCACCTGTGTATTTTTGTCTTTACTCCCTACATAACTTTTCCTTCTTCCTTTTTATCAGCCTTTCTAGTTAGATAATGTAAAATTCAGTTGATAGTTGATATGGGCTGTGCAGCATTTCTAATATTTGCCTTTCATCTGACTTGCCTACAAGGAGTTTCCACTGGTTTCAAAGGGAACCTGCTGTTCTCAGATTGTGATCTGAGTTTAATTTCTAAGATTAGGTCTGCTGGTTTGGAGAGCAATGTAATGAAATGTAACAGAATGAAGTTTCTGATCAGCAGCTGTACAGGTGGCGGTAGTTCAGAGCTCCTTTGTCACCCGACAGCAATTGGACATCTTACAAATTATGTATTCTGTTCCTGTAAGAGCAGTACACCAGATCTCCTTTCATAATGAGTTTGGTGATTCCTACTACAAAAATATTTAAATAATTTTGGGTCCTGTTATTTTTAACGTGTTAAGCCTTTCTCTCACAAGGATTTCTAGTCTGTTTGCTCTGTTCTGGAAGAGACCACTGGCATACTTGAGTCACATGCATGTGGGGGTCTAGAAGCACTAGCATGACTTTGTTCAGAAGTTCAGTTGCAAATAATGACTGAGTTTATGTCCAAGCACGTTGAGAAACAGTCTAGTATCAGTCATGGACTTGCAGAGAACTCTTGCTGGTGTGCTGACTTGCATCCAAGCTAGCTCTGTGGATTTTTTCCTGAACTGTTCCTCAGGTCAAACTGTTTACATTGTGTGTATGCTTGTGCCATGCATGTACCCTCCTAGTTAATGCTCCTACAAGGCATAGCGCTCAAAAGCATGGTGGAGACACCTATGTAGCCCTGCAGGAGTAGGCTGAGCCTTCCTGTGATGACTATGTGGCCGTTGCGGAGCCTTCTGAAGGGTTGTGCTCATACTTGTTTTGTGCCCAGTGGTGTCAGCTCATTTTGCTGTCTAGAGAGCAGCTCCGATACACCCTGTTTGAATAAGGGGCTGTGCAGGCTTGGCATTAAGTCAGAGGTAACCTTCCTCATTTCTTGTTGGCCCGGAGAAGGCCGTTTAAATGAGGAAACCGGTGGTGGGCAACTCAAGCCATGTCTTAACAGAGCTGAATTTTGTCCCAGGGACTTAACTGGAGTGCCAGGAGTAGTTACAGTTCTCTGGTCCTACAGTAGTTCTGGAAAGACTATGTGTTTTGCATAGTGCTGTGGTTCAACTGATGCTTTGGTTGTCTGTAGATATGTGAATATCATTTTCCTGTCTGTGGGTAATTGAAGTAGAACCTAAAATAACTAAAATTTGATTGTTTTCTACTTAATAAAGTATTTATTGCTTGAAAATTTAACTTGTTTAGTATTTCTAAAGACAGGTGAACTTAACATTTAGCTTTGGAGGTGCACACTAAGTTACAAGCCGTAAGTTAAATGCTTAAAGTTATTTTCGTGTTTATTCAGTACATTTAGGTGACAGTTGCTTCTTTTCATAATGCATATTTGCCTAATAGAGGAGTGGAATCAGTTCCTGCCGTGTTTTCCAAACAGACACCTGGAAAAAATATATATCTATATTTAGCATATGATTTTTTTAATAAGTAGAAGCAGTGTTTATATATTTATATTTCAGTTTTGATCTTTTTTGCCACTTAATACAGAAATTTCAGTAGTTTAAGTTAAATGAACTGGTATTCCTTTTATCCATTCAGGAACATTATTTAGTGTGTTTATAATTTAACATTATTTTATAGGCAAAAGAAAAATTATGATGTGCCAATATTGTCTGAGAACATAACTATTTATAAATGGGGATCTTGCTTTTCCTCCAAACCCTGAAGTTACTCATGCAGTTCATATTACAAAATAGAACTACATGGTCTCCAGAGGTGGTGTTTGGCATTAGATTCTGTATTTTGTTTGTGTTGGGAAGTAATAAAAATGGTAAATGTATCTTGGTAAAAATAAACCACCATTGACGCTGTGAAGTCTTTATCACTTTAATTACAATAGTGAATCTAATACCAAAAAGGGTTATCCCACTCTGTTTAAGTTCATCTCTCACAAGTTCAACTTTGCAAGCTGTCGTTATACTGAGGCTGAATATGGTGATCTATAATGTATTTGACACCGTATAACAGGCAGTCGTTAATGTGTGTATTTTATATGAGACAACATTACACTGATATGGTTTCAGTCTACTTAATAGTAGTGAGAGACTAGGTTGGATGCTGTGGAAGTTCTGAGCTGGCAGTGTTTCCATGTTCTTGTTTTTTTCAAAATTTACTGTCTTCATGGTGGCTGTACACTGTGAAGCTTATCTTATTCCTGATAAATGTCATAATGTTAAAAAAAGTTGGTTTTCTAAGAATGATTATCTGTTCAGTGTATTGAATGGTTCATCATATCTTCTGCATACGTGTATATTCACATCTCCTGGTACCCTGGTGATTCAGTATCAGGGTACTTAAAACACTATTTAGACTTAATGACTGCCCTTGTTTTTCATGAGGCACACATGAGATTTTCTTCAAGACTTTGTTCCATCTCTGTGTTGAGATCTGATTACCTGTGCTGTGGTATCTGGTTTTCTTTAACATATCTCCAATAGTTGACCAAAAGGGGGTGCTAATAGATCAAACAGTCAGATGTGTGGCATAAAGAGGTTCAGGAGCGTTTTTTTGTGCCATGAATTAAATCTTGGCTACTGAATTTGATGAGGTGAATACAAGTTTTTGCATCTGGGTGTTGTGTAATATGCTGGTCACAGCATAAGTGTTCGTGGAAGGCAAATTCATGCCTTGTAAATATGGCTGCTTCTCAGTTCCACTATGTTTGTGGGGGATTCCACGGGCTTTGTGGCAGGCATTCTCTTCTGTAAGACTTCCATTTATTTTTCCATTTATGCTGTTAAAACCCAAAAGCATATAGGGGTTAAGCATAGGTTATTTAGCAGATGTCTAAGAAGTTAAAGTTTGTTGAATTTTAGAGATTGAATACAGATAGCCAAAACTACCAAGATAAATATTCAAGTAGAATACCATAATATCCCTCACCTTCATATCACAAGAAACTTTCGCTGTCCGTTTTTTCAGCATTTCGTTTCTCCAGTTCAACAAAACTGGTTAATGGCGTCAACAGAGCTGGGGCCTCTGATGTAGGAAAGGAAGAGGAGACGTATATGTCCCCTGAAACAAGAGGGATAAGATGGTTGAGAGACCTGATGCTGGTGTGAATATTGTAGTGCAGACTGGAGAACTTGCAGTTGCTTCTTAGTAGACCCCTCCGTTTGTGTAGCAGAGATGTGCAACTCATTTGTGACTTTGCTGGCACAGCAGATGATGGTGGGAGTACATGCTTCTCATGGAAAACACATGGTTAGATGATTACAGCATTTGTTTTCCCAGAATATGTGTTACAAATAGAAGATTTTGAACTCTACAAGCTCATGTTTGCTCTAGTAGTCATCATTAATTCATTCCATGTTACTGAGCTAACATAAGAGTATTTTTACAAGTATTTAATAAGAAGACCGTGTAGTGTAGTCTTTGCAAAATTTTTACTCTTGTCTCTCTACACAATATAAAAGACATGTAGATTGTAGCCATAACCCGGTGTAGATGCAATGTTCAGGTCTATAATGCCCCTCTTAAGTGTGTGCTGTGGAAGAAAAAGTGACCTTAGCCTTTTTTAAATTCCTAACACTGAAACCCAGAAACATCATTAAAGTGTATTGTTTTGTAGTAGATATTAAAGCTAAAAGCAGAGTTCATGCTGAAGCCGGACCATGATCGGATGGATGGTAAAGACAAAATTGTATTACACAGATTTACATTTTAAGTGAGCTGTAAAAATGAGTATAATGAAATTATAAATGATAGAAATGATTAAATTATAATAGTGTAAAATGATGATACAGGATCATATAGATCAAGTTTAAGGACTTTAAATGCCCAACACAATGGCACGGCACGGGGAGAAGATACCACTTTCATAACTGGAAATCAGATGGCAGTTTGAGTGGTGGTCTCGGTAGCCAAAGGACCTGCTGTATGTTCACACCAAGTTATCCATGTTTTGGAAACACAAAGATGTCTGCATATTTGTGTGACACACTAACATGTAGAGAACAGAGGAGTCTTCCATTAAGAGAGTGAGTAGGAGATATGAGAGAGGGAATCTGCTTGGGGAGGATGCATCTGAAGGAGGAAGCCCACAAAGACAAACTTCAACAAGAGGAGAATTTTGCTGTCTAAATCCCTATGGACTAAGTGTGGCATCTTCACCAGCCATAGAGCCAGGCATCCTTAATAAAAGAAAAACTTTTTAGGGACTGTAAGACCTTTGGAAGTGTTGGTTATAATCCAAGAGACTGCAATTGGATTAGCCACATAAATTAATGTGGGATACTGTGAGAAAGTATCTGCAAGATCATAAAGGACACGGGTGACTTTTTTTATAAACCTTAACGTTACTTTTGTCTGAGTAATTCTGAAGGGTTTTTGTTTTAAAAGGATAACTATTCTAATAAACCCAGGCTTTTACATTTAAAAACTTGCTTGTTCATCACTAAGGAGCTCACTATGAAATAAACATTTGGGCAGATCCACAGTGGAGCTGTGGCCAGCTTGGAGTCTGGTCACACTTTGTTTATTAGATAGTAATTGTGAAGGAAATTTGTCTGATCTGTGATTTGAATGGGACATCGATGAGACCAGAAGATAGCAGGGTTTATTGTTGCTAGCTATTGCATGTAAACCTTTCTGTATAGTTTCTGAACTTTGGAATTATATTGCTGGTCTGTTTATTTTTATTCAAAGTATTCTGTGTACAGAAGTTTTAAAGGAGAGTTTGGTTAGTCTTAGAACAGGGTAAGAAATAGAACTTCCTACTGTTAACACCTCATCTCAAGATGTTTCGACAGGAAAACCAAATGCAGAAGCAGTCAAAAAGAGGCAAAACGGGATAATGTGGACCCGTATTGCTTATAAAGAGAAAGGAAAAAAGCACATTACCTCTCTGGAGGTCAGTAGTAGAAGAAAGGAAGAGAACCTTGTGAGAACAGAACAGTAAAAAGTATGTTTTATACTTCTGCACATTTATCCATCACAAAAGCTACCTAAAGGTCAAGGTGGATGTGGACAGAGGCAAGTATTAATTGTGAATTTTATGAGAATTACTTTGCCGTTGAGGACAGAATAAAAGGTTTAAATTGAGTGGTCACTTAAGTGATCTAGATTGTATATTCATTTCATTTGAAGGTAAAATAAATATTGTTAAGTTTATGCAATTTCTACGTGAAAACTTGAGTGAGGATACTTCTTGTTGTGGGAGTTTGAGAAGAGAGGATTGTGTGAAAGAGGTCTGTTTCCTTGTTACCTCCTCAGTTAAGTGCCTGACATTAGGGACAAACTTGCAATGAAACCTGTTGAAAATTAAACAAGCTCTCTAGGAATAAAGTAACACTTTCTATTAACTTTTAAATAGTAGTGTTTCAGAGTTGCTGGTATTTCTAAGCTCCAGGTTACTTTCCTGTGAGAGATACAGCAATTGGAAATATCAACAGCCTGGCATCTTTAAAGCAAAACTAGTGTTTTGTGTATTTTTACAAACAACTACATGGATTTATGGTTCACATTTCTGGTTTAATCAAAATGCTAGTTTTCAACCACTTTTCAGATAGGAAGTTCTTAAGGAAAGTACATTCTATTACCTCATTGCAGTCCAGGAATGGACAGAAGGGTGGGCATTTAAGAAATGTACAACGTTGCAAATGCCAGTAACAGTGGGGCTTTTCCCAGGGTGGTATAGTCAAGAAAAATGGCTTTGAAAAACAATGAAGAGAAGCAGAAGTTCGCTTACATTAGTAAACAGTCTGTCTTCTTCTGTAGAAGAAGAGCTAAAAACATCATGGAGAGCTGTAAGGTGTGATGCCTTACAATTCATCGCAGTTGACGGAGAGATCTTGTGCAAAAAAAATCAACTCCCTCTATATGCAGTGCAGAAGCATCTCAGATTCTGCTCGCCTTTAATCTGGTGGGATTTTTACCCTGCTCTTCCCTATTAACTATGATGGCATGAAATGTCTTTAATTGTTTAATTGTTTTTTCTGCAAATACAGAAATTTCCGAAATACAATTGGAGTAAAAATGGTGTCAAATGATGTAATGCTGAGTGGAAGGGAATGACATTTATACGTTTCAAAGCTGATTAATGCTTTTCCAAATTAGAAAAAGCAACAACAACAAAAAAACCAACAAAAACCACAAACCTAATTTAAACTGAGTTGTGCTATATTTTGTTCCAAACTGCATGTATATTACAAGCAGAAGTGTGATTCTGATTAGCCTTATTACTTAAATCCTGGTGTACTCAAATCTTTACATTTGCATCAGACCTCTCCACAGAGCAAGGTTCGGAGAACTTCTTGATTCATAGTTCAGATTATTTTCTATCCAGAAAGGACCAATTTGATAGCATAATCCAATGTCCTTTTTGGCCATGTATTAAGTAGTGTAGTGAACACTGTATCACATCAAGTTCTAGAATATCTGCAGATTACTATTTTAATACTAAAATTCCTGAAGCGGGGAGAAACTAATTTTCCTGTTACAATGTTTTTGCCTTGTTTAAGCTTTGAAATTTTGTGGCTTCAGCTATGTACCAAAGGAACTCAAGTGTAATGCTGCTGTTATGAAGATGTTTAGGATGACTTCTCGCTTGGTGTGTTTTTGAAAAAGGACCATCTAAGAGCCATTTCTTGTAACATGCTGCATTATCTGTCTATTTGGTTTTTATGATGTCTTGTTTTACCTGTACAAATTAAAAAATTAGAGCTGTGTTGAGCTAGAAGCTCTCTGGGACAGAGATTTTGAGCTAACAGAGTAGTTATAATTTTTATTATGAAATTGTTGTGCTCCCTTGCACTTCAAAACTTCATCTTGTTCATCAAAGTACCCTTCCAGACAGATTTTGTCATTTCAAGTAGGAATAGATGTGTCTGTCCACGTCACAAAAGTTGGATGATTCTATAAATTCTGTCCTTTGAGTTTGTTTTTTGTGATGTGGAGGTTTGTTGAAGTTTTGTTGGCAAATGGAAGGTAATTTAGTGGAATATAATCTGTGTTAGAAGTGTAGATTTGCTGGAATCTACTTGTGGCTTTCATTATAGTCACTAATTTAAAATTCCTTTCTAGTGTAGGTTTTACCTCCGAAAAACTTCACCTTGCCAATATTATCTGAAAATTGAATGCTTATTTAGTGCAGCTGGATTAATTAGATGATCAAGTTGATATCTTCAAATGCATTCTCACCGGCATCAACAAAAATTAGGAGGGATTTGAGATTAGAAAACATGATAGACATATGTGTTATGGAGACTGTTCCTCCAGTTAGGTCCTCCACGTTTCCATGGTTTAGAATGCAATGCAAAATGTGCTCTTTTAATTGTACAGGTTGTGAATGATTGTGTGGAAGTCATCTGGTCCTGAGACACCTTTCATGCTATTGAGTATTTAACAGTCACAGTTTATGTGGGGAGGGGTTAGTTTGGATAATATTGCAGGTTTTCTCAAAGTCTTGGAATTTGTCTTTAAAAGCTGTGGTGCTTTTAAAGGCACTTATGAATGGTTTCCTCAAAAATAAAGTATTACCAGTAGTGTTAAATTACTAGTAGTATGGTAGTAAGTATCCCATAGGCTAAATCTCAAAGTTCATTTGCATCTGCAAGCATAACTGGCTTCCCAAATTAGGTAATCTTGTGAAGAACAGTTGAAATGGAAGTGGCTTAGTCCCTCTTATTGTTCAGTTGTCTATATTCTTGCATTTTTGTGCCTCATTTATTTAAAATGACCTTAATTAAATGTGAAGCACACCATTAGCTTACAGAATTGAACTTTATGGCTTGTTGTACTTGCTATTGCATTATTTTGCCAAAAGATGATTTGTACTCAAAGAGCCCAATCCTGGCATTAGTGACATAATGCAAAGTAAGGGCAAATTTTAATTTTAATTGAGTGATGTGGAATTAGGTTCTGTGTTTCCATCTGTACCTTACAGGTTTAGTAGTTACACAAAAAGATTAATCATATTTCTCAGAAATGAATAAGCTGACCTATACTGATTTGGAAATGAAGCAAAATAGTTGTGAGCTGTGCCCACTCAAAACCAGAAAATTTTGTTTGAATTATCATCTTAGGGTTTGTTTTGTTGTGGTTTTTTTTGTGACGGGGTTTTGTTGTTTTGTTTGTGTGTGGTTTTTTTTTTTTAATTTGTTAATATTTTGGTTTTAAATTGTAGAACTGGAGCTTTACCATTACAAGTAGATTTAGGATTTTTTTCTTCTGATGCGAGCGTTTTAAGGATCAGAGTTTCAGAATGCTTGCAGCAGCCTTGTATTTTTCTGTCTGTTCGTGACAAACCAGCTACTGTACATTCATATAGAGCAGTACAGTCCTTGCCACTGGCAGTCTCTGTGTGACAGAGAGCCTGTAGGCTGACATAAAGTGCAGCCTGTTGTGAACTGCTAAATGGGAGCCTGCCAAAAACTCAGCAGACAGAACTAATTGGGGAGAAAAAGGATTTTTGTGCCCTCATCTCTCCCTCTTCAATTTTTTTTACAAGACGGATATTGTTAAAGTAACTTGTTTATGTAAGATTTGTCTGCCTCTATTTTCTCATTGCATGAATCATTTTTTAACTTCAAGTCTTGCACCGCAGGTCACTGAGCACTTCCACATGGCGGCTGGCACAGGACCAAACTCGAGACACGCAACTCATCACAGTTGATGAAAAATTGGTAAGGGTTTTCTACTGCATACTGCTATGATACAGCCTTCAGGGTTATTTTGGCACAATAGGCATTCAGTATGGTATTCTGCGTTCTTCTAGGAAAGTCGTATAAATGTGAACTACAAAGCAACAATACTTCATACATTTTTAAAAGGGGAAAATTAGTGAAACAGAAGTATGTGAATGGAATATGGCATTCAAAGTGTTAAGCAATATAAAATGATAAGTACCTTTTTTATTCCATTATGTCCAAGGACCGGTATGAGCTGCAATTTATAACAAGTTTGTTCTTTTTGAAGGGTATATTTTTTGGGGTATGTTTTCTGTGTAGTGAAATCATACAGAATTCACCAGCTTCGTGACATTATCTTCGTTAGGACCCATGTTAGCTAAAGAAACTGTGTAAAGAAGCATCATGCAACATTGTTGTTACTATGCACATACACTCTAGCTTTTGAATATGCATGAAGGTTAGATTACAACTAGGAACAAATGCATAACATTCTTCTGCTAATCAGTAGCAGATCAGAAATTTGGCAATCTTTTCTTGTAAGTTCTTCCATAATGTGTGGTCTGTTACTCTAGATGCAACCTGACACTTATGTTTACATTATTCAATAGTATAATTTTTGTAAGACTTGTAGGGGAATGCGTCACAGCAGAAGCATGCTTTTCATTGGTTTTCATATTGCTTTTGGATCTTCAGGAAGGAAAAAAATTCCCATCATATGTACCAGACAGTTCGTATTGTAGGTACTTTCTTATATCCCTGAACCTACATTAACTACTTAAGAAATATTAGGAATGTATATTTATAAATTGAGCATTTGTAATGATAGCTACAAGTTGAGACAGCTGAAGTTTAACAAGCTATTGGAATAAATGCACCTACTTTAACAACTCTTTAGGGCTTTTTTCCTTATTGTTTGTAATATAGATGTAGCAGTAATAATCTACTCATAGGTAACAAAATTTATTTTTTTGTAAACTTTTTTCTGAACTTAAAAAGTAATACTATAATTTTAGGTTTAAAAATTAGGGAAAAAATCAATACTGTGTTCTAGCAAACACGATTATCTTGCTAATCTAGTTGCATCACTTGGAATTCAGGAAATTTAATGTACGAGAGTTCAGGAGTCACTATGTAAATAAGATTCACCAAGTCAAGAGACCTGCATTTCCCTAAGCGAATTATGAATTGCATGTGATTATTATAGCACCGTTCTGCAACACTTAAAAAATCTAAATAGAGTTTTTATAATGCCTGATTTTACAGTATCACATTTCGCTACTGTGACCTTGGGTAATGGATACATAGCTCTGAAAGACACTACAGTGTGAAGACAAACCCATAAAATAAACACTATTCTGTCTTCCATTTTGTATTTAAATGTGCCTTATCCTAAGTTAGGGTTGTACATTATGCTGTCTGGCTATACTAATTTGAAATACAACAATTCTCTTAGTGTTAATGTAAATGAATTGTAAGTGAAGTGGTTATTTCTAATGTCATTATATGTTCTCATCAAGCTGAAGATATTTTTATCATAGTTGCCGGGGGTTTTTTTGAGATCTTACAGTAGCAACCATTGAACAATTTTGTTTAATTTTGATACATGTAATGTATCTAAATGATTCTCCCCAGGTCTTTCAAATATTAGGTTAAACGTCAGACTGAACAGTATTTTCCTAGAATGTTGTGCATATAGGTGGACATTCTAGATGCATATTTTTTTCCGTATTATTGTAGGACCAGAAACAAAATTACAGAAAATTAGAATATTATTTTAAAATTTTCATGTGTAGATTTAGCTAAGTTTTTGGAGAAGTTTCCATAATGCCATAAAATATCCAATAATTGATGTTCTGTTAATGGGCAAAAATTTATATCCCATTAGCAAGGAAAATCTTCATGAAGAGGTTTGATACGATTTTCAACTCTCAGGATTAGGAGAAGTTCTCTGGACACCTGTTAAACCTCATGGAAAGTAGAGTACTGTGTTAACTTATTTCATGTTGTTGCAGTATATTTCCTAATTTAAAGCAGGATTAATTACAACCCATTAAAACTAAATTAACATATGACATGAATTTTCTTTTTTTTAAATAATGTTGCGAAGCTTAGCAAAGCTATTATTTCTGTGCAAGGGGACACCTTGTTGCTCTCTACAGCTACTTCAAAGGAGGTTGTAGCGGGGTGGGTGTTGATCTCTTTTCCCAAGTAACAAGTGATAGAACAAGAGGAAACGGCCTCAAGTTGTGCCAGGGGAGATTTATATTGGATATTAGGAAAAATTTCTTCACCAGAAGGGTTGTCAAGCATTGCAACAGGCTTCTCAGGGAAATGGTTGAGTCATCGTCCCTAGAGGTATTTAAAAGATGTGTAGATGTGGCAGTTAGGGGCATGGTTTAGTGGTGGGCTTGGCAGTGGTAGGTTAGCGCTTGAGCTTCTTGATCTGAAGGGTCTTTTCCAACCTAAATGATTCTGTGATTCTAACTTGTATTCCAGAAGTTGGTGCTTAACTTTTAATTAAAAAAGACCCCTATTCTTGTGTTACTGCCACATATATGCATCTTTCTGTTAGAAATCACTGAGTCATGTTTTGATGGATTTGTTGGCTTTATCATACTTTTTTTTTTCTGAAGCCTGTCATCACCTTGTGGGTGGTTTTTATGTGCAGATCAGAAAGAAGAAGCAAGAACAGGTGGAAAATGAGATATGGTTATCCTTGTTTGCCTTATTCCTCTTGTAACTTATTTTGAAGCTGAACACTGCTGTGAACCGGTGTTTACAAGGCTAGTAGACTAACGCTGTGGTTATTGAGAACTTTTAACTGCATATTGCAGTTGAATTAATTTATTTCCCGTGCTTTTGTAGACCTTGCATTCCTATGTGTGTATGCATATGCTAGAACTCGATCAACAGGTATTCCTGTCAATTATCTAGAGTCCCATTTGGTTTTGTGAATACTAAAATATTCCTTATCTTGGGAAACACAAATGAAGTAGAAGGAGAAAGACCATCCTGAAACTGAATTACTAGGCAGTAGTCAATCACCTGCTTACTGCATCCTACCATGTGTTGAATGCAACAGAAAAACGAGTTCCGATGAAACAGTAGAAAACACAGTAGTTTAGGCCACATTGATTTATCAGAAAAAAGTGGGACTCTTAAATGTAAAAGGATTTGAATGTTCAGCTTGTATAGAACACATCCAAGAAATTATACCTTTGTCTCAGTTACTAGCCGTTTTCAGTGAATATTGAATAAAATAACTTTGAACAGACAGTTACATCTGAAGAAAATAATGTACAAAATGAACAAAGCTAAACAGAAATACAGTTCTTGCATCACATTTTGAATCTCTGGCCACCAATTAGGTCATATTCCAAGAGTCTGGACAAATAGCTGTGTGAAAAATAGTCTCTCAAGACCCTGCTTGCATTAGGAAATTTGGGCTATAGAGGACAAAGGCTGTCGGCAGCAAATCTCCCTCAGGTAGTGTCCCAAATGATTTAACTGTTTGTGCATATGCAATAACATAGCTTCCATAATCATTATAAAAAGCTTCAGTGGTTTTGTCTGTAATTGGAGTTTGAACTGTTTTAAATTACTGTGATTTGTTTCAGTTGTTCTAAGTAGGGTGCATCAATACTGTTGTAGCAAAAAGTCATCCAGTTCAGCATGTGTGCTTTAAGCAGGCTTCCCAGCCAGTGCTGGTAATGCTGCATTGTGGATGTCTAGCCTGGAGTTTCTGCAGGCTAGGCACTGTTACAAAAGTTGCTGTCGGCATTTGGAAGGTACCCCCAAATATTCACCAGTAAAAGGACTTTTGTAGTGGTTAAATGATACCAGTGTTGCAAGAATGTTTCAAGATTAGAACAGCTAATATTATTTGCATCTCTAAATCAGAGTATTTCACTTTCACTGATAATGTATATGCTGTAGCTCAAAGCAAAAATCATTGCAAGAGCAGTTGTAGGGTTTGGTCACTCTGGAGATGTTAGAAACATTGTGGAACTGTAATTAAGGATCAGCTGTTAGTTGCAGCCATCCCACAGATGTTTTTATTTTGTATCAGGCCAAGCTAAAATAGGATGAATTGCTACACAGAGTTAAGTATTCAAAAACAGTGCTATGAAGTGCAATTGGAATGGTACTAAAGTCATTTTTGCAGCATCGTGAGAACATGTGGGGACAGACTCTATTACAAGCATGACAGGCTAACTACAGTGATGCTGTTGACATTTCAGCACCTGTCCTGAAATTGTTTTGTTTTGTCTATACTGTTAATTAACCGTTTATTCAGAAATCTCAGTACTGAACCTCAGCAGAGGGACAGTTTCCTTCTGGTTGTAAACAAACTCTACATAACTCACTAAAGATAACTTGCATACACCAAATTGGGCGCGGAATAGCTGAGCCCTTTTTTGAGGATGACCAGTTCATACTTTCCAGATGATATTCTAGAGGAGCAGTAAATGCCGTATACTGCAGCAGCCTAGGCCAAAGTGGATTAATAAATGGACTTCGTGGATAAGTGAAAGGCTGTGGATGTTGCTTTCCTGGACTTTGGTAAAGCCTTTGCTACCGTTTCACACAGCATTCTCCTGGAGAGACTGGCTGCTCATGGCTTGGGTGTGCGTACTGTTTGCTTGGTAAAAAAACTGACTGGATGGCTGGGCCCAAAGAGTGGTGGTGAATGGAGTTCAATCCAGTTGTCGGACGGTCACAAGTGGTATTCCCCAGGGTTCAGTGTTGGGGCCACATCTGTGTAATTTTTTTTTAATTAACTGGACAAGAGGGTTAAGTGCGCCCTCAGTAACTTTGCAGATGACATCAAGTTGGGCAGGAGTGTTGGTCTGCGTGAGAGTAGGAAGGCTCTGCAGAGGGATCTGGGCAGACTGGATCGATGGGCTGAGGGCAGATGCGTGAAGTTCAGCAAGGCCAAGGGCCGGGTCCTGCACTTCGGTCACAACTTCATGCAACGCTACAGGCTTGGGGAGGAGTGGCTGGAAAGCTGCCCAGCGGAAAAGGACCTTGGGGTGTTGGTTGACAGCCAGCTGAACGTGAGCCAGCAGTGTGCCCAGGTGGCCAAGAAGGCCAACGGCATCCTGGCTTATATCAGAAATGGTGTGGCCAGCAGGAGTAGGGAGGTGATCGTGCCCCTGTACTCAGCACTGGTGAGGCCGCACCTCGAGTACCATGTTCAGTTTGGGACCCTACACTACAAGAAAGACATTGAGTTGCTGGAGCCTGTCCAGAGAAGGGCAGCAAAGCTGGTGAAGGGTCTGGAGAACAAGTCTTCTGAGGAGCGGCTGAGGGAACTGGGCTTATTTAGCCTGGAGAAAAGGAGGCTGAGGGGAGACCTTACTGCTCTCTACAACTACCTGAAGGGAGTTTGTAGCGAGGTGGGTGTCAGTCTCTTCTCCCAAGTAGCAAGTGATAGGACAAGAGAAAGTGGGTTGGGTATTAGGAAAAATTTCTACACGAAAAGGGTTGTTAAGCACTGGAACATGCTGCCCAGGGAAGTGGTGGAGTGACCATGCCTGGAGGTATTCAAAAGATGTGTAGACATGGCACTTAGGGACGTGGTTTAGTGGCAGACGTGGTAACTTGGTAGTGTTAGGTTTACAGTTGGACTCAATGATCTTAAGGGTCTTTTCCAGCCTAAAGGATTCTGTGATTCTGAAAACTGTTGTGAAATACATATCCAGAATCTTAGGCAGCTTCCTCTTGGCTGTCCACGGGAAGCAGTTAGTGTATGTTGCAAGTGTATACTACTGGATAATCCAGGAGTAGCATTGTATTAATAGGATTGTCAGAACATGAACCTCTTCATCAAAAAAGTTGAGGAAACACTCCAGTCCGTTTTTTGTAGAAGACTGTATTACTAGTAAACACTAAACAGTGTTTGCAGGATGGAGTCATAGTTTGTTCACCTTCATCCAAATCCCAATTTTGGCTAGGCTTAGAAATTAGTAAAATTGTATAATCTTTCTTTGATTAGAAAAGCATAGACTTTACTGTAATACAGTGATAATAATGCAACTCAAACAGGTGAAAAATAGCCTGGAATAATGAAACTTCTTCAAATCTCAGTGTGATAGTCTGCAGTGCTGTGAAACAAAGGACATAGCAAATCAAGCTTTAACACGCTTTTTAAAGTGTGATAATTGCTAGCAGCCTTTCCCAAGAACCAAGAGTATGTAATATACTTTACTCTGAAGACCAAAGCAATAACGTGTCATAAAATTATGTGTGAGACAGTGTGACATAGCAGTTGAAGACTCCATATAGGAGCTGTTTTTGCAACTTGAAGAGAAACACTTGGCAAAGTATGCATTTATTAAAGACAGGCTTACTAGATTTCATTTTCTCGAAGCTGCTGTTCAGCCAAGAATTCTCCAAGCATTACCACTGTGTTAAATAACAAGGATGTAGTGGATGCTCTGTGTTTTGGTTTTCCAAAATGCTGTTAACTCCTTGGGGGTTATTCCTTGAGGGTGAGTTGAGGCTGTTCCCAAAGTAACTTAGTGGGATAAAAGAATTTAGAATAATCTTTTCTTAGTTTAATCCACTCTAGCTGCAGTATTTATTCAACTGGTTACCGTAAAGGATTTGGTTCAGGATAGTATTTTGCTTTGGATGAGGAATGGAACTTAAAAATTTTTGTATGCCTTATGTGTATGGCTCTGTGACAGGCAGTTGTCATATTCAAAGGGTACAAGGTGCCAGGATGAAAATCTGTGTGGGAGTTCAGAGAGTTATGCATTCTCTCCCTTTAGCCCCAGATTTCTTGCTTGTAGGTTGTATTACTTCTACTTATTTTTTTCTCTCAGATCAGCAGCTTGCATTTTGCTTCAGAATAATGAAAAATGGATAAAAATTAATAAACCTGTTATGTAAAATGGGGTTAATAAAACTGCTTTTTCCACCATTTACTTTGCAGATGAGTTTTGAGAAACAGTTTGTAGCTTTGGTCAAAATGGCCTTGTATATGACGCCTGTGATTTGGAGAAGTACTTACTTCCATCACAGTTGTGTCAAGTAAGCAGGTGACCAGCTTATTTGAACTGTGTTGTACTTGGGATTCAAGATAAATGAAAAGTTGTTTGCTGGTGGTTTATAAAATATTTAATGTCCTCTTGTTTCACTTCATGTGCAATACTTGGTGTTTGGTTTGTGTTTGGTCATCTGCAGTTGTGGTATTTGACGCTTGAATGATACTAGTTTCCAGTGCAGAAGGTGTTTAAGGTGTAAAACCACATTCTAGAATAATTTCAAAATTAAATGCATTATTTGAATAAACCTGAAATATTCGAGAGAAGACTGTTTGCAAGCAAAAATAGATATATATATACATCTACTTTAATAAAAGTGTCTAATTTAAAAGTGGACTTGCATAGAGTTAAATACTTAGCCTTTGTGTGGTCACTGATAGTTTATTTGTGAATCTGCATTTTTGCTGGAAAACATGATCTATTAAAAAGTTCTTCTATTTTTTTTTTTTTTTTTTTACCCCAGTGAATACTTAAGAAATACTGCTCTGGAAAGCAAAAAAAAAACTGTCTTGAATAAGTTTGACAAACAGCTAATGCAAAATTTAATATTTCAAGGTTTTACTTATTGTGGAGATGATGATAATCCTTCTGACTTCATGTACACCACGCTGGTCTGCCAGAGCATATATTTATTTCTAAACAATTTTTTTGTTTTGTTTTTAATTTAAATAATTTGGCAGTTTCTTTTTTAGGGTTTTGGCTGGTAGTTGCATTTGGTCTTAAATACAGTATAAGCTCAGGTGTAGCTGTGTGTGTAGTTACCAAATTACCTACCTATGTACACATTTTCAGTACTGCAAATTCACTATATTTTGCTGTTTGGCAATTAAATCCGTCTTCAGTTGCAACATCCTAGCTCAATTCAGCCTATACTGCTTGCTACAACTCGTTTTTGTAAGCAATTGTAGTATCGTGAAGCTTGTGTTGGTTTAGAAGACCCAGTTGGCCGGATATCGATAAAGAGCTTTTTGGAAGAATGTTTGCGGGCAACAAGTTACTCCCCATGATAAAGAAGCTGTCTATAGCTATCACAGTCCAAATAAAGAAATTGACATTACCTTTAACTGTCTTTTAAGAGCAGAAGTATTGCTGTATTACTAAATGTCAGCTTGAGATAATTTTGTTTTTCAGTTTAGAAAACTACGCGTTTTGCAAGTAGTCCAGAACCTCATATAAAGTGTTATATAGTTGTATCAGTGAGAGCAATTGCACTCTCATCCGTATGGAGGTTTATTTTGGTTTTAGGATAGGGTAAAGGATTTGGATTTCTTTGTTTGAGAGCCTCTTCTTTTGGTGCATGGTGCTGCTATCTCTGCTGGGTATTGGAAGGAATGCCTGAAATTGAGGTTACACAACCTTCTAACATCTGAAATATCTGTTTTGTCTGGGCTTCCTTCATGCAGCATTCTTGAGTAAAAATTTCAAGGCTTTAGTCTGGAGCACTGGGTCAAAGAATATGTCTCTTTGAAGGGTACGCAGGCGAATTTTGTTGTTGTTGTTTCATTACATAGTATTGCATTTTCTGTTGAAGAATACTGGTTTTGAAGAGCTTGCTATGGTGGCTTCTCAGAACAAATTAAAGGAGTATCACTATGCCATGTTTAGTTTGTCTGGCTTCCAAATAGTTATTCAATATGCAAATACTTGTTTGGTTTTGTAAGTCTGAATATGTAAGCAATGTTTCTAATCTGCTAGAAAGAATAAAAGTAAGCCATTGATACAGTCTAGTAATCAACAGGAGTAAGAACTAACTTCATTTCTGGAGTTGTTTTGCTTAGTAGTTTTGCTTTTTAAAGACTCAATAGTATTTTTGTGTTCTCATAAAACAATACCATTATCTGAACCTTTTCTGGAACACCTAAGTTACTGTCCCCCCTTATGAAGTATTTCTTAGATGACACAAATTATTCTTGTTCTGTCAGGAACTGTGAATAAACAATACCTTGTAGAGCACTTGCTTTTCTGTTCAATCACATCGGTCTTTCTGCATTTTTGTAGTATATCTAAGTTGTAGATTTGAGACACAAATCCTAGCCCAGCAAACAAAGTTCTGTGTACAGACTGGAAAGCTGTTTCTAGTCATGAAGCTCTAGCTGAATCATTTCATCAGTCAGAAAGGAAAAGCTTTGCTTGTTCGGAAAGCCCAGTAGTCCTGTGGGAATCCTTCAACATCTTGCTCGTGCAGCGGGAGAGCTTGGTGCTTCTTCAGTACTACCTCTTGCTATGCAGAAGATCAGCGATGAAATGGAACGAGATGCTCTTCCCGTTCTTGATGGCTTTTTTATGAGGTATCTTTGAACTACTTTCATGACTGCTTTCTCAAATTAGAAATGTTAATCTGTGTTAAGTGGGGTTGTGGACCATGGATAGTACATCTGATGTTCGGATCCAGAGTTTTAATATGCAGTTTAGTTTTTGTGTTGTGAACCATGCACTGTAGAGAAATTACCAAACAGATACTTAAGAGATTGAGCATATTCAGTTCTGTTCACTCCGTAAAGCCCATAGGCTCACATTTAGTGCTAAAGAACATCTTTGCTTGATGGGGAAATAACTTTTATCCTGTTACTTGTTTGCCTGAAAACTGGGTTAGCAAGCGACAACCTGAGCTATAAGGAATTTCTACAAAATGCTCATAAGGCATACCAAATACAGTATTTTTATGTTATAATTGTGTTGCAAGTATTTTTTTTTAAATTAAGAGTATGGTGAGTAATTCTAATTACAAACATCTGAAGAAGTTGATAGTTTTTCCTTACAGATTCATTTTATAGATGTGCACATATATTTATGTATAAAAATAAATAACAGTATTTTTCTATATGGGGCAACATCATCGGAAGTCATGTATTTTAAAGTTTTCACTGAGTATCACGTTAACCAGGCAGATGTTTTTTAAGATTAAAATTGTAGTTTGCACTAGTATTTTATTCTTTATTGTTGTATTTTGTATTTTTTCTTAGGTGCGTTTTCTTAGGACCAGATTTTTGTTGCCATGTCTACTCCATTTGAAAGCATTCTTGGGTCAACTAATTCTGGTTCTGTTGACAAAGAAGTTGAATATCTTCTTCTGTAATGTCTGTTTCCGATACAAATTCTTACTTTTTTATCACTGTTTAGTAAACACAATTGTACATTTTACTCTCCTTCGATTTTTTTTTTCCCCACAGTAAGAGAAGACTGAAAGGAAAGATGTAGTGTATCAAGTTGAATTACTGAATTTAGTTAATGATGGATTTCTCGCTGTTGCATCTGAGAGGATAAGACCATGATTTCTGTCTTATAAATAACCTCAAAGGCCAAGCATATAAAGGCCAAAACACAAATTACAGGGACAGATTCTAGCTAGAAGAAGCCAAAACCAGTTTGTTAAGTAACACTAATACATTCTAGTTATGATTCAGCTTTTTAGGGAGAGATTGTAGAAAGCTTCTATTTTAACCAACCATATAGATAACTTTTAAGACACTGGTTTTGTCCAGTGGTATTAAGCTGCATATTTTATTGATGGTGTTGAAACAGTTGAAGCCCCATCAAGCCTTCCCATCCTCACAAGGGAATAATGACTGCATTACTTTTAAAAAAGAACCTTCTAAATCACATTTAAGGCTTAAAAGCTGTATGCACTAATTAACAAAGTACAGTGAACATTTAAGCTGTTAATAGCCGCAACATCCGTGATGCATAGACCTTCAGTATACTAACACTGCATAACAATTCTCTATTGTGCATGTCTTTAACGAGAGTAACTGTGTCAGTTCTTTTCTTGCTTCACTACCTGCTGTGTATGGAAATTATGTATACTATTTAGCACTTGCTTTCAACTTTTAAAGTCCATGCATATTACATAGAAGCATTACATCTTGCATTAGGGTAGGGGACAGCTTTTAACAGGTCCGGCTTCCTTGTGATGTCTTAAATGCAACTTTTCTTCTAAAAAGCGTGGGCCAGCAGGGATTTTGCTCTAAATTTGCATTTCTTGATTGGGCATTTGCTTCTGTTTTTCTCCCCTGTGCCTCACACCACTTGTTTCTATGTGGCAAAGATCTGTTACACAAATCACTTTCTGTATAAAGGAGGTGTAAAGAATAGAGAACATGCATTGCAGTGAAGGCAGGTGTTGGTTTACACGAACTCAGGATTTCTTGTGTTCTTAGTAGCAGACCATGCACGAGTGTGACAAGTTAAACTTTAAACCACTACTTTTTGCTGGTTTTCCACCCCCACCTTTGATGAATGTCTTTTTTAATAAACAAAAGCCTAAATAGTTTGTTAAATTTTAACCCTCAAGGTTGAATGGTGTTCTGCAGCTACCATTGAATAGGAAATTAATATGTAGTTGGGAGATGAAAGGAAAAGAGCACCAGTATGCACGATAATGAAATTGAAAAAATAGTATTTGAGTATTCTTTGCTCTCGCTGATTGCCCAGGGAGATTGTTAGCTAGTTAAAACTGTATCCACAGTGGATGTTTCATGTACTGTAGTGATAATCTTTCCTATGACTTCATCGCTAGAGTTACCAAGTCTTAAAACTTTGCTGTACATCCAAGTTTGAACTCAGCAGCTCAGACCTTAGGATATATGCTGTCCAGATTAGCGTGTGAATTGACCAAGGTGTTCCTGCTTCACAGCAGCAATTGCGCTGCTGATGTGTAAGTAGTGTCCCAGTTCACTGCCAGGCTCTGAACGTCATTCTCCCTTGGGTCTTTTGCAGTTTGAACTGGTAAGGGAGCTTTCCGCAAAACTGAGAAAAGGCACCCAAGCCACACAAAGAACGTAAATTAGACCCCTTCTCCTCCAAAGGCTGAACATGATGAAACAAGTGGTGCTTCTGTTTGGGAACTCTACCTGGGACTTACTTTGAAAATATCTTGATGGGTACTTTAAAAGAAGTTTTGTAAGGTTTTCGTATGCCTGTAAAGCAGATCAGAATTGTTACTTTTCTTGTTTCTGACAAAATTCCTGAAAAATAGCAACTTTATAAAATTCACTTCGGTCATATATTTATGATCTATTTTCTAAATACAGTTAACTTTTAATAAATGTTAAAAATAACAATGACAACTTTACTAAAATGGCATCAGAAACACACAAAAAATACAGAAGTTATTTCCAATGTGCAAGAGTAGCCTGAATTTTGGCTCTTGCTTAACATAACCCCACCCTGAGCTGCCGGTTGGGGCCTTAGGTGTCCATGATCAAAACTACATTTTATAGACTGTAAGCTCAAAAGTCATCTTTAGTGAATAATTCACCAAGATATTCTTGAACTATTATGTTTAGCTTTGCAAGCCAGTCTGCTTATTGTGACTTAGACTAGGAGTAGTATAGCATAAATAATCGGAAGTGCAAACTGAATAAATTTTGTTTGAAAGAATATACCATCACTGAACTACCAGTGAACTAGAATATACTACTTATTTAAAAGTATATGCAAAATTAAACTAATCTGGGGAATCAGTACGAAGCTGTCTGTTCTAGGTGGGCTTTAGCTGCTAATACTTCTCTTGTCTTTCCTTTAAAGCTCCTTCCTTCCTGCCTGTTTTGTTTTCCAGCTGAGAAATAGTATCTGTAAGATACTTATGGTAGTAAAGCAGTAGAGTGTTGCCATAACTAAATTATTTTAAGAGGAATCAGGTTATTTCAGTTGTTCTGTTATCCTTTCTTGAGGTAAACTAAGACTGCTTCTCTTTTTATTTGGAAGTTTATGGTCTAAAATAGTTACTGTAATCTTATTCTTAACTACTTGAATTTTTGCATGTTTTTTAGTCTGAGGATTGTGAAATTCTTGTATAGTGCTTGAAAGTTGAGTGCTGTAGAAAATTCTCTTTAAATGCCTCGAAGGTAATAAAAAAACCCCAGCCATTTGTGGGGGGTGGAGCAAAAGATATGCTTACATGTGCTTTGAATGAGCTCTAGAAACTATGTTCTCTCTAAATCTTGCTGTATTACAATAAAAAGTAGTTTACAAAACCTGCTGTAAGTGATTCAGACTTTTTCCCCCCCTTGTTTGAGATAAGCACAGTTTATCATTTCCTCAGTTTGAAGAAAGTCATGACCACACTTTAGTCTCTGATGACTACTGGTAGCAACATCAGTCTATTTTTATGAACTATATTCTCCCCTGACTGCCCCTACTTTCTTCCATTTAATAACGATTTTCTTAATTTCAGTCATATGGAGAAACTGCAAAATGTAAACCTGGATATTTGATTCCTCCTCTCTCTAATTTCATTATACTTACCCAGACAACTTTTACAAAACTAAGACATGCTGTTACAGGAAAAAAAAAAAACATTATTAATAATTAAATAATCATTTTGTCTTGTTCTTTGATTCTTTCTTGGCAGAAAAACTGTACTGAGCATAAAATATCTATTTGTGCTGAAAGTGAGACTTACGTGTTTTGAATGTTTCATTTTTAAATTTCTAAAATGTTGTTTACCTGCCTATCAAGAACGCAGGCTGGATGATAGGTATTTTTTGCATGTTTGTCTAGAAAAATGCGTCTCTGTTTTGAGGCTTGTTAGGGCACTGAGAGGTGCAAAATCTGAGATTTTTTGTTTTATTTTTAGTATTATGGTTTAACAAAAGCACAACTCAACATCTTTCACCGTAACTTTTACCATTAATCACTTTTATAAATGCAATCTTTCTGTGACTTTTGCAGGAGACAAATGTGAATACAAAATTTGGGAATGTGATGCAGGCTAGAAATAAACTGGTTGGTGAGGGGGAAGTTTTCTACTTACTAGTGTGAAGTCATGTTCCAGTTTATAGAGGGCACCTGGGATTTTTAGAAGTCTAGTTCCTGTTTATTTGTTCATCATGTTCTCTCTGAACAAGTCCAAGTGACATTGGTTTAATGGTGTGTGGGATCTGTTATACCTTTATGTTTGTAGTATCTCATGCAAGCAGCATGCAATAATATTGCACATACAAAATATTGGGAAAGTGGAGCGAGGTCACTTTGAATTAATTCGTGATTTTGATTATAGTTTATAATGTTGTACAGTGGGACAGCAGGTAAGTCGTCAAGGAGGTTTTGTCACAACAGCAAAATGCCTAGCCTTCGTGGCAGCTGGAGTAGTATCTCCTCAGCTGTGAATTACAAACTGATGAATAGTGTTTGCTGAAGCTAACAGCAGTTGGAAATGTTGGACTTTTTTGGATACTGACATCTCCTTTGCATAGTGGCAGGCAGTAGACTATAAAGTGTTACAATGGACTTAGGTTGATTCCAGCAGTGTGACAATTTCTGCTTCTGTTGGACTCACTTTTCAGCATATGCTTTTCTCCATATCCAGTTTCTCTTTAGTGTTTTTTGCAAAATTGCCTATGGAAAGAGATTTTCTTTAAGTAGAAGCTCTGTATGCATCATTATTATTATTTAATCCTGTTTACAAGGTTTGGTTTTCTTTCTTAAAATATAGCGCTTTCACTGCTTTTCTCAACTTCTTTATTAATCGTTCTGCAGGGTGGTTAGATGGGAGAACATGTTACGGGTAACACCATGTTGTTCACAGATTACTGTGATAATGCAAAATGGTTGTGAAGCCTGAAAGAAAACTGTATTGTGTGATACAGTGTTTCCTAAGGGCAAATATGCTTTTTTTCCCCTTGTTGCGTGTAGCTGTTAGACAAATGTCTGACCATGTTTAGTTGATTCTGCTCCATTTTTCCACTTAAAATTTGCATAGTAGATTCTGTTCTCTTAATATATGTTTCAAAAATACCGTATTGAAGTGTAGAAATGTGTATGTTGTTGTCTGACTTAAAGCCTGAGCAGCTGAGCATGCTAAATAAAAAGCTCCTTTCACAGCAGCTATTTTGCGGGTATTATGCAAGATGTTCTGTGCTTTGATACAACAGCTCCTAAAAAAAGTGTATTTCAATATGAATTTCTAGTAACAATTTATGCACTTAGTCTGGTGAAACGTGTTGGGGGTGGGAAAGAGAGCAAGCTGTTGTGAACACCTATAAAGTACAGAAAACTTCTACTTTCCCTCTTTTCTAACAAGTGTAAACTATTGAGGTTAAGTAGGTGGGGCAACCGGAAGTAATTACTAAGGCCAGTGGCATTTTTGCGGTTTAATAAAGACAGAAGCTAATTATTCAGTTTTTATTTAAGTGAAATGATGCCAAAAAGGAGGTTCCTGCAGAGCAGCTGCACTCCTTCAGTGTTACCCTAATTTACCACAGACACAACTGTCACAAACAGAACTTTTAAACTTGATATATAGCCACGAAAGTAAGGAGCCCTTTGTCTGGAGTGTATGCAGAAGAACTCCTTTATACAAATCAACCGGCAGATGACGGACAATGATGAAAATTTGATTCTTTGAAGTCATAATGGTCATTGAAATGTGTGAAATTCTGGTATTGAAAAGAGAGCAGCTAGCAAGACTCTAAATCCTGGGTGGTTGCTGGAAGCTTGCTGGGAGGTTTTTCTGTGTTTTGACATCAACTTCCCATTGCTTGTTCCCTGTTTCCTTTATTTAAAAAAAAAAAAAAAGAGGTGGTGTGCTAAACAGTAGATAGTTGATAGTGGTTATCTACAGTTTTTGTCTATGCATGGAAACAAGTGTCATAGGAGGAACACCACACCTTTATGCACACCTGACCCACCTATTCAAAAACACTTGTTTCCAGAGATACGCTCAATCATTTAATCTCTTTCACTTGAATTACAGAGTTCCATTTCTTGTCCCCTTTGGAATTTGTGCTATTAGTGGAGTACTTAAAAGGAGAAAATTCTTGTTTCCTTTAAAAGTCATTTTTGTGCCTAATACTACTTTCAGTGACACTGCCTCTGTGAACCAGCTTTTCTCCATGCTGTATAGCACATTTATTGTTTCTTATTACTCTTTGCAGAACAGCTTTACCAGGCTTTTCACCATGACAGGTGTTCTTAAATAGTGGAAGTTATAATAAAGACAAAACCTCCTGTTCATTTGTAAGCAATTTGATATGATTTTTACTGTTCAAAAAATAGTGAGAGTTTTGTCCCTCTCAGCTTATTCCAAGAGCCAAAATGCCTCAAAATGAGCTTTTAAATGTTTTTAATTGCAAAAAAATTTAGAGGTTGCTCTTAAAAAAAGAATCTCCTCTATACGTATATTGAGAAAAACAGGATGATAGCCTGTGTTAAAGATGTGAAACACGATTGTTAATTTTTAGTAAAGCAAACCTATACAGTTCAAATCTCAAGTCTTTTATATTGTCACCTTATTATTTAGAATATTGAATGCTAAACACCTCACTGATATTTTAATATGCTAATATATAGCAAAATTCTGTGGGGAACACTTAGAAAAAAAAAGATAGTAACGTGAAGCCAGCTGTCAAAAACATCTTTGTTTTGGAAAGTTGGTTCACAGGTAGTTTCAATGAGAACTTGAACTCAGAACAAAGCACTGAAGACACAGTAAAGAGTTCAACCCAGTGCAGCATAGTTCTTTTCAAGTATTATATTGTTTTAATGGCATCTTGGAGCGGGAGCTTTAGCCCATTGAAATGTCGCTTAAAGGACAGGTTCTTCTGTCACTAGCTGGAGCTGTGTGGATGAAATGATCACAATAGAGTGTTGTAATGCATTTTAAAAGTGTGAGAAATCAGTTTGTCTAGACTAAGAGTGCGCCTACAGGGAATAGGAATTTTAGAGCTTCTGTGCTCTTTAGGTGTCAAGTATGTGATAGATGCTAAGCCTTTTTATTCCATATCTTTGGCAACAGCTCAGCTATGCTACAGTACCTTACATGTCTACAGCAAGCAAAAACAGTGATTTTATGTCAGGATGACTTGGGCTTCAGAAGCCAGAAACTCATTGTCCTAACAACTGTCTGTTCAATTGCCAGCTTTAAAATGGGGAAGATACCAATAAACAATTGCTAGATTCCCAGAAGGCATGGAAAGTTTAGCTATAATGAATCAAAGTATGAAGAGCTAGCAACATCATGTAGGTATTTTAGTTTCGGAAAGTAGGCAGGTTTTAGTTTTCACCTTGAAAAGATTTTTGTGGGACGAATCCCATGTTATAAGTGAAATAACTTTGATTTGGAGCCAACTAAATCCCCCAAAAAACATGGCTTGAAGGAGCTTATGGTTTGTCTGGGTTTTTGGTTTTACTTTCATCCAGTTGAACAAGTCTAGGCATTTCTTTACTATGGTTACCTCATAAATAAAGCATTTGCTGATTTTTAATACTGTTTTTAGATTGTGTTCTGTATGCACTAATGTATAGTACTTTTATGATTCTCTGGTGTGGAGATTTCAAACAAGGAAATTTTATAATTCCACAATGTTATTTAACATTGTATCTTGTTGTAATAATTCCACATAATTCTGGAACAATTCAAAAACCTCTAAATATGAAGCTTAAACTCATAATGTACTTAGGAGTTGCTGAGAATAATAATAGTAAAAAAAAACCCAAAACACGTCATTTTGAGTTGTTTTGAAGCTTGCGTATTTGGAGGTATTTGATGATAACAAACCCAGAATTTTAGCATGTAACAGACTATTTCAGAGGGGGAAAAGAAATTTTTTGTGAATATTCATATATTTTCTCAGTAGGCATGTTTGTTAAATACATAAATAAAGGCTAATATAGTAGCCTATTGCTATAAACAGGCAAGCTAAAACATTGAAGCCCCACCAAACTTTACTGCAGCTAAAAAAGCATTTTTGTTAAACAAAGCACTTTGCCAATTCAAATAAGAAAACTTTAAGCCATTTCCTTCTAAAACTGTGGTTTAAGCTTCAGCAGAAATGCCAGTCTGTCAGAAGGTGTTTTACTTTCGTGTTGCAACATTCCAGTGATTGGTAGCATTTCTTTTTCAAATCACTGCTAGACTCATATTAAAAATAAACATTACTTGGTCCTAATGAAAGCATTTGCAATGGAATTGTTAAGATATTTTGACAGTTTCTTTTGGTAGTCTGGGTAGAAATGTCAGAAGCTGGGAAATTAGTGTGCATGCTTGTTTGTTTCCCCTGCTGTTCTAATTGCAAATACAAGTCAAATGTAGATTTGAGGGACTGATCTCCCAAAATCTAGTTTCTGAAGTAAAACAAAAAAAATGAGACTTGAGGATGATCTGGTGACAGCACCAAGAGCTTTTAAGTTTACCACAAAACAAAATCCCACAAAGTTAGTAGCTACAGACATGTAAAGCCACAGTATTTTATTTAAAGTTGTTTGTCTTTTAATTCAAGCTCATGGCCGTACTGGCAAGATGAGTTCAATATGCCCAAAGTTTTGCTGCACTGTTTTGGACTTTTACCAGTTTACTGTTTATTCCTGGGGAGAGGAAGGGAGGGCAGGAAGGAAGACTGAGGAGCTTCCACTAGCCTTTAAAGTATGTAAGGAGCAGGAGCAGTTTAGCATCCTTAGAGATGGATTCGATGTTTCATTTCACTCTCTGCTAGGGTGAACTGACAGGTTAATTTTATGTAATTACTGTTTAGTTTTTAGTGAGAAAGTTCACTTTGATTATTTCAGATGCTACTGAGGGTAATTTTTCACAGCAATTCTTGTGAGATTTTTCCTATCTTCTTCTTTGTTAAAGTCAGTATTTTTAGGCTGGTTTTGTGATCCTCCAGTTTTTATCTTTGTTAGTTTTATTTGCTGAGGCCTCACAAGCCAAGCCTTGGTAGAGGTGGACATCCTACTACTAGCTATATATGATGTTACAAGCCTTTTTTTTCAATTTGGAGGCTGGAATCTCCTGAATCCTATTGTCCTGCACAAGAATACCGAAGAATATTGCCAGTATCAAATGTTGCTCTCTTGATCTTGAACATCAACAGAAAAATTGACTCTCAAAAGCTGATATTTATAGCCTTAAACATGATGAGGGGGTCAATTTTATGTAATACCTAATGGTTAGAGAAATGAGAGCTGAATTCTAGTACCTGCTCTGCAGTCTCAAGCAATCAGTTGGTTATTGTGCGAAAGATAACCTCCTACCTCTTCCTTCGTGCTAAGCATAGCTTCTTGAGTCAACGTGGATGTTGGTGCAGCTTAATTATATACGGACTTAAGTCCAAGTGAAAGCACTTACACTGCAGCACATAGCTGTCTGGCTAGGATTTGGGTGGATAGTTCTGTTGATAGGAAGTTTAGGTTCCTAATGGTAGCATAAAATTTTGAGATTAGTCAATGTTTCAGTCTGTGCTCTGATATTTTCTTTAAGGGAGAGCAAAGGAGTTTATACATTTCCACATTTTCTTTAGTTGGTGCGAGTTGGAGCAGTCCTGACTTTGCAGCTGCAGTCAGAGGGTGGGAGGGAATGTCCTGTCCCTCCTCTGGCACTAGCAGTTCTGTAGCTGGGAGATGAGCAGGTTCAGGAAATTGGCCTGTGCAAAATCTGATTCAGCCAGGGGAAGCAAGATGATAGCAGCCCCAACATACAACAGCCTCACTTTTATACAGCCAGATTCATACCATACTTTTCTCAATTTTTTTTTCTTTTTTGTAACTTAAAAAGTAAAAATAAAGCATGATATTATGTAAAAAGCATAAGCAGCATTATATTACAAGCCTTTTACGTGAACCCTTTTTTAACAAGTTCCATTGTGTTTTTCATAGGATATCACTGCTTTAACTGGTGTTCCAGATGAGCACATCAAAACCCGAAAAGTTCACATTTTTGTTCCAGCACGCAATGCAATGCAGGCAGGAGTTAACAATACAAAGAAATGGAAGATGGAATTTGATAACAGGGAGCGCTGGGAGAACCCTTTAATGGGCTGGGCATCTACGTGAGTAGTTACTGAATTTGGAAATACTTTTCTTCTATATTTGACTCTTACTAGTCATGTAAATTTTAAGTTTGAAATGTCCTTTTGATCTGTAAATCTACTTGTGTTTTAACAGTACTTACAATAAGTAGTTGGATTTGTTAGTCATATGTTTAATGATCTGTTATGTTTAAAAGCAGATTTTAGCTCACAACATTATCTTCTGGAAGAGTTTGAAAAATGTGTTAACAACCAGCGTTTTCAGCAGTGACATTTGTGGTGATGTTACTGTATGGCAGGATCAGGGAAAGAAGGTTATCTGTTACCTGAAGCAGTAAATCCTTCTCAGCTCCCAATTGCATCTTCTAAATTTGATTAAACATAAATGTAACAATACTTAGCTGCCGGATTTTGTTTTAACGAATTTTTATAAATACTGTGAAGATCTCAAATGAGGAGCTATAACTAATTTAAAAAAACAAAACCAAACCTACTTAAAATATTAGTTTGTTTCAATGTTGCTAATATTAGTAGTAAAAACTCTTAAATATGCCAAAATCCAAAACAGTACCAATCTTAGCTAAATATGCTATAATTTGGAGAAGTAAGTATAACTTGGATGCAGATAATTTTTCTTTTTTCCCCTATATGAATATACTACCTTCATTTTACAGTGTGGTTAGAATTCCTGTTATAAACTGTAAAACAGCAATTATTCTGACAAAACTGTAATTTTGATCTGAAGCTGTCTTGTTTGAGGCATAGTCAGAAAAGTTAAATTATTCTACATAGACAAAAATCAGCCATTAGAGATTATTTTTCAAACTTCAGAAGGGATATAATGTGTACTGAAAATTTCTGGATGCAGTTGTATTAGCACTTGCTATCAAAGTGTGAAAAAAACCTTAAAACTTAAATATGATATAATTTGAGGACTCATTTTTTGAGATTTATTAACATTCAAAATGTGGTCACAGGATTTTTTTGGGTTTTTTTTTCTTTATTTATAAAATAAATGTATCCATAAATATTTGTTCAAAATAACTCTGAAATCAAGTGTTCCTGTTACATTGGTTTCCCATAAACAATTGAGGAGGCTCACAACCTGTAACATCTTGGTTGTGTTGGTACTGCAAAGCATTAGGGATGTCAAGCGCAACTATCATTAGACACGAGAAAATACTGAATATGAATTAAAATATTATTTGTATTAAAATAGGCTGTTAAAATACCTGTTTTAAAACTTTAAGCCTGTATATAATAGTGACCTCATCTGAAGCACGTACTGGGGTTTTTCACCATTGCATTTTAAGCATATTTGAACTGCTGTTTCAGAGGATAAGATCTCAATGATTTAATGCATGTATGCCTTGGATGACTTGACTTACTGCAAGTAGCTACTACATTTAGCAAGTAGTGACCAGGTTGTTTCATGGGGCCTAAATGGATTAAGTGATAGACTCTAGACCAGCAATATGCCTTTCCCTCCTGCATGTGTGCCCCCCAAGTGTCTAGCCGCTAAAGAATGGTCTGTTTGTACCACTGCACAGATTATAACACTGTAGCAGGTGACAGGAACGCCTGCTTTAGTTCAGGTTGAATTTAACTTTTCTTATAATACGCCTTTGCTTTTCAGCTGATTTTAACCACACTAGATGAATTATTTTCTGAGTGGGATTTTGCATGATCTCAGCTGAAACAACGGCTCTTAACCTTTCTAAGTTACAACCATTTGTGCTGAATAAACCACCTAGAAAAATGAACCCTGTTATTAAGGGCTTAACTGTATTTTAAATTGTTCTGAACTGAGCTTATTGTGGGAATTTAAAAAGGAATGGCTGTTTTGAGTGAATCCATCTCTACATGCATTTTTATTTTGGGGTAAAGAAAGGAATATTTCCTGTGTAAGCAAGCTCCGGGTAGGCCAAAAGCAAGTGCTGAGAATTGGCACTGCTAGGTTAAGGTTTTGGTAAACTAATTTGTTAATTTTTTAAGGAATTCTCACAAAACTACTAGTGGACATTCTGGTGATTTCAAATTACCATTCAACACCCAGAAATACGTAAGAAGAATTTCTTCTCCTCAGATTTAATTGCTGCAAAGAACAGAAGTTTTCTGAGAAGCTTTCCCATTTGCTTTTGAATAATGTAATGGGATTAGTGGATTAGAGCCCTTCAGGGTCTAGGGATTAGAGCCCTTTTCCTCTGAACTCGATACACTTATTCACCTGTAGGTCTTTGCTATATTTCTGTCATTTTACAGTCTTGCTTGCTTTTTGGTTGCATTTGCTGTTTCTTGGATATAGGTTTTTTTCAGTGAAAATTATCCAGTTGTAGATATAAATAAAATAGACCTGTGGCCTTTTTTTTTTTTCAATTGAGAGGTTTCATCACAGGAATGTGTATGGCTGGTTCTTGAATACATCTTTTAATATAAAGCTGCAAATAAAGAAACATGGGAAATGCATGGTTTCCATTGTACAAGATCTGATAAGAGAACAAAATCTGGGAATCCCAGTTTGTAGCAATAGGTAACACAGTTTAGGGCAGGCATAGGAAATCCTGCAGCACTGCTGTTGCTGACACTGTCAGGACACCTGATAGCTGGCCATCCTGAATTCCAGTTAGCTCACAGATTATCACAAGCTTAAACACATGGATGGCTCATGTATGGAAAGAAACCAAAAAGCTGTGTTTAGATTGGATGAAAGATGATCCCCACGTGAAAACACAACAAATCATTTCTCCACAATCCTCATTTCCAGACTGCCTCTGTCCTGGAGGGTTTTCATCAAACTTGCAGTGCTGAAGAGGCACCAGTCCCTCACTACACTTCAGACTTAAACTTCTTTGTTCCCACTCAGTAGTGTTGAGAAGATTTTTCCGACACCAGTCGTGGAAGAGAAGAATGATAAGCAAAAGTTGTCACAGTATTGAGAGATATTTGGGTCACTTGATTCTCTGCTGATCACATCATGAGCTAATTCTTAGTTTCTAATTCTCCTTACTGCCTTTATACGAGAAATCTTTAAATGTCTGTAAGAAACCCCATCTTAGTGGCTTGTGAAAGTGTAATTTATGCTTTTATCCTGTTTTTTTCTATTTATTGGGGAATATATTTGATATATGGTGAACTCCATTTTTCCATGTGTACATCAGATAAAATTACATTGTTGTCTTTGCTGGAAACTAGATTCCTCCTGATCCCCTCCCCCTCCACCAGTCACAGTCATTGTCCTTTATTGGAGAGAGGTCAATGTATCTTTGGTTCCTTTTTCTCTTCATTTACGCTTCTAGCTTCAAAGAGAGAAGAGCTGAGAGGCAGCTCACTCAGTAGTTTGTTGCGATTTGGTCTTGTCTTCCCAGTTGTCTCCCAGGCTTGTGTGCACTATTGTCTCAGGGAAATATTATCTAATCATTGTGCTGCTACAACTGGTATGTTATTTCTCTAAAAGTTTTGTAGATTAATTTTTAGAACCCTATTTTTTGTTCATCCTTTGTAGTTGTTAAATTGGAACTTTTATAGCAACAAATAAGGCAGGTGTTTTTTTTTAACTTAGATTTTAATTTGTTTCAGAAGGCTTTTTGCTGTACAGTTGCTTTCAGACACATAGTTGAGGAATAGCTGATAATCTAAAACTAACCAGGGTCTATTCAGTTAGCTAGCAGTTTGCGTTTCTGAGCTTTGTTTTCACTGGTGACCTGCGATCTTACTGTACTGGAATAATTTGTGGAGGTCATGTGACCTCAGCCAAAGCTGAACTCTTGAATTTTTTTACGTTTTTTCTCTGATTAATTACTGCTCTGTTTAGTTTGATATTGATTCGAAGATCCGGTAGGAAAAACTTAACAGTACAATGTATACTGTTAAGCAGGTATTCTTTATTGCGGCGCTGGGCACACGGGGGATTTCTCCTCCAAACGTGCTCACCAGACACCCTGTTGCTTCAGGTTAAATACAATCACACATGTAAATATTCATTATATTTCTAGGAACTAATTAGCATATGTAAATATCTTTCATGCATGTCTGTTAGCATCTTTGGGTGGTCTTTGGGGGTCCCAAGATGAAGGCCCATCCTCTTCATCATGC
>Ga0065711_1003221_pt1 | contig 43836 bp, 29 predicted proteins | sample Hoacrofraction12_FD_59098 | JGI IMG/M metagenome (GOLD analysis project Ga0065711, IMG submission 59098) | Hoatzin crop microbial communities from Cojedes, Venezuela - Epithelial fraction 12 v2 (version 2) | ecosystem: Host-associated > Birds > Digestive system > Esophagus > Crop | place... | reverse complement strand
TTTTCTGAAGTCTAGGTATGCAATATCCACTGCTCTCCCCTCATTCACCCAGCCAGTCATTTCATTGTAGAAGGCTATCAGATCGGTCAAGCATGGCTTCCCCTTTGAGAATCCTTGGTGACTAGTCTCAGTCACCTTCTTGTTCTTCACATGGTTGGAAATAGTTTCCAGTATTAGTTTTTCTCTCACCTTCACAAGTATTCAGGTGAGGCTGATCAACCTGCAGTTCTCTGGTTCCTCCTTCTTGTCTTTCTATGAGACTGCAGAAATCAAGGGATCAGACTGTATGTTTTATTGCATAAATGAAGTTTGAGCCTGCAGGGAAAGTTGCTTGTGACCTGTATATGACGGGATCCAAGCAGGAATATACCTTTCTTCCCATGATCAAGTCAATAAGAGAAAGTAAAAATTTCTCCTATGATACTTTATTGCGATACTGATACCTCTACATCTTATGCTCAGGTAAAAAAGAGAATTCAAGAATTATGAAAGAGTGAGGATGATTGCAATAGTAGCTATCAAAACATTGGACTATCTTCTTTTACCATAGATGATGAGACAATAGAATGAACATCATCCCATAGAGGGAGTTTGTTATTTACAGAGACTGGGAAAACTGTACGAACAAACATCTGCCCCAAAGACAGTGAAATAATATTTACACTACAGGAAAAGTTTTTGTCTAAAGGTTGACGACTTAATCAGATATGAACGCTAAATGAACTGCTGCTGATCAGCATTTCTTGAAGAACTCTTTATATGACTTCAGGTAAATTAATCTAAACAAGCATTTTAACTTATGTTGCCTGTATTGAATTTTTACTTAGTTTAAAAAATGTATTTTTATGTGTTTAAATATGAAAACAATGATTATTAAACTGTGCAGCTGAAGTTGCTATGAACATGTTACTATAAAATGAAACTCACATTCTGAAGTAAGTTGTCCACACTTGTACAAAAAGACTTTTGGCCTCCCCAGGGGAACACAAAGGGAAAAGGTAGCCCAGAAAACTATCACTCTGTTTTAACTCAGGCCCTCCAGACTGAGATCTCCCACTGAAATCAATCAGTCACAACTCTTCTCAGATGAGAATTAAATGAACACTGAATATGGGCCTCAGTTTGAAGTGCAATATGACTTTGGAATAGATACAGCTCTGCTCAAAACTGGCTATTGTCAGCATAAAACACAGACGCTGAAGTGAAAACCACTGATAAAACTAATTTGCATTTCATTTCTTGCACTAAAATTTGCATAATGTAGTGATGGAAATCCCTGAAAGCAGCTGTGCTACCTGACTGCATCAAGGTTGTTTCCTACTATAATACAAATGACAAATTCTTGTAGCCCCTCAGAGTAACAAATTGAAATATACCTAAAATACAGGCATCACTTTCTCTAACCTCCCAAGGTGAAACCCTGAATTGTACAAAAAAAAACAAACAGGGAAAGCAAGAGCTTTTTGCCTTCTCTTGGTGTATTTACTCACCTCCAGTGAAGATGGGAGCTCACTTGTTATGTGAAAGTGAGCCGGTTACTTCCTGAATACCCCCCTGTGCTACTGACACACTGTAGTTTCACAAGACAAGGTTGTGCCTAAGTGGTATGACTAAGCTATATATTGCTTTTCTGCCAGAGTTCTAAGGTGATTGCACCTCTTTTCTGGGATTTATCATTAGGAATTTTCTATACACCTTCTGAGAGGTGTAATTTCCCACCTGAATGTGTCTAGGATCTGTGTCCTAACTGAAGAACTTACCAGATGGACAAAGCAAAAAATTCAATTCTTAATAATCATGTAAATCTCAACTGTGCAGCTGTATAACGGTAAACAGCTACTCAAATGTTACCTGTGCAGGCTTTTCCTGTACACCAAACAGGCTGTTGCTGACTGCTTGGTTTGTTGGTAAGACTGTACTTTCCAGGACAGGTCCACCATCTCGTCATTGACCTACACACAGATTTTGGTGGACATATAGTAATAGTTATCCCCAGTGGGACCACGCAGATACAAAGAGATTCATTAGTGTGTCAATTTCACAGAGTCTGTCTCATTTTTAATGATGGATTTAGGCTGTCCTGTTTTCCATGTAATATCTGAATTTCGAAGACCAGATTTCTGTTGTTGAAACATATGCCAGAAATCATGACCACAGAAGCAGGAGTACATTGAAGAAGTTGGCAGCTATAATACAGTTTATTTCAGGAAATTAGAAATCTTGGTACCAGCAAGCATAGTATGAATAACTCACCTTAGTGCAAAGTTAATTTTTTATGTCTTGTGCTTAGAAAATGGCATGTGGCCATTAACCTTAACATGAAATAATGTGAAAGGAAGTATAACAAAAAAAAAAAAATAGCGTGGTAATTATATAAGATATGTCTTATTTGTGTTTTGCATTTAATTCTTCTTCTTCCCTACACTCCATCCTTGTCTTCCCAGTGCATATTGAAAAGACTGGCACGAGTTATGTACAGCAGATGGACATGCCGTGGCTTACACAGAATCTCAGCTCAGTTCTGGCAGACTCACTTTCTGCTGAATTTGCTAGCTAGCAAGGACTCCAGCAGCAGCTATTTCACATAAAATGTTGTTCACTGTCTCTAGCTTACAAATAATTAGGCCAGGATGAATAAATGAAACCAAATAACTGAACCAACCTTAGACAAAGCTGGATGAATATATTTTATATGCTTTTCCACATTTTTGTGACTTTTGTTTTAAATGGAACATGTGTTATTGAGAGGAAGAAATTCCATTCTCATCCTAAACCCTCTACTAAGGTACTTATCTAACAACTTATTCTCTTTGGGAGCAGTTGTTGTAACCCTGGTAGGTTTTGCCCATGTTGGGAGGGCAGTCTCAAGCAAACAGTATCAGCAAACTCCACTGGTAGATGCAAACATTTCTGTATCTTGTCCATTCTGAGGACTTTCTAGTTTGTGGTGTTTTTTTCTTTGTTTCAGTGTAGGATATCCCTAAATGATTCAGCTTGGCAGAACTTGTATTCCTTTCTTGGATGTAGCAGAAGTACCGATGTTAAATCTCCGTCTATGTTTTTTCTTGGCATTGTTAATACTGTCAAAAACATAATAATACAGTTTGCTCATACATACATACCTACCTAAAAATAGGTAGATACTTAAAAGGGTCTGATTTATCCCATCCCTTCTGCTGCCCACCTAGGTGGCCAGTGTGGCACAGAATAAAAAGTCTCCTTTCTCAGAGTGCTAAAACATTTTGTTATTCCTAACTGTATTTGAAGGGCAGAAAGAACAAAATGTGGAGAGAACAGGAAGGAGTCATATCTCTTCCCATCATGTCTTTCCTCCTTACATGCTGTTACAGCCACCTAGTTTTCTCTCGATAGACTCTAAGTTTTGTCTGGTGATACACAAAGGTGATATCTGTTGTTAAGATTTCTTCATCAAATAAAATATGTATCCTTAAGTATTTAAACTTGAAATCCTTTCCCATTGTAATTCTTTACTTGCAACATGTCAGGTTTTGACCTTTAGTTTGAATTTACTATATTGGTAACTGTCCATGTGATTGGCTGTCATGTAGGGTCTTCTTGACGGCAACTGATAATAAGAAATCATGTTCATGGCTCTTCCTTTAAACCTTGATTTTTTTGCAATTTATAAAACATGTACTAAATGAAATTGCTGTGGTGCTTGTTGAGTAATATCTCCTCATTAACTCCATACATTTCAGCTTAATTTCATACTGAATACCAACAGCTCAAAAGCAGGCAAAGAATATGACAATGCAAGTACCATGAATTTGTGACTGAAGATAAGCATCCTGTATTTCAGCATCAAAATTATTGCTATTAATAGCTGTCATTTCTGTAGTTGCTCAGGGGTCTTTCTTTGACTTCTCTAGTTAAGAACACTGCAGGCTTACTACCTGGAGAGTTACTGGTTGCCTTACAAGGGAAAGAGTGTTTAACGCAAGTGGTATTCTCTTCCGCTCTCCCATGACAGGATTAAGCTTGTAGTTCTTATTGGAAGTTGACCTACCGACTTCACCCTTATTTATGCACAGCATGTGTTCTTACCTGTGTAAAGATCTGCTGGGGTGTCTTGTTCTTTATCACATAATATAGCAAACAAAAAATCCCACTATATAGGTTAGTCTTTGTGGAGCCTATTTGTACTTTAATTCTGTGCATACAGATATCTCAGGATCTGACCTGATATTTTCTGGTTATGTTGAGGTTGCTTCACATCCCATATACTTTCCCTGATGGAATACATATATTCAAGATGATTCTTTTTTACAGAACTAAATGGGTAAGAACCATATAACTGATTTGCATTAGAACACTGATTATAAAAACTAATTTCTGAGCTGTACAAACTGTCTCATGTATTTTAGTTCTGTACTTCAGTCATAAACACAGATTTGTTCCTTTTTAGATGACTCTCCACTTACATCATTTGGCAATACTTTGCCTTCTTTTTAACCCCTACCTTGTGTGAAATCATAAGCTTTCATAATATTACCTAACATTTTTTTAATAAAAAAAGATCTGTTCATTTGTAACTGGTTACTGGGCTGCCTGTTTGTAAAGTTACACAAAAGAAATTACATTGATTTGCACTAGCAGAAGGAGTTACTTCTCATCTAAATTAATAAGATCATTGAAAACGTATTAGTACAACGGTCAAAAGATGAAAGCGGCTAGGTCAGTAGGACTTACTGATTTAATTTGCAGGCCTAAACTTGACCTGACTGAGTGACTGTGGATTTTGAAGAGGCAACAAGCAGCAGCTGCATGCAGGGTGAAGAATGAGGGAAATAAAAAGTAATTATCACTTCTTAAAAGCAAACTCATCTCTGTACTTATTAAGACATCTTACATTTATCCAAATCATTTTGGTTTATACTGTATTTTTATAGCAAAGCTTTGTCTTTTTTCATTCTCATTTCCTTTTGACAGACTGAAGAATGGCACCACAGATGAGGTAACTCATTCATACTTTGTCAGTTTGCTCCTTACAGATCTTTTTCTGAGTTTGGAATGCACAGCAACATTTCAGGCACTATCGCAATGGTAGTAGTAATTACAATTGCCACAGCCTTACAGTGTTAGCTATGTTAACTGGTGTACGGCTAAACCACTGAAGTAGTTCCCTTCCCTAAGAATGTATTCAGAGTTTCAGGAAGGCTTTGTGAAGATTTATGCCTTATGACAAAGGACACCATATTTCCCTAGGAGTTCTGTAACCATAACTAAGTGTAATAGCATTAAAGATAAAGAAAAATAGTTAGATGGCCCCCAGTGTAATAACAGCTACATCTCTCCAGAAATAAATTACCCAAATGACATGGCAGACTATGGGAAATGAATAGGAGAAAATATATATCAGTAAATAAACAGAAATTCATATGGCATTATGCTGCATATCTAGCTGAAAGGAAATTCAGAGTAGTAGCTGACACACTATCCTTTACTCACCCTCATTGCCAACTGGTGCCAAAATGATCCTTACTTCTTTTCATGTTTTTTAACAGGAAAGGAGTCCATCTTGTGGCAGGACAATGACTTAGTGAAAAAGTAAATCGCATTAAGGAAGGGGCAGTGAAGCAGCTTTATTCCTAGCTCTGCAACGGACTTCCCTCATGACCTTGGAAAAATGCCTTAACAGTTCCATGTCTCAGTGTGTCCATTAAAATTCTTATGCATGATCTGTGGATCACTATGATAAATTAATGTTGTCAAGACTGCCAATGCCATCCACAGTTAAGTTCACTTTCAGTAAGGACATGTTTACAACTTTTCTAAGGTGTTTTATTTCTTTGTTGATTTGCTAACTTCTAATTAAAAGTTTGTCATTTATTAATTTGTGTTTAAAAATTTTTTCTCAAAGTATTTTTTGATCAGCCTTGGTGAATGTCTATTGAATTACAATTTTAATTTGTAAGGTTTGGGCAGTTTTATCTAATGGTAGCCTGAGCAATCCTTGATTGATGAGTCTTTTGGGAAGTAACATATGCTTAATCTGGTTTTAGACTTTTTTTTTTTTTTTGCCTTTATCTTGTCTATAACTATCAAAGCAATGCTACAAATTTCATCTTTCTTGCCTGTGGTAAAAATCTATGATTCCAAATGGATATATTTGTAACCCTCAAGAATACTGTTGAACTTTTGCATTTGAAACCAAAATGCTTGCTGCAACTTTTCAACTCAAAGAACAGATGATGGTTCTGTATCTTATTTTATGTAAATCAAAGTAATATCATGGATTTTAATACAACAGTAGAAATATTAAATTGCTGGAGGTTTGGAAAAAAAATCCACTGAAGGAATTAAAAATAGCTATGCAAGATAGCCCAGAAAAATAAAACAACCTTTTCAACAGGAAATATTTGATGAATACCACTAATCTGATACACACTGACCATTTCAGATTAACAAAAAAACCCAAAGAAAAAATCCTTAATCTCAAGAATTAGTATTCTGAGTCATCACTGCAGAAATGATTTGAAAGTATCTGTACAGTCAATGATCCCAACAGAAGAAGGAAATTTTTCTCTAGTTTGCTAGTGCCTACTACTTAATAAAGAATGCCTGGGAACCCATGAGCGCTTCACCACATCCGTTGATAGTCCTATCACATGTGTAAGGACAAAAAAAGAGAATGGAGTGGTATCTCCTACTCAGAAACCAGCTGTGCCAGTGGAGGATACGTGTTAAAGCTACAGATATTTTGAACTTTGATCTCCAGGTTAGACTTTTATCATATTTAATTCTATGATCTTTCTGAGAAAACATGGCAGATACTCCAACTTTGGCAAAATGGCATTGTCAGAATTTTCCTCTCACTAAGTGGCCTGAGCATGTTGGCTGTATCCTGAAGGGAATACACTGGCTCCCTGTCAAAGAGTAGATTGATTTTCAAATTGCTTTGATGGACTATAAGGCAATATAGTTTGAGAAGTGTGTATTTATCAGAATTGCTTTCTCTGTATGAGCCGAGTCTCTATTTGAGATCACAAAAAGCAAACAAATTGGCAATTCTGGAATATACAGTAGGGTAAAAACTCAGGAACACATATTTAGCTGATTTACAACTCAAATATGTAAATGATTCTCTAACCAGGATCTGCGAAGTGACTTGATCCATTCAAGTTTATGTAGCATTTCAGATACTTGTAAATTATGAGCAGTATTTCTTTGTCTCTACATCCATGCAATGGTCTAGACCAGGACACAAGAACTGCCCTTGCAACACACTTACAAGGGAAGGAATCCGGTCTGAGGGATGCCTCACAGCTGAAAAGGAAAAGACGGGGTGCTGTACGTGCTGGAATTTCTATGCTTAAAGTTGACCTACGAATATACAGAGGACTTTATACCTATATAAGACCAGTGTACATGCCATATAGAGTTATTTATGAGTTCAAAACTTTGTATTTACAGGTGCTGAGTCCAGAATGAAAGATGACCCTGTTCTAAATAATCCCTTTTTGGCACTCTTTGGCTTACAGGCTTAATGTCAAGTCAATAAATTTAATTCTTAAGCACTTTTGAGTTAGGGACTGAGCAAATAAAAAGCCTTTCCTTCTTATAAACACACCCAAATAAAAGTCTTCCTTATTATTTAATTTTAATATTGCAGTAGCAACTGAACACCCATTTGCCTTGACTCCACTGTGCTAAGAGTTGTTGGTCAAATAAGAAATGACAAAAAACTAAATTTCTGAGTTTCCAAAACAATTTCCAAAAGCTAAAGGCATTTTCCAAGTGTATTTCTCCCTTTCAATGTCAAAAGACTGTAAGCAGAGGATCAGTCATTTGCTCCCGGTTTTAGCAATGAAAGGATCTAAAATTTTTACAAGGTAGTAATAAAATTCTGTGGACAGCATATTTTTTCACTCATCTCTATCTATTACTGGTCACTGATATTTAATATACTTTGTCTATGAAATCTATGTCTATGAAGTTTATTGAATAATTTTAGGAAATTATAATCAGACACTAACTACTTTCCAACAGATATTTGTGAAATTGAGAGTATACTTAGACACAAAAAGCTGTTGATGTCTGTTGCCTAAAGGAGAAAGCAGTGAGTTAGAGAGATGTGAAAAAGGAAACCAGAAGTAAAGTCATGTTCAGTTTGGATATGTGTTTGAATTTTTTCCTATATTAGGATCCATCTCTATTCTACTTTCATTTTCATGGTACTATTATTCAGCTGATTCCCAGAATGTACAAAATGAGATGTATTTATACTGTCATTATAACTCTTCTTTTTGTGTGTGTGTGATAAAATACATTTTTAAAAAAATTCAAATATTTTAAAAAATGTTTATGCATAGCTGCACTAACACTTTATTTAATTTTTTGAAAATAACTCTCAGTAATAGTAGACCATATTTCTGAGGCAGAAATCTCTTTAAATAGAAAATATGCCATGTTCTTTTATGATGTGCAAAGCAAAGAGAATTTTCAGTAAAAATGAACTGTTCATATATAAGTGAGAGTTACATAGTGGGAACAGTGGGAACAAAAAGACTGTTACATGCTGGAAAACAAAAAACCAAGGAATTATAAAATTCAATCTAATCTAATCTAGTATTTTTTCCAGACTACATTCCAGCGTGTACACTGTTTCTGACTCTCCCAAGCTATGTTGAAGGTTTTGAGAAATACAGTTTGCCTTCTTACTTATACTGACTTCTATTTCATGAAAATAAATTGTAAATTCTGGTTGTGTATTTTTATAATAGTTAACAAAATAACTTGTTGGTCTTGGATGAAGGAGCTCAATAATTATAACAATAAATATTTTTCAACCTTTTAAAATACTGATCTTGCTGGCGATGTAAAATTACTTTTAAATTCTATTTTTTATTTTTCATAACATACAAATGTTCATGCTGACATTTTCAATATGAGTGTCACTCTCCTTCATTAAAATTATTTGAAGCTCTTTGATCTTCATAATGAGACAGTAAGGTTGCCATTTCAATGAAGTTAGACAGTATGTTTTCTTAACAAGCTTCTTTGAGTTGAGCTTAAAAAAGGGTAGAATATTTTCTTTCTGTTAAAGAACATAATAATCAGCTAAAAAGTCAGAAACAGCATTTCAATTAAATAAAAATAAAAATAAGCATTTTTGGCAAATTTCTTAAGTAAAAATACCAAAAGTTTAAAGCTTTTTTTTTTCTTCTTTTAACTGAACTCTCTAACATCTAAAATACTTTACAACAGTTATTCATGTTCTTTGATCATGACAGATATTTTGTGATTGCCTTCAAAAAGGTGAAGATTTGGCTTGTAGTAAGTTATTATACTTGTGGTATACTACCAGTTTTATTTGATAAATGCAGAAGTCCCAATTTCTATACATGTATTTCACACTGAATATGACAGAAGTAGCCTCTGAAGTCATAATTAGAAGCTATTTGTTTTCTCCAGACAATTTCAGTCAGCTCCATCTGATGCCTATGTGATGTTATTACACAAGCAGGTTAAATATAAGTCAGACAAGTTATTATATAATGGTGTGAAAATTGACCTGGTGGGTACACAGGCCAAATATATGGTGAACAAAGGATAAAAATAGTCGTGTTCTCTTATAGTGCTACAAAGCAATGAGAAACATTACTAGCAGACTGAGTCCAGTACTTCAAGATCGTTGTTTGATTTGGACAAATTATGTAATTGTAACTTTGGAAAGGTCTTCTGTATCCTTTTAAAACAGGTCTTCGTGGTCAGTAGTCATTAATTCCATCTCTGAAAATTACTATTTTTTCTTTTTTTAAAAAAATTATTCAACTAACATTCCTGTTAGTTAGGAACAGCAGCTGCAGAAAGAAAATTAGAATGACTAAATACATGGATCTTTGGTAACACGCTAGAAAACAACAACAAAGTGTTCTGGAGATGTTATTGCTTTACCTACGCAATTAGTTTCACTTAAAATAATTATCTTGTGACATTTTTATTTTATAAAAGCATAAAGAGCTCTCAGCTGAAATTAGTCTCCTTTTCTGACAAAGAATGTGCAAACATATAGACAGAGGAGATTATTCATAGTCCTTGGACATGAATCCAACCTCGTAGATGACAAATAAATGCATAAAGTAACAAAAGAACTTGCCTAAGTTCATAGAAGATATGTCTTTAAGTAAGACCTGTAGCAATGTTCCAAGCTCCAGCACGCAGTTTCATGCCACGGTGAGGGTAGACTTTGGGCAATAAGTAACCTATTTCGGTTTCTGTAGAGACTAAAAGGGAGCTGTTGCCACTGAGATGACATGACCAGGATTTTGATAAGATTGTTAAGATCTATCTTCTATGTGCTACAAAAGCAATAAATCAAGGACTTAGCCAGGAATAGGATCCAGATTTATAGACTCACTGTCCTTATCTTCTAAACTGTCATGTGACATCCATGCAAGATAGTGCAAAACAGTATTATAATTAACATAGATTACACCTTGTGGGCTCAGAAGGTAATTTCTGCAGCCTACTGAGGTATCTGATAATATCTTTTTTCCCCTTAACCAACTCTGATTTCTGTGGAAATTGAAGGTACTCAACATGTTGCAGGAGTGCAACTGAAAGAGAGTTCTATAGGCTTAACTGCATATGTTCCAATAGAACTGTCCTGATTTATGCCTACTGAACTACAGTCTCATAAAAGTTCTTAACAAGTTAGTAGGTATTTCTTAAAATTAATGAAAACTTGTCAGATTTAATTACCTATAATTTATTCTGACAAAATATGTTTAGCGGAAGAGAGTTTAGGATGGTTACTTATATTCTTTATTTACACTAAGAAAATAAAGCTCTCAAATTTGAAAACCTCATATTAAGTATTTAAACTTTATTTAAAACTCTCACAATAAATTGAATTAATTAAACTTAAACAACTTAAAATAGCCCCAAAAGGATTTATGAATGAGAGGAGGTGTATCACTTCAGCATCTACTGTCTCAACAGCATTGAAGCTTGTGTGAAAAACTATACTGAATTCCTGAATTTTGGCCCTTGAACAGCACTGATTTACTGTTTCTTCTCCTTTTCTTCTCTTGGACCTTCACCAATAGGATCCAAAAATATTTTAACAACAAGATTTACTTTTCTTCTCGAAACATATTTCCCAAGCTGTTCCCTCATAGATATCAAACACAATTGTGCCTTTTGAGCTGAGGCAATTTTCCTTAAATGCCAAACTTTACAGAAGAATTAAGATATTCTATTTTATCATCATATCTGCCATCATATCTTTTTTTCAGTAATACTGTAACCTATATATATATTTGACTAGCATTTGGTGAATGTGTTGATGTTGGGCCTCAGTCAGTGTAACACATACTTCTACAGAATGCCTGAAGAAAACCGGCTGCGAAAACTCCTATTTATGAAACACATATAATTCTTTCTAGAGAATTATAGCTGATCTTTTAGTGTTTGTTTTGGTTTATTGTTTTTTTTTTTTTATATTAAAAAAAACCCTCTTTAACTCATACCACAGAAATAGGTAATAAGTAATATGCTGTGGAAAGAGACTCCCTGGAGAAACACTAGGTAACTAGTAAACACAGTAAGTTAACAGAAACCAACACTTAGCTGAAGAGTTGCTCATTATGGGGAAAATTAACCCTCTGACTTTTGGCTTAATTTCAGAACTGCAGCCCAGAGATTAAAAAGAGAATCTGTGTATATAGGCAGAGTCCTTCACTCCAAATTTCTTATTCCCAGACTATGATGAAGAGGGAATAAAATCAGTGAAATCTATAGAGCCCTGTATGATTTTGAAAACATCCCTGCAGCATAGGCAAAGGTGGAAGAATCACCAGCACCCCCGTTGAACGGTAGTTCCTCAGCCTGTTGTCCATTTGGCAAAACACTCAGAGGGCTGGTCCAACACAGCCTGTTTTACTGAATATCTCAATACCACAGTTCAGTGAAAAGAGAAGACTATGAAGAGAGGGAGCCAAGTCTCATTTTAGCTGTTTTAACTATTCCTGAGTGCTGAAAGATGAGTATTTTTTTCTCTTATTGATTTTTAGAAGTTTTATCAAAAAATTCCCTGGCTATTGAGTTAATTTTCTTAAAGATACAACAGAAAATGCTTTTGAAAGGAACAAAAAAGCCCCAAAATAAAAATTTTTAAAATACATCTCAGTTAAAAAAACACATTGTGCTTTATTTATGTTGCTTTATTTTTCCTTTTTTGACTAGATCAATCCAGCTCTAGATGACGCACAATCCCTCTTCTCCCATTTTCTCACAGGTCTCTGTTTTGACAAGTGTCAAAACACTTCTATTCATCATTTCCTAATGACACTAAATAGCACAAGTTATAGATTTCAAATTAAAATAATAACATAGAATACGCCAACATAAAGATTCTCAGAAAAATAGTATGCAGCTAGCAGCAATTACAAGCAAGTCTGTGTTCATAAGCAGGTTTCCCTAGCCTCTGGTGTGGGTTCATAAAACACATGTAGAAAATTGTTTCAAAGCATCTGGAAGTGAATAAATCTTTTAAAATACCCAGGTTATTAGTAAATTTGCTATATTATTATTATTATTATTATTATTATTATTATTATTATCTAAGACACAGTTTTTCCCAGCCACGGACCTACAGTGATGAAACTCACAGCAAGAACAATTGCTGCCTTTGCTTTTGCATCCCTATAATTTTTCATTGTTTCTCAACCATGACAGAGATGTTCAGTGGCTCAAGAACAGCCCTTCAGTGTGAAATGGACTCTAGAAAGGGATACAAGGTAGCAAGATGGGTCAGTCAGAAGGACATTAAAAGACATTGAGAAGACCCTAATTTTACTGCACACCACATTCCATGAACAGTTCCAGCCTCGGAAGCAATCCAAAACTAGGAGTCTGTGTGGGTCCTTTAATGCTCCAAATTTGCTCTTGCTGAAGACTTGTACATTTCATTCTATACCTGTTAATCTGAACTAGAGTAGTCTTACTGAACCACCTCACCATCTGAATACGAAATGTATACTTCTGAGTGTTTACATTATAATCACATATTCTACAGCAACAGATACATGAAGTAGCAATATTCTTTTAATAATCTTATGTACAACTGTATTAGATTGCAGAAGACTACTATAACTCATAGTCCTCAGAAAAATGTTTCAAAAATACTGCTATATATTTATCTTCAGAGAGATAATTATCTGGGCTGTTTTACTGTTCTACAATGGTTATTTCTTCAAATATTTCAATCAATTTCTATTTTACAAAATAGAAGAAAATTAATTGCACCAGAATTTAAACAAAAATGTTTCTAGACATAATTTCTGTGTCCCTTCAGCGAAATAATTAAAGTTCCAAGAAGTACTTATTTGATACAATTGTCTATAATTAAAACACAAAAATAGCTACGAATACCCCATTACCACAAAAACAAGAAAGCATTGAATTTCAGACATTGGACAGCATGGATGAGTAGAAGAAAATATGATACACATTTTTAATTTATTCTCAGTAACTCTTGTGTGCTTTGTAGAAGTATTAAAATGGATTAGTATTATATTAAATTATTCTTTGAAAATATTCAATAAATATATTCACATTCTTTCTACTCCTACAAAGACAATTCTACAAAAATATCACAAAATATGTTTGTGGTGTCAACAATTATCTTACTAAAAAAATACAAGAAAAAAAAACCCAGAAAGAGAATGTAGTTGCGCTTTCTCTGTTAAGTCAAAGTTTTGTCCTCACACCCCTGAAAAAACATTGGGGATGTTCACAGAAGTAGGAAGAACATAGACAATTTTTGTGAGAAAGGATTTATTTCTCTGAAAATACTATATGTATGTGTATGTGAATCACCCCTAACAATATATCATATTATTTTTTCCATCTTTAGCTGGGCATCATCTGCTCATTAATTCAGATAAATAAATGGGAGTTCATGGTGTTATGTTTGAGGGTGACATATCTAGGACATTTTTGAAAACTGCATTATTACCAACAGTGTATGCATATGTTAAGTGCTAAGAAGGTTGAACTTCCCCATTTCAGGGACAGCATAAGTCATAAATCTGCCTAGACAAATAAGGAAAATTCAGATTTTTCTCTGGATATGTACAGTCATTTTTGTTTTATTTCTCCTGCCACAGATCATGGCAATACTTGACAACAAAAGATATAAGACATTAATCTAATTTCAAGTAATCCGGTAACAAAACTTGTCTTGAATTTATTTGGGCTAGTTTCTGTGATAAATATAATAAATTAATTTAATGTATCATATAATTTATTATTGAGATTATACTGCAGCTGCATCAATTATATTAAAATATAGCTACAATACACTTTCTGTTTATTAGTCTTAGTTAAGGTTTTAGATGCATTCTGAAATCTTAAAACATAGTGGTTATTTTCCTCACTGTAACAGCAGATGTCTTGCAAAAGTCTTGCAGCCTACTGCATACACAGTCCTGAGTAAACAGCCTTGGTTTCTGATGCAGTTTCTGGGGAAGGTCAATTGCCTTGAAACAGAAGAAACAAAAGCCAGTCTCTTTACCAAAGAGTAATCTGCTGTGGACAAATGTCTCTGTAAACAGAGTAAAACCCTAAACAAAGTTGAAAAACAAGTTAGATCAGGCTGAAAAATAGATATGTAAGCAAATTGGAACCCCCTCCGTCCATGGGTCTGGCAGATTATGCCCACGAGGACTGAGGGAGCTAGCTAATTTAATTTCATGCCCACTTTCAACAAGCTTTGAATGACCATGGTGAGTGGGAATGGTTCCTAACAAATCAATGTTCAAGGATATTTTTTCACTTTTGAGATGCCTAAAAATATGCCTGTATTGGCTTATCCATTTTTCTTTATAAATATTCTTAACAATATAGGAGCCCTTTTTATGTTATCATTCTGGGTGGGGTTTTTTTGTGCAAGGTTATAGTTTAGATAGGCTGGAATGGAATATCTTATTATAACTTGTAAACTTGTTTCACCTGTTGTTGAAGATCCTCAGATCCTGAAAGTAAGTGTGGATTTCATAAAGCCATGAAAATCTGTACTAGCTACAACAACAGTCCATTGGCACTAAACCCCTGCTTTCCCCATGCTTCCATATCCTGCTGAGTGAAGAAGGTTAACTTGTCATTGTCTGGATCATTAACTTTTTGGAGAGAGATTTTTGAGTGGTCTCATATATAAATTTACATGGCAAGATGAACTTCTTAACTAACTAGATATTTCAAAATCTCCCAAGGATAGCATCTGGAAATCAGCATTTTGATTAGCAGATATTTTTTCAGAAAGTACTTTCTGAATGGCACTGGAATACTATTACTGAGGTACAGGGATGATGTATGCATGATGTGAAAAGAGAAGGAAAAGTTCTTTTAGTTTTCTTCATGAAAATGTTCACATTCCCTGAAGACGAATTTGTTTAACATACGTGGAGTAATCACTTGATAAGCTGGCTAACAGGCTACAAATAACATTCTGTTTCTTCAGTCATTTTTCAAAGACAAGTGTAATGAAGAGAAAAGTCCTAGTACATATAATTTTCTTTGTATTCAGATAATGTTATAGAAACTCAGTAAAGCTGCATACTGTCACAAATTTTCCACAAGTATCTGGCATTTCACCTACTTGATCCTACTGTCTTCTGCTGTCTTGTAAACTGCAATAGTACTATGCATCTGCATCTACACACACCAGCTTTTTGACAACAATTAAAATTGGCATGTAGAAACATTCTGAGATGAAAACTTCTAATTGACAGACTGAGACAGTAACCAAAGGGGTATAATTCAGGTAATCCCTGGGCTGAATCACTGCTGGTCTGTCAGCCTCTGATATTAATGGCAATCTCACAGCCCGTATCTAGCAGCTGAGAGGAAGCTGTGCCAACTGGTGGCAGGGCTTCAATAGGTTTAGAAAAGCTGTCAATTTTATTGTCATCTTTAACACTAAAAAGTGCATAGATGCCATTGTGATAAAAGTGATGATAGAAACTCTGTAAACAGAACAGAGTCAGCAGAGTCTTGGAAAAGGCATCCTGCGTTTACTATCCCCCACTGCTTTGAACTGCCTGCCAACTGAAAGTTTGAAAAAACAGACAAGTAACACATCCCATCAAGTCCAAAGCATTACGAGACTGACCTGGTAAATTGCTCTGATTCCTTGTGCTACGTCACATCACGTAATGGAGAGGAGGCCAAGAGGTGGCAGAAGTTCCCTGAGTCAGAAGGCTGCAGGATGGGTCTGTCTCCCTGTTCCTGACACTGGGAGAGCACAGAAGTGAAAGGGGCAGATAAACACATATTGGAGTCTTTTGTGCTTTTGGTATCTTTCTTTATACGGGGGTGGAAAAAAGACCTTCATATTCTCAAAGTTATAGGGAACTTCAGCACAAAATCCTTCAAACTAGCACAGAAGTATTTAAGCCATTCAAGTCATGCTGCATAGTGTGAGGAACATAAGGCTTTTTAGTTGTTTTTTGGTTTTTTTAACAACAAAACAACCACAAATCTCTGTGGCCTTTTCTTTGTACCGAGATGGTTGCATGTCAATAGATGGAAAATAATTGCTTAACCATCACTCAAAAACCTGTATGTACTAAGGCAAAACATAAGAAAATGTCTGGATAATTAAGAACACTAGCCCGTGTTCTCGTGCGGGACATTAACTTACCAGACATTTCCTGGAAATACAACGCAGCAGAGAGGAAACAGTCTAGGAGGTTCCTGGAGTGTGTGGAAAATAAGTTCCTGACACAGCTGGCAAGTGAGCCCGCCAGGGGAGGTGCGTTGCTTGACCTGCTGTTTACTAACAGAGAAGCACTGGTGGGAGATGTCGAGGTCGGAGGCTGTCTTGGGTTTAGAGACCAGGAAATAAAAGACTTGTTGGTTCGTGGTGAAGTAAAGCAGGGTGCCAGCAGAATCACCACCATAGAATCCTGGAGGGCAGACTTTGGCCCGTTCGGGATGCTGGTTAAGAAGGTTCCCTGGGAGAAAGTGCTGAAGGGCAAAGGAGTCCAGGCAGGCTGGACATTCTTCAAGGAGGAAGTCTTCAAGGCGACTCAAGCAGAGGAGTACAGGAATCTAATTAGATCATGCAGAGAAGAAAATAGAAAGGCAAAAGCACAGCTAAAACTCAGGCTGGCCACTCTTGTAAGTGACAACCAAAAATGCTTTTACAAATACACTAACAACAGTAAGAGGGCCAAGGAGAATCTCCAGCCCTTTTTGGATGTAGGGGACAAATTGCCACCTCAGATGAGGAAAAGGCTGAGGTACTTAATGACTTCTTTGTTTCAGTCTTTAATAGTCAGGCCAATTCTTCGAAGGGTAGTGAGCCCCCAGAGCTGGAATACACGGAGGGAGAGCAGAATAAACCTCCCATAATCCAAGAGGAAACAGTTAATGACATGCTATGCCACCTAGACACTTGAAATTTTATGGGGCCGGATGGGATCCACGTGAGAGTGCTGAGGGCACTGGTGGAGGAGCTGGCCAAGCCACTCTCCATCTTCTATCAGCAGTCCTGGCAAACAGGGGAGGTCTCAGATGACTGGAGGCTTGCAAATGTAACACCCATCTACAAGAAGGGCTGGAAGGAGGATCCTGGGAACTATATGCCTGTCAACCTGACCTCGGTGCTGGGCAAGATTATGGAGAGATTCATCCTGAGCACACTCACTGGGCACATAAAGCACAACCGGGGATCAGGCCCAGCCAGCATGGGTTCCCAAAAGGCAGGTTCTGCTAGATGAACCTGATCTCCTCCTATGACCGTATGACCTGCCTAGTGGATGAGGGAAAGGCTGTGGATGTTGTCTACCCGGACTTTAGAAAGGCCTTTGACACTGTTCCCCACAGCATCCTCCTGGAGAAAATAGCTGCCCATGGTATGGATGGATGTACTCTTCGCTGGATAGAGAACTGGTTGAGTGGCCAAGCACAGAGAGTGGTGGTGAATGGAGTTAGCCAGTCACGAGTGTTTTTTCCCCAGGGCTCAGTTTTGGGGCCAGTCTTGTTTAATATCTTTAACAGTGATCTGGATGAGGGGATTGAGTGCTCCCTCAGTAGGTTTGTGGATTACACCAAATTGGGTGGGCGTGTTGATATGCTTGAGGGTAGAAAGGCTCTGCAGAGGGATCTGGACAGACTGGATTGACGGGTTAAGGTCAATTGTATGAGTTTCAACAAGGCCAAATGCCGGGTCCTGCACTTCAGTCACAACCGCCCCATGCAACGCTACAGACTTTGGGAAGAGTGGCTGGAAAGCTGCCATGCAGAAAAGGACCTTGGGGTGCTGGTCGATGCGCAGCTGAAGATGAGTCAGAAGTGTGTCCAAGTGGCAAAGTAGTCCAATGTCATCTTGGCTTGTATCAGGAATAGTGTGGCCAGCACGGCTACAGAAGTGATAGTTTCTTCTGTACTGTTGGCCACAACTTGAATACTGTGTTCAGTTTTGAGCCCCTCACTACAAGAAGGACATTGAGGTGCTGGAGAGTGTCTAAAGTAGGTCAAAGAGGCTGGTGAATGGTCTAGAGAACAATTCGTATGAGGAGCGGCTGAGGGAACTGGGATTCTTTAGTCTGGAGCAGAGGACGCTGAGGGGAGACCTTATTGATCTCTACAACTACCTGAAAGGAGGTCGTAGTGAGGTAGGTGTAGGTCTCTTCTCCCAAGGAAATGGCCTCAAGTTGCGTCAGGGGAGGTTTAGATTGGATATTAGGAAAAATTTCTTCACTAAATTAGTGGTCAGGCACTGGAACAGGCTGCCCAGGGAGGTGGTTGAGTCACCATCCCTGGAGGTGTTCAAAAAAACAGGTAGGTAAGGCACTTCAGGATATGGTTTAGTAGGCATGGTGGTGATGGGCTGATGGTCGGACTTGATGATTTTAGAGATCTTTTCCAACCTTAATGATTCTATACTTCTACGATTCTGTGAACTCTTTGCATTGTTCAGTGCCATAGGAGTAAATAGAATAAACAGAAGAGAGAACTACATGAAAGGTTTTCTGTAGCAAAGTATCTGGAAGAATTTGTCCTTGTATATTAGCTATTTATTTAGAACAGCCAAATGAGATACACATGAAAGAGGACAAAGTCTGAGTTGTTGATAAAGCGATTGCTTTTCTGCTTACTCTAAATGATATAACACACACACACACTTGTACACACACAGAGGAACCCTATTATCTGTCCAACAGAACTATGCGTAATGCTTGTCAGTCTTGCTTGCCCTAGTGCTTTACATGCAGAGGCAAACTCAGTTAGGTTGCATGGGATGTCATTTTAGGGAAATCACTGTTACTTGTTGCTTGGTTAATAGTTTAGGGTTTTTTTCAAGATAAGAGATGAGATTTCATTTAAAGCACATAACTAAAAGGTCAACAGAAATATGCTAAACACAACTGAATTTAGAAATTTTTTAGTATTTTTAAAGTGGTATCTGTAGCTCACTGACCATACAAGTTCAGGGGAATTTTATGTGTATTCTCCTTAATTCACATTTTAACTAAAGATTATGGGTCCATATCAGTAAAGATAATCAGGCACCTGCTGTGGTACTGTTGGCCTGTATGTACCTAGTCCACTTCCAATTGTTGCGTATGTGTTGCAAAACCAGCCTTGATAAATATTTGAGTCTTCTGCATGACATTTCCCAAAGCACCTGCCACTTTGCATCTAGGCAAGCTTGGTGTTTGTCTCTCAGGCTCAGGAAGGGTTTGTTCTTACAAGTGGGTCCGCTCACGTCTGCCAAATCTGGCTCTATCCAAGTTGCAGCAGGAGCTAATACTTCCATTCACAGAGATCTGTTCAAAAAGCCATGGTTTAATGGAAGAGGCCAGTTTTTAAATTCTGTTCAGCCCAACTGAAGAGAGAGCTGTGCTGAATTTGCTGCCCAGGCAGTTCAAATAGCCTCCAGAAAAGTGTCATATATCAAGCAAAGGGACCTGAAAAGCTGGAAAAAGAGTCCTTGGGTCAAAATTAGGTGTTTCTATGAAGCAATGCTAGAGTTTCCTTGCAGTAGAATGAGGATGAGGCAAGGCTGATCCCCCATCCTCGAGGTGAGGGCCTTTAGCTAGGGCACTGTGAAGACTCTTCTGCCTGAGGAACTACAGGGCTGTGTTTGCACAGATCCTGCTCTGCCATGCCTTGTGATGGCACCTTGCTCCCCATACCCTGGGGTGAGAGCCTGCTGCGTGCTGCGGTTCAGGTGACGGGCACAGCTTGACTATCTGGCCACAAGATGGGACTGATAAGCACGATCTTTGAGGGGAGCCAGGGAAGTCCAATCGGCGTTTGAACCTGGAGGAGGATCCTTCAGGTGTCATATCTCCACACAGTCCTTGCACTTACTTGACTTTAAGCAGCTGAATATGCTGGAGTGATCCTCAGAATACAGATCAGAAGATGGGCTTTTCCTTTCCTAACCTACACATCAGGGAGGCAAACTGGGATGGTGCTGGTTACCATTTCAGAAAAACAGCAAATAAAATCTTCTTTTCTTATTAGCTTCCTGTACAGGAGGCTTTAGTCATTAAAATAACTAACAAAGGACTTAAAAATTCACATTGTTAAAATAAAATAGAAAAAAAAAATGTGCCTTTTTAAAGTATTTTCTGCTCTTCTAAGAGAGGGTTGAATATTGAGCATTTGGTGCACATGCATGGCATACTCTGAACTGTTACTGAGATTGCAGGTATCAGCAGCATCTTTTTGAATCGGTTTGGTAACAAGAGTGAAGCTTTTCCTTTGTACACATAATGTTCTGCCATGTACTTACACAATAAATGGAGATGAATCAGTGCATTATTGAAACATCTTATTCATAAAACAACAAATCAGAAGCATCTGCTTACGCATTCTTGTTTTAGTAAATATGATGCACACTTGGGTTACTTGTGGAGATATAGCACATATAAAATAGCACCAGGAGTGTTCCCACTTACTTAAAAGGGTATAATTTGTTGCCACATAACAGTGAAAGTATTTTAATTCAATTCCAAGTAAATATTATCCTTTCTGAGTTTCTTTTAAGATTACAGTTACTTTATACTTCATACAAATAAGGTTAATGATGTTCACTAGTCTAATAACATCTTTTTTCTAATTTCAGAAGTAATTGCCACCAAACACTTAGTGTAGATTAGTCATTTGGTGTATATTTGGTGAAAATAAAATGTCTATGTTAATGAAAACGAAAATTAAAATGTTGGTTTTAGTCTGTATTCACTTACAGGAGGTACCTGAAATGTTTAGTGTCTGCTTAGTCGAACAAAGAAAATACTTGGAGATTAAAATAGCCACAGGAAAATATTTTTATAAAAATAATCTCACAAATTGCACCACACCACTCCAGGCCACAGTCGTAGCTGCTTTTGCTTCATTGCTGTTGGTCAAGGTAAACGCCATTGTTTTGTCATGGAATGTATTCAGTGGAAGGCCAGAGAGCGAGTCTAAGGTTTAAAAGTTTTATTCAATACTAGAAGTACAGGGAAAATCACCTCCATGCTCAGAGCAAGACTGGAAGTGTGCTTTAGGTAGTGTAACTTCACACAGAAAACCTGAAAGTTTTTGTGGCAGGTAAAGATTCACTAATAGAATATGATCTAAGCTCCATTAGTTTAAAGATTTTCTGACCTCACTATACTGCTTTTTTCTCTTACGTATTTCTTGAAATTGCAGACAAGCTCTGATCTTCTGTTGAAAATTCTGTAGAATTATATGGACAATATTTTCTGCTAAAGATCTGAAAACTCAAAAAGTACCATAGAAAGGATGTAATTTTTCAGTGCATTTTGTAATATTTGTGTTCCACATTTTTTCCCCTCTTTATTAAATTTTCCTAGAGTTTTTATAATGGAGGATTGAGTCCTTTCCCTCACAAGATTCTCTTAAGAAAGAAAATCCCTGAATATAAATTAAATATTAATATAAAACAGTAATAGTAATATTGCTCTTATGATTCTTCTTGGATTCTTCAAGAGCTTTTCATCCCTTCAAATGAAGATCTAAACTTCCTCCATTTCTTTAGAAGAAATCTGTAACCAAACATATATGAAGGAATACCTTAATGTCCTACATTATTATAAATCTAGAAAGATACTTGCTTTACCACAGCTTATTAATAACTAACATTTCATTTGGAATTACAAGGCAAAACCACTTAAAATGCATATAAAAGCACTTGAGTGGTTAATAAGGTTCATGGGTGAACTCCTCAGGTTTTTGAGGAGTTCAGAAACGTAAATTATTTCAAAAGGATTCTGAAGATTAAGTCTTCAATTAAAAAAAAATTAAAAAAACACATTGAAAGCATAAAATGGGATCTCCATTCCATTTAGCCTTAATTCCTTCAATATTTCACTGGTTTTCCACATTTGAAAAATACCTCTATAATGTCTTCAGAATCCTTGCTTCATGCCTAAAATTCATTACTGAATTTCTCTTCTGATGAAATTCATACTAACACCAGTCTTTTGAGTCACTCAAGACAGCCTTTGTCTGTTACCTGTTGCCTTCATTAGACTCTACCAGTAGCAAAATGAAGCATGGGTCCCTGTGTCTAGAACACTGGAATAAACTTATGTTTTTCACCAACAAAAGAAAGGTGCATCACAAGTGGATAAAATACCCTGGATTAGAAAGATCAGTGATTTCCTCTGAATTCATAATGCCTAAAACCTTTTTGCTGTCTGTTTTCTCATATATTGTAAGATTTATAGTATAAACACAGTCTTGAAAAAAATTTATCAATCTACCTGTGTCCAAGGACTGTAAAGGAGGACAGGTTCAGCTGATTTTGTAATTTTTTTCAGTTTGATGCTTTTAAGCAGTGGCTATTAAAGATTTCTCTTTGTAAGATATGCCTTTAAGTAAGTAAATTGCTGAATTAAACATATGTTGAAGACCCAGACTTTTCCCAGGTGTACTTTCAGAGTGACCCTTTGCAAACTGAAAGAAAATCCCAAAGGAAAAAGTGTCTATAATAATTATATAATCAGGAAGTATCCAAAACAACTCAAGGAAGAAAAAAAGAATAAGCCCCTTCTGGAATTTAGTTTATTTTGTAAACCCTATGGAGTTTCATGCTGGTAGAAAGAGATGGGTAAAATAACCTAGAAGGGTCAGATGTCTGAGCATGGTTTAGTATTTAACGAAGAAAAAATAAATGAACATGAAAAGAAAAATGGAAGATCAGTTTTCTGTGAGCAATACATTGCAATATTTTTGTGAAATATAAACTCAGAAAAGAAAGAATAATAAATAACAAGGCATCAAATTTAATAAGAACAGCTATAAGCCAAGATGATTATAGTATTTTGAAAACTGGTTTCTGGCACTTTCTTCCTTTTATATGTTAGAATAAAAACCTATTTTTTTTGCCAATAGACCAGAAAACAACAATTTTCAGACATTTAACACTAGACTGCTTGATAAAAAGAACAAAAGCATTTTGAATAAGGATGAGAAGTTATTTGATTGCATTTTATAATCTTGGAGTCATTCAGTGAACATATATATGCACTGTACATGATTGGATGAAAAAAAAATACTACGTGTACAGAGAATACAGTTAAAGTCTTTTTGTCGTTACTGTTATTATAATTTTCCAAAGGAATTTATTAAAAGCTATTAAATTATACAAAATGCTTTGAATAAATCTCTGTTGAATGTTGACCTATGCTGCCTATTTTGAATCTTTTTTATTTTTTTTTAATACAATACGATCAGATATTCCAGATACCAATGGACCTTGTTAATGAGCATCTTTCTTCTAATCATTATGGTAATTAGGGGCTACGTCTTTCACTTCAGGAAAACTGGGACCATGTAATTAACATTGTTAAAGTGGAAGCTCATGATGAAATTAAGTAAATTAATAGGAGTTCTGTAAAATTGTAAGTTATTCCTGAATCTCTAGTGCTAAGCTTCATCTGGACTATAATGTACGTCTGTATCATTCCTATGTTTCTTTGCTATTAAATCCATTTTCACAGAAATAAAACATAGTTTGGAAAGGTTCAGATGATCTGTCAGTTTTCTGCTCAGTGAGTGGAGGATCTGGGCTTTCTCATGTTATGTGCCAAACAAAGTAGTATAGTTACAACTATAGAAATTCAAACAGACAAATTATATGAAAAGAACAATATGCCTGCTCTTTTTAGAGATCATGAAGTGCTGCATACCTAATTTAATTTGAACTGGTTTATTTTCTATGTGGAGTTACATGAAGACATGAATGTGGAGAGTAATTCGTCTTGTAATTTTTTCTTTACCCCCATTCAGGTTCTTTTGCTCTGTGTATTTGCTTTGTTATCCTATCTTTATTAAATATTGGTTACCTTAATCATGTAGGCTATAATTAATCTTCCTTAAATTTAGTTGCCCCAGAATTTATTGTGATGAACATAGTGAGTTGTTGAGTTAAATAAATGCATTGTCTTGTATTTGCATCATTAAGGATGAAAGAGACTTGTATAGAAATATTAGAAGATACACCAACTGAATGCACAGGGTACTTCAAAAAAAATCAAAATACTTGGTTTAGGGCTTTTCTAATTTTTAGAGTGCTCCAGTTGATAGAAATAAACAGTTTATATGCTTAGTTAACATACTTTTTATGAACACATAGCTGCACTGAGAAATTCAGAGTGTTTGTTCAGACTTTGGCAAGAACACTATCTTTGGAAAGGATGGTGGGGAGGCAAGGTGAGAGCGACAGACTGTTGACTCGTCTTCTACATTTCATGCATACAGTCCCAGGATCTCAGATGTCTGCAAGAGAGTGCAGCGCATTCTCAAACACCTTGTATCATAGGAGAAAGACACCTGCAGCTACTGTATCAAAGTCACTTTACAAGTTTAGAGAAAGCCTGGTTAACTTGTATATTTTTTGTAGGATGGATACTTTACTTCAGCCAGCCTTGGGGATAACTCATATGAAACTATTTCCTTCTGTCAGAGCTATGATGCTCTAAGGTATTTCCCTGGTGCTAGTATGTGGGAAAATCCCTACATTTTTGTGCAGTAATGAAAGGAGTGTCATATGAAGTGGCAGGCATATTCCAAGACTGAATCTTTATGTGGAAGACAGAGTTTGTCTCAGGTTCAGCTGGAGAGCCATTAACTACTAATTGCCAAACATTGTCTAAAAATTTTGTGTGACAATGTCTTTTAGCTACAAGATACTCCTTCAGCACATCCAATCTGAATTGAAGATATGTAGCCAAGGGCCTTTGATTAGCTAAAAAATTGCATGTTATTATCTTGAATTTTTGCTATCACAATATCTATTTTAGTGAAGGTGTGCAATGCACCTAAGAAGTTACTTTGCAAGTATCAGTATAGCATAAAAATGCAGGAACTTCAGCACAAGCACTTTAAATAATTTGTCGAAGGTCACCTGACAAGCCAGGAATATCCAGAACTGAAAATCAAATCTGCTTACAAAAGTGTGTTTCCTTTTCTAAGGGAAAAGATTTTCTTGTGCTATCCTTTCCCAATAAAGTAATATACTCCTCATTAATTTTAAACAAAAGATAAAAGCTCAATGTCTCTTCACACTGTGGTACAAAAGAAAACATTAATAAAATACAATCTAGAAAGCGAACATGTTATTAGTAGTAATACTTCAGCCACAGGGCCTGCCTTGAGCTGTAGCAAAATATTGAACATTACATGAGTGTTCCTTCTAATCTATTAATTTCTTTTCAGTTTTCCCCTCTACTTTTTAAAATTCCAAATTCAAAGGGATTGGGGACTTGGTCTCCTGAGTCCACAAAGAGTTACATTTCCTTTAATAATACTATGCCTCTAGCCTTCTACTCAAAAACAATTTTAGTTTACATTTAAATGTTGCTACCATTAAATTGCATCTATCAAATTTTCTCCAGTTTTATTCATCACCCTTTAGAAAAAGAACATAAGTATATATTGAACTTTGAAATAAACTCGGTGTTTTTTTCTTGATTGGTTAGTTTTTTGAGTCCTTTCTGTTTGCTTGCTTTTGTTGCCAGTGAAATTAGTATCACGGTGCTTTGCTGGAACACAATCATAGACGAACTACTACAATGGACACAAGATAGCAGCTCCTAGTAAAATTATGTTAAAATAGTTTTCTTATCACTAACTCTACTTGAAATTAATAATCAATGAAAATTAAATGTAATGGAAAACCAAAAAAGACTACATAACTATGACCTTTTCAGTTGTATTTACGTCCCCTATGGTCTCATTCTTCTACACATTTTTGAAATATTCCTGTACAGATCAGTATTTTGTTTCTGAAGGCCAAATGTATGTTACCTTCAAGACAGTGCTTGAGGCTGAGTTTACACTTATCTACACTACCTAGACAGATATAAGGCTTAAGAAACAGACTTAGAGAAAACCTCTAACCACAGACTACAGCACATGGAATGGTAATTTTATGTAAAACCAACCACAACTTATTTTTCAGTCTAACAAAATGAGTCATGCATTGTCACTATGGTTCAGTCATTATGCACCTATTCTGTCTTGCAGTCTTGTTACCTGACCAGCATCAGGCAGGAGGATCCTATAAAATTCCAATGTTTATGCCTCAAGACATTATAGGTTATACATATGTGCAGGACATTACAGGTTATGTTTACACCTTCAAGCTACAGGCAGCCTGATGCAGACACATAGATTGCAAGTCTCAATGGAAGTCTTGTCATTGCTTCTTGTCTGACTCCATTCAGGCTTGCAATCTGCACGATAAGAGGCCTAGTTCCCAATTTCATATAATTTTGGAGACATGTGAACAGAATTTTTGTCTTAACTAACAACAGATGACAAATCACATTTTTTTCCTAAAATCTGGGTTGACAAAGTTTTGAAGTGCTCTTACAAGGTTTAATTCTTTGCCATTTTTGTATGACTTGAAGAGTCTAAAAACCACACCATTTTAATCACAACAGAAAGGATGAGTAGGTGGCAAAGTGGCACCTCTACAAAGAGATGGAGTCTCTAAAATATCAGACAAACTTGTGGTAGTTTTGGTGCGTAATCTGATTCGTAGAACAACCTCTATCAAAGAGACGAGATCACTTTGGCTCAAACTACTTTTTTTGACTTGAGGACTGCAACTTGGATTAAGAAAAAAAGAGGCATTAATTGTACGTCATTTATTTCTTTATCAGTTTGGAAAGCCTGAGTTATCATGTGTACTAGTCATGCTGAAAGTCAAATTTTACATTTGTTTTGCAAACATAGCTTATTTTCATAAAGAAAGATGCATCTACTCCTCTTGGTCTCTAATGGTGCACTACCTAGCCAGGAAGCAAGCCTGTACTGCAAAATCATTACTTCTCTCCTTGGCCTTGTTTTGTACAGTTTCAGTTGTTCTCAAATTAAAATCTAGGCCTGAATCAAAGGACAAGAACACACCTAACAGGAACCATCACACAAAAGACTCAGAAGATATATCCAACATTTTATCTCCTTGTTTACCTGAAAGACTTTTTATGTACAGCTACAGCGATGGTATAGAGAGAAAATTTTGAGTGGTGCAGCCCCTCTCACTGATACTAGAAGCTATTTCGGACATTAATGAAGATGTGAGGGATAAGGACACTAAACACTGACAAAAAAGTTGGCACTGTTGAGTTCTATATTCGGTTTTTATCTGTGATTTCTGTATTAGGTTTCATCAGTCTCTGAGTCAGAAGGTTTTTTATTGCTTTTACCACCTCTAACCACCAGATACACATATGCCACCAGGCATATGAAATTCAAGTTTTATATTTTCTAAATTCTAAAAAATTTCAAAGACCATGCAGTAAACATGTGGATGACAGTTTTGGCAACTACTATTCAAGCAGAATACAAAAACAGTTTTTTAATAACTATGTTACTTTTTAAGCTGATGCATAAAAAACCCCTTCTTTTCTTTAGAAAATAAAATACGTACCTAAAAACTGCTTCAACTGACAAAAAATAATAAAATAATGTATGACTCTTTATTCCTCAAATAGTTATAGTATTAGCCATTACATGGTAGTTTTAGAGGTGCCAGTGAAGATAAATTTAGAGTACTAGCTACTACTGCTTAAAAGACTCAGATGTTATTTTTTGGAACACAGGAGAGAAAAAAAAACACAAAAAACACCCACCACCCACCCAGCCATTGAAAAAACACCCTCTCTCTGCCTTCATTATTTGTGATGACAGATAGGCAAAACATCAAGCACTCCAAAATAGACAGTTTTAATAGAAGCCAGTATTTGATATGAAAACTGAACTCTGACAAGCCTTCCATCAAATTAATTGTCTGAAATTTGTAGATAAATTACTGGAAGTTTCCCAGCTCTGTACATTAGTGATGTCACTACTTGGTTCTCATGTTTAGAATTTAGTGCTAACAATATATTGCCAACACCAATTTGGAAGCTAGTTGATGAAATCAATGCCTCTATAAACGAATGGAAAGACATTTAGTGAATGCAAAGTTAGAGCCAATTATTTTCTTTCTTTCAAATCCCAGATAATTTTCCAGAAATCTGTTAAGCTTGGAATATGACACTTATACAATCTTGCAGCAACAGAAAATGTATTCTAAATATAAGAAACTTTTAATCTTATGCACTATTTTAACATATTATTGGGTCAAATTGCAATAAAACAGTTGATGTAAGATTAATAAAGCTGTTCCACTTGCTTAGAAGTGTCAGAAAAAAAAAAGAAAAACAATTTTACAAAAAAATTTTAATTCTGAAAGCAAGTTAAAAAAAAAATTATTCTGTTCCATATGAAGCAGTACAGTATAATTTAGGCTGTTTTACAGAAAGGAAAATCCACCAACATTGTCTCAAAGTCTCTAGTATGCCTCTAGAGGTTTGAGAGTTGACTAGTATGAGATTTTGCTGTGACACTGGCATTTAAATACAGTAGAACATAAAGCACAAACAAAAAGAAAAATCCTGAAACAACTAATTCTGGAAACTATTTCCAACCATGTGAAGAACAAGAAGGTGATTGAGACTAGTCACCAAGGATTCTCAAAGGGGAAGCCATGCTTGACCGATCTGATAGCCTTCTACAATGAAATGACTGGCTGGGTGAATGAGGGGAGAGCAGTGGATATTGCATACCTAGACTTCAGAAAAGCTTTTGGCTCTGTCTCCTGTATGATCCTCACAGAGAAACTGGTGAAGCATGGGCTAGGTGAGCAGGCAGTGAGGTGGACTGAAAACTGGCTAAGCATCTGAGCCCAGAGCACAGGGATAAGCGGCACAAAGCCTCATTGGAGTCCAGTAAGTGGCAGTGTACCCCAGGGGTCAATACTGGGCCCAGTCCTGTTCAACATCATCATTAATGATCTGGGTGATGTGACAGAGCAGCAATTTTATGGATGACACAAAGCAGGAGGGGGGGCTGACATGCCAAAGGGTTTCTCTGCCATCCAGAGGGACCTCAAGAGTCTGGAGCAAACAGCTGACAGGAATCTCATGGAGTTCAGCACAGGGAAGTACGAAGTCCTGCACCCAGTCAGGAACAAACTCCACAGCACGTGCTGGGGAGTGGTACTGGCAGCACCAGTATATTCGGGGGGCTGGCTAGATGGAAGGCAACTTTTCAGAAGAGGACCAGGGATTCCTGATGGATAGCACATTGAACATGAGGCAGCAATGTGCCCTGGTGGCAAAAAAAGCTTAACAGTATCCTGGGCTGCATTAGACAAAGTATTGCCAGCAGATTGAGGGAGGTGATCCTTCCCCTCTACTAAGCACTGGTGAGGCCACAACTGGAGCACTGTGTCCATTTCTGGGCTCCCCAGTACTAGAGACATATGGAGCTATTGGACAGAGTCCAGTGAAGGGCCACTAAGAAGACGAAAGGACTAGAGCATGTCTCCTTTGACGCAAGACAGAGAGAGCTGGGACTGGATATTCTGGAGAACAGAAGGCTCTGGAGGATGTATATACACACCTGAAAGGAAGGTCCGAAGAAGACAGAGCCAGGCTCTTTTCAGACACCCAGTGACAGGACCAGAGGCAACGGACACATGTGGAAACAAAGGAGATTCCCTCTGAATATTAAGAAATCTTTTTCCACTGTGAGGGTGGCTGAGCACTGTCACTGGTTGCCCAGAGAATTTGTGGTGTCTCACACTGAAGATATTAAATATGTGTCTGGACATGGCCCAGGGCAACGTACTCTAGATGTCCCTGCATGAACAGGAGGGTTGGACCAGGTAACCTTCAGGTGTCCCTTTGAACCCCAACCCTGCTGTGATTCTCTAACACTGAGTTTGCATTTGAAAACTGATTAACAGTGCCTTCTGGAACAATAATTTGAGGATTTTTTAAAAATTTCTTTTCATTCCCGGACTTTAGTTAACAGTACTTCATGAAATATCTCTGAGCTGGAAAAGAATCCAAGACAATGACTTTTGAGCAAACACATCAGCCACTTCACTTTGCTGCAGAAGTACTAAGCCCAGAAATTTCACAACACCTTTCAAATTTGTGTGGTAGTTAGACTTACAAGAAAGCTGGAGAGGGACTATTTACAAGGGCATGTAGTGATAGGACAAGGGGTAATGTCTTCAAGCTGAAAGAGAGTAGATTAAGATTAGATATAAGGAAGAAATTCTTTACTATGGGGGTTGTGAGACACTGGAACAGGTTGTCTGGAGAAGCTGTGGATGCCCCATTTCTGGAAGTGTTCAGGATCATGTTGGATGGGGCTTTGAGCAATGTGGTCTAGTGAAATATGTCTCAGCCCATGGCAGGGGGGTTGGAACCAGATGATTTCTAAGTTCTCTTCTAACCCAAACTGTTGTATGATTCTATATGCAATACCATCTCCATGTCGAAGCAGGAGAGAGCAGACTCTGTACATTCAAGGCTATTCTGGCTCACAGCTATGTAATGTCACCGTCAACACATAGAATCATGAGAGGGGAAGAGGCAGTTAGACTATGTGAGTTTATTTCTAACTTTCCTTTAGATCTTTTAAATCTAGTTTAAGTATGTCTTTTACACATCAGCTATTCTACTTTGAGCTGAAAGGACTCCTGAAATCACTCAGTGAACAGTTTTTCTTTACTGCTTCACTGTATCTTTTCTCTCTTCACTCTCTTCCACTCTTCCTCCCTGCTCAGAGTTCTCTAGTGTTTTCACTTCCCAGCCTTCAGTACTGACCCCATTCCTGCTTTTCTTGAAACTCCATAAAAGGTCCATTGCCACTGCTGTTAACATGAGGCTTTACACTGACATAAAATAGTCATCCTAAATTTGTGTAACGTTTTTCTTTCACTGGAAATGGAAAGCCTGAATATACTTAGGAATATATCTAGGAGGCTGTAGTTAAACACTAAATATTAGCTGAACACTTTTGCTATTTACAGTGCCTGTTGCATACTTTTTTTGCAACTCAAAGTTTAACCACCTATGAAGAGACATACTGAATAGCCACGAAGAACTATGCCTCTGAGAGAATCCGACCTGAGAAATCTTTCTCAGTTGAGAAAAATGTTATTTTATTTTCAAAATATGATTTTTCTTAATGTTATCTGACTTGCAAACCAAATGTAGTGAACTGCTATAATGACCATACTGGAGTATAATTAGCATCTCCTTTTTTTGATCTGATATTTTCAGTATTGTATGTCACTAGTTCTTGGCATCTCTAATTAAAAATTGGGATCCTTTTATGCTAACTGTCATACTTGCATGGCAAGTTATGCAGTTAAATATGTCAGATAGAAATTGTATCAAATATTTCTGCAATTACATGTATATTTCTGAGTCTGTACTGCTCTCACGCACCCTTTCTTTTTTTTTAATATTTTCTTTTTTGTTTAGATTTTCCATTTGGTCTTTTGCATGTCTCATATGTACTGAGTTATGTTGTCTTGCTAGAAAAGGTCATCATCTGAAAACAGGACCTATAGTGATTTGAACACTAAATACTTGCTTTCTAAGAACCTTGGCATGCATTTATCTTGAACTGTTTGACACACATTATGAAACCACTTCTCTGTAACCTTTCTCGTGTAACTTGAAAGCTAAAATGTACTTGTTTCCCAGTTCTCCTTCCCAACTGTCAAACTCTAATGAGGGCAAAAAATAGCACAAAATGAATCCGTTCTCACAAGGCATTAACAAGGAATGAGGACTAGAATAAAAGTAACCATTTCTTACAACCTTTCTCTTGTGATCACATATGCTTTTAGGAGACACTGAAGAAAGTGTTTTCCAAAGTTCAGTGATTGCAAGTTCATCTAGGCACAAGGGAAAAGCTTTGCAAAGAAGCACACAAATTCTGAAATCACAAGCATTTTCTGACAGGATGACCTTCATAATCTGACAAACTATTTCAGTAGACAGAGATGCCAACTATGAGCAGTGGAAATCATCAGAAGCTAGCAAAATTGTACCCTGCCAAGGCAATGTGACAGTCCAGCCTTCTGACTCATTGATCCCAACAAGCCTGGACATTCAGAGTAGAGATAAAAACCATCAATAGCTAGTGTAAGCTGTAGCAGGCTAAAACAGCACGACAATTTGACCTGCTGGTTTCGGAACCCCCTCGAGGCCTGCCCAGGAGACTCTGCCATTATGAGCAAAAAGGAATGCTCACATTTGGTCAGCATTTAGGAAAGGCAGACAGGAAAGACAGAAAACCAGGACACAGAATTGCTACCATTGAGCACTTACACTTATACTTAGAGACACAAGCCCTGCTTTCTGCAATTAGAGATTATTAACTCACTTTTTTTCTGTTGCAGAGTTTAGCTCGGTCATTGGTGAAGTGTTTAGCATCTCGCATGCTGCAATCCTAGAAACTGTTTGAAACAAGTCACAGAGGAACTGACTTCAGATCAATTCATTCAGTTGTGAATATAAGCAATACATACATAATATTATATGTAAAATGCAAATCTCCACTTTATAATATAATACATATACAAAATTCCAACTAAATTTCTCATTGAAAAAGCAATGCTGTTATAAACACACTATTGATTTCCATTAATTAGGAAAATGAATAAAAAATCCTACCATTTGACTTATGAACAGCTTTGAAATCTGTGGGATTTCCCCTTTATGAAGATCTTAGAACAAATGGGCACACTAAACATGCAACTTCCACTATTAAGTTTACAGCTAAAAGGCTGTTTCACACACACTTTAGATTTTGATATTCTTTTTTCAACCACAGGTTACAGTGACTTGTTTTAGTTCTGGTCATATGCCTTGTCTCAGCTTGCTGCAACAATTAAGCAGTGAGAAGGTGGAGTGTGGGATACACCTTGCAGGGAGTTTGCACATATGCAGTATGGTCTATTATGATTGGTTGAGGTCTACTTTATAGCTGCACAATTGTTATAAACAGCTAAGTATTTTGTTAGATAATTCACTAAAAGTTTCAGAATACCTGTTAAAACAGCATGTGTGAAGATTACAAAGATAGCTGCTTTTACCTACAAAACTGTGAAGGGCCTGTGGGGTCCTAGAAAATCATTCCCTAAAAATGAATTTCTTTTTTGTGAACGAGATTTCATAACTTCTGAAAACTGAAAATTTTAGGACATATTAGGAAATTCTGATATTCTTGTAAAGCTGATAGCAACATTCAAAGTTTGAACCCAGTCTTTGGTAATCAATACAGGAAAGTTGAAATGGCATAAAAGATCAGTCAGAAATAAATAAAATACAAGATTTTAAACTGAAGCATTTATTTTAAGGATATTTTGACTTTTCATTAAAAATCTGAAGACAAAAAATCCTGTGGATGAAAATGAAAAGTTAGTTTTTCACTGGAACCACTATTTAGCAACCTGCTATTAATATACCTGTGTCTAACAGCTTTGTATTAATATCTGTAAATGTTTGATACCAACATATATAAATATCAGTTATGATTTTGTTTATATATGATAACAATTTATGAACTGAACTAAACTGAACTGTCATCATAGATCCAACTCAGGATACATCAGAATTTCAGAAAATCTTTAATTTTGGAGTAAAATGTTCACAGATGCATTACTAGACAGTCAGGAATACCATATGAGTATTTAAAGATGTTACAGATAAGACAAAGTGAGATATCCTGTGGGAAAAGTGAGAATAGATGTTACCTTTACAGGATTTTTCTCCATTCCGTCAAAAGTGACATACGATACAGGGTGTTGCTTGAAAAGAGAGTAAGTTAGAATATATTTATGTTCTGCAAGATTCTAGTACACATTGTCAAGTTGGCTTTTAAAATTCCAAAACTGTGCTTGTGTGACGTTTTGTTGTTACCTGTCTTGTGTATTATCCTTTTCCAGGTAATGTATGTGGTAGACCTGGACAGCGAGACAGTAGATCCTCTGTCTCATTTGCAGTACAACAAATTCAGCACGCTCTCTCTAGAAGTCAGCAAAGCCAGCCCTCATTCAAGGCTGCAAATCTGGATAAAGCCATTACTGGTAGCAGGCCTGGGAGGGATCAGGTAGCACAAAAAACAACTCTAAGGGTGCTAGGATGGTTGGGATGTACTATTCAGGCAGGGTATATTGTCACGCATGGTGTATTAAGAGTAGGTTGCATAATAGTATGTCCAGCAGATAATTTTCTTTTGCTATGTCAAAATACACTGCCTGATTATAGATGTTAGTTTTGAAAAGGTGTAAGAATAAATTGAATAACTTGAAAGACTACATTCACTGGTACCCGAGACAGATGACATAATGTAAACAAAAGATCTGCCTATACCATGCATTCTGTATCAAGTAGTGAGTCTGTTGTGAGTGGATACTTGAGGTTTTATGTCCTGAAAGACTGTTATTGTGGAGGGTAGATGAGAAAGTATGGTCAAAAAACATGTTCCAGAAATAAATATTGAGAAGCAGGATATCGTTCCCAAGAAAAGGAACTGATGAGATCTGCATGGCCTTTTTCAGATTTCATCTTTTGCTTGGAAGGATCTCTTGATCAAGAAATAACATTATCCTTTGACAGAGTGTAAATATTGCCTTATAGCCACAATATGGATCAGACAATGAAGCTAGATAGCGATATAGATAAGCAGAGATATACGCAGCTGTAGTTAAATTCTTCATTTTTTTCAGTATCACTTCAGGATGTGTGTTGTCATTTCACCCCTGTGCTAGGCTGAATCAAAAAACATGCACAAAATATAAAAACAATAACAGCATTCAGCAGGGAAGAAACAATCCACACACAGCTCAGAAGCAGAAATAGATTAATGCAGTGCGAAGTTTCAAGGAGACAGCAGATACTCAGTCTTTATTAAAAAGATTACAATGTCCTGGGCAGGTGCAGAATCTCTATACAGAGAGGTAGGGATCCATCTTAATCTTATAAGCACAGAGTTATCTCATGTTATCAGCTGGTGTGTGGTACACAAAATACCAAAGTCTATTTATTGCCTAAAAAATACAGACAGGTGGCATTTTTTTTCTAATTCCTTTTTAAAATGAGTGCTTAGTCACAAATGTGTTGTAGCTTTAAATATTGTCTACTTTGTCATAAGTTAATACTTATTTGAGCCAAAATAAAACACAGAAAAGAAAACAAACCCAAGAATTGCTTAGAAAGGAAATAATGCATTATTAGTTTAGCTTGTATGATTCAAAAAAAAAAAAATTTTTTTAAAGGGCTGAATAGTTTTAAAACTGGGGCACTGCTGAATGATTTTTTTTTGAGGGTCAGATTTATTTTCATAAGAACAAAATTATTTGAGACAATCTAGTACCAAAGGAATAAATCTGCAATCCAGAGAGTGTTTCAAGGAACAAAAGCTTCTGCACTGATTTACTAAATTATCTATATCCCTTTTTCTTCAGGTCTATTTTTTTTTACCACAATGAATTGAAAATATAAATGACAAATTTAGCTGCAATGAAAAATTTAGCTGCAATGTGGAAATCAATGGGATGTTCAAGAGGAGTCTGCCGAATTTGTTTCCTTGACCTCAGCATTGCCTTTGGTATTCCATTTGAATAGGGTTCCTGTGTAGTGGCAGGAGACAATTGGAAAGTGCTAAAAGAAATGCCACAATTTATTATACATATGAATTAAATAGACAGTGCTTAATTTTGTAGAACTCCTTTCAGAATGGTTTCCTGTTTGATTGGAAAACTACAACTCTGCTTTTCACTAAGTGAAATTACTGTAGAAGACTGTGACAAGTCTAATTTATTTTATTTTATTTTATTTTCTCTTCTCTTCTCTTCCCCTCACACCTCGCCTTTTATCCATGTTTAATTTTAAATGCATTGACTATTCCCTTTTAGACTCAGTGAAGGCAGACTAACAACTGCTAACAGAATTCCATAAACAATAAATTAGCTTTAGATTAAGCTTGCTTCCATTATTTTTTTAAGGCTGTGATAAGAACAGCATGGAGCTTAGAGTGCTCCTATTAAATAAAAGCTATCTTTCATGCTTAGTGCACAAAAAAAGAACTGAAATGCACATTTTCAGGAGACTACTGCTTGAAAATCAAATGCTTTCTTTAAAGGCTAGAAGCTTATAATGTGGTAAAACGTTCCAGAAGTGGGGTGTCCGGAACTTTATCTGTGGCAAATAGTATATAACCTAATAGACCAATCTGCAATGAGTCTCTCCATGCTTTTTACCATAGTCATAGGAGCAGAGTGTAATTCAGGTTCAAGGGACAGCTAGTTCAGCTGCTTGCTCAGAGCACAGCCACTCACGAGGTCAGACCAGGTTGCTCAGACCTTTGTCCAGTCAGGCTTTGAAAATCTCAAAGGACAGAGAGGACACAGCTTCTTGGGGCAGCTGGGTTCACTGCCTGAAGGTCTTCATGGGGAAACACCTTTCTTGTTTCATTTCATGTCCATTACTTCTTGTTACCCTGCTATAAATGGCTGTGAAGAGCCTGGTTTTGTCTTCCCAACAGTCTAATGCACTGGGGAGATTCAGTTCTTCATGTGTCCTCTCTATGGATTGCAGTCCTTTAGCATAACTCTGCTTCAGTGTGGGTCCTCCACAATCTGCAATTCCTGTCAAGAGATCCTGTTCCAGAGTACAAGTATCTTTAATTGCCCTCACATTCACTCTGGAACAAAAAGACATTTTATACAAGTTTCAATTACGGGTATCATGTTTCTACTCATAATATATAAGACTTCATCTTTTTTCTTAGATTATTATAACTTCTGTTGCCTTTCTCCTCTCTGCTCCTCCCAGTCCACTTGCATTTTAAATGTTTACTGAATCATAGAATGGTTTTGGTTGGAAGCTACCTTTAAGGATCATGTAGTCCAAGCCCCTGCCATGGACAGGGACATGTTCCACTAGATCAGGTTGCTCAAAGCCCCATCCAGACTGATTTTGAACACTTCCAACCATGGAGCATCCACAGCTTCTCTGGACATCCTGTTCCAGAATCTCACCACACTTATTGTAAAATGTCGTCCTTAAGTCCAATCTAAACTTTTTTTTTTCAGTTTAAAATTGTTGCCCCTTGTCATGTCACTACAGGCCCTGGTGAAAAGTATTTCTCCATCTTTCTTATAAGATCTCTTTATATATTGAAAGGCCACAATAAGATCTCCCCAAAGCCTGTTCTCCAGGCTAAACAACCCCAAAGCTGTCAGCCTTTCCTCATAGAAGAGGTGTTTCATTCCTCTGTCCATTTTCGTGGCCGTCCTCTGGACTCACTCCAACAGGTCTGTCTTTCTCATACTGGAGAACCCAGACCTGGACACAGTACTCCAGGTGGGGTCTCCCCAGAGCGGAGTCAAGAGGCAGAATCACCTCCCTTGTCCTGCTAGGCACATTTGATGCATCCCAGAATACAGCTGGCTTTCTGAGCTGCAAGGGCATATTGCTAGCTCATGTCCAAAAATAACCTAAAGACTAAATATTTTATAGTCATAACCAAACAAAATAAGCTCACAAACAAGTTTACATATAGTTACTGATATTATTTATATAATGTATTAAAAGAATAAATATTATTAAGGTAATTTTAAATAAATAAAATTATGACTGTTTGTTAGGATTTTTTTTCTCATGGTTTTTAGTGATATTTTCAATGACTGAAGAAAATATATACAAAACCTATGCATCAGAGTAAAATAAAAATCTCAAATCTTTATGAAAAATTGTTTTCCTCCTTTCTTACATACAGTAGGTCATCTTTGATCTTCCAGAATGACAAATGGGTTGTTCTATTTGAGTGTGACATGATATAAAACTGGATCCATCTACTGATGTTATTTTCAAGTAAAGAATTTTTTACACAAAATAATAGTGAAGTTTTGCATACACCTGTTTTCTCCAAAGCAGAACTCTAATCCACACAGTTTTATAATAAATAATATAATGAGCCATAAATAATGCAGTAACATGCAGAGCTGGATGTTATAGGTATGTAGAAGAATATATCTATTCTAACCTTGGTCTCGGCTTGAAAGCAGCTAGAACTTCCATTTGGATGGATATGTTAAACATTTGCAGAAGACAAAATTGATATTTTGGTTTAAACAAGCAGCATGTGGCATGTGTAATTCTTTGGTCTTCGGGCACGAAAGAATGGAACACCATCAGAAGAACAGTACAACACAAAGAATTAAAAAAAGCATCCTAAGAATAGGTTGGAGCTTCTAAAAAGAAAAACGCTGAATCACGGGGGAAATTTTCAGACATGAACATGAGTCATTTGCATTAAAAAAATTAATTAGGAATGCTTATTTGAAGAAGAAAAATTCACAGCCAATGTCCTTCTAAGGGTTCCTGTATATAAAATGGCAGGCTGAAAAAAACTTCAATCCTGTCAGTGGCAGGGAAGAAAAATGAAAGGGACAGGAAAACTCACCTGATTAACAGGTGGCTCAGAGACTGGTGCCAGCAGTGGAATTTTGCTTTCTTTGATCACGAGGAGGTTTACTGCTGGCAACAGATGGAGATTTGTCGTCTTAAAGTGGGGAAAGAATTCTTGCTCATGAGCTGGTGGGGCTCATTGAGAGGACTTTAAACTAGGTTCATAGGAGGAAGGGGATATAATCAGGATCACTAGATATGAGTCCACGCATGGCATGCCAGGACTGGGGGTGAGATCGACAGCCCAGCTCTAGTACATCCACACCAATGCACATAGCATGGGCAATAAACAGGAGAAGCTGGAAGCCATTGTACAGCAAGACAGCTATGACTTGGTTGCCATCACAGAAACATGATGGGACAACTCTCATGACTGGAATGCTCCAATGGATGGTTGTAAGCTCTTTAGGAGGTAAGGGTGAGGAAAGACAAGTGAGGTCATGCTGGTGTTAGGGACTGCTTCGATTGTATAGAGTTCAATGATTGTGATGACAAGATCGAAAGCTTATGGGTAAAGATAAGGGGGAAGACAACAAGGCAGAAATTCTGCTGGGGTCTGTTATAGACCACCCAACCAGGATGAAGAGGCAGATGAATTTTTCTAAAAGAGGCTGGCAGAAGTCTCGCAATTGCTACTCCTTCTTCTCATGGAGGACTTTAACTTACCAGACATCTCCTGGAAATACAACACAGTAGAGAGGTAACAGTCTAGGAGGTTCCTGGAGTGTGTGGAAAATAACTTCCTGACACAGCTGGTAAGTGAGCCTACCAGGGGAGGTATCTCGTTAGACCTGCTCTTTACTAGTAGAGAAGCACTGGTGGAGATGTGGTGGTCGAAGGCTGTCTTAGGTTTAGCGACCAGGAAATTAAAGACTTCTCAGTTCGTGGTGAAGTAAAGGCAGGAGGTCAGCAAAACCACCACCATAGACTTCTGGAGGGCAGACTTTGGCCCATTCAGGGTGCTGGTTGAGAGAGTCCCGTAGGAGAGATTTCTGAAGGGCAAAGGAGTGCAGGAAGGCTGGACATTCTTCAAGGAGGAAGTCTTCAAGGCACAGGAGCAGGCTGTCCCCATGTGCCGCAAGATGAACCGGCGAGGAAGACAAGTGGCCTGGCTGAACAGGGAGCTCTTGCTGGGACTCAGGAAAACAGGAAGGTCTGCCACTTTTGGAAGAAGTGACAAGAGACTTGAGTACAAGAATCTCACTAGGTTGTGCAGAGAGGACACTAGCAAGGCAAAAGCCCAGCTAGAACTCAGGCTCGCCACTGTTGTAACGGACAATAAAAAATGTTTTTATAAATAGATCAACAACAAAAAGAGGACCAAGGAGAATCTCCAACCCTTATTGGATGCCAGGGAGAATATTGCCATCAAGGATGAGGAAAAGGCTTGAGGTACTTAATCACAGAATCACAGAATCACAGAATCACAGAATGTTTGGGGTTGGAAGGGACCTCTGTGGGTCATCTAGTCCAACCCCACTGCTGAAGCAAAGTCACCTACAGCAGGCTGCAGAGGACCTTGTCCAGGCGGGTCTTGAATATCTCCAGAGAAGGAGACTCCACAACCTCCCTGGGACACCTTCTTTGTCTAAGAATTTAATAGTCAGGCCAATTATTCCCAGGGTAGTCAGCCCCCAGAGCTGGAAGACAGGGAGGGAGAGCAGAATAAACCTCCTATAATCCAGAAGGAAGCAGTTAATGACCTGCTATGCCACCTGGACACCTACAAGTCTATGGGGCCAGATGGGATCCACCCAAGAGTGCTGAGGGAACTGGCGGAGGAGCTGGCCAAGGCACTCTCCATCATTTATCAGCAGTCCTGGCTAACAGGGGAGGTCCCAGATGACTGGAGGATTGCCAGTGTAACACCCATCTGCAAGAATGGCCAGAAGGAGGATCCTGGGAACTACAGGCCTATCAGCCTGACCTCGGTGCCAGGGAAGATTATGAAGCAGTTCATCTTGAGTGCAATCACCAGACAATTGAACAGCAATCACGGGATCAGGCCCAGCCAGCATGGGTTCTTGAAAGACAGGTCCTGCTTGACCAGCCTGATCTCCTTTTATGACCGGGTGACCCACCTGGTGGAGGAGGGAAAGGCTGTGGATGTTGTTTACCTGGACTTTAGTAAGACCTTTGACACAGTTCTCCAATGCATCCTCCTGCAGAAACTGGCTGCCCGTGGTTTGGATGGATGTGCACTTCACTTGGTAAAAAACCGGCTGAATGGTCGAGTGCAGAGAGTGGTGGTGAAAGGAGTTAAATCCACCTGGCGGCTGGTCACGAGTGGTGTTCCCCAGGGCTCAGTTTTGGGGCCAGTCTTGTTTAACATCTTTCTCAATCTGGAATCTGATCTGGATGAAGGGATTGAGTGCTCCCTCAGTAACTTTGCAGATGACATCAACTTGGGTGGGAGTGTCCATCTGCTTAAGGGTAGGAAGGCTCTGCAGAAGGATCTGGACAGACTGGATCCATGAGCCGAGGTCAATTGTATGAGTTTGAACAAGGTGAAATGCCGTGTCCTGCACTTGGGTCACTACCATCCCATGCAATGCTACAGGCTTGGGCAGGAGTGGCTGGAAAGCTGCCATGCAGAAAAAGATCTTGGGGTGTTGGTCGACAGCGGGCTGAACAGGAGTCAGAAATTTGTCCAGGTGGCCAAGAAGACCAACAGCATGCTGGCTTGTATCAGGAATACTGTGGCCAGCAGCAGCACGGCAGTGAGCATGCTCCTGGACTCAGCACTGGTGTGGCCGCACCTTGCATGCTTTTTGGGCCCCTCACTAGAAGGACATTCAGTTGCTGGAGCGTGTACAGAGAAGGGCAACAAAGCTGATGAAGGGTCTAGAGAACAAGTCTTATGAGGAGTGGCTGAGGGAGCTGGGATTGCTTGGTCTGGAGAAGACTGAGGGGGGACCTTGTTGCTCTCTATGACTACCTGAAAGGAGGTTGTAGTGAGGCAGGTGTTGGTCTCTTCTCCCAAGTAACTAGCAATAGGATAAGAGGAAATGACATCAAGTTGCATCAGGGAAGGTTTAGATTGGATATTAGGAAAAATTTCTTTACTGAGTGGTCAGACATTGGAATAGGCTGCCCAGTGAAGTGGTGGAGTCACCATCCCTGGAGGTGTTCAAAACACGTGCAGATGTGGCACTTCGGGATATATTTTACTAGGCATGGTGGTGTTGGGGTGATGGTTGGTGATGGTTGGACTTGATGATCTTAGAGGTCTTTTCCAATCTATGATTCTATGATTCTATGAAAACAGATAACTTTTTTAAACTATGACATCTGATATACTATTTAGAACCTGAGAGTTAGAAATTAATTTTTAAATTTATTGTTATTGTTATTGTGAAATAAATTAGTGCATCACATTGTAATGTGGACATAAGTACATGAAGACTAGCAGTAGAACAGTTTCTTGAAAGTAGTAACAAATTTTAACTTTCTGCTTCCTCTGCTGTGAAGTGAATATCCTCCAAGATGCCTGGGAATTTATTTAGCACATTTAAGAAGTGCCCGTTTAGAATGGTGGTTGCATGGCAAGTGATGTGCTGAGGGACGTGATTGTCTTGTTCATTGTTGCCATATGCAGCAAAGGATCAGAAAATGGCAAATACTTACTGAAATAATACATGAAAAAATAAGCACTGAAAGAAATTAATAAATGTGAACAGAATTTTTCATTCCATCACATACTAACATAACAACAGCATTGATCCCTCTGGAGTTGTAAATTAGATGTTTTACTGCAGATTATACTGTTCCTGGAGAAGGGCAAATTTCTAAAAATTTACAAAAGGTGACCACATCTATTATAACTGTGATTTAATCAAACAAAAACCCAAAGAAAAACTCCAGAAGTGGAACACGAAACATGCTTTCAGTATTCAGAGAGACACAAGAAAAAGAAGAAAACTTTATTTGGTATCATAATACCGTGTAATAAACTGACATTAAATCACTGACAACAGTATTTGCCTAAGTGAAGCTTTATTTTTTCAATAACCCAAGAGTACACAGGTTGTGCTTTGCTGGAGACCTTTGTGAACACCATTCCGATAGTTAAATTACAGTTCCTAATTGTAATTTCTTTTATATTCTAGGCATTTGCAGCAATACTAACTCTTTCATTCAGCTTTCAGGAAGTATGGATATTGTCAATTGCATGCCAAAAGAAGACAGGAAATCTTTATATCTTCATGTCTTACTTCTTACTTTCTCCCATGTGTATCTTCATCATATTTATTGTAACTACAACGAGTTAAGAAAATCCTGGTGCAAACTAAAAAAAGGCATAATGTGCTGATAATCTTTGACCTTTCATGGCTTGCTCATGTTTATACTCCATCTATCTATCTATTCATCCATCTGTCCAGTCAGAACCTGATTCTACAGATTTTGCTTCCACTACAGTAGACTACTTCGAAGACTCTCCACAAAATTTATGGTATTATTTCCCTACAATATTTTATTTCAGATTAAGAAAAAAAGAAGTTACTAAATAATTATGTTCTGTATAAACAAAGGTCATGAGTTACAATCTTATAAATCATGCAAAATTTTATTGTTTGAGAGGAAAATAATTTGGGCAATTTACACATATTTTAGAAAGAACAGAGGCAACAGATTTAGTCGTTTTGTTTTCTTATCATCTTTTTTCTATGAACATATCAAAAAATACTGCAATCAAAAAAGTGTGACAATAAAAAAAGTTCAGTAAATATTACAGTTCTTTTTTTCTTTCTTTTTTCTTTTTTTAAATGGGGACATAAGGCCAGCTACTTGGTATATTATTCTCACTTTAAACCTATCAAATCATTTTCTACAAGAAATCCTTACACCACGATAGATAGATAGATAAATAGATAGATAGATAGATAGAGGTAGATAGACAGAAAAATAGATGGAAGGAAGGAAGGAAGGAAGGAAGGAAGGAAGGAAGGAAGGAAGGAAGGAAGGAAGGAAGGAAGGAAGGAAGGAAGGAAGGAAGGAAGGAAGG
>Ga0065711_1001388_pt1 | contig 43840 bp, 31 predicted proteins | sample Hoacrofraction12_FD_59098 | JGI IMG/M metagenome (GOLD analysis project Ga0065711, IMG submission 59098) | Hoatzin crop microbial communities from Cojedes, Venezuela - Epithelial fraction 12 v2 (version 2) | ecosystem: Host-associated > Birds > Digestive system > Esophagus > Crop | place... | reverse complement strand
TTTTTTTTTTTTTTTTTTTTACCACCCAAAAGTAGGTAGAAAATAGTCTTTGGCTCCCACTGTTCTGTAAAGGAACACTCTTCCACAGAATTAGTGGCTTTGAGTCTGCTTTGTCGAGTAGAGGGTACTTGCTGCATCCCCTGGCTGCAGGGCTGCCATTTTCTTTTCCCTTCAGCTTCACGAGCAACTGGCTTGAGGGAACACCATCCAAATGTCTGAGCTTACCCAGGGGCCAAGGTGACTGGTAGGTGTGGGACGTGTGACACGCAGTGAAACAATTTTCATTCTATCCAAGAGAGGGCACATTAATGAGGTAAATGTAGCACATTACTTCAGCAGGGACGCATCAATTTTAATCCTTGAACATCCTAGTGGGGGAGATAAGTGAGTATTATTAGGCCCATTTTACAAAACGAGAGACTGAATTAAAAGCCAAAATGATTTGTCCATGGCGAAAGCTGTAATCTGTCTGAAGGGCAGGGACCAGAGGAGAAGGGCCTGATTCACAGACCGCAGCAGAGAACCATTCTCACTTGATTCTGAAGACCTCTCCATTAACTTCAAGCCACACCATTCCAGCTGGAGCAGAGACAGTGGGGGAACTGGATGCTTTTGTTCATTACATTTTACCACCTCATTTTTCTGCTGCAAATTAATTGTGGTGTTGATATTTGATTTGAAATTATTGATGAATCTCTTTAGGTGATAAGCCCTGGTTTATGTATAGGTTTTAGACAGGTAATCACAAATACGCAGAACTTCTACTGATAATTGTTTCTATACAAAGACACACGGAGTTCTCCAACAGCGGTAGAAGTTCTGCATGGTTTTTTTTTTTAGAGACCTCAGTGTGTCTTTGTATAGAAACAATTAAAAAGTTGCAAAGTGGTTCTCTTCTCTTGGTGGAGACTTTAATTGTTTAAGCAAAAAAGACCACAACAGTTCAGAGCTGTGTTTTACCCAGAGGTGAAAGGGAGCCATTGTAGAAGACCTGTTTTCCTTGTTGGCTAGCTGTTCAGTTTGAGTTGGTCTTAATATTTAAATTTTAAACTTTTTTTTTCCAAATATTTTATTAACTCTCAGCAGGATATTTTGGGAAAGACACATTAGATGAGGACACCCTTGCAGCATATTTATTTCCCTTTAGTTTCCTACACCATCAAGGCAAAGTGTTTATATGCAGTTTAGCTTGTGCTAGAAGTCAATCTTGTATCACTTACTGGATGTCTGATAGAGAAGCAGGCCATGATTTCTCAGTCAACTCGCAGCATAATCTTATGAAAAACTCTGCTTGTACCTGGGCATCATTTATTTACTGATCACTGCGTAGCAGGGTTAGCCTGTGTTTGGCTCATAAAGGAACTAAACTTATTGTAGCCACAAGACAGCAATAGAGGATGTACCCTTCCCTTTGCCAGACTGAACCATGCTTCTGCCCAGTGGTCCTAGGCTTGCTGCTGCATTTGACATTTAAATAGCAGCTTCTCTATGCAATTAAAACTTGCATAAAACAAGAAGGGGGGTGTCAGACCAGTTCCTGAAAGGCTCAAGCCTTTACTGAAACCTTTGCCATGCTCAGTGCTTGGGTGCAGTTGTTGGTAACACGTAGAGTGGAGACTGGCTGGCCTGTGGGGGTAAGATTCCTCCCTAACTCTTTGGTGTGCTGTGCACTCCGATGTGGGGGAGTATCTCAGGGGTCATGATCTGTTACTGTCCTGACAAAACTGTTCTTTGAGCTGCAGAGAAACTTCAGCCGCAGAGCTGCAATTCAGACCTGTGGTCTCTTGCACTAGGTGATCTGCAAAGGCTGTAGGGATGTTTGCTGCAGCTACAGGAGCAGTGTGAAAGGGTCAGCCACTGGGCAGCGCCTTGAGCAGGGGAGTTGGCCCCACACCATGAGGATGCGTGCAGAAGAGCAACATGGGGCTGCCTGGGCAATTCCCCAAGCTCTGCTCTTGGATCATCCTTGCCCCATGGCTAAAACAGCACAACTATTCGAGGTCTTTGATGGTAAACCTGAGCAGATCAGCTGGTCCTCTCAGATGCTGGAATGAAACTCCGAACTCCTCAGAGGCATGTTCATAGCTCACTGCCTCTTCAACCCAATACAACCCAAGCTTTGCCTCTAGTCTCACTCTCTCCTGTTTAAGCTGTGTGGAATCTCTCTGCTTTCTCAGAAAGTCCCAGTACTGTCTTAAGACAGCAGTCACCTGCTAATTTCTGATACAAAATAAAATCAGAGGTGAGGGTTGTACAAAGAGAAAACTGAAATGCCTGTGAAATCTAGCATAGGATCATGACACCTGTCCTTAAAGTATCCAATGCCAGAGCCTCTGAGCTTGTAGAGAGTTTGTTTAGCACTGCAAGGTGGTGTAGGACATCATCTGTGAATCTCTATGTGCCCTCCACCCCAAATTTGCCTCTGAGGTCAGCAGGGGCTTGTCATGCTGAAAGTAAGAAGTCCTTTATGATTAGTGCATTTGGATCTTCTGTTTTCAGTTCAAATAAATCTTTTCCTCTATTTCTTTGATGCTTTCTTGATTAGTTGTTTGAAGGACTCTTATTTTTGGTGATTAGCTTGGATAAGGCTCATTTACTCAAGTGATGCAGAGTCAAGAGTGGAATGGGAGAGGGATCCAGAAGACTCTAATTTTTCTGTGTAGTTGAGACTTGCTGTTATTTCTGGGATTTAGACCCATACAAGTGGGTATGTGGTTCCTGAAGAGTTTTTGTTTAATACAGAGCAAAACTAAGTGGCAATATTATTGCTTTGTAATGCTATGGGCAATTTACATAACACTTTTAAATGGCTCTATCGGAGTCTTAATTTTAAGGAAGAGATGGGTAAGTGACTTAACCACATCCATACATCAGGTCCATGTTAGATTTAAGATAAGATGTGACAGACATCTTGTAAAAACTCAGATGTCTGAGGTTTGGATTCATGACTTGGGTCTTCAGAGCTCTGCTCTCAGTGTCAGGTTGGTCTGTCTTCAGCAGCTGCATGTCACATTGCAAATGTCTTGTCCAGTTTCAGTTTGAGCATTTAAATTGGGCTTGCCTGCTTTTTGTTCCAATACGTTAGAATTTCTGAGGACTCCAAGGGTAATGCCTTTTGCAATTTGCAAATAAATTTGCTTTATTTACTGTAAATAAATAGGAGGTTTTATCAATTTTAATCTATGCTTGTTTTTTTCTCTTCCGTGACAAGCATATCACGGAAGGCTGATCTTGTTGGAGTTTGCAAGTATTGAAATAATGGATACTGAGAATATTTTATTTTCCAGGTCTTTGAATTCAGTTCGACCCCTGCTGTGCTATTAATATAGCTCTTTTCACCAGCAATAAAAATCAAAACAAATGCATATGAAACCATGTAAGATTCTGTTCCTTTTTGCTCTCTGATGGAGATTGAAATACCTGCAGCAAAACAGAATCACACCTGAGTCTGAGTTTGAATTAAACCCCAGAGTCTCTGGCTGCTTTAATCTCCTGGTTATGTAAAATGCTGTTTAAATGGAGAGAAGTGTTTTTCCTTGTGTTGCGGTGACAGTTCTGGACCTGGTCTGAACTTGCAACTGCAGATAGTTGTGGGAGTGGATGAAGTTAATTGACAAGTCAGCCTGAAAACAAATGTTCTTTTAAGATTTGGAGGAGCTAAAGGACACACGGAGAGGGGTGATGGTTCAGCTATCTCCAGACTGTAATGAAAATGGCTAATGCATATTAAGAGTACTCTGAAGCTTGCTAGCTGGAATAGCTGCGTCATTTTGCATTTGTCAGGTTAGCAGCTCTCTGGTTGCTGTGGATGGTACCAGTTAATATTTAAAGATCTTGTGCTGTGCCAGGGCACTGTGGGGGCTGGCAGCTGTCTGGGACAGGGAGCTGTGGGGCTGGCTGGGCAGGGCTTTGCCGGGCAGGATATGTCCCACTGCCTCTGGAGAGGGGGCTGGGGGGTAAACAGGGCAGGAGGAGGCAGTCAGCCCTGCATAGTAGCGTACTCAGAACCCAAACTTGCTGTGCTTCTTAGAAACCCTTTTCTTACCAAGACAGACTCTCTTTGCTAAATCTCCTGCGTGTTTTCCTCTTTGGTAATAAGTCAATGATATCCAAAATAGGCCACCATATCCAAAAAGAGCCACTGTTGCAAGGACCACTTTCTAATGACTGAATTGGATTCAGGGAAGAGGAGCTGTCTCTGTCCATAAGTCCTCATAGAACTGAGCCGTTTGCAAGTCTCTGTTGCAAGCCTGTCCTGTTCAGCCGCAACAGAAGAAATGCTTTGTGCTCCAGTCTCTGCAGCACCTCCCAGAACATCCTCTGACTGGTTTTGCACCACAAGGGCTCACTCTTGATGTCCCCTTCAGATTAGCGGTGCAGGTTGGGAAGTCGTTGCTCATGAAAAGGCACTAAATGTGTCTGTCTTATGTTCTTACTGATCACAGTGGAAATGTATTGCAGACTTGTAACAAAATTATGGATTCCTTTCACAGTGTGCAGTTCTGGAATATACTGCAATACTCCTAGGTTTCACTATCCCTCTGTTTAGTTACATGTTGATTTTTCTTATATGTTGTATTCTAGTGGGTTCTAAATTTGATCTTTGTTTTATGCTGCCACTCAGAGGTTTGAGGTCCCACTCAAAGCAGCTAGGGTTAGGGTGTCACAAGTAGAAGATTCCTGGGGACACTAGAACTGGCTTTTCGCTGTGGAATACATTCCCTTGTACTGTTCTTCAACAGAAGAGGAAAGGAAAAGGATCTTGTAGCAGTCTGAGAGTGGGGGGAGGGGGGTGGAGAATTGACTAATCTTGTCTCTCTATCACTCTGCCTGTTAAACATAATTATTCTTGCTCTTATGAGGCTTCTAAACAGTTACAATTAGGAATTATGCTAATAAAGTCTGTTGTGACATGAAAGCTCACTTCATTGCTTATGCTTCCTCGTGACTGTGTTTTAGTACTCTGCAAAATGTAACATCCCTTCCTGGGACATTATAGAACAGGAAAGGAGCGGTTTTGGTGCCAAAGGCTTGCATCTGGAGGACCCAACCTTCTTTCCCAGCTCTGCAGCAGAATGACTTGACCTTTGAACAGACAAGGCATGAGAAGTGCTCAGCACTAGGGACATTGAGGTCTGAAGATATGTTCCTGAATAGTGGAAACTGAGGCCAAGTTTTTATAGAAAGCTGGCTGTGATACTGGGCTTTGACCTTCTCAGATGTCTACCCCTTGGACCTGCATTCTGATGAACTGAGCTGTCCCAGCTTCTGTTGGGATTTGGAGTATTGAAATACTCAAAACTGGATCCTGTTTTGGCCTGCTGTTGGAAGAGTGATGTACACCATTCCTCATCAGTAGTAGGAATCAGATTTAGGAGTGCCATCACCAGGAGCACCAGCCTCTTGATGCTAGAGCTAGCTAGAGCTGTGAGTGCCACTGAAAAGTGGCATACAGGAGGATGACAGTAAGGGTGGTGATTCCTTAGCAATATACCAGTGTGCTATAGGCAGGCAAATTCAGGAATCCCATTTTGCAAAGGTATGTGTTGAAAGCATGGCATTTCTCTTGCTGCTTCCACTGGATATATGGATGTATTTTATATCACTTTGAACAAATGGAGTCATCCTTATGTGCTTTCAAATGTGTTTTTCTGGAGATGAGGGACTTAACTGTTATAGGCCTCAACATTTTTCCATGCAAAATGGAAAAATTCATACTAACCAGGCAGCTGAGCCTTGTTCTGCTGCCTGATCAGCTCTGGGAAAGTCTTATAAGAGTCATAGGGGAGGCAGTAGGCAAACACAGGGTGAAATAGTATAGTAGTTTAAAGATACCATTTTCCAAGGTTGCTGATCGTCTTGGATGTGACTGCCGTTTTAATGAATTCTTACTTTTTAGTCAACCAACATTGCCAGTGAAATACAAGTGACTTTGGTGACATAGTGAGCATAGATTTGATCCTCAGCTATGCTGTTTTGGACTATGTGTGTGCAAATAAATAGAGCCAAACATGACATACCTATTTTTCACTGACTGGACTCAAGGCAGTAGGCTGTAGAAAGGAAGATGATGGCTGTTGTAGATTTTGGGAAGAGAGAGTGGGGAAAATAAAGATGCAAAGAAATGGAAAGGTGGATATATCTCTTTCCCCAAAACTTAAATGCTAGTTTTGTCTGCAAGAAAGCTTTCCACAAAGCATCTCTGGGGTGTTAGAAATCAATACTTTTGTTTAAAAACTGTTGCTGAATAAATAAATACTTTCTGTCTGTAGCATCTAGCAGTTAGGTTCCTTTTACAGCTTTGCTGCCTTGTTTTGTTGCTTCGTCAGTGGAGTTGTTGGGTGTGGGGAACGTGGTTAAAGGAATTAATTGAAAATTACTTTCATTTTCTGAATGTATTCCTTAACTTGAGTGGGACAGTTTAGCAGGTCCTGGAACCAACTGATTTGTACCATATAAACTAAGTCTAACCATAGGCAGTACAATTCCAAAAACTCCTTGAAATGACCACAAAATTGCTTGTGAGAGCACTGCAGCATTAATTTCCCTCTTACTTTCCCATTTGTCTCAAAGACTGCTCTGTGAATGTTCTTCTTGTAATCTTTTGCTGACCAGAGATTACATTAGAACAAAATCTCCTCTCTCATCTCATGGCAGATTTCTTTCTTCCCTTCAGCTTCCCTGACTAATTGAACCCAAAACTAGTGTCATTGGCCCAACAGGCTAAAATGTTCATTAGCATTCATATTTTCAGTCACCGAAATAAACTGTTTGTTTCCACTACTGTTTGCAAAATCCCCTTGGACTGCAAAGAAGACTTTGATCAGACACTCTGAACTTAGGTATCCCCCAGAGAAAAAACAAGATCCTGCAAGTCAGATGGCAGTCTGGTGCTCAATGTGGTGCTTGAGATAGTTCCATATTCAAAAGCAAGAGGTCATGAGAGTGGAGTAAAGCTAAAGGAAGGATTAGCATATAAGCAATTCAGGCAGAAAGTTTTTTAAATGTGGCACAGTCAGAAATCTTGAAGAAACCACTAGTCAGCAAGATAAGAAAAGATGCATGAAGAACTATGCTGGACAACTACCTTGGAGACGTGGAAGGGTAGCAAATGTTGATCCTTCCCACAATTGACAGCAACGTACTATTTAAATATGTTGCTTGTAGGGATTTTTTTAGAAGCTGCTTTTAAAAAAATTGTGTTAAGTTTCAAAAGGCCCAAAGTGGTGCAGTTACTTTACACCTGAAAACAGAAGAGTAAGAGAGTCTGATGAGAAAAAGTCAAGGCATGGATACATTCCTACTAGGGGATGAGAACTTGACTTGAGTGTTAATATAGTAAAGTCGGTTATTTTTACTGTCTCTTAACATGGAGTATGGGGGGGGGTGTGGGGTGGGCAAGGCAGGGCTTGACAAGCAGTGACCAGTGACCTTTAAATGGCATCTGAAAAATAAAAAGATTAAGGCTGCTCCGTTGTCAGGTGCTGGAATTGTCTGTACTAGTAGGTCACTGGAAGAGAACACAACGGGTTATTGTAAGGGGCTGCACTTTGTACAGATTCTAGAAAAGCATTTTCCTGGTTGAGCATTTAGGAGTACTGTGACCTTTATTTGCTGCACAGATAGAAGAAATGAGTCAGGCAAAGAAAAGCATTGGGAAACCAAGGGAAGTGGAAAGAGAGGGGGGAAAAAAGGAAAAAGGCAAGAGGGCTCTCTAAGCTAAAAGGAAGCAGCAAATTGGTATTTTAAGTTAAGAAAGCTCAGCGTTGCTGTGTTTTAGTGTTACTTTCCTATCAGTATACATTACCTCAGTTTCACATGCATTGAGATTAAATAGCAAGGGAGATGGGACACTCCACTGCAAATCACAGTTGGATCTGAGCAGCTTTGTATCTTCTGCTTGCAGCTCCTTAGAAAAGATATTGAAGTCTTTGTTCTATGGCAATCTAGGAGTTTGCAGAAAAGGGACAGGACAGAGTGGGATGGTTTAAGGGAGCTGTAAGGTTTGTATTTTGAGGAACATGATCCAAGGGTGGACTAGAACGTTGTAAATCAGAATTCATGGCAAATGTAGATAACAAACACCTGAAGAGCAAGCTGCTTCCTGAAAAGCTGAAAGCTCTCAGTCTGACACCATCTCTGCATCATAAATTCACCTTCAGGGAGTATATGTCCTCTGGGCATCTTTGTCCTTAAGCATAAGCATCACACACCAAGCAGTTCTTTTTGGTATTGTGATAGTTGATATGGAGGTCAGGCTTCCTGTGAGATCGGAGTGTGATTTTTAGAATATTCCCATGTAGTGCTAGGGAATTTTGAGGCCCTGGAGGTGCTCTTGGTATGTGTCTTAAGGCTGTGATTTTCTTCTTAGGCATCCCGTTATCCTTGTCAACTTGAGTGGGATTACTGGTCTTGTTTTCCTGTTTATCTGTTTAGGAGGATATATCTTAGCAAATGTACAGCTTGAGTATTGAGAGGCTTACAGAGAAGCTGTGGCTCTGTTGTTCTGTGTCCGCATACAAACTGTGTGATAAGCAGAGCTGTGCAAATCAGCCCTTTGACAGAGTGGACAGAGTTAGGATATGCCAGCAAGACCTTTATCATTGTAGTTTGGGACTGGACAAAGTACTATCTGACTGTCTCTAGGCTGGACCACCTGGTTGCCTCTGCGAATCAGCTGAGCATGGCTGGGAATGTTTTCTGGCACGGAGGCTGGCCGTTGCAGGATGCTCTGTTTATGCTTGCAAATATGCAAAACAGGGTGGTTGTGTGCAGGCTGGGCGCTGGGAACGATCATGAGCATATCCTAATTCCTGAGCTGTGCTCAGGAATTATTTGGAAGAGTGATAGTTAAAATGAGCAAAATCATAGCAGAGACTGTTCCTTATAGTTTAGAACTGCAACTACCATGTTTCGAAGTCTGGGAGTGCACCCGGGCTCCATCTCATTTGTTAATGTAGGTATAGTCTACCAGTTTGACTTTCACCATGTCAGTCTCTCCAGGGTTTCTAAAACCCTGCACAAGTCATTAAGAGAAACAAGGCCCTCATGGAGAGGTAAATATCTTACAGTAAGCACAGGTAGACTGAAAATACTCCTATTGGAATGAGACTGATCATCTCTGGTGCTGTGCATAGTCAACACTTCAAGCAGGCTATTTTCCTCATACTGGAGTGACTGGGATGCCACTGGAGAAGGGAAGATGATCTCTCCCAACCGCTGCAGGTATGCTGCCTTAGGGTCCAAGGCAGCAGTGTTCAAGATCAAATACAAGAGTCTGCTAGATGCAAGGTTTGGAGTTGCCACAACTAAATGGTGAAGGGAGAGCCCAGTGCGCTTTTCCCCTAAGGAAGTCTTGTATCAAGAAGTCAAGAGAAGGAAACAGGATGTCTTTCGTTTGGTTATAGTTCACTGTGTAGCTGTCTTGTACTCACTTCCCTGCATGTTTATATCCTTAAATTTAGAGCAGGAAAATGGTGAAGAAAGTTTTCTAGGCCTCAGCACCTGTGTGTGCCAGCAGCTTGCTGCATGAACCTTGATGGGAGAGAGGGACAAACCCTGTCTCACTGTGCCTTATGTTCCTGAGTAGTATTTTAGGGATATTAATGCTTCTCCACGTGCTATGTGGTCTTTGAGAGGCTTAGCTCATGATCGCTTCCAGTAGCCTTAGAGAGGCTGCTGCAGAGGTGCTACAGAGGAGGGGAGGTTTGCTGCCATTGTTATGGGACAGAGGGTGTGGGGAAAGGAGATGGGCAGAGAGATGAAGGGGTAATCGCTGGAACCTGTGAAAGTCAAAGCACTGCGCATACGCTTGGCTGTTGGCCCCTCTGCATATTAACAGGGTGTTTGAAATGGCTGTCTTTCTGGTGCTTGCACGGGTGCGAGGGACTTGCTCTCCCCTTGCTTGCGTTCCTCCACTGTTTCTCTCTGTCCTTCGCTCCCACCGCTCTGCAGCGTTTACTGCCTCCCTCCCCTCTTACACGCACCCACAGCCAGGTTCATCAAAAAAACAAGTGGGTCTCCATGGTAACAGGGAGACGGCTGAAAAATGGCAGCTAAATGCAGCTGCCCCTCATTTAATATCGACTCTGGCACTGACAGAACAGATAATGGGCAATAACACACCATTATGCTGCGGGGAAATGAAATGCTTCAGCAGACGCCTGTCATGCTGCAGGGATTTATTTGTTACTGTACCAGCAGAGATTTCTCTTCCCTTCTGTCTATCACTTTCCGTCATTCACACTTTTCCTTCTGCTTTTCTTTTTTTGCTTGTTTCTGCACTTGTCCCTTTTTGCTTTCTGCTATTTCTTTCTTTTCCCCTCTTCCTTGTTTTTCTCCTTTCCCCACCTCTTTTCTCTTACCTCCTTTGTCGTGTTCTCTAACTCATATGTTGCACTGGAATTCTTGTTCCTGGTGTTGGAGCGTGCTGTGTCTGAAGCCCGAGAGCTCTGTGAAGCTCCAAGCTTTTTGCTTCTTTCAGACTTTCTGTCTTCTTTCTAGTTTAAACCTACTTCTCTCTTCTGTCTGTGTGCACATGTCAATATGAGCCTAGTAAGGATGAGGTTTGCCTGATGAGCCTTCAGCCAACATTTCTGTAGGCTGTGTTTTAATTTGACAAATGCAACACAATGTAATGAAAGCTTTTGGTGGAAACGTAGAGGCAAGTGCTAATGAGAGGGGTGTTCTCCTGCTTCTCCTGGTGGGAGTTTGTGCTTTATTTGCAGCTGGCCACAGTGCATGGTGGTTGGGTGGTTTATATCGCGGTTGTGAATCATGTTGGTTTCTAAATGGTTCCTAACTCTGTCACTCTTTCACATCTTAATTATCCAGGGTTAGTTTGACTTTATGATTGCTGTGAGGTTAGTTTTTCTAACTGTCCTGCTTGGGCAAACCTGAAACATCACAGAACCGGGGCACTGATGATAGTAGGTGGTCCTTTCTTGGGTCTTGTAAGACCTGTCTCTCCGCAGATAAAGCTTTGAACTAAGCGATTAACTTTCAGGTATCTACCTTTTGGCTGGAATGAATCGAGGCCTGTGAAACTCGTTGCTTTGACTCAAAGGCTGCTCTGACCTCAGCAAAGGGCTGTCAGTGTGGATGTAGTTCACACAGGCAAACCCATGCTCTTTGCAGTACAACCTATTTCCTATGTGTCTTGATGCAAAGAAACATGAAATTCTCACAGACATATAGTTGGATGGGCTTAGCTGTGTCTACCCAAGTGACCTTTGCTGGTCATGAGTGTCCAGACATGCATTTGGTGGGTAGAGTAAGGGAGCTGTAGCATCATCTTCTCCCGCAAACCGTACACCATCTGTGCAGTGTGCATTCCTAATCGCACGATGTGCAGAGATCTGGCAGCTGCCCAGTCCCTACTTGCTGCAGTTAACATTGTAGCTATGTCTAGGATCACATTACTTCATCCCTGCCCGATGCTGGTGTCCTGGAAAACCTGCATGATGCAGAACCTGGTCAAGGCCTTGCTTATGCCTGGTGGGCTTTATCGACCTAGGCATCCAATGAGCTCATATCAATACAGATGTCCTTTACAAATTCTTTTGTTAGTGTGCCTGGTCCCTTATCAAAAGGAATCATACCAGCAAAGTTGTATTTTCTGCCAGTATAACGACATCTGCACTCAGGGTTTTGTCATTGTTGATACGGTGAGTACAGGAGATGTTGGATTTTTGTTTGTACACCAAACTGATATAGCTGTGCCATTAAATCTTCAGGTAAAAGTAGGCCTAAATTCTCCAAGTGATGTATTTATACACATTGTACCATATGGACCTGCAGTAGGAGCATTCGTCTTTTCCCTAAGTGTAATGGAGCCAGCAAACCTAGCTAAGCAGATACTTACAAAGTGAATATTGGAAGAACTCAATGCAATACAGTTTTAAGCAGTACAAATCTTAGAGACTCTCTTGTTGTTCTAGCATGGGGCTCCACTAACCCAACCTTTGATAAAATACATTAATCCTGTCTTGCAAATCATTTACTTTTTTAGTACTCAGATAATTTCTGATCTAAAATTCCAGGACTGTAGACTAAGTGCCCGTTGCTTGGATCTTAGCACTTTTCCAGAAATGTTTACATCTCTGAGTAAAATCTCTATGACAACTCCAGAGTTCTCTGAACTAGCTAGCCCTTGCTGTGGTTAAGGACAAATGGGTGTGGGAGGAATCTTTAATACAATAGCAGGTAAGATAATAAATGCTAGAGGAAAGGAGATAACGAAAAGGAAGGAACAATCCCTTTGGCTTATGTCCTTGCACACCATCGTATCTCTGCAAATGAGTTAATTTAATTAGAATATTTCCGTAATATCAGCATATACCCTACATGCCTAATTTTCTTTCATTTACTGCTTCGCTGCAAATTTAGAGCATGTTCCTCAGAAATCTCGCTAGAACTCACACATGAAACAGGCAGCTTGGAGACATCACAGCTTAGTGTGTAGTTGATTGGTGAAATGCTGTTCATCCTTACTGATACTTTGGTTATATTCCAGTAGACTTTGGGAGTAGTTCTTGGGTGGCTGTAGGTTTCAGTCTTTCACTGTTCTTCCCAGTGTCTTTAAAATTGATCCCTGTTGTAAGAAATTAAAACAGTGGGAAACTGATTTCAAAGGAGCTTAGTGGATTTTCTGCTGTAGGTTTCAAAGGAAGCAAGTTGGAGTCCAAAAATCCTTAATTGATGTCATTTCATCCACCTCTCTGAAGCCAGATTTTTAGATATAAACCATGTTCAGAGCTATCTCTCCACAATTGAAATGTCAGTGCACTGACCCCCATTTCAACTGCATGCCCTGCCAGCTTCTTGAGCCATGGTGCTTATTAATGAAATAAGCAAACATGGAAGCGTCTGGGTTTTTCTTTTTTTTTTTCCCCTCTCCCAACAAAACTGCAGTCATTAAGTGCCATCATGACAGGAAATGGCTTGTTAAAAAGAAAAACCCTGATTTTTTTTTTTTTTCAAATGAAGAATACCATGAGGAGCAGGCTATGATTAATACACATAATTGAAACAAATTGCAGCTAACTGCAGAAAAGCATCTCCCAGCTGTTGACAGAAGGAAATTGCTGACAGCCTTTTCCCATTTGATGAAGAAAAGAGAGAAAGGAACCTTGCCCAGCCTGTGTAAATATGCAGCCACTGCTTGCGCATGCATGTACAAAGCACTCATGCAACCAATGTGCCTGTGTGCATGCATCTATTTGCATGTACAGACATGTCACATGTGCAGGTGCAACCCAAACTTTTGCACACACTTTTAACCACTGTACTCCTATGTACTTAGGATCCCTGCATGCCTGTACATTTGCTTTGCTGAACATACTGCATGCTCACATGCAGCGTGACAGTAATGCCACTTTAATGAGAAGTGCCCTGGAGGCACTGTGTGCTCCACCACAGAGATGAGGCTCCAGCTGTGTGTGCACGTGCACACGTGAAGTTGCTTATTCACATCTGAAATGAGAGACCCTGTCTTCTACAGGAAGCCCTTCCTCTGGCTTTATCTTTAGGAGGATAAGGCAGGCTCATTTTTGGCTTTTAAAGTGTCTTCCATCACTTCCCTGTTCTTCAGTCCCTTTCACCTTTTGTTTTTCATGCTGCCTATCCATTATTAACAGCCAAAATAGAAAACTTAGATGCAGGAGATGAGTCTGAAGCTAGGAGAGGCATCTTTGATTGAAATGCTATACAGATGGCTAACAGGCGTACATCAGAGCCTTGCTTAGTTCAGAAAGTTGCTCTAGAGAGGAATTTAATATCCATAGTTCATTCAGTTGCTGGCTTCTGCTAAGACAATCGACGAGTGGGTTGCATCGATTGTTTTGTGATAACAGGTTTGTCACGTGTGGATCACTTTTAACTGGCCCATCCCATGCAGTGATCTGCTCCCACGCAGCCATGTGGTTGTTCCAAAGTGGGTAACCCGCTGCACTGAGTGGGCCATGCGAATGCTAGTGAGCAGAAGGCAAAGTTAGACATCTCCAGCAGATTGTTAGTAACATCTAGCAAATTGGTTGGCAAAATCTGCCTTGAGGATGATGCTCTAATATTTACTGAACATACTTTCTTGTGGTCATCTGTTGATTTCATAATCTGAGTTTCTATTGGCCACTTTATAAGGGCATTTTGACTTATTTAGAATCAAGCAGGAACATCAAGTCTGAGTTATTTCGCACGTATCTGCCTTTAAAGCTGATTGCTATGGTGTGATGCCAGATGGTGAAAAAAAAAACCAAACAACTAGTTCTTCCTGTTGTGGTTCTGCCCATTGAAATAAAGCCGTTGAAGTTTGTTTGTAACCACATGCATATTATAAGTGTTATAAAAATAACCTGCTTGAACTGGTCCCTAATCTGTTATTTCCCTCCCTTTGTGCTGTTCACTGTAAACACATCAATAAGAAGCAGTGAGCGGAAGCTTAACAGCTCAGGCAAGCAGATGCAGCAGTAGGGAAGTAACTGATAAACTCAGATGTCACAGGTTATGGATTGTGTTTATGAGTTGGTGATTTACAGGAGGTGCAACCAAGGGGGTGAAAGAGGGCTGGAACCGTTGATGTTTGAAGTTCAACCTGGGAAATGGTGCGTTCATCTTTAGCACTACCCAGGGAGCTGGGAAGAGTCCCAGAACATTTTAGTGAAAAACCTGAATGCTGAAAGAGTTTAAAATAATACCAGGTGGGTGGTGCTGGAAGGGAGGTAGCTGACTCAGGCTATTGCCATCATAATAAATCACTCTGAGGCAAGCTAGACTGTGAATTTACCTATTCCAAAACAACCACATGTGTACACTTGTAATTCTAAGGGAAAGCAAGCTAACCTAGTGTATTCCCATTGAGATGTGAGCTGCCTTGCATTTACTGAAGGGTAAGGTGATGCATGTGGGCAGCCACCATGAAGCAGCTGATGTGATGTATTCTACACGCTTGCCTGCTGCACAGAAACACAAGTGTCCAGCCTGCCAGTCAGGGTCGCTGCTTGATGTGCAAAGGCCAAGTCTCCCACTGCTGTAGTTTCTTTCTGCCCCTTTAAACTCCCCTTGCAGCTAGGGAAGTTCGTATAACCAGCTTCAGTCCTTGGTGGTTAATGCAATGTTGATGCAGAGCCATGTGCACAAGATACAGTCTGCTCTAGAAGGAGCTCTGTGTATCGGTTGTAGCAGTTTCCCTCTTTTATAGAGGTGAAAAAGCAGGCACGGATGGAGTCTGGAGGCTCGTATGCCTGCAGGGCTGCAGCACCTTGAAGAATGAGCAGGACTGGCCACACAGCCGGTGTCTTCATCACAGCGTCTTCTGACTGGCACTTGCATGACTATCAGAAATTGTAGTTGGTTGACGGTCACAGTTCCTGTCAAGGATCATTTTTGTCTTTTGAGGCCTGGCAGCCTCAGTTCTGCCAAATGAAGCAATTTCGGTACATACTTATAAACTACACTAGAATCACCCAGGACTAAAGGTACTTTTATAGTGTTGCTACAGTTCTTATAAGAGCCTGAAAAGAATTCTTAATTCACCTCCATTGAGAAACAGAATCTTAGGGGCCAACAGGCTTGTTCTACTAGATGCTATGAAATCTTAAGGTCAGCACTAACATTTGTCTGCTGATACCTCTGCAACTTGAGAACTTTATTTTTTTAACTAGTATTCATTGTAGTGACTGTTCAAGGAGATGTTGCTGGTGAGGGGGGAACCAACTCTGTCTGATTTGTGTCTCATGGTATGGTCAAGCCAAGCAGATTGCAGAAGTATGATATCAAACTAATCATCTGTAGGACAAAGAAACAGGAAAGCCATGCTCTAGAGAACAACAGTGATCCTCTGTGGGCTGCGCATGGGGAAGCTTGATGCTGTAAGTCGTCAGGTATCTGTACAAAAGCTTTCAGTATTGGTATGCAGTATTTGTAGTGAGTTCTCTTGCTCCTTTGTCCTCCCAGAGTAGTTAAGTTAAGCAGTTTCCTTCCGTTTGTGGGATTGAAGTATAGTTACAACAAGAAAAAGCTATGTAACATTGGGGAAAAAAATTTAACAGAGCTTCTATATTTTTTTGAGTCCAGTTGCCAGAGTATAAGGATAAAACTGCAGATATACATAGATCAGTTGTATAAATTAATATAATTATATATCATTCCCCCACTGTTATTTTGCTCAGCTCTGCAAAACCAACGTAGTTCTGAGAAAATAAGTTATACTTTGTTCTGACATATGTATTAACAGAATAGCTTTTGTAATTATAATGTCAAGGTCAAATTTGGCCAACAGACCTCCTTCAGCAGCCCCATAAGACATCATGGCATTATGAAGGTATAAGTAGAAATTGGTCTGTCAAAATTCTGTTGCTAGAGATAGCACACAAAAAGATCCCAGCTTGTCTGTGACTCCACAAAGAGGTGGCAGACCTAGCAGTTACAGGAAAAAAACCCCATATTTTTATTGGAACTGAACACAATTGATCAGATAGCTGTCAAGAGACAATTAACCTGGAGGCTCTGGAGGTTACTTTGGCAAAGTCTGTTTTTAGAATTCTCTTGTGTTTTAAAAATAGAGATCCTTTCCACATAGCAAGGGGTTCAATGATCCCTCACCTTGGCATTGCACAGGGCTACACAAGGGTTTACCCTGTGGATTTCAACCAAAACTTGCATCCCTCTTTCCCAAATCCTCTTACCAGCTTTCACTTTCAAAACGGCAAGCTGTCAGTGGTGGTGGGTTAGTGGAGTTATTAAAGTGTGGGGAACAGCATGAAGAGGGACAACACTTTCGTAAAACAGGGGTTGGGAAATATTTAGAAAATGTGCAAGTCCCTCTGGTGTTTGGATTAGAATAAGAGTCTTTGCTATTTAAAACAAAACAAACCCAGAGAAATCAGACCCTCCAGGGCGAACTTATCTCCATGAAAATAATGGCAGCACCTTTCTGAACTGAGAGACAGACACATTTTCCAACAGTAGTTTTGACACAAGGGCTGTGTCACATTTCCTGCAGGGTGATTTGAAAAGTCATTTTTACAGCAGCTGGGCTTTGCTTGTAAGAGTAAGCATTACATCAGTTCTGACCTTCTAGCAATAGGCTTAGGTAAAATAACATGAATGTAGATACCAGCATGATTGCTGTCTTACATCCAGCAGTATACCTTCACTGATTACCATAAAATTACTCCTAATTTTTATCAGGGCCAGTGGGTTCAGAGTTGGGTTTAAACTACTGAAGAGAAGCATTGGTTTGGATGTAGATTTTATTTTTTTTTAGTTGATAGCCAGTGTTGATAACTTGTACATGGCTTTAATAAGATTGTGCTACTTGGTAGCTTGAAATAATGAAAACAGCTGGGCTCGTTCTTGATGCTGTCACATCAAGATATGAAAGTCATTTCATTGATGAGATGAAGTTACTAATTTTGAATGAACTGATAGAATAGCTGTGATCTACTATTCCAAATAGCATAGACAATTTCAGAAATTTATGAAAACAGGTGAGCTGATAAGTATTTGAAGAGATTTACAGTATATACGGAGCGTGAATTTTTATTGCATTGAAATAACTGCATATAATATGTATATATCAAAAGAGCACATGGAAATAACCAAGAAGCAATTACAATCATGATAGAACTCTTGCAGATGAATACAAAAAACTTCATTGTAACGAAATACTTATTTTCAAAATCTTTTTGGTTTCGTGGGATTTGAAGACATTTTGTATACTTCCAGTGATTAGCTGGAATACTTTTGCCGAAGTACCTTTTCTGTTCATCAGCATCTTTACTGGATAGAGATGCTAAACGGAAACATTTATTGCACTGCTGTTGAGCATCCCCCACTCTCTGACCTCAGATGACTTTCTGTACCTCTTAACCCACTCCTTTTTCTCAGTCTTGCCTAGACTGCATGTTCAAAAGCGTGCTTAGTTTTCCACAAGTGTGTAGATGAATTACACGCTGTGTCCAGATGACTTTTGTGGAGCTTCTGGCAAACTTCTATTCTGTGAACTTTCCTCAGTGTCATCTAGCCCCTATTCTGTGTGTATAGGGAGTTACTAAAAAGGAAGAGCATGTCCCTTTTAGAGTCTCTTTTGTTGCGATGCAGTAGTAGTGAAGACCAAGACATTTGATAATGGTAGGCTGTGCTGTCTTTTGGACATACAGGGAGACTGCTGTGCAAAAGATTGACATCTACTTTCTGAAATTAGCATGTGAATTCTGTGTGCCTAGAATTTTCTCTTGAAATTTGAGGTATGTTGATCTTGATCTTCAAGTATGTTGGTGGGATGCAGCTGCTACAGAAAATCATATCAGTGAAGACAGACTTCAGAAAATACAATGTGTATGGTTTGCCCAAGTCTTGCACTGAGCTGGCAGCTGAGCTGAGAACTTGCAGGTTTTTTCTGAGCCTTTCCTGGGCAGCTAACCCTTTGGATAACTGACCAGAGAATCTACTTTATGTTTAAGTGTTTGTGCCTCCCAAGAGATAGTGTCTCCTGCTTACTTGGACCTGGAGTTGCACTCTTCATGGGATCAGCCTCTTTGCCATTATTAGAAGAGACAGGTTTAATTATTTTTGAGGTTCCTAACTCAGGTATAGGCAGTTTAGTTCTTATAATTATTGCATTTATCTGTGTGCTGTTAGGAGCTAGTCCCACAACAGCAGAGGTGCAGGATGGCAGTGATGCTTGTCTTCACCTCCTCTGCTCTATGTGCTTCTATTTTCTAGAAAGGAATTTTGCTCTTTCTATCGACTTTGCGTATATTTATGTAGCTGTGTATTTATTTGTGCATGGGCTTAATGTCATTATATACCTCACAAGAGTGTTCCCTGTCCTTTCTGCTTTTCTTTCTTGTTTTACATGGGTCTTGTGTTAGCACATAGCTTTGCTACAGCCAAGCTGTAAAGAAGGTAATAAAGTTCATGTGTGGCAAAAGAAGGTGGAATCAAACCCTTGTATAGCTGCTCTATGTCATTTTTATGTGCATCGCTCTGTCTCTTCTGTCTGTAGGGCTGTCTGTGACCATCTAGAGTCTTCACTTCCTTCAGCTTTATGTCTCAGCATTGTGTTAATTGTTTGTGGTGTATGGGTTTTTCAGCGACGCGCAGTGGGAAAGGTCAGCTGTCAGAAACGGGCCTGTCCACAGCTGATAAGGCATTAGAGAGATTGGATTTGACTCATTAAGCACCTTCCCTGTAGACATGGAGTCTGTTCTGCTGCAGAAAGAAACCTGAAGCAGGAAGGGAAAAAGCCCAGGATGAAGCTGGAGCATGCGCCAGCAATGCTGGCGCGCCCTCCCTCTCGCCCCCCGCGCAGTGCCAGGGCTCGGTACGCTTCCACCATGCCTGCGTCCTCAGGCACTGTGGGTGTCTGTGCTTACACCCAGAGACTGCGTGCGTTTACTCTGTATTTACACCTGATCAGGACATGTATTCACTTTTTCTGTGTACATGGGCTTGCATGTCAGTCCTCACATCCTGTGGATGCCCTGAAGTTACATGGGGAGAAGTATTTCATTCCTGCCCACATGTGCACTGTAAGGAACGCACGATGCTGATTCTCACACATTTACATGTATGCATGCATGGCCACTCCAAGCTGGTTTTATGTGTTTCTTGCTCTCTTGTAAATCTCTGCATACTAATGCCTGCTTCATTTCATGCTGTAACAAAGGACACATCTCCTCTTTATATGTATATAGCATGTTTGTTCAGATGCGCTTTATCTGCCTTCCAACTGAAATGTGCTGTGCAACTGTACTGCCTATACCTGCATATACAGGTCCACTGCCCTGGTAAACACCCATGGACTTGCTGCTGTATGGACATAGCAGAAGCTTAGCCTGTTCCTCACTGCATACAAATGTGCACATTTTTGCCCCAAAATAATTACTGGCCAAAGCTGCTCTGCCAGCTTGTAACAGTCCCTTGCCTGTGGCTTTGTTATGAGAAGAATCATCGTGCCTCAAATTGGGTTTGGATACTGCTGCTTCCATAAATGGTCTTAATGATGTCTCACAACGAGCAGAAATGAAGGGCAGCAGTAGTGTTTGGCAGTGCATTGTGACACCGTGGCAGTACTGGGGTTCCACATGTACGCACTCTCCAATAACTCCAAAGCTGTAAAGAGCTGACATTACTGCAGCCTCTGTGGTGCCGCTCTCCTGCGCCGCTCTGCCCCCTCGGCATCTCTCTTCCACCTCACTTTTGCCTTTCACCTTCCTTCGCGTCTCCCCTTTCCCGTGGGCATGGCTTTCAATATTGCTCACTGGTATTGAAAAGGATAATTTTGTGGATCATTATCGTGTTATTACAGTGATGAGCGTTAGCTATTTTTCTGTTCACCCCCCACGCTGGAAGCATGGCGCCTGCTGCAAGGCCGCTGCCAGCACGAGGGTCTGCGCAGACATGAGCGCACACGCACGCCTCGTACAGTGCTGCTGCTCCGCTCCTGTCCTCCAGCCTCTTTCTCTGAGAGCTTCCCCCAGTTTTCTAAAATAGTGCCCTTCGGTGGAAGCTGGAGTTTCTCCTCCTGCTGGGCTCCTTAGGTGTGCTTTTGTTCTGAGTGCACTTGTCAACTTTGTTTCTCTCGGTGTTGGTGTAAATCTTCTTGGTTCGTTCCTGTGGTCGGTCTTGGGAAACTCCCACCAACAGCGCCTGTGTTTTTCCCCAAGCGGGACCAATCCTTCCGCACGTGTAGGGAAGACTGCAACAGCTACCTATCGTTCTCTGTAGTGCTATTGTTATTTACTAAGGTCAGAAAGTTTGGGGAAGACCTTGTCTTCAGTGTAGTAAGGAACAACATTGTCACGAGTGCATCTTCTTTTATTAGCTGAAGGCTAATTGCTCTTGAATCTACACCCGATAATAAAGAGGTCTAGATACGTAGCATCAGGAGTAGCATTTGGTGTTTGACTTCTGTTTTTTAACATGCTAGAAGAGTAAGGGTAGTGTGAAACTGGGGACTGCGACTGGGATACAGATTGCTGCTGAGGAACAGTAAATCTGTCCTAGGTGGTGAATGTAATGTTGCTTGTTGGCATCTGAGTTGCTTCAGGTTTTTTTTAAAAAGCATGATCTGTATGAAACAATGGCACTTTTGTTCAACAGAGTATGTAAGATAAAAAGCTGGTGAATTAAGAGCCTAGCTGTACACTTGCATACTGTTAGCCTGCTGTACTGTTATGTGTATTCTACACAGAAGGGCAGAGGGGCCGGGTAACAACCCAGCAGTAGAGATACCTTTGTGAGAGCAGGGCTGGTGGTATCTTAAATCTGGAGTTTTGTGTTCGCAGTGCTGCGATGTTCTCTCTCTGGTCAGTTTGCATTTTGCTGAGCGTTTGGCCTTTAAGGAAACATTTCTGCTGGGTGACATGTTCAGAGACTGGCATCCTTATGTCTTAGAATGATGCACCAGGAAAATAAGTAAATTAGAAGAAATGCAGTGCAAAATAAAAACACAAGAAGTAGTAAATACAGCAGCAATGGGAATTGTCCTCACCCATGCTCAGCAATGAGGGATCCAGAGGAAATTTTATGCCCAGAACACCGTCATGGTATCTGAGCTCTTCTCAAAATCAGTAGCAACACCTTGCTTTTCCTGCACCTTCTGTAGCTGGGAGTAGGAGTAGCAAAATTGTTTGGAGAAATGGAAAGAAAAAGGTGTACTTTGTTCAACCAAAGCAAATTGTGAATTTATATGAATATATCAAATTTTTTCAGGCAAATTATTTTTTAAAATCAATTTATGCAGCATCATTCATTTCAGAATAAGCATGTTTCATGCTTTTGTTTTAAAATGGAGCTCTAGTTTTTTAAGAAATGTGTTTTTAAGGAAGTGTAAAACAAAATTGTTAAATTTCATTTTGGATTAAGCAAGACATTGTTGCAGGACTGTTTTTTTTGTCTCTTTGGCCAATTGATCCAGAAGAATAACAAGCACAGCTATAAGTACATAGTGCCCCAGTCAGACCAATACTTGGACTTTATTGTTTCTTTGCAACTGGCAGAGAATGCAACATGGTGCACTGATACCGGTACAGTTGTTTGTACTCAGCAAATAATGGAAAATAGGTGGAGAGAAGGATGCCCAGGACACTCTGTACACTGAGTATACACAGGGTTGGCGTGTGGCTTCTCCTCACAGATGAGGAGCATTTCTCGTTTTGCAGAGAAGTTTTATTAAACTCGTAGAGTGTTCTTTTCCCATAGGTCTCAAGGACTTAACCTAAATTTTTATCTTTGTAGTACAGATGGAGGCAGCTGAGGTTAATTAAGTGCCTCAGGTTGCACAGTAAATCAGTGGCAAAGTTGAGGATAAAATGCTCAGGTTCTGACTTCTACACCTGTAGTTTGTCATTCAGATCAATTTTGGTAGGCAATTTAAAAAATGTTGTTACCAACCATATGCTATAATAATTTGTAGACATATGTCATTTATTCATTTTCATTATTGTAGTACTAATACTTTTGTCATCAAAGCGTTTCAGCTAAAAGATTTTATGAATACATTGTTCAGCTATTTTGTGTGATATTGGAGCAAATTACGCTGGTGGGTGATTTCTATAGTAAATGGTTCATTCACACATGTTCAGATTCTGCTTCAGACCCTTCAGTTTTCTGCTTCCCTGCAGGAAAAGACAGAAAAGGTGATTTAAAGAGTCAGTAGGGAACCTGTGGATCATATTGTCGATGAAACTAGGTTTAAATAACTTCTGTCTGTGCTGAATATGTGGACTAACTAGGAGATTTTCTGTGATACATCTGATTTTTTTTTTTTTCCCCTCTCAGCAGAGATTTTGTTGAAAGGACAGCAATATAATGTTGAGTAAAGAAGAGTCTTGCAGGATTGAGAAGCAAAATAGCCTTTAATTTCTATGAATTTTCACTTGTTTAGAGAATTTGAACTTCAAGATTACATTTAATAGGTGAATACTCCAGAAATTTAAAGCAGTCATGTTTCTAACAGACTATTAGCTCTGTTACTGGTATGTGAAAGTGAAACATGGAAACTACTTTATACGTTTTGCATTAGATAGCACGTCAGCTGTTTGAGGATTGGGAACTTAGGGGATATTCATCCTTTTTTTGGGTTAAAGATTCAGGCACCATCGTGTCTGTTCCCCCTCTTTGCTCTCAGGCTTTGCTGTGCAGTGGCCCAAATTCGTCAGGAGAGCGAAGTCACTTTGCAGGGCTGGTTCTGGACCTCTTAGGCATGGTTTGCAGTGCGGGGAGTCAGAGCCTCCTCTGTGCTGGAGCCAGCCCAAAGAGCATTGTCCAAGGACACAGGCAGCAGCGGAACCTGTGGCTCTGGAGCTCCTGTGCAGTATGTTTAGAAAAAGCAGTTCTTCCTCCTGTTTTCGTTAAGAGCTTTGGAGCTCAGGGAAATAATAGATTAGTCAGGTTTGACAAAAAGACGAACATTCATTGTATTGCCAGGTCTCCTTCATCTCTTCTGGGCTTCAATTTGAGGACCTTTTTAACAAGCATTTTCCTGTAGACTTGGGGGGTAACATGTAAAGTGGCAGATAACAGAGGAGTGGGCATGATTCATGCTAGACACTTGATGTTCCCTCATGTATCATAATGCTTGCTTTCCTCTTCCTGGTGAGATCAAAGAGCTTTTTGGGTAGGATCAGAACTGCTACACTATGTGCAAAACTTGAATTTGATACTGAAAGAGCACTGACTGTTGAGTGCATCTCACTGTTGCTTTGGGTTCCTAGGCTAACGTTGCTCTTTGCATCTCTTAAACATGACAAGAGATGTTGTCTTCCATTGATTCTTACCTGCATGGTTTCTGATCTTGTTACTGTGATTCTTCTCTGCTTCCAAGTTACAAATTATGTAGATACAGCAAGTGAGAATGAGGGGCCTGAGGAAACAATAAATGATGCTATTTCTGAAAAATCTAACATTACCCAGAATGATTTAAAGCTAGTAAGCAGTTTGGGGAAACTACCCTTTTTACTGTGGGACTCCAGCTCAGGACTTAATCTTCTCCATTATAATGTCTTTCTATGATTTTACAGACAATTTTCTTCCAACAGCAAAAATTTTTTCTTCTGAAAATTTATTCCCATAATTTCCTTAAAGTTAGAAGCAATATTCTTTATATAAGGTTTTATCAATGCAATCAGTTAAGTCATCTCATTATGACATTAAGGTGACTTAGATATTCTTACTTTACAGTTTGTGGAGTATAAATGCAGTATATGATGGCTTTTAAAGTTTCTGTGGATCAGTATCGCTGTTGGTGAGGCTTAGAAGATGCTTCATGTGTAGTAGCTTTGCGGACAATTTCTTCTGTATCTAAATAATTAAATAATCTCTGTAAGACTTTTCAAACAAATATTTGCTTTTGACCACTGGGAGCACAAAAGTGTTTATGTGAGGGAGAGAGCATGGGACCTTATAAGAGCGTTTGATTAGTGGTGTCACTGATTCAGTCAGGTGGTGTGCATAATGATCAGGCTAGGAAAAACAGAACTGTTTGTGTATATATATATTTTTTTTTCTTCTGCCCAAAGGCTATAAAGGAGGAACACAACAAAAGGATTTGGATAACTTAATGGAGGATGCAGTAATCTGCTGTTTAGTTATTACTGGAGTCTGTCACCATCTTTTTGAAATAGTAGGCTGATTGTTACTAAACTATCCAGCTTTTTTTTAATAACGTGAATCTGGGTGAGATGCTGTGACTGTTTCTGAGGGCTTTCATTAGGGTTTCAGCATTCAGTCACTGGACCACTCTTTCAGAGAGTGATGGAAATAGTTCACCTTTTTTGTCCTTCAGAGGTGCTGGCTGACTTGCCTTCTGTGACTTTTGATATACAGTTCCTCCTCCCCTAACCTCTGAGGGAACATCAGATAGATGTAAAAGTGACTTGGAACATAAATCGTTCATTGTTCTGTAACGTTGTTGAGAATCATAGCTATTACAGGTGACTCCCAGGACAACCCTTCTGCCCAAGACAGAATTACCTCCTAGTAGAGTTCGTGGGGGTTTGCCCAGTCTGGAGTTTTGCCTTCTCCTTTGGGAATTGATGCTTTGATCTTTCGCAGCTCATCACTTAGAACAGCTTCTAAGTCTATTTTCCCCTTAGTTCACATGGTTCATATGTAGATTTTATTCTTTCCAGACTTCATAATGACTCACGTCGAAAGATTTCCAACAGCCTAGTTAGAATTTTAAAACTTTAGGTCTATCGCTTATGGTGTAAGACTTAGTGTAGAAAGGAGGCAAAGATATTTGCACTGGCACATAGATGTTTAGCCATGTCCATACCCAGCTATGTGGTCACAAAGCAGGAATACCTGTTCATTTCAACAGTACCGGAAGACTGCCACAGAATTTATTCTCAGAAATATCGAGTTCAGTTGTGCTTGCTGGGATCATGATATTAGCCAGTCACCCCATCAGAAATAAATTAGATGGTTTCCTCGTGTTAAATGTCATGCTGCTGAAAGCATAGCTGATGCCCAAGTGCAGTGAGTTCATAGCTACTGAGTACCACAGCCCTGCTGTAATACTCTGCTGATTCCACCAGCATGTCCTTGGGTGAAGGGGGCCCATCACTGAAGCAGCAGGACTGAGGACACCAGTGACAACTTCTGCCTATTTTTATCTCCTTGCACTTAGGCCTTCTGCATAGCTGTGTTTTATAACATTATGTTACATCCTTATTGCACTAACTTAATTAATCTATCCACAATACCTTCTGAGTGCATTGGTATTTTTCCTTCTGTGTTCTGGATTCATAGTGAAGTTGGTGGTTTTTTTTTTTTTTGTCCCCCCTCCCCCCCCATGGTGGATGGCAGTCCTCTGTTTTAATAACAGTTCTGTAGTCAGTGACCAACTTTGGAAGCAGGTTTTTTCTTAAAACAAGTTCCATACCTGTAAGATTTTCCAAAGTTATAGAGAATTGTTAAATGATAGGGGGAGGTTCCTGTAAATACTATTTTCCCTGTTGACCTCTGTTTTACAAAAAGTCAAGGCAGTACCCGGCTGTTCTGCTGCCTCCCTCATTAATGCACGCTGCTTTGGCAGAGAAGCCTGGCGCTTGACAGTGTTAGACCATTCCTAGATTATCAGGCAGCACAGGCTCTTCCGTGCAAAGCCCAGTGAACCACTCAGATAAGGTAAATCCCACCGAAAGCTGGAGTGGTTATTAATTCTGAAGCAGTGCAGCGAGTTTGCTTTTGTCACTGGCAGAAGACATGCTCCAATGTTGGCTGTAAACAAAACCCCAATGAGATAGGGTCTGCCTCAGAGTACACCCGTAGTGTGCAGTAGGTTTTGACAGGTGAGAGGGTGAGCAGCTGACTCTTGTTCTCAAGAGAACTACTTGAAGTTTTCTTCAGGACACTTCAGAAAAGTCACTGTCCATTTAATATTTTTCTAAATATTTCTTAGTTGTGTCTGAGGCCAGAAATCATGTTACATGAGATGCTGCTTTTGTTGAGTATTAAACTTTATGCCCCTGGGCAGAGTCAGTGCTTCTAAGATTTGCTATTTTCAGCTTCACAGTCATGAGGTATTTATTTTCAGAACTAATCCAAAACTTTAGAGACTTCTCGGCTCCGCCCTCTTTGCTAGTGTGACTTCCTGGCAAGACTGGAGAAAAATAGGAGGTTGGTTTCCCTGCTCAAATGTATGAGAACCTGTGCAATGAGCCCAGGATGGGGAGCTATGAGCTGCTGAACTCAAGTGCTTCCTCTACGATTGACTTTCTTGGCGGCCATGAGTAAATCCATTAAAATATCTGTGCGCTGGTTTCCTCATATGTAAATTGAAATGCCAAGGTTTCTCCAGTTCCTAGTGATGTTGTGAATTCTAAATATTTGAGTCCTCCATTGTAGAAGGAGCTTGTACAGGAACACATAGCAACAGCTTTGCATGTAAAAACCTGAAGTTAAAATGATAATCTGGCTCTCCTGAACAGGCAGTATATCCATAGACAGTAAGGAAAGATCCCTGGTCTTTAGCTTTCCTGGAAATGTGAGACTCTGCAAGCTCTGGGATTTCTGCAGGGATGAGAAGAACCAGGAGCTTGGGTTAGGTATTTGTTGGCCCTGCTTTTGTTTCTGTTTTTGCTATCAGCCTGCAGTATGTACTGATGGCTGATTTAGGGATTTGAAGGGGTATAGATCTGAGACTTGCAAAATTGGCTTTGCGGTGGGGGTGGTGATTATAGCTGCTTAATGTGCTAGCTGTGCCTGTTAGTGATTAGTCAGAAAATGATAATGTTTTCCCACTGCTTACAGTGATGGGTGGCTCCATTCATTCAAGGAAAAGGTCTGTGTCTGTCAGTTTGAAGATGCTGGGTTTTGCTTCTACTCTGGTGATTTCTGTGAGGCTTTGAATGTGTCGAGGGTTTAAGTCTGAATGTGGAGTTTTGTACGGGTCTTGGGTCTCTGCAAATCCCAGCTGTTGCAGAGAACTCAGTTATGTGAGCATGTTAGAAAATAAATAATTAGTTTAGTTTAATATTAACAAGTGAAATAGACTTAATTGCTGACATGTACTAACCTGCTTTCAGATTCTGATTTTTGTAAATGTATCTAGTATTAACTGAGGTAAAAATCAAATCTTGCAAATCACGTATAAATCAAGAGTTTGCAAACATTCAAAATGCTGTTTTAAGTGAATGTTATTTTATACAGTTGCTTTGTCACACTTAAACAGCTAGATCATTAATTCAAGTTAATATCACTTACTATATACAGGGTTTCACATCCCACCAAAACCAGGGTTTAATCATTGCTCAAGGTAACATAAACCAAGGATTCATGTAGACTTTGAGCTAGGCCTTAAGTTTAGCTATTCTAGGCTTGCTGTGTTGCTGTGCAGAGGCTCCTTGGTACACTACCACTGTTTAAAGAATATAGAAGCCATAAATATCGCAGTGCAATTTGTGGAGCCTTCAGAAATGTACAGCACAAGAGTCACAAGCTAACAAATAACAAGCGGTTCACCACACCATGGTCTTCCAGATGTCACCAGACTGTGCCTGAAAGCATATGGAAATACCGTGAGACCTGCAGCCTACTCAGAGCTTTTTCTCTTCATATGTTGTGGAGAGAACCTGTATCCCTTTTTCTCCTCCATGCTCTACAGTAATTCTCGTGTGCTTTATGGTCATAGCTATCACATATGTCAGAGCGTCCTAACAGGCAGGAGAGCATGGAAAGGCTGTGCTTAGTCAAAAGCATCTCACGTGGACTGACACGGGCTACTGTGTTGTAGCTTGGAGGAATACACAGTCAAGCTCTTTGGCGATTGGATCCTAATCTGTGCGCTAAAGCCCTTCATGACACTGGTAAACCGGTCACCCACATGGCCACTGGTAAACTGTTTAGGAATTAGTGGTTTGGAGAATACAGTTTTAAGAGAGTGTGTTGACATTGGGAGTTGTGCTTATGAGATGTGAGGTGGACAGACATGAATTTGGATTGGCCTGTGAACCCCAGGGAGATTTTAGGGTGCAAATTTGAATGTCTGTCCAGAGCAGCCGCAGGAGGAAGGAAAAAATCACCATAACAAGATGCGAAACAGAAATACATGACCTTCTCCCAAGAACAGGAAGGTTACAAAGATGGATCAGGTCCAGAATCCCATCTGTGACAAGGGTCAGCAGCAGATGACTGGAAGAAACAGGCAGATGATGTAGTTGCATGCAGAGGTGGGTTGATGGCACCTTGTATTAAAACCAGTGATAAACGTAAGAGTAATATCTCTCCGAATTTTCTCTGCTCTGTTTTGATGAGTATGTAGTGGTTGCCTTAAACGACCAATTAGATTTCTAATCTAATCTTTGCCTTCTCCTTCGTACAGAGTAAACCAGTGAGATTTTGTCTAAGTGGTTGAGAAAGTGTAAAGGAGCCTTATTAATATGTCTTGTACTGAGTGAGCAATCAAGCCCCAGTGCCCCACTTCCCAAAGATGTCAAATGTGTATTCAGTGCTTTGCACATCTACAGCTGTGGAAAAAAGGCTCAGTCATAATGATTGTGTTTGACTCCTGCCCTCAGATGCCGGCTATTTGATGGGAATTACCTGCAGGTACATAGAGCATGTGTCTGACTTGATTGTAACACGTTCCCTTCCGATGGATCAGGAGTGACTAGGCAGAGGAATTATCATCGTGGAGAGGGCTGTTAAGCGCTCGGGCTCTGACTTTCAGAACTACAATCAATATCAGCCCTCTGTGCTTAGGCTAGTTGAACACCGACACAAGCATACGCGCTCCTTGGTGGTACTGAAATGTATTCAGAATAGAATCACAGAACAAAGTAATTTGGACGGGACCCCCCGAGGCCATGTAGTCAAACTACAAGCTCAGAGTGGGTCCAGTTAGAGCAGGCAGCTCAGGACTGTGCATAATCAAGTTTTTAGTATTTCTAAGGACAGAGACTTCACAGTTTCTCTAGGCCCCTCCTGCTATCCTCAAGATGAAACATTTTTTCATTTATTTATATTTATTTATAAGGGACCTTATAAATGCTTATAAATATCTCAAGGGTGGGTGTCAGGAGGATGGGGTCAAGCTCTTTTCAGTGGTGCCCAGCGACAGGACAAGGGGCAGTGGACACAAACTGAAGCATAGGAAGTTCCGTCTGAACGTGAGGAAGAACTTCTTCACTCTGAGGGTGATGGAGCACTGGAATAGGCTGCCCAGGGAGGTTGTGAAGTCTCCTTCTCTGGAGATATTCAAGACCTGCCTGGACAAGGTCCGGTGCAGCCTGCTGTAGGTGACTCTGCTCGGGGTGGGGGTGGGGGGTGTTGGACTAGATGACCCACAGAGGTCCCTTCCAACCCCGAACATTCTGTGATATAGAAAGAGAATTTCTTGTATTCCAGCTGTGTCTGTTGCCTCTCATCCTTCTTCTGCAGATCTCTGAGAAGAATTTGACCCTGCCTTGTCTATGTTTCTATGTTTTCCCATAAGTTGTTGCAGAGAGCAGTAAAATTTCCCTTGAGTTGTTTCTCCTTGAGGCAGAAGAAACCCAGCTCTCTCAGCCTCTCTGAAGGCATCACCTACTCCAGCACCTTGAGAGTTATGGTAGCTCTTTGCTGGACTCACTCTAGTGTGTTGGAGTCCTTTTTATACAGGGGAGCTCAATACTGGACAGAGTACAAATGCTGTGATCTCACAAGTGTCCGTTAGGGGAAGAATCGCTTCCCTTGGCCTACTGGCTGCATTCCTGCCAACATAGCCCAGGATAAGGCTGGCCTTTGCTGAAGGGCAGGCACTGATGACTTATGCTCATCTTGTCTGCTGGGACCCTGAGGTTGTCTTCTATAAATCTGCTTTTGAGCCAGTTGGCTCCCAACCTGTACTGTTCTGTGGAGTAATTTGTCTTACTGTTTGCTCGCAGGGGTGCGTAGACACATGGGTTGCTTACGTAAGTGCAAACGCACGTTACTGCTGCCTTCAGAGTGCCCAGATTTTTTTAATGAGTTCATTCTATGATACCCCAAATCAAGCCTGCGAAAGTCTCTGCTTAAAGCAGCCCTATCAGTTGAGGATGATACACGTTCATGTTGCAAGTGTACTGTTTTGTCACCACTGTTTCATGCTGTGAGGGCACAGATTTTATCATGTAGTTATTTTTCAAGAAGGGCTATGACGACAAGTGTTTTCCCTTCAGTCTTGTACTAATAAATTCTGGCTAATGTGTACTAGAATTACCAAATGAGACAAAATGAAGGAGAAAAATGCTATTAACATCAATGACAATAGCACCAGCACTTGTCTTATGCAGTGGATTGTAAGCAATGATAGCTTGACTACTTGTACCATCTAGTTATTCATGCTTAGACTTGCTTTCACAGCTGAGAGTCAGAAAGGTGTTGCAGTGCGGAGTGGGGGGATCTGTATAGACTCCATTGTATGTGCCACTTTGCCCCACGTGGCACTGGTAGGACCAGGCTACAGACAGCCCTCCTGCAAGCTTTACCATCACCTCCCTGTATTTCTTCCACTGGGCAAAACCGGGGCACGCAGCTGGCTTGAGTCATGTGAGCAGCAGAGCTGGCTTGGAGTGACTGTGGAAGCCCCGGCACTGGGAAGCAGACTACCAGCTCGTGTGAAGGATTTCTGTGGCATTCAAATGCTGCCTCCAGTTGCTGAGAAGTTAGTTCAGTGGTTTTCCTTAATGTATATAAAAGATTTTTTTTTTCCTTAATGAGGAAATATTTCACATCACGTGCTGTGAATAATTCTCCCATGTTTATTTCTGCTGTATGAAAAAGATATGCTTGTCTAGTACAGATTTTCTGGATACCGTGATCAAACAAAGTTCTGAGACGTGTTTACGAGTGGCGTCGGTACTTATGGTTGTGGACAACATGTTTTATGTGGACTTCCCTCATGCTCTCAAAGGAGGGAACTATAGGACGCTTGATGTGGCTCTCTTGTCTGCTTGGTCTCTCTTTCAGTTAAAAGAGAGGGGCAGCTCTGTCAGGATTCTATTTGATGCCTGTCTTAAATTTTCTGGCAGATGGGTTAAGATAAGTTCAGATAACGTTAGCAATGAATCTAAATACTAATCTTTGGGAGACTTCAGTTTCTCTTGGAATGATGCATACGTGATGGTCATGTTGTGAAAAGTAGTTTTCCACCATTCTCCCACGAAGGATGTGTCTTATGGCAGTGCCTTTAAATGTACTTTTCCTAGACTTCACTGCATACTTTTGAACGGTCCCTATGCTGACAGTGCTGCAGGGAAACTGAAAACATAGCACTGAAATTCTTCAGTACCGAGTACCCTGCCATTAATTCTCTTGGCAGCCATGTTAGAAGAGGAGCTCTACAATCATTAGCATGCCATGATATATAGTTGTATAGAACGTGAACAGTGCTGTGGGATTGCTTAGAAATTTCATGACAACCTTAAATCTTTCCTTGGCTGACTGCTGAACAGTGCTTTTGTTTCCCTTTTTTTCCAGCGCGAGATGAGAACATGGCCACTTTCCGTGGTTCTGAATACCTTTGCTATGACCTGTCGCAAAACCCCATCCAGAGCAGCAGCGATGAGATCACTCTCTCCTTCAAGACATGGCAACGCAACGGGCTCATTCTGCACACCGGCAAGTCAGCTGATTATGTCAACCTGGCCCTCAAAGACGGTGCGGTCTCGCTGGTCATTAACCTGGGGTCTGGGGCCTTCGAGGCCATTGTGGAGCCAGTCAATGGCAAGTTCAATGACAACGCGTGGCACGACGTTAAGGTGACACGCAACCTGCGGCAGGTAATGGTGAAGGGGAGAAAATGCTGGGGAAAAATTTCTTCTGTGTTACTGGGACAGACAGATGGGAGAGAGTAGTGGAGAAATGGGGATGCTCGGCAGAATTGCTAGAGTTTCTCCACCTTTTCTGAGCCTCTATCTAATGGACAGTGAAAAACCATTAGTTGACGGGAATTTATCCCTGTTGTGATATCTTCATTTCCACTTCATTAATTTTCTGTTTTTTTTCCAGTTTGATTTAACAAGAAAAACTTGTACCACAACTTTACTTCAGTCTCCCTTTTCTTTTCTCTTTTTCTGTTCCCCTTTTTATTTTATTTTTTCCTTAATTATGATTCAATCTTATCAGTAATATTCTTGTTGCATTTAATTACTGTGGGAACAGTGTCTTCTTCCAACAGCCAATGCTCTAAACCTCTCTCCTTTTTCTTTCAGTTTTGTTAATTGGTTTAATCATTGCCATGATGTCATAATTCTAATTCTGGAAGTCTCGGTTTTCCTTTACTTTTTCTTTTTTTTTGTGCGTGCATGTGAGTGTGCAGGTATGCAGGCTAGTGGGTATGCGTGTAATTATTTTAACTTTATAGCTTTGGAATTAATTGGCTGGAGTCTTTCTGAGTCTTCTTGATGCTCTGTTCTTTTCTTCTTTTTGATTTTTTTTCCCCTCTTCTTTCTATAATGAGATTCTACTTTATTTCTTGGGTCTCTGCCTATGAGACTCTTCTGTTGGCTGTGAGAACTGGAAAAGAGGAAGGATCAAAAAAGCCAAGTAAACCCAGATCAATCCTGCACCCTACAATTCCACTTTGGAAAAGTTTTTTTGATTTTACCACTGTAACTTTGCACATCTGCATGCTGCTTTTCTAACCAGACAACTCTATCAGGTGACGTATTTGGTAGTAGGCTAGTCTCAAAATTCTGAAGCCTTCCTCATAAATATAAATTCAGACATAAATAGATAAGATAAAATTAAATAACCTTGCTCTGAAAGCTAGTGAATGTATGAAGTCACTAAGGCCCATCTGCTGCATAATAAATGAGGTTTACACTGTGAATAGGAGCTGTTTGGTGTCTTGCTGGTTGGTAGAGGCAGCAGAAATAGCTTGTAAACTATGATTTTAAAATCGATTTGTGAAAACAATATGATCTGTTTATTTGCTCATTAATGTGAATATTAACACAACACTTCATTGTTTTGTTTAAGTTTATACAATGTCATTTGCTGAGAAAACAGCTTTTGTGGTAACATTTTACAGTAGCTAAGATATCCTGTATTTACAAATACATTTTAATTAGTGCCAGGGATCAGAAATGGTATCTACTAGCAGAAGTCAGTGCATAATTTATCTGTTATGGCGATTTTGCATCTTTCTTTTAAATATTTGGGTTTGGGGCTGAAGATACTTGTATGTCTTTCACACTTGTATCCCTGTATTTCCACATGCTCAGGATGTCTGGGTCTTCGGTGAAAAATCTGTTGTCAGACTTTCATGAGGCTGCAGGGTTCTTAGTATGGCAACACGAATCTGTTTTGAATAGTTTATATGCAGCTACAAATTGATTTTTTTATGCAGTGGATGCGTCTTAATGATCCTATTTCGTTCAGATGTTCCCACCAGTCCAGTGAGGGAGATGCACCAACTGGTTGAGGTTTGTCAGTCTCGAAGGGTCAGATTCTATGGCTTTATTTGATGTGGTTTTTGTTTTCAGATGGTCTCAGAATGGCTGGTCTCTGAACATCTCAATATAGCTTACTGGTCACTTCAGTTAATCATACTTTTTATTTTTGTTGGAAATGGGTTTTCAGTGGAAGAATGTGCCTGAAGCAAAATGCATCCTTGCTTCATGCCAAGAATCTTGAAGAAGCAGAAAGTGAGGAAGGGTCACAGACAAAACTGTGGATGGAAGGCTCTCACTTTCTCTTCCTAATCTTTCAGCTCGTGAATTTTTTTAGTTTATTTTCTGGGTCCACAGAGAAATGGAAATACACCCATGCTTCTTCGTCTTTGATTAGAGCAGGACAGTGCTTTGGCAATTATTAGAAAGCAAAGGGACTCCCTTAGCTGTTAAGCAGCACTGCAAATTTTTGATCCTCCTGATCTATGCGCTATGGATGTTTTCATGTGATCCTGAATTCTTAGAGCCAAACTTGACTGGGAAAAGAGAGGATGTTTTAATAAGATGGCTGTACTCTTTCCAAAGAAAGGCCAGTATTAAAATCAAACTACAAATAATTAGCAGAGGTGATCTGAAGTCCAATTCTATAAACAGACATAACAGAATACAGTTCAACCAATAAATACCAAAGAGGCTGGAATTTTTTTGAGTCATCTTTTCCCTGGATACTTCTTTTCTAACTTCTGATCAAGTTCAGTCTCAAAATTAAGACGTTGACCCAGAGCCTAAAACTAGAACTGATGAGGCCTTGAAGAGAAGCAATCCTGCTAGTCCTGAAAGTTGTCATCCAAAAATTATTGATAATTTTAACTACGGTTATCATAAGAAGAAACCTTGAATGCTGCAGCCTTCCTGTCAGGTACTGTGCATTCTTACTTTTAATATTACTAGGGATGAAGAAATCTTAAATCCCTTCAATCTCCAGGATAAATAGTTTAGAAAAGATTGAAAACTTGAATGATTGGTAACTTATTAATATCTGCTATGGACACTTTTTAGTACTAAGAATGGTCACACTATATCCTGACCTTATCCTTCGTTTAACAACAACAAAAAAAAGATAGACACCATTCTAAATAAAGTGCAGGATGAAGGAATTTTGTTTTTCTCCATTCTGACAGCAGCATCCAGCAGCTTATGTCTCCTGCTTTTGTCTATGTCCACATGAGAGAGAGTTTCTCTGCCTGTAAAATAATTAACCGTTTTTCAGACAGGCTATGAACCTGTGAAGTCCTTTGATATCTTCATATAAAAGATGTAACAAAGGACAAAGATTTTTTTGTTGTTTATAAAATAAGATGTTGTGTCCTTTATTGCATCCAATATAATTTTGTGTATCCCAAATAATTTTGTATGTAAGAAATTATCTACTCTGTGTCTTTCCTGACATACATTCACCTGTAAAGTTGCAGCGTAACATGAGTCATTTGATAGTCTGATTTCCAGCTATGCTCATGTTTCTTCAGAAAAACCACACCAAAGCCAACCAAAAAAACCCTAAAAAGCATTGCCCCTGAATATAGAAGAATTATAAGGAAATCAGTAGCCTCCTTGTAATTGGTTGAAAACATGGCACTGGAGATAAATATATTTCTCTTTAAAATGAACTTGAAAAAAAAATGTAGAAATTCCAAGAATACAATCCAAAGCTAAAACAATTCCAGGTAAATGGGCTCTCAGCAGCTTCAGGATGCCATTTAGTCTTTTCCTCTGCTCCTTTTGGGGTTGGGAGAAGATGGAGGAATATTTGCATAATTTTTTGGTTGTTCCTAGAACTGGAGCAGAACCTTAAATAGCTGGACTTTTGCCCAGTACTTTTTGGAACTGTTAAATGTTTTGTAGCTAAGCTAAGAGAATATTAAGTGCTGTTTTGTTTTTTTGATCAAATGACTATCACAGCAGTTAATCTCCTTAGAGACAAACCAAGTGAACCCACAGATTCCCTTGAGTACTGATTGTTAATGTCAAAGCAAATCTCCTTGTTTATTTATCTTATTATTTCAGTCAAAACGAAGCCTTCTTCCTGCCTTGTGAGAAATCTTTACTAGAAATAGGATCATGGCTGTGTTTTACCAGGGCTTTCAGAGCATGTCTGGGGCAGTGTGGTCTGGTGGGAGGGGGAGGAGCGGAGGAGGCTGAAGGTCAGACTTCCTATGTCTATCTTCAAGTCTGCTGCTGACCTTCTGTGTCATTTTTAGCATGCTCTTCCCCTCTGTCCCATACTCCCAAGTCCCTTGTTTGTAAAAGTGGATTTACTAACACAAGATACCACTGAGAGTGAGTCTTCCTTGATGAACAATTCAGGAGTTTGTGCTTGTTATACCCAAGTACAGAATATTATTATTTCATTCCCATAGACAAATAAAATAAACTTGGGACATTATATTCAATGCCATGATTTTTTCACAAACTGAATTCCTTAGTCAGTGCACAACTTGCTGAACTTCTCAAGCAGATAGTTTTCACATGAGGCAGCATAGATCTTGCTTGTGTAATTTAGGATAGTTCTTGCCAACTTCAGTCACACTGGAACAAGGACTTGGAGCCTCCATGGGCTGCATTTCCTTGTTAACGCTGAAGCTAGTCACCGTGCAAAATCTGCTGTAAAGATTTTTGAGTTCCCTAGCTGCTAAAAGCAAGCCAGAAACAATGTATAGATTCAAACAGCTGGCGTCTGTATGCCTTGGGGGAGGGATTAACAAAACAACTGCAAAGTTCTGCTTAACCCAACTAAGTGAACTGACTGGTGAATTCTCCTAGCTCCTCTGCAATACAGATGCAGTATAACAGGAAGGACGCTAAATATTGTCAATCTTCTGTCTTCAACCTTGACACAAGCAATACACTTCTTCCTACGCAGTTCCTGGACACATTTCTTCTACAGTAGGAAAGATTCAGCTCCTAAACTTCTGGATGACAGAAATGAGCTACAGGCAAACAGCTAAGCACGGGTATTTTTGTGTGCTTCTCCTAAAAGACACAAACTCACCTGCTGTAAAGAAACCTGCAGACTGGGAAACTTGGAAGGAAGACTCAGAGTCTTGGACACATCTTCATCTGAATCTCCTTCAGTCAAAGGAAATATTGGCCTGCTTATGATATTCTGCAGCGCTTGTTGAGGGTAGTGAGGCTTGGAAGAGGAGCAGGAATGTAGGTGGGTGGTGGTGGGAGGAAGATGGAGCCGTGGCTGGGCTTGTGCTGAAGGGGTGAACTGTGTACTGTGCATGTACATCTCTGAGGGCAAGGTTCTTGTTTAAGGGAAGCACATTGATGGGTGCTGGAAGAGTAAGTATTGCACTGTTTCAACTTTGTGTCTGTCCTGGATAATGTATATGAGGGTTGAAGGTAATGACTAATACCAGGGTGGGAAGACTAGGCGGCACCCTTCTTCTTTACAGTTTAGATGGCATGGTTCCCCATAGAGTCCTGGTCATATTGTCCTCTTTCTCACTTTGTGTGTCTCAGGTGCCCCACGCCTTTTTTTGAAAGACTAACACTAGACCATTCATGCAATGTGTCATTTTTACTAACCAACTAATGTACTAACACCCTAACGACTCATCTTTGCTTTTAGTTATTTTAATTAACAATCGTTCTGTTCACGATTTTTTAATTTCCTTTCTTCCCCCTTTTCCGCAAAGCACTCAGGCATTGGACACGCTATGGTAAACAAACTACATTGTCTGGTAGATATCATTCTTATTGTCTCTTTTTTTGGGTTTGCCGTGTGTTACCTGCCTTTTCCTTCCCCTACCCCCTCTTTTTCCCCCCTCCTTTATACTTACTTCTTCCTTTAATTTTATTTTAATTTAATGGAAAACACTTTTTCCCCCCTCTGCTTTTTTTTTTTTTTGTTGTTCTTTTTTAATGGAAAAAATGAGCAACAAAAGCAACTAACACAACTCTTCTGGAAATGGGGTTTGGACATTTCTTTCACTGGTTTCTTCACCTCCCTCTTTAGATTTTCTTTTCCATTCCAGTGATAAATTGTTGAGGTTTTTGTCCTTTGCTTTTGAGTTTGGCTTTCTTTGTTTTCTTTGGTTTTGAATTTACTTTTTTTTCCCCTTTTGCTTTTTGTTTTTTACTCTGAAGGTTTTTAGATCAGAACCATTGCAGGGCCTCTAGTCTGTGGTGGTGAAGGCTCTCTTTTTCTCTCACCCTTTTGTTGTGGCAACGGCTATTACAGGCAAACTGGCCGGAGTTGTCGTCCTTTCTCCTGAGTTTCCCCCACTTCCCTCCCTCCTCTTTCTTTCCTCTTCCTCCCTCTTGCTCTTTCTCTCACTTTCTCTCTCTGACCTCTACCTGCCATGGCCGACAGGAGCTCAGCCGGTTGTTTGTTTCAGTACACACTCTGCATGGCATGTCCACGTCTGGTGACTCGCCCATCTCCTCCTGGCCTCAATCTATTTTCCTCCATCTTCCCTTCAAACCACTAACAACATCTAAGCAAAACACATCGAATTCATTTGCTCTTCTCCCTCCCTCTTCTTCCGTCCCCCTTCACCCTCCATGTGTTTGGGGTTAGACGTTTTGGGGATGTTTCTGTTTGGTTTTGAGGTTTTTTTATTATTTTGGGGTTTGTTTGGTATTTTTATTTTTGATTGCATGCAAGTGTGAAATAGTTTTCTCTCTCTCTTCTCCCTCTCTGTCTTCTCTCTTTTTTTCCTGTCATCTTTCTGGGCTCCAGATATATATTGGCATGACATGTCAAAGTGCAGTGTGTGCACGCTTTGTGTTTTCTTTCTTTCTTTCTTATCTCTGCTTCTCTCATACTTGTTGGTGTGTGGTTGATTTATTTTGATTTTTTTTTTTTGTTTTGATTTATTTCCTATTTATATTTTGGTTATGAGTTAGTTTGTATTTTTTTTTCGGTGGTGGGTGTGTGTTTCTCTAGGTACATGGCATGCACATCCATAATGTATTGAAAGTGAGATCCCTCCCCCCCTGTCCCCGAATGCATGATTGTCAGTGTGCTGTGAGCAAAAGAAACATAAAAAATAAAAAATACCAACCTCGTCTTCATTAGTGTGTTTTTTTTTTTACTAACAACCATAACTAACTGTAATCATTAAAATAAATACTAATTAATCATAAAATCAGCTGATATGAGAAATCTCTTTCAAGGACAGTTCCATTTTCTGGCCTGAATAGATGGAAAGCATCTTGATGGGTAGACTGCCAGGTCAGCCTGACACTGCTGATAGACCAGAAAGGGCAGAACCAGATGCTGGAGCATTTCTCTTATGGGTGAAGCAGACCAGAAAATGGAGCTTGGCTGAACTAAAAAATACATACCAAATCTCAACAAAATCCTGAATAAAACTGACATAAAAATATAGGGGAGGTAACTTGTTCTGTTCAGGATTGTAAGGTCATTGCTGGGATTTTCTTTGTCCGTTGTGTCCCTTGAACAGGTGACAATCTCTGTGGATGGCATCCTTACCACCACGGGCTACACGCAGGAGGACTACACCATGCTGGGATCGGATGACTTCTTTTACGTGGGAGGGAGCCCCAGTACTGCTGACTTACCTGGCTCTCCAGTAAGCAACAACTTTATGGGCTGCCTTAAAGAGGTAATTATTTAAAATTAATTCTTGTTTCTGTGCTTCCGGTTTCTTGAAGTCATCACTCTTTCCTGCCTTTCATTACACGCTCAATGTCTTTCCCTAATGCTGAATTATACACTGATAGTGCAGCAGCTCTGTAAGGATAAACTCGTCATTCAGCTGGACAGAAGACATCGGCTGCAAAACTCATGAGCTTATGATCAGAATCAGACTTTTTGTGCTTGAATTACAGAAGAAATACCTATGGTATTGTGAGAGGTGTTTTCTGTAAGCTGATAACTATTTGGAAGAAAGCATTACAATCTTCTAGACATGGAGGCAATAACCATTAAAAAAAGATAAATGGCCTTTGATTACTAAGCAATGTTTTTGGGTGAAAAAAAAGATAATTCAAAGCTTATTTAGGACATTTTTTTAAGGTCCTGGATTTCACTTGGGAATATAGTTGCCAATTTTCCAGGAAAATACAGAGTTAGAATAAAATGGAACAATAAAAGTTGAAGGTAGCGTAAAACATGCACGTAAATTATGTTAGGAGAACGCAGTGTGAGGATATAATGGAGATGTGGCAATAATGTGATGTGTGGACTTGAAGTGTATTGTGTTGGTAAGTCCAGGCAGCAGTATTGCTGCATTGGTCAGGAATAGCTAGCTGGCCTCCCAAACCAAGTTGTCTCATGCTGACTGGCTGCCCGTGCATGTAATTAATCCACAACTTTGAGAAAATCCACACGGGGGTAATACAGATTGGACTGCCTGGCTAGCAGCAAGGACCAGAATAGTGTTCCTTGGGGGCGGGGGAGAGGGTGGCAGAGATGAAGCCTCTGCCCAAATCTGAAACCTAGTGCAGCTGTTGTTTGGGTGTTATCCCCTGCATTAAGCTTTTGTCTTCTTTCTTATCGCTTCTAACAGAATTTATGATTACTGTGATTAATCGTGATACAGGTATTGACATCTGCAAAATGTGTGAAAAAATCTTGCTGAAAAGCAAGCTTAAGTTTTCTGTCAGTCAGTTTCCTAGCTAGAATCCTGGAACAAGAGTTTCTTGCAAGAGTTTTCTCCCTAATGTTGTTATTCTATACAAATATTGTGTTTCGCAGGGTGTGGCTGGGTGGGTCTAATTTATATTCGGCCTGGAGGGTTGTCATAATATCCTCTTTGAATGTTTAATGTCAGGAGGAAGGCGAGGCTGAGTTTTCATACGGGAGTCAAGGAAACAGCGATGCTGGGCTAGATGTTGCTCTGTGGCTGTAAGCCCCTAACAAGTTACCATCCTGCTGACGCTTGACTCGTGGTGTCAGGGCTTGTATGTTCTGTGTCAGTCCTTCGATGCAAGCGATGGCTGTCAGAGTCCTGCCTGACCTCTGGGTTGGTCAAGGGAGTGCACATATACTAGAAAAGAGCATGTGATCATCTTCCATAAGAAATGAAACTGCCCTGCTGAATACAAACTGTCATACAGAGATCAAGTCCTTCTGTTTTCATCTATAGAGCCTTGGGCCTGACTTTCATGGGCGCTGAGCACTCCAGTTTGATTGAAATCAAGAGGAGATACAGCTTCTTAGTGTCTCTTTAAATCAGGATCTTAATTTTATTTATTGATGCTATGAACATAATACTTAGCAGAGGCCATTTTTATGTGTGCTTTAAGTCAAGCCAATGGAGCAGAGAAAGCAGAGACAAGAAAATCTTCAGCAGCTTTAATATTTATATAATCATTTGTATTCTATTAGCTTGCACAATGTGCTAAGAGCTGCTTACATAGCCATCCCAGGCTCATAATGCTCTGTGAGAAGAAAAACCCAAGCAACCACTTAAGAACAAGAAGAGGAGGAAGAAAACAGATAATCATAATGTGCTTTGTAATCTTCACTTGACTAGGCAGTGACAGGAGATGTGTATGAGCAGCTGTCTCGACTTAAAGGCAGGCTGGTGCTGGCTGGGTTTGAGCTGTAGGCTACCTAATAGCCACCTGCTCTTAGCAGTGGCCCAGTAATGCTTTCAGCTGCTGAGAAAACGTGCTCAAAATGTGCCTTTCCTGGCCTATGAGGACGAATCCAGTATAGGCTATTCACTAAAGAGAAGTGTATTGCATGGATGTCAGGGGAGGCACCTGGAAATGAGGTGACTGGAGAGATGTAATATTTCAAAAGGAAAGCCATGTTCCTAATTAGCACTTTGCACATCCATTCCGTCATTCCTCCAGACACCTTAGGCCGCAGTGTGAGTTACCGCAGATATCGCTAGGAGATGTAAGGAAGCTGGCTGTTGTGCTTTTACTCAGTTCTGGTTTTGGCAAGTGGAGGTAATGGGGAAACTGTGATTAATGGAGAAGGACTGTCACAATCCTGACAAAATCCAGAAGTGCTGCCGTAACAGTGACAGCTGCACCGAGCAGGGTCTGACCAGAATAGACGGCCTGTATGGGCTGAGAAGGGTTCTCACTGCATATGCAGTGAGTTATTCTCGGACATCAAAGCAGGCAGCGCTTTCATTGAGTGGAGCTTTGGATGAGTTGAGCAGAAAATAGTTTGCCTAGTGAATTTCCTCCCAGGGTTGGTTTCCTCTTCTTTGCTAGGGATGAAAGCACTGATGGCAAAGGTAGCAGGATCAGCCTGAGATCCATCTGGAGTCAGGGGATGGTTCTTTTGAGTGCTTACTTCTGAAGTGCCAGGGTGTATCTGTGCAGTGCAATACCATGTGGTATGAAAGAAACCTGAGCTGGCCCAAGAAGGCTGGAATGCCTGTGGGGATCAGCCTGATCCCCTGGGGCAGCCAGCTTTGACCCTTGAACAGGAACTGGGTTAGTGCGGGGCTTGGGAGCCTGTAATGTTTCTGGTTCCAGGCTACAGGGAACTTTACTTGGCTCTCTGCATAGCATGTCACTGTATTTCATAAATCAATCTCTATAGGTTATGTTTTAAAACTTTTTCTCTGTAGCCAAGAAGGGTACATAGTCTCTCATCGGCCACTACCAGAGGAGCTTGAGCTTTTAATAAAAAAGTTCTGATCTAAGAAAGTTAGGCAAAGGGGTAGGATAGACCGTAATAGCAAATACTGTTCTTTTCAGTTTATGCTTTCTGGCAGAGCCATGCTCATTTTTCCTGCTGAAGTCCTAGCTATGTATTTGCCTGTTCCTAGAGACATAGCATATCCCAAGTGGATTGCACTGTTATTTGTAACGATGAAGAACATCCTGCCAAACCCTGTACTGGTCTCTTGAAGATGTTAAAGCAGAATGGTCTATTTGTACTCCTCTATTCGTTGAAGTCTTCCTCTAGGGATGTCTCAGTTTCCTAGAAAGGCAAAGGGATTGACCCCCTCCAATCTCTCTTATTTCATCTGGACTGTGTCAGCCTCACACTACAGCAATGAAACTGCTCAAATGGGAGCCAAGGGGGCTGCTCGAGTGGAGCATTGCCTTCCCACTTCTTCTGAGATTATGTGCAGGTGCTGCAGTGCAGAGGGGCAGTGTGCCTGATGACCCTCTCTGCCCCTTTGCAGCTGGGAAGGGCTTCTCCACCCAGCTGGGGCTGGTGGCAGGAGGAGGGGCAGCTCTGGCAGGGGAGGCATTTTATGTGGTCAGAGGCTAAGCCTTCATTAGGAGGAACTGGAGTGTGTTCCTGGCATGGAACTAAGGGTCTCAGGGCTCCTCTGCTGCAGTATCTAAATAAGCTGTGGTGAAGGTAGCTGTGTTTTCTTTGAATTGTCTGAGCTATTGTTTCCTTCTTTCACCACAGAAGAGATCCTCCTGCCTCTTCTTTTGCTTGTGGCTACAGGTTCTGACTGAAGAGCAGCAGTAATATACCTCAATTGTAAATCCAGGTGCTGAATGTGTAGTTCACATTGGTTTTTTCCCCTCCATTTTCATCAGAATTAAAGATGTCCAAATGTCTGGTAACACTGGTTTTGTTTTACATTTCTTCGTAGCCATCCTTGCAGTGTTGCTGTATACCTGACAATATGATGAGGGAGGAAGACTGGAAAATAGAAGTAACTATTTCCATGAAAATTTTAAAAGGCAGAATATGCAAATAGGGCAGTACACAGACGTCAAACATGAACACTACATAAAATCTAAGGCTTTCTGGACCTTCAGTCTTCAGAGCACAGAATCACAGAATGTTCGGGGTTGGGAGGGACCTCTGTGGGTCATCTAGTCCAACCCCCCTGCCGAAGCTGGGTCACCTACAGCAGGCTACATAGAACCTTGTCCAGGCAGGTCTTGAATATCTCCAGAGAAGGAGACTCCACAACCTCCCTGGGCAGCCTGTTCCAGTGCTCCGTCACCCTCAGAGGGAAGAAGTTCTTCCTCATGTTCAGTTGGAACTTCCTGTGCTTCATTTT
>Ga0065711_1001516_pt1 | contig 43846 bp, 23 predicted proteins | sample Hoacrofraction12_FD_59098 | JGI IMG/M metagenome (GOLD analysis project Ga0065711, IMG submission 59098) | Hoatzin crop microbial communities from Cojedes, Venezuela - Epithelial fraction 12 v2 (version 2) | ecosystem: Host-associated > Birds > Digestive system > Esophagus > Crop | place... | reverse complement strand
GTGCGGCCGGCGAGCGGGGAACCGGCAGCCGCACACCTCCGCTGGAAGTTGGGGAGACGCTGCGCTCTTGGCTGTTGTTTGTGTTTTCTCCTCCGCTCTCTGTTATTTCTCAGTTTTAAAGCCTCGACTCTCTAAAGTTGGTTTTTGGTTTTTTTTTTCTGTAGCTCGAAATAATAGGTTTCAAAGAGTAAACCACGAGGGTTTTAGATCCCTCCTGTCAAAAGAAAACAAGGGTTGCTGTATTTTAAGTGCTTGTGAGCTTCAAAGTTGTGAGGCTGTCTGCCTAAGTAATTCAACAGTTTTAAAAAGCGCAATGCCTTCCATAAATGAAAGGCCGAAAAGATTAATTGCTTTAGAAAAGGGGGAGGGGGAGGGAAGAGAAGACTGCTAATCAAAACCAAACTATTTCCTTAGAAAAGACTCTATACAACTATTTAAAATATGTGCTAGTCTAGGAAAAATAGTTAAATGGAAAATCAGGGTATCTTGATACCACAGGAAGGGACAGCTTGCCAAGAATATCTCCAGTGTTCCCTCAACCTAAAAGTATCCCGTGTTGCTTTGATTGTTGCATTTACTTCGTGTAGCACATCTTCTGCCCTCAGCTCTGCATGAAGCAGCGGAGCACCTGGTATAGATTGTGGTTAGCAGAAGAGGGGAAAATGTTCCTTTCTCTCTTACTGTTTTTTTTCTCTCCCCTTTTCCTGGCAGAGCACAATTCAGGACTGGGGTGAAGAGGTAGAAGAGGGAGCTGTTTACCATGTCACCCTGAAAAGAGTGCAGATTCAGCAGGCTGCCAACAAAGGAGCAAGATGGCTAGGGGTAAGTAAAGCTGGCACAGTGGCATTTTGGAAGGCTGCTCATGGACTTCAGAGCCTGCTCCAGGGAGCTGAATTCCACACGGATCGTTACAATATTAACTTTTAGCACTGACTGCTCTCACTATTTACAAAACTTGAAACACTGAAGTTGTCTTGTCTGGGTCATCTGAAATAACTTGCTCCTTGTGTTGACTCTTCCTCTTTTCTTGACATGTAAAGGAGATTGGACCAGTTGTGGCCGTGGGTCAGATGATAGTTAATGCAGAAACAAAGTTCTTGGCTTATGGCCTGGGAAGTTGAACAGTTAACAGTTATTTCAGACGGGGGCCATGTCTTGTTTCTGCTGTTAGGAACCTGTCTCAGATCTCCCAAACAAATAGTTGTGGTGTTTTGACTAATGAAGGCCTCTGAAAAGTTAGCAGAAACTTTGGTGAATACAGGTTTGGGTCTTATTTTCTTGTTGCTTTCCCAGCTGGATGAAAAATTAGTTGTCTACATTTCTGCAAGAATTACAGCTCTGTACTGTTTTTCAAAACATGAAGGCTTTAGTGGTGAGTAAAATGAGCTTAAATGCACATGCACTCAATCTGGCATGCTGCTGAGTGCCTTCACCTTTGTCAGGCCAAGTCCCCAGCTGAATATAAAATGTCTTCACTCTGTTGGAATCAGTGCAGCTGTGGCAGCTTGAGCCAGATCTTCAGCAGGTGGCTATAACTTTCATATTATTTTGTGGTGTTTATGTATTTTCTTCGAGGTCAAAGGCAATAATATAAAACTTGGTTTGATGTAGCATCCAGGTTGATATTTTAAAGACTTTTAAAACTGCCCAGATATTTATATCAGGTAGTTTTCCTGTGAAGTTCCGCGATATAAAGCAATACAGCAGTGCTGAAACCACAGTCAAGAAAGATAAGCAAATTCTGTCCTGCGTGCAGATAGTGCTTAGAATCTCCCCTTCCCATGTTACCAAGAAGTACACAGAGTTCTAATCAGAACAGATAATTTCAAATCTGCTTCCTTTGAGTGGCAGATTTCCCATCTCTGCCTCCTGTTTTTACCAGAAACAATATTAGAAAGTATTTTTGAGCTCCTGTAAATTTCCCAGCTGGTGGTTTTGTGCAAGAGGTGGAGATAATTTTGAACGTGTCTGTGTCCCATAAACATACTTTGGAAAAGTAGAATTTTTTTCCTGTTTTGGCTATGTTGTTCCTTGTACGTAGAAGGATTTTGCCAGGTCTCGATCATGTTCTCAAAGGAAGAGTGCATATGTGTTCCTGAGGTCATCCCCACAGCTGATAGTGCCGATCTTAATAGGAGGGCAAGGGACCGCAGGGTCACGGATGTGACTTCCAGCTTTCTGTGGCTAGCGTTAGTTTTTCCAGGCCGGAGTCGAGCCCTGTTTGTGGGGAAGGAGGCAGTGCGTCAGAAGTCCGCACCTGTTCCAGGCATCAAGCGGTCACTTCAGCCCCCAGGCTGGCATCTTTCACCAGCAAAAAATCTCAGGCATATTGCTTAAAAATATTTGTAAACGTATGGACTGTTTGTTTCCTTTCAGCTCTTCAGAACAGAAAATATTTTAAATCTCTTTCTGTGGTCTCCTTTTATTAGTGGCTTTACTGTGGTCCGAAAGTCAATAAACAGCCTCTAACCCAGAACATTTTCTGTGGATAGCCATCCCCACCCCCAGCAGTTTTTGCCTTGAAAAGAGTAGTTGTCTCTTTCATAATTGTCATCAGGTGACTTTTTTTTTTGAAGTCTGAAGGTTATAGGGGTTTATGGTGTTAATTTTTTTCTATGATTTGAAATTTATAGCAGAAAATTAATAAGCTGTTGGCTTTATCAATGTTGGTTTTAATTTTTTTGATGGTCCTCTAAGTCAGGCTTAGGTTGAAGACTCAAGGTCAACCACAGAGTGTGGAAACAACATCAGCAAGCCTTGAGCCTCCCTTGTAACAAATCTAGTAACTCTGTTACTGATTACATGCATTGGTGAATTTACTTTTTAAAAAGTTACTTTTTCAATGTCAGCTTGTGTCCTGTAAAGGTCTGCTTAGCAGTTTGACCTCCTCTGAGGCACCCAGCTTCTCCCTGTTTGTTGGCGCAGGTCAAGTTCCTTGTGACTTGCAGAGCCCAGGTCCCTTCAAACCTCGATGTTGAGCGTGGCTATGAAACACTGTGTGGCATCAGAGCAGGGCTCCAATCCAGCCCTTCCAGAGTGGTTAGTTCTTAGTGATGCTGCGTTTGTAAAGTGCTCGGAGCCTTTGCAGCTGAAAAGCGTTAGAAGGTGAATTAGCTGATGTGTCTGAGAGAAATGCAGATCTAATCGAAAATTTCATAGAACCTGTGTTGAAAGGAGTGTAAAAGGTCTTATTTATTCTGAGTGTCTTGGGATTTATTACCAATTTCTTTAATTACTGAGAAGCTTGAAATCTTGCTTAAATCTGTCCTTGTACAGGTACCAGTAAGTCAACGAACCTAGATCTTTTATGCTTCAAGAAGCCTAAAAAACCTTTCTTAAAATTTTCTGTCCTAAGAACCCATCCAGGGTTCTTGAACGGTTGGCCCTGTTATGAGAGAATGGTTTGTTTAAAAGCTAATCATAAGATTACAGCTTAAGCACCGTAAACACTTGCCTATTTAAATACAGAAACGTCTCGTGTTTCAAACTTCTTGAAGGTTTTATATAAACACCAAATTTCTTAGCTTTAAATTTAATATTAGACATCAAAGGATGCCAATAATAGCTACTGGTTCTGTCACTAAATGCTTAGTCACTGAATATTTAGCGAAGCTTAAGACTTTAGGCACTACAGTATTACGAAATATTAAAAGCCCTAGTAGTAGCTCAGTATTGTGATATATGCTGCACAGAAGCACTCCTGACTAAACAGAACTTGCAGATTAAATGTCAAAGGAGGCTTGTCTGCGCACATATGTTGTCTCAGCTGAGGATTTGTATTTGAGGCAGTGGTATCAATTTTGCGACAGTCTGATTGTTCTCAAGTTATTTGTAGTCATCAAAGCAATGGGGAGTCTTCACAAAATGTCAAAAGCCAGATGTAATTTCTGGAGATGTTGAGAGAGAAAACATGGTAGATTCATCACGAGAAAGCATGAAGGTGTTTTTTGAAAATGAAGGGGGGTTTCGTGTCTCCAGACCTCGAGATGTCTCCAGACCTCGAGATGTCTCCAGGATCTTGAAACAGATAATGTGGAGATTGGGAACGAGACATGAAGGCCATGGAAACTGAGATACATGGCCTAACTTCTTTGTGAGAGAGAAGGATGGAGAAGTGCAGATTTGTGTAGGTGGATGGCATGCTCAAAAGGGGGAATGAGGAGAACGCTTTCTGCAGCAGGCTTTTAAATGGACATTCAGCATCATTTTGAATGGCATTACATCAGGCCAGAGAAAAAGATGTGTTGGTAACTGCAACAGAAGGTTTGAGAGTGCAGCAAGGAATTTTAATGACGTGGCTAGAAAGAGAAGGTTGTATTTCAAAACCAAGACAAAGAGAGAACCTGAAAAATGAGATTCAGCGTTACCTCTGAGTACGTAAATACAGCCAGTAGGGAGGCTGGCACCCTATGCATAAAATAGGATGGTGCTATTGTCTATAGAGAAAGACAGCAAAGCAGAAAAAACAGGTGAAAAGTGTAGAGTTCTGTGGGGTTGTTTGCTCTTGAACTGACAGCCGGGTACCTATGAAATGAAACAGAGACAAGCTGAATCATACCATAGCCAGAAGCAGATAAGAGCAGTAAAGTAGTGGCTGTAGAAGTAGATCAGCTGCTAAACACCTCAATTTCTGTTGCCAGGAGCAGCGTGTTGACGGAGTATGAATGGCGTTGGAAGAGGTGAACTCCAGTCAGCGATTTATTGTAAACAGTAAACTGAAAATAACCAGTCAGTTGAAAGTGAAAGGAAAAAGCAGCAGGTAGAGAAGTGGAGAGAGGGAGGAAATGTTTAGGAGGTGAGAGACTGAAAGAGATTATGACTAGGAGAATGATGGGACTATAGGAGGCAAAAGGTACAAAAGAAGGCGGTATGAGGTGGGATCGGATCCGCTGGACAAGTAAAAGGATCAGAGGAGGGCTACAGGAAAGAAGTTTCCGCGCTTCTCAAATGGTAGAAATGAGAATTGTTCAAAGGGTCCTTTGCAAAGAGGAGCAAGGGATGGAGAATTTGAGGAGCTGGGACTACAGATGTGGAATGAGATTAAACTGGAATACTGGAATTGCTTGACTATGGAGTGGACAAAATTGAAGAAAGAGGGGAAGGAAAATGGCCTTTCTCGTGAAGGTAATTGGCCTGGTGGTTCTGTTTGTGCCAGATGCCAGTGGATGCATACACTGAAGATGCACCAGGGCTAGAGGCCAGCAGAATGGGCCTTATGATGATGGAAAGAGAAAAGAATGAATGGTGTAAGACAATAAGGCAGGAAGAAAATGATTGACCATATAAATAGCCAAGAGGCAAGTGAGGAGGTGGTCTAAGATTACCCAGATGGGTGAATGTTCTTGGCAACTGACAAGAACTGAATCAGGGCGGTAGATACTATTGCCAGCTGATTCCTTCGTCAAATATGATCGATCCAACGAGAGATGATGCTGTGTCAGTGGGGTTTGCCTGAAACTGGTGTTCAGGAAATGACCGAATTCTGTAGAAAGGTAGGTAGAGTAGGTCTATGAGATGCTTAGCTTTACAGCGGCACACTTGGAAACTGTGGGAAGTATTTAGTGAAGTTATGTGGCTCAGTTAGTTCAGGTAGTCGAACGTCTGAGCTTGGAAGTTTGAGAGTCAGAACTGCAAACGCTACTTTGACTTATAGTTTAGACAAGGGGGAAAAAAAGAGCTTTCAGAGGAGAGTGCAGGAATAATCTTACAAAAAAGAATTTTTTTAGGACTTAGGTTTTGAGAAATAGAGAAGAACTCTTGTCAGCAGATAAAGCTGTATCAAGAGTTAGAATAAGAGTTGCCAAAACTCAAGCCTTACGAAGCAAATGAAAACAAACAGCTAAAGGTATGTCAGCTGTATAAGAACAACAAAAGAATAAGTCTGCTTCATGGAGAGAATTTGTCTATGTATAACCTAAAAAACTAACTAAATTTTTGCCTATTTTCTATAAAGATGACGAAAGTGAACCTGGAGGTGGATGGTAATGATGGTACATGGTGTTTTTATGTGCCTGTATGTTTTGTCTTTGCCAAAGAGCTGGATGTGTGTCCACACTGGGCAGCTGGTAGTGTCTGGCCCAGACCTACAAAGGAACTGGTGTATGAAACGATAGTTGAGCCGCAGGGAGTTTTAATTCATCTGTCCAGTCAGAAGTGACACTGTATGGCTGGAAGACAGCAGCGGTGCCTGGATTTGGGGTGGGGCAGGTGTGATCTAGGTAGGTAGGAGATATTTGTCTCGCAAAGATAACTGTTCTTCTGGATTTAAAAAGGCTGCAGGTTTAATCTGTTTGTTTGAAAGTCTGCTCTTGAAATCACTTGGAAAAAATAGTCTCTGGAGAGGCTGAGGAACTGTAACATAGGTGAAGGAGCTGTTGAAGAAGAGGTGCCGCCACAACTCGTGTTGAAAGAAGGACTGTTGGTCTGGAGACGGGTGCCTATGGGAGCTCTATATGGGTCAGTCCTGTGACTGAACTGCTGTCATGTGTTTGTTAGGGTCAGTGACACAAAAGCAGAAGCATGCTGACAAAATCTGACGGTCTGGCAGAGGAGGAAAACACCTGGAGGATGGAAATATCCTATAGGCTGACATTCAGGATTGCTGTAAGAGAAGTGGGTTGAAATTAAGTAGCACAGAATGCATAGGTGTGTTTGTGAATGAATTAAAATAATTTCTGCTATAGGATGATATTTTTTTGTCCTTATCCCTTCCAACTTTGGGTATATTAGTCAATCACAAGATACGTGAGCCACCAGCATCATGCAAAACAGAAAAGGCAAATGTGATGCTCGGTTGTTTTAAATCGTTGCCTGCAGAGATGGAAAAAGCGTGAACCCTCTTGCAGGGTGTCCTGGCTCACAGTCTGTAGTTCTGGTCATTTTTGAGAAAGCTGATTTAAACTGGAAGGGGGACAGGAGAGGACTCTTGGGAACATCAAGAAAATGATTAATATGTCTGATTATAATCTGAAGACTATAGCTTAGTTAGGTTAACAAAATGAAGATTTAGGGAGTATATGATTAATGCCTATAAAAGTCATGAAGTAAGCACAAGGGAGGGAAAAGAACCATTCACACTAGCTGTAGACCAGTGTATAAATGGTGAGAAATTAGAAGCAATTTTCAAACTGTCAGAGCAATGAGACAGTAGAGTGGTGCTCCAGCAAGAGTGAAGGAAGCAAAGGACCCAACAGCATCAACATTGGAGCTGGATCACTTGGAGAGGATTATAAGGTAATTTCCTTTGGTAGCAGAACACAACATCCTCCAATTGTATGTTTCTAAGCCAAGAGGAAATATAAGCAAGAAAGTGTGCAGTGAAGGGGGGGATTGGGGTAGATCATTGATGTGGAAGTTGTATGTTTGAGGGAAAAATGTGGGAGTTTGTGACAAGAGAAAAAGAGAGATCCAGATGTATAACCAGGGAGAGGGAAGCTTACTGTGTGGAGCTGGTTGTGTGTAAGAGATGAAGATGAGAGGAGAGCCTGAAGAAGCGAGACTATAGAGGGAACATTTGGGAGCAGCTACTTTGTGGTAGAAGTCCCGCATAGTCTTCTCCAGGCTGATGAAGAAACCTGTAAAGCCTTGGTTCATTCAAGGTAGACAGCGGTGCTGGTCTCTCCTGCTGCTGGAGTGACCAGTACACATAGAAGGTAGCGGTCAAACTTTAGCTTTGAATCTGTTGTGCTAGAGGCAGTGAGAGAAGTGGAGGTGGGAGTGAGGAGTATGGCGGGGAGTTGGGGAGATGGATGAAGAGAATGCCTTGTTTGCGCATGTGTCTGAATGCGTGCTGGGAAGCGGAATAGGAAGAAGTGGATGCAGCAAAGTAGCAGAAAGGTGTTAGAAAATGTTGGTGTGGAATTGGAGGAGGGGGAACAGAGCTGTAAGAAGAACAGAGTGGATGCAGTATCGCAGAAAACCCGTGAAAGGCATGGGTGTGGCATGGGCAGATGGACAAGGAGATTACAAAATGAAAAGCAAACAGGAGTTGTTAAAATGCTGTGAAGTGACTTTTGTAGACCTCCCTGTTAACCAGCTTTATCTCACCCTTCCAGGGGTTAGGGAGGGGTGGGCAACTGGTGTCCAGCCCTGGAGGATTCTGAGGGAAGCAGGGAGGAATGGGTCTCTGAGACAGGAGGGGCTTCTATGCTTGCAGATGTTTTTCCTGTGGGAGTCCTTTATCGAGGAAGGAGCGAGGGAGAGACCAAGGCTGCCTCTGGGGTTTTTACTGGAACAGGTCACAGGAAATGCAGCCAGGAGCGGGAGTTCCCTCAAGCCTCTCTGCACTGGAGGAGGCCTGCGGAGACTGTATCTCCACATCTTAAACGATTGCTAAGTGTTCAGAGCCAGTCCTCAAGCATCAGGTTTCTTCTCTACTGATGGATGACTCGGACTGCTCTTCCTTTGAGTCTTAAATATCCAGATAACAGAGAAATACTATGCTCCCTCATGGCCACTGCTGCCTGGTTTAGTTAGCCGTTGGTTACACGTCTAGAGCAAATTTTAGATATGTTTTTTTTCTTTTGTCTTTTTTTTTTAGCCACAGCTGAACTTCTGGCTCTGGGGTTTGTTCAGGCAGAGATTAGTTCAAAACATTACTTGTCTCAAGGTGTCTTTAATGCATTGGGTGATTGGGTGTATAGCAGAACATGTTCTTCCAAAACTATAAAGGAACTGCTGTAGAAGGGCGCTTTAAATACCTTCAAAATCCTGAAAGGGAAAAAGCCAAAAAGTACCAAATCTATCATTAAATATTTTTGTGTTTTATTAACACTGATATGATTTGATAACTAACTTTTCTCAGAATTTTGTGGTGTTTTAAAATGAATTTTGAATGATAGTCTCACATGGCATATGGCCACAAGTTTGGCTTCTAAACACCTCTACCATCACATACATTGGCAGAAAGCTTGTGTTGGAGAGTTCAGTCAGAAAAACATTACAAGAACTTCTGTCTAACTAATCTACATCCCAGTTAGGACCTAGGACATAACTTTCTCTTTGACTCAAACAATATGCCAGGAAAGAAGTTTTAGTTTGGATTTTTTTCTTTCCAACACTGACCTCCTAAACATGGGTTGAGATTTAAAAGGTGCTTGGAACCATCAACATTTTTGGAACATGAAAAACCTCAAATTTTCTCTGAGCTTGCTCCTGCCCTCCCATATGCCCTTCTCAGCCAGCTCTGTGACTTCTTTTTTATCTTACTCTTGGGTCCTAGATGTTCTGGTCAAGTGTGGTTTCCTGTGCAACCAGCAGGCAAGGACTGGGCTGATTTTTGTTCTTGATGCAGCTTGCTGTTTTGTGTCTTGACTTGTAGCATATGTTGGTCTCTTTTGGCTAAACCAGATTCCTTGGAATTGGGTACCTACAGCCTGTCCCAACTGCCCAGGCCAAGGCCAGGGTGTAGTTCTGACCGTATGTTTGGCAGAAGCAGAAATGCAGTTCCCAAGGAGCTGACAGGCTCCCTACAGAAACTGGGTTATGCTATTGTCCACTCCAGATGCCGTCTTCTCCAAGCAACTGTCTTGGAGATGGAGAAGGAAGAACGATGGGCTGTGCTCACATTGATTTTGCGTGGTGGAAGAGACCTGTCAGCTGCTAGAGACCCTCAAATAAGATATGTAGGAGATTTCAGAGGGAACCAAATGGTTTTATCTGTAGACATATAGGTAGTTATTGAAAAAAAAGACTTGGCATCTCATTCGTCTTGCCTTTTGGTTCTGAGTAGGCTCTTTCCTCCTGTCCTTTCCCTCAGCTGTGGACATAATAGTATTATAGCATTGTAGCCCTTATTAATGACTTCTTATGGAATATTTTTCTCGTTACTTCCCGGTTCAGGCACAGATCTCTGCTGTAGGGTTATTCCAAGCAGCACTCTTCGATGCAGTCATCAGCTGGGTAATAGAGGCTGCACGTGGAACAGACGCTCAAAAATGAAACCTGAGCTTATTATGAGTTTTAAAATGGAAGCCTGAAAGATTACTGTCTTCCGCTTTCCCAGTTCCAAATACAAAATGCATAATTAGAAGGGTAACTGGCTTTGTAGCACAGTATCATGCTGTTGGCTGAGTTTAAAACCTCCCATTCCAAGCTGTCAAAGGGTGACAGGATGGCAGCGCTTTCATCTGGTGCTGTTATTAACGCTGTGTTGAGGCTATAGGATACTCCCGCGAGGCCACAGGGAACCAGGGAGAGAGACGTGGGCAGCCTCCCTTCCTACAGGGCTGCGCGGAGGCGTCTCTTGCTGGCGATCATCTATTAAGTGGTAAGAGCAAGAGGCAAGGGAGGCCTCTTGCGCAAAAGGTGCTGGAGACTGTGCCGTTCTGCTTTTGCCCTGGCCACGTGTGACTGCATTTTGGAAACCTCACAGCCAGCCTGCTTATGCATGAGAACTTGCCTTTGGCATACTTTCAGTTTACCTGTGACATGTAGGAATATAATGACATCCTGTGCCATAATTGATTTCCACGGGGAATTCCTCTGATAGCCAGGATGTCTGTCTTTTTAAACTACACTTCTTGGATGGTAGATGTTCTCCCCGAATTGTAGCATCTTAACTGTCTTGCTGCTAACGTCACTGGATGTTATCTTGCTTTTTCGAGAAGTGGTGAAATGAATAACAAAAAATCAGCTTGCTCTGCAAAGAAACTGGCATTTTCTTTCTGAATGCTAGAAGATGTATGTCACTTGTCGGGTTAAAGAACTGTTGGCAAGAAATGTGGCTATGTGTCATCGGAAAGCCTGGGAGAAGCAGCATACGAACTGAACTGAGATGTTGTAAAGAGAATAGCCCTGGAGAAACCATTAGGTTTACAGTTTTGTTTTTGATGTTTTCATTTAAGAAACAGGCTGAAGCATTGAGAGCATGTTAGTCATGCTTGGATTTAAATTTAGTTTTCGTAAAGCTAATTAAAAATATGTTTAGTGACAGTGTGTAAATGCATGCTTTGAACTTGCATCTTTTACTACTGCTGTAGGAATCTGTTTTCTAAACATCTAGCTTCCTATAGCCAGCACTGTCAGGGGCTGCAGCTGTGTGAAGGAACGAGCAAAAAGCAATCAGATCATGGCCTAGCCCCTTGAAGAAAACAGGGTTACCTTGTGTGAAAGGGGTAAATGAACGCTGACTCAGTGTGAATCCTGTTCTTGCTCATCTTTGTGTAGCTGGTGTGTAGTGTCTTGTAAGCCAGAGGCCAAATGCGTGTGATGTCTTTGTTGTTTATCACCCCTATAAGACAGTATCAGAGATTGTAAAATATTATCTTTATGCTTAAGGCTTTTCTTATTTTTTAAGCACTAGATAAAACGGTGTGTGCCTCTTGCATTTGAAATTTTATGTTCTTAGCGGATTAGTCAGACAACAGCAAAGCTGCTTTTACCCAGTGGATGTGGAGAGGGTTGAGAGGCCGTTCTTTGAACACTGGAATGATACTTTCATATGTTTTATTTGTATACTTTTCTATATCTCCTCTTAATTAATACAGATGCACCTAGACCTCACTCCTTAAGGGCTGAGTAGCCGAGCAGTAGCTGTCTCTAGGCAGTTGTCATGGTTTGTCCCTGCAGTCTCCCAGAACTTTTCTATCCTTGATTCATGCCCAGAATGCTATTTTTTTGGTGTGTTCAGCAGCCTTACAAGCTCTTGAGAAATGACTTGTAGTTCTTCATGGGTGGTACACCAGCATGTAGGCTGACATTTAGGGTCGCACTATAAAGTCTGTGCTATGTTTTTACACCTTCTGGAATAAGAATTTTATTGAGATGTATGAGACTGTGGAGGGTTTTTGTTTGATTGGGGTTTTTTAATAAAGTTTTAAAGCTATAGTGAGGAATTCTATTTGTTGGATGTAGAAATGCATTTACTGTTTATGGAAAACACTCTACCTTGGACCCAAATGAACTCAGGCTAGCGCCTGAATACAGCTGCACTGTAGTTCAGTTCAGCACCATGCCACCGATAATTTAGGGACCGGAAGGAAAGTAAAAACGTATCCAAGTGAAATGATAATGATCTTGCATTCTTCCAGCATCTTTCATCCAAATAAATTTCAAAGCTTGGCCACAAATTTTCACCAGACAGACTGTGTGAAATATGTTGTAGTGTAACATAGCACAAAAGTCTGATGTAGATGGGGCTTCAAAGCCAGCAGCAGTGCTGTTGTCTGGGAGTTGGTGGAGTTCCCCTTTACTTGGGGAGGTGGGAAAGAGTGGAGAAGAAAGTGTTTCTGGGACAGTGTGACTTTAAAAATGCTGGTTTTTGAGGCTACCAAAGAGGTTGAAGTGTTAGAAAAAGTTCTGGTGGAGAAGGATTAGCTGTCAAATCTGCATGGTAATATTTATTTAGTGGCTTCAGAGTGTTATCACATGGGTATCGTCTCCACATGTGGCATATATGGCGCAAGGAGCAGCTGCTTAACAAGGCACAGCAGCACATTGGAACAATTTAGCACCAGAAATGAATTAATTAAAACCACCTGGGGAGAAGACATGGCCTTTTGCGAGTCCAGAGTTCTGCGGAAGCGTTCACCCACGACGCAACAGCAGTTGTGAAAGCAAGATCAAATATTAAGCTGTAGTGGGGAAGGGGAGAATGATGTGGAGCTTGGAAAATACTACCAAGCAGATTTCAGTGGCACCTCACTCGCTCCTGATGCTTATTGCCTCATCTCAAAAACGAGGGAACTAGAAAGGGATCCACAGAAGTGAAAGGATTGTCGATGTTTGGAGACACTGGAAAGGTAAGGACCGCTAAACTTGCGTCTTGGTGCAACTAGGCTTCACAGGCAGGTTTAACAATCAGCACATCTGTTAAATTTTCAGAGGGTTGGGGCTTGATACTGGCAATGGGTAGGAGGATATAGCAAAGGCATTTAAAACAGTGAGTGGAGAAGGGATGCTTTATCTCCGGGGAGTGTTTGGTGGGTTTGAAAGCAAGGAGGGGGAAAAAGAAATGTGTAATTTTACGTTGCTTGTAATCAACCTGAAGGACTCGCTGCTCAAAGAAGTAATTGAATCCAACTGAGTCTAGCAGGATTCAGAAAGGATTAGACATTTATATAAATTAGAACAAATGCATGAATACTGTATGAGATTTAAAACACAAGACCTGTATCTTTTTGTGATTTAGGCATAAAACAAACCTCCTGAGGTTGAGAAGAGTCTTTCCCTTTAGACTGGTTATTCTGTATGTTACTCGTGTTATTTCTTCACCTTCCTCTATAGCATCTGGCCATTGTCAGAGGGAAAAAACTCTAGTTCAGTTTAAAATGACAATTATTATGTGTTGCTATTAATAAAGTCCTGGTTTCAATTTGTTTGCAGCAAATCTTTAACGAGGGAGAATAAAATTGAACACAGGCACTCATAAAAAGAATCCTGAGGACTTCAATGTCCAGAAGATGTCAGGGCCATATTGCAACATAGTATGGGACTTTGTAGGCCTGTTTTCCAGCAGTCCTGCAACCTCCTCCTGGTCAGTGGGAACTCTCAGTGCTCAGTTCCTGCTTTTTGTGTGTGTAAAACAAAAGTTGGCGTCCTTGCTGTTTTAGGCTCTGCAAATGTAGGAATCGTGTGGGTTGCCCTTTGCTTTACCCCATTCAACTTCATAAGAGCCGCTTTAAAAATAAGACAGCTAGAACAGAGTATGGTACTCGACATGTGGTCTCATCAGACCTTTTATGCAGTGGAAGAATAATGTCCTTTGACTTGCTTTGGTACCCTTTATTTATACTTTGCAGAATTGTTTGCTTTTTGTTGCTGCTTCCATGTGTTGTGCTGAAAGATTTAATGTTTTGCCTACTCCAACCCTTCAGATCTTTTCTCTGGTCTGTGTGCCACAGTGTGACCTTTGAGGGTAGTACTTTCAACAGACTTTTTTGCTGGCCTCTTACATCTCTCTACATCAAGTTGCCTCAGCCATCTGTTGCCCATCAGAGTGTAGCTGCCCTTTAGCAGCTTGGGCAATCCAAATGTGACTGTGGCAGCCTCCGCTTTAGGCGTGAAGCTTTCTGCTGTTTTGCGCTCTAGCAGTCATTAACCTTTTGCTCTGTCAGGTTACTGGGTTACAGTCTGACAGAGTTTTTACCTGGTCCTCTTTGCCACCAATTTTTGCCCAAGTACCAATTTGTGTCCAAACTTTTGCAGTTGTCTCTGTGTAGCTCAGCCCTGCCTCAGTGCATAAGTTACTGCGTACTCCAAACACCACTGAAACTCGTGGTGGTGGTCACTGAGCTGCTGTTGCTCCACATGTCTCCTGTGGCTTACATATAGTGTGAAATCTTCACTGAGAACAAACTGTTTGCTGCATGTGATACTGAGCACGTGAATTATTACGTACGTAAGCCCTGTCGTACCAATTTGAGGACGTTTGTGATACTGGATTTAGAAAGGCACTGCAAGTCAGGAGTCCTGTGCTTGAGTATTCATTTGCTAATGACTTATCCTGTGGCTTGAACTGGCCAGCTTCTCTTCTAGGGGTTTAATTTTCTCACCTGTAACATACTTATTATTCATTCTGAGATTTAGGGATCCAAGGGATGTAGACACAAACTACTGTTCTTTTATATGACTGTATAGTGCTCAAACCTAGGAGAGAGAAGACTCCTCTGCTGTGCCAGACACGCAAGAAAAGTTCTGTAGCAGAGCAAGATCTTCATGGTGTGCCCTGTGACTGTTGTACATTCAGCTGAAATGCCAGAGAGCAATATATTCCGCTGCTTACAGACGCAGAGGCTTGGCTCTTCTGATCCCTTCTGTGAAGAACAAGGATGTTGGATGAGGGACCAGATTTTACCACCTAGAACCTTCCAGCAGGACCCCAGCAGCGTGCCATGCAGCACGTGGCAGAGGGCCTGCCCTGTGGAGCGGGGTGCTGTGTCCGGAGCGGGAAGCAGTGGTTTCGAGCACTGTGTGTGTCTCCAGCTCACGGCCCGTGGACTACAGCCGGCAATGCTGCCACTGGGCCGCAATGGCACTAACAAGGTGTAGGCATTTAGACTGTTTTTGCTGAGTGATCCTGTTCTTATATTCTATTCTTTCACCTGTTTTCCTCTTACATTGTTCCCAGCCTTTTGTTCTGAAAGCAGTTTAAAGGATTATTTTCTTCTCTCCTCCCACCCCCTCAGCTGCTTTCTATAGTTGTCTTTCTCCTTCTGAAGGCTCAACCTTTCTCCCAGTCAATAGCTGTTTTTTTCCTTTCTGGGGAGCCCACGGGCTCTTTGTGCAAGTAAACCAACATGTTTTTATTATAAAGTGGCATTTTCTATTGAGAGGTCTCAGAATGGTTGTTCAGTATGGAATGACTCAACGCTTTGAGATGTGTTCAAACTATCATAGCTATTGGGCTTCAAAGTGGAGACTTGTGATATATCTCATGTCGTAGCTTAGAATTCCTGATCTCAGTGACTCCTCCTGACTCGTGATCTAAACTTCTGAGTGTCTATATATCCTAAAGCAGAAATAGACCCATCACATGCTAAAGAGCTATCCGGGGTTTTATTTCCTTCTATGTGTAGTGTATGCCCCACAGAAACTTGCGTAAAATCTTGCATGCATTGAATGGTATGGAGTTTCTATTTTGTCTCAAATCAAGTGCAGAATATCCTTCAGCAGTTTATAGTATCCACGTGGATAAATCTTATTAGATGACGTTGGTAACGTTTCAAAGCGTCGTTGGTGCTGGGATGCAAATGACAAGTCAGTACACCCTTCAGGATTAACTGCTGTCTTCAGTGCAGAAGAGATTAGTTAATGCTCCTGAGGTGCGTTTGGAGGCCAGCTTAAATACTATATGCAAATACAACAAGAAAATTATTATGAAGATATGCCTACGCATCCTTTTGTCTGTTTGCTTGGTTTGTAGTAATCTCTGGCTCTACCTGTGGTGCATTTTGTATTTTTAGAGTAGAAACCCTTCAGGGCACGGGTGGTGCCTTGCGTTTTGACATGGCAGCCATTGTGCTGCTGTTGGAAATGTTTCATAAGTAACAATAAGTATTTCATTTGGAAGTCGGATCTTAGGCTTTTGCATTCCTCCCATGGAGTGCTTCAGACGGGTTCTGGCTGCGCTGTCGGCCTGCTGGCTCCCTGCAGCATGAGAAATGTGAATGAACTCTTGCACACTTACTTAAACCACGAGGCTTGCATTCTTCTTCGTGCAAAAACAGTCAGCCTGTTCGGAAAACGTCAGGTGGCCGTAGAGTTAGAGCAGGACAGAGAAGAACAGAGATATGATATTAACTCCTGATGGGTAATTAAACAGCAGCCCAAGGGGAAAAAGAAGAACTGACAGTAAACATGGACAATCTCTGTTTTATCTTACAGCCTGACATTTTTTGCTCTTTTTCTCCTCCTTACTCGTAAGCTATACTTATTTTGCATTCCGACTCAATACTTCCACATAATTATGTGTGTGTTTTGATTTGTGTCCCTTGCCTGAGGATTGAAGTTCAGCTGCAACATAGCATTCTTAAACTGAAACGCAGAAGTCTGCAGCGGGTTCAGCGCCAGCTCACGCAACCCGTGCTGCTTTCTGCTGTGTCGGAAGAGATGGGTTAATGGCCAGGTGCCTTAGTAACAAGGAGGCAGCAATTCCCGTAGGTATGCCATAGGCTTAGTTTCCATATGCTTAGGAGGTTTGTCATAAAAAATGCGGAATTTGTCATAGAGCAGGTACCTGTAGAATTGGCACAAGGGTGTTGCCATCGCAGGCATGGTACATAGACACGCGTGTAGTCGTACATAGACACTCCTTTTCTCTGTATGTATGTGTATACAAGGGAAGGATCCTAAGAGATTCCACAGCGTGATCCCCTGTGATGTCTAGATAATATAGCAAAAATGCAGTCTGGCCTGATCTAATGATTGAACTAATATTTTTGGACTCTTTCGGCGCTTAAATAAAAGTTCAAGCTCGTAACTCTTAATATTAGGTAACATTAGCTTACTATTACCGCTTTTTCTACTCAGACCACACCCTGGAGAAGTCTCTTAGTTTCAAAACAAAGGGCAGTGAAAAGCACAGCCATTGAAGTGAAGTTTATAATGCGGTTTAGGTATGTATTCATGCTGTGGTCATAAAAATGGTTTACTTACTGCTAACCTGTTTCTTTTATAAAAGATTAAAAAAGCTTGGCAAAAGAGATTGCTCACAGTAATTGTTATGAAACATGTAACAACATTTCCTGGGTATTTTTTCTTCCACAAAAATACCTGAACTTTCAAGTTCAGTTTATTTTAAAATCTAAATTGGTTGTCTGCTAAATATTTTCTCCTCTGTCAGAATGCATTTGATCTCCCCGCACCTACAGTTTTATTTTCCAGCTATTCATACTGTTAAAATCTATCACTCTTGCCTTGTTGTTTACACTGAGTGCAGTAGCAGTTTACACTGATTTCCTGAGACAGTAGAATTTTAATTTCTGCGTGCTGTTTGAGCAAGCTTTACGGTGTGAAAGCAAAGCCAACAATACAAGCAGGATGAATAAAACCATTTTGGGTTATGTAGTGTGCATTTATGCTACTATTATGCAAGAGAATTATTACTTGTGGCATCCTTAAATCCATTCTGAGTTCAGCAGTGTTGCCTGCTGTCTCATACATGACGTTCTTTGTTTCTGCTGACTAAGCAGAAAGTGATGATGAGCTCCACAATTACATTAAATTACATTCCTGGAAGGGGAAAAAAATAGTGTGACTTTTCACAGGAAAAATATTGCAATTTCTGTCTAGCAACAACATCAGTACTGGTGAAAAATGGTCAAAATACGGTTTTTTTCATGCTGACCTATACTTTTCACAAAATGGTGTGACTTGCCATATTAAATCTGTCTGACTGTGTTAGTGGTAATATCAATCATCCCTTCTCTTTGCTATACTTGGTATTTATTAAAAAATGACAGCATATTTCATTTTAGCATTTTTCATGAAAGAAACATGGCAAATGGCCTTACTGACCAGTGTTTCGCAAACAAAATTTGTATAATAGCTTTCCTCTGGTATTACTTAGGGTAGACATGAAGCTGTTGTCATCCTTAACATCCGGGCAGCTTGTAAGTATGAGGATAGTTGAGAAGTTTTGACTTTTGTGTGGTGATGTCATTGGGCTGATACCATAGCAGTCTGAAATGGCATCAAAACTCAGTTGTCCTGGAAATAATCCTGTGATGTCAATAAAACTTTGTGTCAAAATAATCAGGGGTCATACAGCAATGAAATCGGGAACTAGTGAGATGGGAGGGGATGCAATATTAAAATTGCAGTTATGCAGTAATTGCAGCGTAAGCATTTAGGTTATTTGTGGGCTCGGATGACGACTTTAACAGCTGTATTTTTTATATTTGGGAAGCTATTGATGTGGGTGGTCCAGCAGTCCTATGTTGTAGGTGTTTGAAATCTAGATCAGTTTAGAATAGGAGAAAATACTCTGTGTAGAGACCACAGTGTTGTCACGTCACTGAATCAGATAACTTGACTTCTACTAGCTCATACAGTCTGCTTTGTATAAAGTTCTTTAATATTTGCATACAAAAGGAGTAGAAAGTCGAAAAGGGACTCATATGCGCTTTTAGGTCAGTAATTTAGCCTAAGATGCCAAACTTCTTGAAGTGCGGAGGGTAGGTTATTACCTGTGCGCGTTCATGTGTGTTAGAAATGCTCCTAAATTTGGGAAGTGGACATGGCCTTAGACATTTATGTCGTGTTTTGGTTTAGTTGGCTCTTCTATAGGAGACATAGACTAATAAGTGAATTCCATTATGTGTATTCAACCCAGCTGCTTACAATGCATATCAGTATGTCATGTAGCTTAACAAAAATATCACAATGATTTTTGACAGTATTCTTTTTTCAAAGTATTTGTTCATACCTAGGTTTGTACTGCTCCTTGCTTGCTGTGCCTTTAGTTGTTGGCTCGTGACAGTGTTCTGCAATCTCTTGGTGCAAAAGCGAGGCCGTGTGAAGGTGTCTTCTGCTGAACACTCCAGTGGTCTGCTCCCAACCCTATAATAAGATCTAGACTGACTGGTATTGCAGGACACTGGCAGGTGACTCCTCCAAAGACGGTGAAATGGGTGAGGAGGAACTGGGGAGAAGTTTCCATTTCAGTAAGAGATGGTTTGTTTTCAAGCTCCCAGTAAACCTTATGAAGAACTGAACTGGGATCTGGCCTTTTGAGCTGAATGCATGGATTTTTCATGTTTTAAGTTGCCATTTTTAGCTTCCACCTTCTGCTTGTTGCAACAAAACTGGGTTGGTTTAGTGGTCTTCTACACCTGCCACACGGACTCAGTGTAGAAATGTTATTGCCTAGTTTTATAAAGTGGTTGTCATCTACGGACTCTGAGGTGCTTTATAGGGGAGGTCAGTGCTAATCTGCCCTGCCATAGCTGGAAAAACTGAGGCACGCAGAGGTCTTGCACGTGGCTCTACCCAGGGCCAATATTACCATGGCTTGAATTTCCAGAGTGCTAAGAGTCTCTTGAGCCACCTTTGAGGACCTCCCAGGAGGGACTCTTCTTGCATGACTGTTGTCTGAAGAGCCAAACTCCCTACTGTCCGCAGTTAATAGATGTTCTGCTCTGTGCAGCCAAAATTTTTGAAATTGGTTAAAATCTATGAGCAGAGCAAGTGGTTGCACTGCTTGCAAAGGTTGGCCAGTAGTTCTGGCTAAACTTGGAGGTGGCCTAATGCTTATTTGGCTGTGTAATCTGGTTTATCTAACGTTCTGTAAACATGGATGGTATTAACTTCTGGTGTGGTGAGCAGCAGAAACATCCTGCTTGATGATGCTGTGTTTTCAGATAATCGTAACTGAGGCTGGCATTCTGTATGTAAAGGCAGTATTTGCTGTGCTGTGAACTTGGACCTCTCAGTGTTGCTGGGATGGAAGGCGCAGTACACTTGTCTGGGTAACCTATAGTTGGGCCTACTGAAAGCTGTTTCATAGTCAAGTGAAAGATCTCAGCTCTCTGCCACCTTCTGTACTATTTCTCACTGCTCGGCCCCCCTTCCTTTCTCCTTTATGGTTCCCAGTAAGTAACTTGGCCTGGGAACTGTAAGGAGGCTTTGGCACCTACAAATTTCCAGGACAGACTGGAAGCATGGAGAGTGGGGAGGGAGGAAGAGAAGTTAAGACAAGGGTTGTTAACAGAAAGAGTAATTACAATTTACTGTTTCTGGGGCACTGGGGAACTGCCCCAGCTGCCCGTTTCCCCTCTCTTAGGGACCCTCTATAATCCACACCTTTAAAAGCTTTTATTAGTTTTGACAGTTAATCACTGACTGTTTTATGCAAGCCCAAAGACTCTATGTAGAGCTCTTTCCTCATGGAGACACTAGGTAACACTTCCTTTGTCTCCAGAAATCAAAATATGTTCCAAAACAGGCTGATTTTACTGCCAAAATGGGCAACAAAACCAATTTCCTTGCCTTCATTCTGGTGTCCTACTCACTTAGCTGTTTATTATTTGGAGTATTTATTAACAGCTCAGTTTGGTGATTGGACATCTTGGTGTTCCTACGCCCTGAAGAGAGGAGAATGCTGAGTTTTACAGCAGTAATTCTGCTGTAAGACAGAAGGGCTTTGGAGAGCTATTTAATATGGGATGCATTTGTCTGCTGGGTTAGAAGAGTGTTTCTGGTAAATGTCATTGGATGACAGCTATTCCTCAAACGGTGCAAGACGCACGTGACTAAGAGTCTTACCTGACTTACTGGTTTCTTTTCCCTGCTTTTCTGTTTTAAATTAGGAACTTGCTCATCTTCAATGTCCAATCAAAACCACCACAAGGGATATTTATACGTACTGACGTCTTGTGAAAATAATACGTCCCTGGCATACTTACGAGAGAACAAGGTTGTGGTGAACAGTAGAACTGTGAAATGCGTCAAACAGACATGAACAGGGTTGAAGTAGTCTGATCTTTCAGGTCCAGTTAACTCAATGAAGATTGGACGTCAGATAAGAGAGGAGGGCGGGAGGGCTTGTCTTGATTTTGTTAAAGGTCCTTCTAGCAGGAGAGGTGAGAGGGAGGATGAGAAGGAACTTTTTGTAGGTAGGAAGCGATGAGAAGGTAGGTGCGTAGATAATACAAGGTAGCTAGAGATTAAGGCTTCGGGCTAAGCCGTTGGGGCAATTTTTGGTCTCTTTAAAAAGCTTGTACGCTGCACAGTTGAACCTCTTGGAGCACTTGATTCTCACAGAATAATCTGGCTATGCTTCTCTGATGTGCAGATGCTTCTAAGAAGCGGCCCAAATTCAGCGGAGGAATTTATATGTTCCCATGGCTGAATAAGTTCCACCGTTTGTAAGAGATGGACAATGCCATTTTAATATAGACATCTTTGCAGGTTCATTTTCTGAGTGCACTTGCTTAAACTTCTTTAAATGCATGCAGCGAGAGGTGATGGCTAAATTAGGCTTCTTTACTTTTGCTTTGATTCATTTAGAGCTAGTCCCGCATTGTTCACTGATACCCAAATGAGTCTGAATTTGCATAACTTCAGAAGGTGTGAGAAGGCACAGCTCAGCAACACGGTGTGCATGCTGTTTCTTATTGTCCCCAGAGTGCCTTTAAGTAGCTGCAAGGTGCCCAAGTGAGTTCTAACTGAGCAACAGCATTTGTGCAAGAGGCTTTTTTTTTTTCTTCTTTTTTTAAGCTCTAAATCTGACCCACAGCTTTTGTTACTGTTTGCCAGCTCTTCAGACAGATACCAGCCAGGCTGTGAGCTCTAAGGATACAAGAAAATGAGAATGCCTTTTGTATAATGATCATGGAATTAATTGGTCCTGGAAACTCTGGGTTGCTGCCAAGAAAGGCTATTTATGTGGTAAGAAAGGAAAGGAAAAGGGTGGAGCTTTAGAAATCCAGGAATACCCCTGGCTGCGGTATCATAGGAAAGAGCTTATAGAGTTATTTTGGCTTCTGAGTTTGGTGCAGTCAACATGCAGAATTCTGATTTTCAGCAGCATCCAGATGATGTGCAGGGAGTTAGCGAAGGGGAGAGAGCTCTGCGTTCATTTTATTTCCAAGTGCAATAAAAGCAGCTGCTCTTGCGCAGGCAAACATCTACGCTGCCTGGAGACCTGGCCACCCAAACCCTGCATTTCAAGCCACGGTTTCCCAGAGTGGAAACTCTGCTTCAAATTCTGAGTCTTATCTCATGCAAGCTGTTTCCCAGGCTGACGGTGCTGCAGAGTGGAGGACGAGGACGGAGAGGAAAGTGGTGGGCTGCAAGGCTCTCGACTCCCACCAGCACCGCTGAACTGATCGCAAGCGGGAGCAGGGATGTGTACACCCGGGGCCTGCCCTGACAACACATGAAATACTGGTGACTGCATCCGATAGGCTTCGGCTGGTCACTGCGCTAAGGCGCGCTCTCATGTGGCATTGTTCAAGCAAAATTACCACTTTTCACGAGGTTTGGGGGTTTGTTTTAACGGTCGTGGGCGGACGGGGGGAGTCAGCACAGTGTGTGCAAGTTTGAGTCAGTTGGGTATGATTGTCAGCTGCTGCCGGTTTTATCTGTCGATACACATCTGGGACAACCATGCTTTCTTCCTTTTACGGGGAGCAGGCTCACTTATAATGTTCATTATGATCTTTGTTCGAAGGAAACAGTGTGAAATAAATTGTTAATATCATTGCAGTTCTTTAAACAAGTACTTGACTCAAGCGGGTAGGAGTCTTGCGCAGCATCTTAAAGACGTATTCTTTCCTGAGGTCTGTGTGTTTTTGCCATGGAATCCGCTTGTTCTTTGAACAACTTTTCTGTTTCCTCTGTCTTGGTACTTTCTTTGCGTGATCTATGACTGCATGATAAATGGAGGATACCTTAGGTTTTTCTTCTCTTAGATCCATGTTCTGGATCCTTGTGTTTCTGGAGCTTTTGAAGCTGAACCAATCCATGACCTGATTTTTTTTTTTTTTTCTTCCCTACTCGGTCCCCCCCAATGACTGTAGAAATTAAAGGCTTGTGCTGGAGAGCCTGCGCTTAAGAAAGCAATATCAAAAAAATAAGGGCAAAATCACAAAAAGCATCACATTCCTACTTTCAGAAGGTTAAAGCTGGTTCACATTTAGGCAAACAGTGAAAAGAAAGAGTCATGCTTGATTAGGGTGCCTTATTTTTAGTTAACTTGTAAGTGACTGTACTTTCGGCGGTTTTATTCCAGCATAGGATGTCTGTCCAATAAGTTAATAAAAATAGGTAGAATGGAAAACTCCCCATCTGGAAAAACTGTAAGTTTCAAGGAAAGTCAAAAAACATCTAAAAATCTTTCAGAATTAATAAAAATGCCATTTAAGAGATGCTAGTTAGTTAGGTGCTCTTGAAAATAATTTTACAGAATTTCAAAATGAAACAAGTCTTTACTAAAAGTGGTGATGTTTTAAATCAGTAAGCCTGATGAATATTTGATATCTTGTTCACTTATTGTTCATCCCAGTTATTTTCTTTTGGTATTTTTTTCCAGTCTGCCTAACGAAAAACAATGACATTGATTTCATTTCGTGATTCTCGCTTTCAGAATCTCAACAGATAATATTTGCATTGGAAAAAAACTGCAGAGCAGTGTTTCTTTGGGTAAAAGTGATTGTTTCCAGTGATATTTCTGAAACAATGACTACAATTCTGTGTGCCATTATTTGGGTAGCAGCCTGTCTTTGTACTGTTCACAGTTTGAACTATCTTTTTACCCTGAGTTTCTACTCCCTCTTGCTAGGATGTATCATTAAATGAGGAGATGGTGGAGTTTGTAACTGATTTATAATCCCATTGCAGGTTAACAGGTAGCGTTCGTACCATTGGCCCGTGAGGCTTTGGGATCCAGATCTGTGCTTTGGCTGTCAAACTGGAGTGAAACACCTGGCAGCTCTGGGGCACGTGGAGGTTTTGCTTTGTTTTTCTGTCGTCGGTAGGCAGCATGGCAAGAGATCAGCGCATCCTGGCCAGTTCTTGCAGAGAAGGACTGATAGGAAGTGCAGATTGTGGTATCAAAAGTCACAAGTGATGTCTTGCCAGATTCATTGCTTTCATACACCTGGTAGTAAGCTGTGCTGGTTGCAAGCTGCTGGTAACTTAGGACCAGTTTACTCCAGCCCCATACTGGCGGCTGTTGCAGGGAGAAGACGTCTGTTGGGTATTCTGCTGATACGCGTATCTTTTCCTCATCCTGCAATTGTGCGTGTGGCTATCTTGCGCTTTCACAACGCCTTGGTGAGTCAGTGAGATTGTGTGTGGGTTCAGGAGCCAGCCCGTACGGGGCAAGGTCAGGACCTGAATTGTATCCAGCCTGGAACCGAATTACAGCTCCTGCAGCAGTGGGCATCTGCCGCTGGCTTTGGAGTTTGTCTGTGTTTGAAGGAACTTTTTGGCCTGGGTGTTTCTTAACCTGCATGGAGCTCTCCTGTTTCAGCAAAAGCTATATACACGGGTAGTGTTTTGTGCTGTATAGCTGTAAGATGATCACCTGGAAAGAGTGTGGGCCCCTCTGCAGGTACAGCACCGCAGAGGGTTAGTAAAGATGTTAGAATTACACTAGATCAGTACCCACACAACCTCAAAAACTAAGGACTTGCTAGAATATACCTCGGTTCAATCCTTCTACATTTGCTTTTGAAAGATGCTGTCTGTCTGGTAGGAATCTCTTTGCTTATCAGTTACACTTGCAGATTATCAAGGCCATAATCCATTGCCTGAAAAATCAAAGTGAGACTGTTTAAAAACATAAAATAAATCAGACTGTAAAATGCCACATATGTTTGTGTATTTTTAGCCTTGTAGAGGACCAAGAAAATCGTGCTGAAGCCCTGAGACGTTGGGGTCTAGCATCTTTGTTAGACTGGTGGATGTGTTGTTGAAGGAGATGAACGGAAGGAGCTGGAGAGCCTTTTTTGTTGCCTTGGTGGACAAAACAGTGCAAAACTTCTGGTGGCTTTAACTGGTACCACACAACTGTGATCACCCTGTGCCGCCGTCAAAGCTTGCAAAGAGTTTAGGAACATCTTTTAATAGCAGTAGGAACAGTACTTGTCCGAGCAGACAACACAAAAGCAAGCACGCTCACTCTTTTGCCTTTGGGTAGCCTGGTTATGTCAGTGAAGAGACGGCCTCTTGATTAAATCCAGACCGAGCTGTTTCCTGTGAGCACACTAACTCAGCCCACAGTGTCTTATGCCGAAAGCCTGTTCTCGAGCTCGCCTGCCAAGTCCCTTTTCCTTTTAAACTTACAGGCAGAATTGCCAAGATAATACAAATACAAACAATCCCTAAAAGTCTCTTCAAATGAGTTCTAGCAGTTTAATGTTTCGCTGACAAATCCAGCTTTAGATTTTCAGGGTTTGGGGTTGTTTTTTTGTTTTGCTTTGCTATTTTATTTTTTTTAACATTCTCTCAAAGTGATGTCTTGGGGAATTTGCACTGTTGCAATTAATGGAAAATTTTGTGTGTGTATCAGTCTTCGCAGCAGATTCTGCCCGTGTTTGGTACATGGTGACATCTGTGAATGAGAAGTTTTTACACACTGGGTAGAATATGGCTGTAAGTCAATACATCAGGAGTGGGGCAATCTTCTGGAGAGAAAATTAATAGTTAAATACAGTACTGCAGACATTTTTTCCCTGTTTGAAAGTGGTTGCATTGTGTAACTAGTTATTTTCAAAAGTATATTTTAACTGTAAGATGAAAAGTCAGCAAGAAAATTTAATATGTTTTTTCCAAGCAAGTTTTGCTTAGGGAAAATCTGAATGGAGGAGATATATAGCGGTGGTAACAACATAGCCTTTTAGCGTTTGTGTAATGGTGTGTGTAACACTACATACACCTTTAAGTCAGGCATATAACAAATTATACACCCTTAAAGCAGCCATAAGGTCCACGGAACAAAATTTTGCAAGTTACTCTGGTGTAATCCCGCTCGTTGCCGTGGGGTGCCTTGGGGCAGCAGTGGGGTTAGGGGCAGCAGTACTGTGCATTGCCTTGCCTATTTCTAAAAGGCGTTACTGGGCTCATGACACGAGCCCAAGGTACCCGGTCTGTAATTTCAGTCTGCTTGAACAGATGTAAACCTGCATTGCTTCTAGGAATTGTCTTACACCTTGCCCCCGAGCTTGCTGTCCCTGTGTCCACCCGTGTGTTTCTGCAGTCATGGGGTAAGCAAGGTTGGGCACCTCGTCTGCGTTAAACCTGATCCACCAAGGGAAGCGCAGGGCTCGCCTCCGGCTGGACTGCTTTCCTCAGCCTGGTTTGTTGCAGCAGGTGGGCAGAAAAGGGCCTCTGGGAATGGCTTCTTTCAGTGGTGTAAACTCAACATGCAGCAGTGGTGTTTTGCAGCTGCGATGTGGCTGTGAGCTTCCTGAGACCTCTGCTTACCTGCTGCGTCTAGCCTCGTTAGTCTGCTGACAGGTCCTTGTGTCTTGAGCCTGTGAGATGCTCCTGGCTCTTCCAGGGCTTCCTACAGACACGGAGGCACCTCCCTGCCAAAAAATCTGTGCCTCGGCCCACTGCTCGTTAGAAAGTCCAGAACATTGTAGGGTACTGCTATTATTCCTATTTTTGCTTTCCTGTCTAGTCTGGGTTTTTTAAATACAGACAGCAGGTTGTGTTTTAATGTAACAGCAAGAATTTGTTGGACCTCATTAAGCTGGGATGAGATGTCCTCGTGCAAGAGTAGCAGAGCTTTAGAATAATATTAGACATCTATATTGTTTGAAAGAAAAAGGGATATCTGTTACAAATAATTCAAAAGCAATGAAATGTAGCGATGTGAATATGAAGTGGGTGGATTATCTGTTCTTGAATATTTTATGAATAGGTGAATTTTTTTCTTTGTGATTTGTCAATATACCAAGCCAGAGTCATTAGTGACTGTAAGTTACTAAATTAACAGGTTGTCTTCACGTCCTCAGTCTAGTACCAAGGTGTTGTGTTAACGCTGGAATATGGTTAGCCTTGGTTTTTCCAACTCATACCCTAGTAGACACTTTCTGGAGCAGAACTTCTTGTTGCAATTACCACGTGTCTAGTGGTGTTTCGTCAGGATGAATTTGAGATGTGTTATCAAGGAACCATAGAGAAACCCAAAATATGGATTGTATCGTTTCTTAGGGGAGTCTCTTAATGTGTATAAATGCTAACTCAATATTCAAAACACAGAAGAGCTGTTAAATTATAAAATATTACTGTAAGGCTGGGAAATCTGAGCTAATGATACACTGTTAGTGTATGGTGTTGTGATATGGCAGAAGCCGTGACCCCGGAGGGGAAGGTTATGATTCAGAAGAGAACCATCAGAGCAGTCCCAGCTGAAAGCTTGCTCTGAGTGCATATGTGAGGAGGAAATCTGCAGCGGAATAATGCTGCAAGGCAAACGGGTTGGACTCATTATATTTATAATATAATTGGACTCCTCTATTTATAATCCCATTTTAAAAGTTTTTTATCACACCTGCTTAACAAATAAATATTTAAACTAGTCACAAAAATATTTTTCTGAACTGTCCTCTGAATAGTGGCAGAATTTAAGTGAATATTTCTAGTCATTTCAGACTTAAAGCAGGCTGCAAGCATTAAACCAAATGCTGCTTACAAAACCCACACACCCCCAACACAAAACCCCAGATTTGTTGACAAATATTGTGCCCAATGGATACCGTAAGAGAAATTTGAAATGTTATAATGGCACATTTGCAAGATGGTTTTAACACCCTCCTTGCAAAAGTGTCATGAAATGTTTCGCATCCAAACATGTTCCTAACCTTAGGTTGTGTGTGGCAAACCCAAAGTCGGCCTTTTCACTAGTGCTGCTGCTAAAGTTGTGGTCAGTTTTCATGTTTATTCAGAAGTGAAGTAAGACCCTGTATTACCACTATTGGTCTCTCTAGTACTATTATTCTTTGTGGGCTAATGGATTTTCTTTTAGGTAATAATATGTGACGAGATCATAAGACAACTTCATAGCAGTCAGACTAGAAAATATTTTGTGGAGCATGTCAGAGAAATTTCTTTAAGATAACCTTACTAAAAAACTTATTTGCTTATTTGATACAGCATTTGGTGTTTGGAGAGCCAACACTGACAAAATCAATTAGTAACTAAAGATGGACCATTCCTGTGAGAAAATGGAAATGAACCTGTGTTTCATTGTGACAGCTGTGTCGGGGATCTGGCTTCTGGCTGACTTTTGTGCTTTGTTTTTGTTTCAACTTCGTAGGGTGAAGGGGACCAGTTACCCCCAGAACATACCGTCAGCCAGCACGAAACATGCAAGATCAGGACTATAAAAGCTGGAACTTTGGAGAAACTTGTGGAGAACCTTCTGACAGCCTTTGGGGATAATGATTTTACCTACATCAGTATCTTTCTCTCAACATACAGGGCCTTTGCTTCTACTAAGGAAGTACTGGAACTTCTCCTTGACAGGTAAGAGCCAGTATATAACGGAAACTGAGCCACCAGTTACATGATAGGGGGATGCAGTCAGGAATTTCTTCCATTACTTTTAGTGGAGATGGGCAGATGTCAAGAATACCGCAAAATTCAGAATTTCAGCATAAACATAAAATGTCTGAATGCATGCTGCCCACATCCCAACTCTCATTAAAGCATAGTCACCAGGTAGGGAAAGTGTGCCATGTCTGACTGCGAAGGAGCCAAACCAGGATCGGCATAAGAAAATTAATATAGCTTTCCCACCCCAAAAAAACCCCAGAATGCAGGGGCTGCAAAGTCCTGCCTAGAATACGTTCTTATATTTTGCTGGATACTGACATTTTCAGATCTAGCTCTCCTGTTTGGGGACTGCTGATTTGAAACAAGGGTTGTACAAACATAAGGAAGAATTTACTATCCCCTTCTGTTACTTCACATGAACATGCAGTCATAAATTTTTGCAGACAGCACAAGAACCGCTTAAAGTTATAAGAATAGCTTTTATGGTAAGACTGTTAAATCACATCCGCTCTATCTGTATAAACGCTTAGAACCTGCAACATTAGTTTTTCCATCCTAAATTTTAACCAAGACATGACTGGGTCAGAGGTGATCTTATTTTGGAAGTATCATATTTATTGCATTTTCAAAATCAAGTGATGTACAGAAACACTTACTCTGGAACACAGTAATTAGAACAGAAGAGTAGTGTAAGAACTCCTAGGTTTTAATTTTTGTTCTCCCACTAGGTAGGTAAGGAACAAGGCATGGATAAGTTATCTGTGCTTTTCTTTCGTATCTGAAAAGGAGTATAATGCTACTTGCTTTGTAGGAATGTATTGTGGCTCAATTAATAACGATGTTGAAACGCCTAGCTGCCAGGCCTGCTGTGATTGTAGTAATAACTGTGGTTACTCAAGTGCAGTAACTTCACAGCCAGGTAAGAAGTCAGATGAGGAAAGAGCAGCCATCCTGGGGAGCAGACTGTACACTTAGATTTACTATTGTGAGCTTTACCTCTCAGTCCCTACTAATTCTGACACAGAACATGAGAAGCAATAAAAATTGACAGTGCATGTGTATACGAATATACAAATGCTGAGGAATTCCCTCTTTTGAATGGGTAATTCTCTCTATACCCTCAGTTTTGGATTCTGGGTTTTGGACATACATAACTCTGAAGAACAAAATATGAAAGGGCACCAGGTTTATATGGGTTCTAGTAACTTTAATGATGACCTGCTTTGCCAGGTGACAGTGTGTCATGAGAATCTCTTGCTTCCTAAGCATGTAAATTGCCAAAGAGACACAAATTTATAGGAGAAACCAATAGCTATATGCATATACATTGTCACTTTCAGCCAGTAATGTTTCACATATGATTTATGTTACTTACTTTTATAAAGATACATTTTTAACAGAAAAAAAATGGAATAAACAAAACAGTAGCCTTTGCTTTGCCCAGAATGGCTATTTTAAATATCATTCCCCTAACAGTGCAGTGATTGTTGCTCTGTGTTGGTGGGTTGCCAGACTGCTCTTTTGGGGTTCTTATGTATTAATTGATGTGTATCTGGGGAAATTTTCCTTCTGTGATCAATGAGAACTTGCAAGTAGCTCAAATAATGTGAACCAGGCAGTCAAAGGTGGCTCTAAACCCGACGATATACATCTCGCTTTTCAATTAAAGGCTCTTAAGTTGTCTTCAGACAACTTGCTTTGTCTCAAAGTACCTTCATATATCTGTTGAAACGCCCAGAAAGCATCTTTAATGTGCGTTCCCCACGTGGTTCAACATAGTTTTGATTTTTAGTAGCTTCCATTCTTATTTCTCTCTTAGTGAGTTACTTCAGTAATGCAAATAGATGTCCCACCTGAGGCTGTGACCTCATTTTACAAACTGCTGTACAAACATGCCTTGTTTGCAACAGGTCCCACCCCGAAGACCCGCTACTGTCAACAGATGATGAAGAAAAACAGTGAGAGGAGTAGACTATGGTGCAGATAGCTAGGAGCAGCATACTGAGACAAAGAGAGAGCAAGGGTTTAACTCAGTGACAGTTTTGGAATTTGACACGGCTTTTCATACGTACATATTTTTACAAATCCATGTCTGGTTGGTTTTTGTTGTTCTCAGAAGGCAGAAAAATGGTATGCAAAGGGCAATTCATATATTGCACTTATTTAATTTGTGTAATTACAAAAGATCCCACGTTTCTGACAAGCAAGTTTAGAATCTGCTATTAAATCTGTGAAGTGGGGCAATCACCAAAGGGGTGTTTTTGGAGAAAAGTTCTTGGTGCTGTGAGGCTACCTTGGGTCCTTGGGGCTGGGCTGGCTCTTTGGTCAGTGGGCAGGACTAGGAAAGGAGGCTTGTAGCTGTTGGACTGGTTTGTCCTCCTGTGGGCTTCTGCGCAGAGGACTTGGTGTGTCTAACCCTTGTATGGGACAGGTGATTATTTCATGTGCAAGCATCTGAATCTTCTCCTTTTGGTTGCCTTACCTGTCTGGACTCAACGGGTGCTCCTGGGGCTTCTGCCTAGGCTGTGGGTGCTGCTGGAGGTCTGGGTGAACTGGGGCATTGCAAGGAGCGTTCAGCTGCGGTGTCCTTGCACGTGCTTCTCCCTCTTTGCTGCTAAACAGGGGACATCGCTCTCCAGAATTGTCAGTGACTACTGAAATAATTAAATCTCTCTGAGGATTGAAGCTCTTTAAACTTGGGGTTGGGGCCAAAGGGGTAATCCGTTGAGCCAGCAGCCCATTTTACAGGCAATTAGCCTTGTTATGGTTTAGATTGTTTTGTGGTGTTTTGTCGCTAGCCATTAAAATGCTCAAGCTCTGTTAGGCTGCACTGTTATAAGGAAGACAAAAAAGTCTTTTGGGAATCTTGGTTCTGCACTGAAGTTTATAGAATCCGCTAGATAAACGGTTCTGTTTTCTTCCTGTGTTTTCACCTACTGAAAAAGAGTCATAGCAACCTAGAAATAGAAAAGTACAAAATTAGCGAAATGTTGAAGTTACAAAAATAGATACACAAAGATCATGAATTTGAGAGGGGGATCAGCATCTTTATGAATTTCGTCATCATGGGCTGTAGTTTCTACTTCTCTGTTGTTTTCTTTGATGTAGGCATTAATGATAGGATTTTAAAAAGAGCCTGAAGAAAGTAACTACTCATTCTCTGAGAATCATTGGTCAAGAGACACCTAAACTTGCTGGGCTCCTGTGAAAATGCCAGCTCCATGCAGTAAGGGTTTCTGTAAGTTGTATAGCTGATGCAATTTAGCTCAGTTAACTCTGCAATTAAGTTCTTAATATTTTCATATCTGGGAATTACATCTGTAATATAACAACTGGCTTGCAGCACAAAAGAAGCGGCAAGTCAGACTTTGGAGTCTTTCTTGCATTTTCTCAGGAGTGTATCAGAGGAGAGAAAACCAGCCTTGATTGGGAAAGCAAAGGAGCAGACAGGACGAACTCCGCTTTGGAGTGCGTGCATAGCCAGCGTATAAGAGGTTTCACTTCAGCATTCAAGCAGGGATGAACAGAAAAATTGGTGTCATCGTCTAAAGATGGTGTGCTTATTATTCACTGTATCGTTGGCTGCTGATTGAGGGGGACGATCTTGGGCCATACTTGTGCACTGCTTTGTCCTTGTGGTCTTGAAGAGACTGAGTTCCTGTCCCGTCGGTTCTTGGTAATGTGCTGGCACGGTGGAAGCGCTGGTTTAAGGAGGGACATCCTCCTGTCGTTGGCTTTGAGGGCAGGAAGGGAGAGTAAGGGAAGTTCCGATACTGCAGTTTTACCTCAGACAAATAGCCTAAATGATATTTCTAGCAATGTCTCAGGTAAGTTTGGGTAGTCAGGTTGTTTAGAGCAGCAGCATACGTGACTCTAAGGAAGTCAGCCCTGCCCTCCTCCTCTGACGCTGCTTTAAAGAGGTGAAGATGGTCAGAGGAGGGCAAGGAAGCACAGGGGGAAAGTCTCCATAGAGCAGCACTTTCCTTTCTGAGCCCAATTCTGATCTTACTGGCTTGTGTGCATCTCGGAGCAAGTTAAAACGTCTCCTTCAGAGGAAGGGCACGTAGGCTGCCTGACCTTGTCAACATTATCCCCAGCCTTTTCTAATAAATTATAAAGTCCACAGGAAATCCTAGGAGGTCACCACTTCCTTCCCCTCTCACAAACCTTAGGAGTGTAGTGTTTAAGAATCCATGGATGTTTCTCTTGGCTTTTTGAATATCATGGATAATCTAGAATTTTATGGCTTGAGACAAAATATAGATTAAATTTAAGCTATAAAAGTTAGAATGATTTACACGCAGCTGTGGAATACAGACTTGTGAAGAAAAGCAGATGTTAGAAGGAAAAATAGAAGAAGAAATGGATAGTAATTGAATTTAACCAGCTTAGTTTTAATCTCTGCATTTAATCTCTGCATCTCTGTAGAATAAGTAGCAGAGTGTCTGCATTTGTGCAACTTTCTTGTTAGTGATACTTGTTAATAATAACAGTACAGAAACTAAAGTGGGTGTCTGCATAATGTGTGTGTTATAAGTACTTTTGTTTCCCAGTGAAGCAAAAAAGTAATGAAGAGGGCAATCTCTTTATTAAAAACAACTATGATTTTGGCATTAGTCGTCAATTTTAGTTTCATGTGAAGAGCTTGAGCTGATTCTGGGTGATAGAGCAGGTTTGTGGAGTAAGGGAACAGTCATGAATGGCAATGCTGAGCTCTTGTTGTTTGGTCCAAGGAAGAACAGTGATGTGGCCAGATGAGAAAAGGCCCTCCTAACCTGTAACAGGTGAGCAGCTCCTCAACAGAGAGTAGGAGGGAACAGCATCTGCCTGTTGTAGGACATATTTTTTGTAGGAATGTCCGCGTTGACAGACTTCCTCCAAAATTTACGTGTGGAAGCTGGGTCACACTCAAGTCCAGTGCATTCAGCTTATGCTGGGTTTGCTGTGGATACTCCCTTCACTGAGTGCTGCAGAATCGTCTGATATATGCATTAGACATACAGAAATCCAGATTAGACGAAGAAAATTGGGGCATGAAACCAAAAAATGTGAGATGCTCTTCCCTGAGTGAGAGAGGCAAATAAAAAAGCAGATGCTGTACTTAAGAGAAACGGAAGTGTTAGGGCAGGGAAAAGAAGAACTTTTAAAAGATCTGAATAATCCAGAATAATGTGTGCTTCTGTTAAGTCAGTCTGCAGTGAGGTTTGGTGAAATTTTCCGGGCAGACCCTTTCTCCTGGCTTGGGCCTTACTCTGTTAAAACCAGCTGTGATCTGCCCTGAGAGCGTGCGCAGCTCTGCAACCCTTGGTAGCTCCGAGGAGGCCTTTCGGGGCTGCACACTGCAATCTTCATTTCCTGCATGGCTGTGGAGAAGGTGGCAGTTTTCTCTCTCCCAATGTGGTAGGAAGGACCAAAGGGCCGTGCATGTTGCTAACACTGCACGCACTCCTCTTGACGTGACGTCGGGAAGCAGGAGGAAGCCCTCCCAAAGCCACACGCACACGGCTTCGGTTATGTCGCAGCAGGAACCGTGCTGGTCCTTGCGGTGCTTTCGGCTCCCACAACCCACCCTGGCGCTGTCATCGCAGAACGCGCAAACCGACTGGGCAGACAGGAACACTGCTAAAGGCAGTTTCTGCCCCACGATGCATCCAGGGTGGAGTTGCACAAAGTATTGAACAAGGCATATGAAGAGGTTTAAACTGTCAATATACAGCTCGATGCAGCTCCCCGTGTTTTAATCAGAAGATACTTTGGTGTTTTTAGTGCTATGCTACTTATTGTAACGGACTTTAAATTGGGCACTTTGATATCTTCTGTCTCTAGTAAAGTCAGAGATGTGCTACTTGCTTTCTAAGTAACTTTTAACACTTCTTGGAGATGCTGAATAAATCTGTTCCATCCCCCCCCAGCTTCAAATTAAGCCTTTGCTTTATATTAATTTTGGGACTGGAGCCCTATTCATTCTTTTCACTGGATTCAGCCTATAAAGGTGTTCTTTTAACATAGAAGTCAAACTAAACAAAATCTTGGGCATAAGTTGGTATGCTGGAAGGTGAGGGGGATGACTTGTATTTTCAAAGCTATTTAAGAGTAATTGGACATCCGCATCCCTTTAGTCTTCATGGAAGTTTGGCATCTAAATGCAGCAGACAGCTTTGAAAACCTGCCAAGTCTTTAACACTGTGTGTTCTGATATTTTGTCTTTGTTTAGTAGAAGTGGGTAGGGAGATTTAAAAGAAAAAAATCTTGTTGGCATTTTGATGTGCGAACCCTTGAAGGAAGGTCACCTGGATAGAGGAAGAGGAGAGCAGTTCCTCCTGCCCGCAGGTGTGGGGACGCAGCATCACGCCGCCGCAGAGATCCTTCGGAATCCCCAGCCTTGCTGGCTGCGCTGTGGAATTAATCGCTCACAAGTGTGATGGAAGCCAAAGACGTTTAGCTGTCCAGATGAGAGCAGAAGCAGGCTAAGTTCAACTCACATCTTTTATTTTGTCCTGGTAATCCTGTTCCCTGCAATGACACTTAAAAGCGGGGCCGCGCCGTGCTTGGCACAGTCGCAGATAAAGTAGCAGCCAGTCCCTGACTCGAGGAGTTTACGGAGAAGGGAATGGATTCTGTTTGATTAATGACAGCAAATCACAAGTTAGTTTTACATTTTCAGTTCATTCCCTTTGCTGGAGGATGGCTTGACAGTGGGTAAATGGAGAGGAAAAGGAGGGTAGAGAGGGCACGTGGAAGGAATGGGGACTTCGGTAGCAGAGCCGCACGTTTTGGGACAGCGGCTTGAAATGGCATTCGGCTCACTGTTGTTGCTGTAGCATCTATTCTTTCCGCTGTTGTTTTCCTGTGGGCCAGGTGGTTTGTCTGCTCAACTAAAGAAGCAATTTCATTTCCAGGATTCTATGTGCATATAATTCAAAACACCTAATAATTCTTGCTGAGTATCTGTGCTTCCAGGTTGCTTCTTTCAATGCTTACAAGCCTTATTCAGGGCTTTGTTTGGGGCTTTTGCAGAGAACCATCTATACTTATAATTTCCGAGTTATTCAGTGTATTTTCCTCCCTCTTCCTCCCTTCCCTTCTTCACAGAGATGCAGGGGTGCATTTTCTACTCCATTTTTCAGTATCTAAATATTCAGTACTCCCCATTACATTCTGGTCTCATTTGCTTGGTCGGTCCCTTTGAGTGGAGTCTATAACTTTCCAAACGCCAAGCAAGGCTGAAAAGTTCTGTGGGTTACAGGATCCTTTTGTTTCTCACGTCTCTTTTTGTATGCAAAGCATTCATGCAAGGCTGGGTAGTGAATGGCTCTTTGTCCGGAGCTGGTGAGAACAGAGCGGTGGCAGTCTGCAGAAAGGCTGCGCTTTACATCAGATGTATCATTAACTCCTCCTAACCCGTCTTTAATGGCCTGTTGTTCGTGCAGAGCTCCTGCGTTAGCAGATAGGCAGAGGTTTGCGTCTGGCAATGTAATGACGCGTTACAGACTTCTCCGGTTTTGTACAGAAAATTGCCTGCTCTTTATTACTGTGTTACGGAATCGCATTCTACAAATCAGCGTGTATCTCTCTAGTGGGATTTAAATGCAAATGCCTAATGTTCTGCAAATACTGTATTTCATACAATACTAGGACAATGACACCGTGAGTCTTATCAATACATCTTGCTGTAAGAATTAATGGCAAGTTTTGAAAAATGAATATAAAAATTTAATTGCTATTCAAAAACTGAAGCTTTCTTTACATATTTTTCCCAGCAGGGGGGAAACTGCCTTTTGTCTATTGGCTAAGATGTATTTTAGTCCTCTTACCTCGCAGATGGCAGCGGAGAGGGAAATCCTCTCCCTTTAGCAAGAGGACAGAAGCAGCCGTCATAGCGTGTAATGTACATTACATCAGCAGCGTGTCGCAGCTCTGTCCTGGGCGATCTCCACTGCGGTGGTGGCAGCGCAGTTGTATAAATATTCCCTTTTGTATCTTCTTGGTAACATCATATATTACACAGTGTTTCAATATTCTGAAATGCAGGACAGTCTCCAGGTCTGCAAGAGCAAATATTGAAACCAATAGAGATAAATCTAATAAAAATAGGTTTAACTTTACACTTCAGGATAAAAAAATGTTGGAAGTATCATTCTTCAGGCTCCTCTGATGTATTCCATCCTTGCAGTAAAGCAGTGAGAAGTATCTCAAATTGTATTTAACTTTAAATTGTGGACGCTAATAATGACATTTAGGGTATGACTGAGAGCTGAGAGAGGCCAGGTAGGATTAAGTTGTGAATTCAGGCATAGCTGTGAGTCGGAAAGAAGGTATCTATTCAATTTTACAGCCTCAGTAGTGCTGATCCCAATAAAAAAAGCATGGGCAGGGTGTGAAGGTCGCTTGGGAGAATATAAGAGAAACCACAGAGGCCGTTGCACCAACAAATCTCAGAAGGAGATTGACAGCCATCCTTGTACCAAGCAGTGGCTCTCTGGGAATGCTCCTGGTGTGATTCGCTGTGGCCATCAAGGGATCGAGGTTTTATTCAGCATGTTTAGAAGTGGATTCTTACCCCATCGTCAGTTTAGCTAAGCATATTTTTCTTTAGATGTTTGGATTAGCTCTGTGAAATCGCAACAGCAAAGTGGATTATCCTGTGTGTACCTCCAGGGACCCTCTCTGTTTTAAGCAGCCCTTAAAACCTACTGTCTTATAGGACCAGCAGGACTGTTTCAGGATAGCTGAGAAGAATTTGGGCCTCTTAAAACAGAAGTTGGCAATTTTATACACATGTGTTATGCCTTTTCCTTCCTGGGCAGATGAAACGCTGAGATTTCCAAAGTCTTCACTGCTGACGTGGGAGCTCAGGTTGAATGAGAGACAGTGTATTGGTCAGACTGAGCTCCTGGGGTCAAACAGTCATGACTTTGTTCTTAGCTTTGTCACAGATAAGCAGTAACAAATGGAGCAAATCTTTTTTTTGTTGTGTCTACCTGCAATGTAGTTGGAGATGCAAGATCTGGTTTTGAATGGGCTGTTTCAGATAATGCAAGTGGTCTTAGTGCAGCGCTCTCAAGGCTAAGCCAGCCCGAGCTGACCTCCTCCTTGCTACGGCGGCTGTGCTGCTCCTATCAGAGGGATTACTTGTTTGCCTGCAGTAGTTTGGGTTTCCTCTGTGGCGCGCTGGAATATGTGCAAACCCTCGATCTCTCCCTGCCTCAGCTTCCCCAGCCACAGCGGAATTGTCCAGCACTAAGCCGTTGTCATAAGGTGGTTGAAACTTCAGTTGTTATTTTAATGTTGTGTGGAGTTCGGAGATTCGGAGCCACGGCAAGACAGAATGTTGGTATGATGGAGCTGAATGCTGGTGCTGGAACCTGTTACTTACAGCCTAGCAGATCTGCTGGGGAGCGTGAGCTTGAATTCAGTTACACTAGTTGGCTTTCTGTACACATCTGGGGTTCTTGCCTATGAAGCCTCAAACTTTACAGGAGCATGAAACTACCACCTCTTGTTATTATCCTTGGAAACATTTTAGGATGAATTTGTTACAGTTCTGACGTGAACCTTCTGGACACAAACCAACAGCCCACTGCATTTTCTCTATCTGATATCACTAGGATGTTGTAGCACCAACACCTAGAGATGCACTTGTTCTCCTGACTATTCAGATTAATTGCAGGTGCCTGACGCAATTAGTTGACCACAGAATGTGTAAAATCAGCTTGCCTTACTCTGGACTGTGAGTAATTGGCTGCCTTCATTAAAGCTGCCTGTAAGGAGCCATGAAATTCTTTATGAAGCTGTATATGTGAAACAATAGGCGCTCCCAATGAAAACGAAGTGCGTAATCCTGCCCTCAAGGCACACGCACTGCCTGTGTAGGTAAGAGATGGTGTTTTTTTTAAGTGGGCATTTGCCACCTAGAAAACTTTGTGTGAAATCACACTTGGAGTTAGCAGGAATGACAAATACTAGAGAAACAGAAGCTGCACTGGAGAAAGTGGTTGTGTCACAGCCTCATTGCACCCTGGGATGTTGCTCTGGGAAAGGATGGAGTGAAAATGGGCAGAAAAGGTCTTGGACCTGTGAGAAAGTAACTGTTCGGATTGATTCCTTCTGTGTGCAGGCTGCTTCACACAAATTAACAATACTGTCTGTCTCTAGGATTTTCCTTTCCTCCTAAAGGAAATAATCTTGAAGCTCCTTAATTTTGCCCAACTGTTAGATTCCATATTTGTAGTTTGAGCTAGAAACACTTTTTAGTTATGATAATTGTATGTGAATTATGCTATTTGGGATTTTGCTTTTATTTAGTAGAGGTTCCTCTAAACACCCATCTCATTTTTCAGGTATGGAAACCTGGAGACCTCAAGCTGTGAAGAAGTTGGAAGCCAGAATTCCTCCGAATCCAAAACAGTACTCAGGACGTAAGTGGGGCTTTGCACTGTACAGCAGGAGGATGTGGGCAGCAGAGCTGTTGTTTCCTTTGAAAATTCACGGCACTGTTTACTTGCTCAGACAAGCTGGCAGAAAGGCCAAATATCAGCTGTACCGTAATATATCCAGTAATATAACCCACAGAGCTTTCTGTCAGGGAATGTGTCTCAGAATTAAACATGAGATGAACACACCTAGGCCAAGATTTTGTTGGTCAAACAAGTAGTGTTTGTTGCCCCTGCCTTATCTGTAGCAGTAAATGGTTATTGCTTATGACTCATTGTGCACTGCAACTGTCTGCAGACGAAAGCTGAGGTTGTTTCAGGCAACGTGTGTATGCGTGTATCTTTTCCGTTAGTGCCACTATGATTTACAGGGTTGCTTTTAGAGTGAATTTCAAATTCTGAAGTCATCCTAATTTGCAAGAAAAATAGCAAAGCTGTTTCCAAATGCGGTTTAAATGGGAAAAAAGTGCCTTGGTTATCATCCTAGCATCATATAAAACTGTGTTTTATCTTTAGACGTTGGGTGTAAAATATGCCTTAGGTCACCAGCATTTTTACTTTGACATCTGTATGATCTGTGGTTTGCAAGGATCGTGGCAGTAAAAAGTAGCTGCATCGTTATATTTGGTTACAGTATGAAGATGCTTGATTCTTGTCAGCATTACTGAAGATTGTTTTTCTATGGGTTTATCTCAGCTTCCATTAGCTAAGAAAACCTTAAATTTTTGTATCAGTGCACTGATGTCTCAAGGTGTGATTGAAGCAGCCTTTAGTTTCCTTTTGTTTCAAGATGGAAGAAAAATGTTAAACTTTCTATCATGAGATATGCAGTCCAACCAAGACTGAGAAATACGCTGCAGTATCTTCATTCCTGAGATTCGGGCAGATTCAGATTGCATTCTGTTCTACAGTGCTGGACCTGGTTTTCCCACTGCTTACCTCCAAGCTTTCCTGATGGCTTGTGTGTTGGGATAGGGGGGGTTTCGAGCCTGGCTTAAAAGAATTCAAATATCCCCAGTCCAGAAATGTGCCATTAACATACTGAGCGCCTTCTTGTCCTCCGTTGTCTGAATGGAGGGGTTAGACCGTGCGGTCACGTTGCCTTCTGTCATCCGTGCAGAAACCGTTTTGTTTAACCACCGAGATACTTTGGTCAAAGCTCCTTGGCTGTGAGCATTTCAATAGCTGGCCCTGAAAACACAATGAATTATGCTTGCTTGACTGCAGAAGAAATGTCGAGCTTAATTAACATCTGTAAATGATACAGGATTCTCAAAGGCTTTAGTTAGAAGTGATATGTTATCACTTGTTAATTTTATTTTTTTTAGCGCTTAACAAGGACAGAAAGCTACAAGCTCTGATGATTTGGGCTCAATTCTCCGATTCTTTTCTGGCTGGTGTAACAGAGAGCTATCAATATTTTTCTCCTGTTTTGCCATGAGAACCCACCAAAGAACAGCTGGTAGTTAAAACTTGGTCACTAGCACCACGAAGGCAGTATTACGTAGTGGGTAGAGGCAATAACAGGCAGCCAGGGGGTTCCCACACTCCTATCCAAAATAAGTTCTAAGGTCTCTTCCAGCTTCGGGGAAACCATTTGACCTCCCCCTATCTCAGCCAGTCCAGCCATAAAATACGAGCTGGGGATGAGGAAGGTAATTTCACCAGTATAAATCATGTTGGTATTAATCCCCCAACTGCCTTTTCATGGACCCAAAGCAGCTTGATTACGAGACCGAGAGAAAAGGGGTGAAAGGAATCTTGATGTTAGTGTTGCTCAGGCTTTGGGCAAAATGCATCCATTTTTTGTTATGCTTGGAGGTGAGCGTGCAAGTAAAGCATTTAGTAGGAGCATATTTGTGGTTTTTTAATGACATTGCTTTCCTACTGACATACACATAGTTTCTCATCTACCCCTTGCCTAGTTGCTGCCTGCTGCATCAATACTGTTTTCCCTTTTGGCACGTAATCATCACGTAACGTCTTTGCACAGCCAGGGACTGACAAATGGATGGAGTCTGTGTCCTATTCCTGTAATAGCACAACGTCGGGTGACTTTATCTGACATAATTTTCATGAATATAGTCAGCCCAGCCAATTTTGATCCTTTGGCCCTCGTAAGGTACCTTTTATGTCCGAATTTGATACCTGCTACTCTACTTACTTAAAGAAAGCTCCACAATGAAGTTGTCAGCAAATTAATTTGTCAGGTATATGTGTTTTTACAGATTCTGTGTAAATGTGAATTCACTTTCCTGCATTAAAAATTTCCATTTCTCTCAGTTGCTCTGGCTACTTGTCTCTTAGAGATGATGAATGGTATCTGGAAAAGAGGTTGGCTTTGTAGTCCTGTTGTGAAACACGTAGTTCTAGTAGTTCAGGTTTTCTCTTGTCTGGGATAATTCTGATATAATTGCATTTACATTCTTTTCTCATAGAACAGAAACATGATATAATTGTGCTCTCGGTTTTATATGACTTGGACAATTAAGATGAAGAAACAGCAGAGCCGTGTTTTTTCTTGTCATTAACTCTGTATTTCTCAGAGGAAGAATATCTTGTGGGGAAGCCCATGGTCTGTGGCCAGAGGTCTTCTGCATTCGTCAGACCCCTGTCGGGACAGTTCAGATGCTTTAAAAATCCATTTGGGCCATTAGAAATGGAGATGCAATTTAAAGCATTTCCACTGGTTGGACACAAAAAACCACCACGGAAGTTAAAAACAACTGCAGGAGAAGAATTTACGGCTCTTTAAATATCTCATGGAGCTTTAAAGAAGAGAGGGGTTTTTGCAAAATCTTAGGTACCTTTGAGAGGAATATTATGTCATATGTGGTGTACCATAAGCCCACAGACGACTACTTTCCATGTTGAAGTTCTCTGTGATTTTTGAACCTGTAGCATAGACATGTGACGCATTTTGAGAAGGAAAATGTCTGCTGTACGTAAATTTTCTTTTTAAAAATTATTTTAGTATTCCACCTAGTGTTTGTGTAGATCAGTACCTGCAAGTCCTATGCTAGGGCTTGAGCGTGCTCATGGCACAGGCTCCTTTGAGAGACTTGTGGGAGCTATAAACCTACCCCTGTGTTTCCAAATTCTGGGTCTGAGCCAGCAGTTGCTTCTCACTTGTTGCAGTGACATATAGTTGTTACTGACCCAAGATCACTTCAGCTAAGTTAAGAATCACGCCTTCTAAGGACCCGTTCTGCCAAGGGGATTTTTTCCTGGTCACTTAGGCATCATTCCCATCATTTTTGGGCCACTGGACTGGTTAAAAAAATGATTATTTTTCAACAGGGATCTGATTTAATTACATTTAATGCAAAATATCTTTTGGGCTTTTTATTATTATTGCCCTTTTCTTCAAAACTTAATTCAGTAATACAAAATTTAAACAAAGGTACTGTAATTTTGTAACTTTAAAAATACACATACAGTTTGGACCTTGAAGTTATAAGTAAGTTCTGAACAACGCCAAAAGTTTTGTGAGCTTAAAAAAACCTGCCATGCATGACTTTCAGCTTTTTCTTTTTTTTCCTTCTTTTTTAATATCAGGACCCACCTTAGCTTTTCACATTCAGTAGCTTGCTTTCCAAATTTCTCACTACTTTCCATCAGTCAGAAAGTTCGTGACTGCAGGTAACAGAGGAATAGAGTCCAGAAAAGGTCAGATATTCTGGTCAAATGTCTGAGTTAGATGGACTTCAGCCTGTGTTTCTAGAAATACGATGCCGTGCGTCTCTTAATTGTCTGATAAGAGAGTTGTAAGGAGTAACTTACTTGACCCTCTATCTCCTCCTATAAACAATTCTTTTTTGCTCTTCTTTCTTGCATCCCATAAACAAGACTACTGCTGTTTCTCAGTTCTACGTGGTTTTGTGTTGACGTGTGACAGAGTTGCCTTCTCATCTTAGGTGGTCATTGTCTTCGGAGTTCTCTATGTTCACTATATGTTTTTTAGCTTAGGACTTCTGTTGACTTTCAAAAAGAGTAGATATAATAAACCAAGACGTGCCAATTCAGAATAAAACCATGCATACGCTAAACATAAATAAAATTGCCAGTATGATGAGTACCATTAAGAGTTGGAGAGATCATGTGATAGTGTACCTTGGATAGTCCGTAGAGAATTTGTACTATGATTCAATTATTGGTTTTATTTTTCAAGTGAGATGGTATAGTTCAAGTGTGTTGTTTGGTGCATGTCACCTGACATAAAGCAAATGGGGAAAGAAAGTAGAGCAAAAAGAAATAAAGTACTTTCTCTTGCGTGTGTCTGCTGTGAAGACTCTATGTGCCTTACCAGCCGGGAGTCATGGGAAACGTCAATGAAATAGTCACGTCCAAGAGATCTCGGGCACCATTACGTATTTTGGGGAGGGGATCAGCAAGCCAANCAACTAATGCTGTTTGGGGACTTTGGCTGTGCTGAACTGGTTGTGTGTATTGCCTACGAGATAGTTAGACAGAATGCTTTTGGTGATACGAGCCAGTTGCTGTCATCCCTATTCGGACCAGGAGAGTTCCTCAGTTAAAAGTTAACTCACTGTTAAAAGGCTGAGTTTTCTACACAGAATAACCTGTGAAATCACTTGTGTGCTATTTCCCTTNCCCCACTGAAAGATGGTGTTAATTTTGTTCTCTGGGCAATCCACTGCTGACAGACACCTATACCCAAACCACAGACTCTTGAATTTAAAGAGGTGATGTATTAAAGGAGCAGAGTGCTTCTTTCCCAGAAGACAGGCATTAAAGACCTGGCTGCAGCTGGTTGAGCATAGAGAAAGAACGATAAAGACTTCAAAGTATAAAATACCGTAGCTGCTTGTACCTTTTGGAAGTCAATAGCTTCACTGGATACTGAGATGCCTCTGAGTAATGTGAGGGTCCCAAACAGTGCTGAGGCCACGTCCCTGGGATGACTTGCTGGGCTTGTGAGACCTGGAGAGCTGATGCAGAAA